>JABXNS010000024.1_pt1 | contig 107673 bp, 105 predicted proteins | sample 7301101 | NCBI WGS metagenome assembly JABXNS01 (sample SAMN14449646, study PRJNA615230) | soil metagenome | isolation source: soil from bare, unvegetated metal-rich iron-sulfur acidic spring small-cell... | place: Canada: Paint Pots Mound, Kootenay National Park, BC | collected 2017-05-25 | reverse complement strand
CCCTCCACGTACGCCGCAACAGCCTCGTCACTCCGATGCCCCCTCCCTTCCACCCCGCTCAGCAGAAAGCCCAACCCCGCCGGCGACTTCCGGCACGTCACCTCGCCCACCTCCTCAGCACCGCCTGTAAGCATTGCTCCGCTGCCCGCACCGATACACGGCCCGCCACCCCCGCCACCCCCCGTTTCACCTTACGCGCCTCCCTCGGTAGGCGGCGGATACAAACAGCCACCTGCCTATGCCGGGAGAAGATTCTCCGGTCCGCCCACAATCGAGCAGCCTCCGCCGGGCACTATCACGCCTGGCGGAGCCGCAGGCGGTGGTGGGGGACTTGGACGCAGCCACGTCGAGCACGCGCTTGCCGCCGCGGAGAGCGGCCGAGGCTGGCCCACGCTCTCGATGCCGGTGTGGATCGGGATCGCTATCCTCATCCTCTTGATTTTTGGCGGCTATCTGCTTCTCGGACGCGGAACGACTGGCGGCGGATTGATGACCGGCATCGACGCCATGAAGAACGGTCAGCGTGAAAGAGCGCGCGGCGAGTTCGCGAAGGCCGTCAACGCTGATCCAACCGCCGCGACCCCGCACGTTTTCCTCGCCCGGCTCGCGCGTGAGGACGGCGACCTTGCCACCGCCCGTTCAGAGCTCGACACGGCCTTGAGACGCGAGCCCAAGAACGCGATCGCGCTCCGGGAGATGGGGCTCGTTCTTTTTGCCACCCAGCAGTACGATCTTGCCCGCCGCTTCTTCATCCGTGCGGTGGAGGCCAATCCGCAGGATCGTGCCGCGATGGGTTACCTCGGCTGCGCCATGATGCGGCTCGGTCGGGTGCAGGAGGGCACGAACTTCATCGGCAAGGCTGGTAACGGTCCGTGGACAGCGTGCCTGCAACCGCTGACGACATCAGCTCCGCCGCCGCCCTTGTGATCGAATTCAGAAACGTCGGGAAGATTTACAGATCACTCCTCGGCAACTCGGTAAAAGCGGTCGAGGAGTTTTCGTTGGTGGTCGGGGAGGGCGAGATACTCGGCATTGCCGGACCGAATGGCGCGGGTAAGAGTACGCTCATCGCCATGATGCTCGGCTACCTCCGTCCGACAACCGGCGCGGTAGAGATCAACGGCTTGCCCGCCCGAAAGTACGTCGAGCAGAACGGAATCGGATACCTCTCGGAGCTGATCGCCATCAATCCGAAATGGCGCTCCGAAACGGCGCTGGTACGCTATGCGACGCTAGCCGGTATATCCAGCGCGGAGATTCCCGCGCGCGTGGAATACGTCATTGACCTGCTGGGACTCGCCGAGCACCGCGGCAAGAAGGTGAAGGCGCTGTCGAAGGGAAACCTTCAGCGGCTCGGCCTGGCGCAAGCGCTTCTGCGGGACGAGCAGATTCTGGTGCTGGACGAGCCGACCCACGGCCTGGACCCTCTGTGGACTCAGCGGTTTCGCGACATCGTCGAAGCGCTCCGTCGCGCCGACCGCACGATACTCATCGCCTCCCACAACTTGGACGAGTTACAGCGCCTGGCGGATCGCGTCGCGATCATCGATCGAGGCCGCCTGCAGCGACTAGTGAGCACCGGTTACGAGCACGCGGCTCCGGCCGCGACGCGGTTCCGCTTGACCCTCGCGAGCGGGTTCGATCTGATTCGCGCAGCTTTCCCACAGGCCGAGGATGCTGGCCGCGGCGAATACGACGTGACGGTGCGCAGCATCAAGGAGTTAAACGCCGCCCTGGCCGATTTGATCGGAAGGGGTGCGCTCGTCGCGAGCGTCGTCCCTGAGCGGTCAGTGCTCGAGCAACAGTTCAGGGAAGCCGTGGGAGAATCACAGTGAGCCGCGGCGGACTGGGGAGATACTCGTTCTGGCAGTTCCGCGATTTCGTAACGGACCGCGGAATCGCAATAATCATCATCGGGTTCCTTTGGGGTTACGTGTTGCTCGAGCCCCTGAGGCGAACGTTAGGACCGCAATTGGCAGGCGACCGGTCGTCTCCGGTGTGGGCGCTCTCGGTTCAGATGTCGTCCGCGATCGTATCACTGGCGGTGCTCATCGCGCTCAACGGCATCGTGTCCACCGATCGCAAGATGGGGTACTTCCGGTTTCTGTTTTCGAAGCCGTTGGATCCAGTGCTCTATTACGCTCAGCTCTTTGTCGTCTATATGGTCGGCGTGCTGGCGTCGATGTTCGTGCTATCCGGTCTCTTGCACACGGTCCTTCCCAGCTTCAGCATTTTCAACTTCCTGCTCTACACCGCACTCATCTACATCGCCATGGGGGGAATCGGCTTTTTTCTCTCGGTGGCGACACGCTATGATTGGCTGACGCTCGCGGCGGTATGGCTCGGTGCCCGGATGCTGCGATCTCTCTACGGTCAGGTACCAGACTGGCGCAGCAAGGCAGTGGAGTTGTTGCCTCCCGTTCACCGGCTCGACGACGTGGCAAACTCCTTGATTGGGTCAGGAACCGCGCCTGCGAGCGACGTATTCTGGCTACTCGGCTACGGCGCGCTCTTTTTTGCACTCGGACTTGTCTTGTTGCGACGGGGATCGCTGGCCGACTAGAGAACTGGCTCCTACCACCCACTTTCTTGCATTCCTTTCCAACGCGTTCACTGCCGTAAGTAATGGATCCGACCAGCATTCACCGCACCGTCCTCCCTAATGGGCTGACGATACTTGTTCAGGAGGACCGGTCGGCGCCCGTCGTCGCGATCGTTACCCACGTCAAGGCCGGATATTTCGACGAGACCGATGAGGAGAACGGCCTTGCTCACGCGCTCGAGCACATGTTCTTCAAGGGAACTGAGAAGCGCGGAGTCGGCGACATCGCCAAAGAGACGAAGGCGAGCGGTGGGTACCTGAACGCCCATACCATTTACGACAACACCACGTACTATACGGTGCTCCCATCGTCCGGATTCGCCAAGGGGCTCGAGATTCAGGCCGATGCGTACGCTCATTCGGTGCTGAATGCCCGCGAGCTAGCGAAAGAGATGGAAGTCATCATCCAGGAAGCGAAGCGGAAGTCAGACAATCCCTCCGCGGTGGCGACCGAGACGCTGTACGAGCTGCTTCATGACGCGCACCGCATGAGAAGGTGGCGGATTGGGCGAGAGCCCGGTCTTCGCACCTTCACGCGCGACATGATGAATCGGTTCTACCGCAACTTCTACCGGCCTGGCAACACCATCCTCAGCATTTCAGGGGATGTCGATCCCGACCAGACATTGAGCCGCGTAAGGGAACTGTACGGAGACTTGGATTCCGCCGATCCCGTGCGCCATCCGGGACCGCCGGAGCCCGCGCACGATGACTTCCGCTACCGCGAGCTGGCCGGCGACATCGCGCAGAGCCAGCTCGTTTTCGGATGGCGAACTCCGGGCACACTCGACCCCGACACCGCAGTGTTGGACTTGGCGGCGTCGGTACTGGCGACGGGCCGCGCCTCACGACTGTACCGGGCGGTTCGCGAGAAGAAGCTCGCGTCATCCATCACTGCTTACGACTACACTCCTACGGAGCTGGGTGTGTTTGTGGTTCATGCGGAGACCCAGCCCGAGAACACCGCCGAAGCGGCGCGCGTGATCTGGGATCAATTGCACCAGTTACGCGTGGGATCGATAGAGGCCCAAGAGCTCACTCGCGTCCGTCGGATCTTCGAGGCGCGTTGGGTTCGACGCCTGGAGACGGCTGAGGGGCGGGCGAATTACCTCGCTGAGTGGGAAGCGTTGGGCAGCTGGCAGCTGGGAGACGAATACTTCAAGCGCTACATGTCCGCTGCCGCCGATGACATTCAGCGCGCGGTGCGCAAATATCTGGCGGAAGAGCGAGCAGCCGCGCTCGTGTATCGTCCCGAGAACGCACCAGTCGTCGCCCAGGGCGCCACGGACATGAAGCGCATCCTGGGTGAAGGCGCGTCAGCACGGCTTCCGGCCATTCCGCCTCGCACGGTGACCAAACGAGCTGACCACAAGACTGTGGAGCTAGAGAACGAGGAGGCCGGCGTTTCTATTTTCAGCACCGACCAAAGGGTTCCGGTGCTGGTGCGCAGAAAGCCCGGCACGCCGATGGCCAGCATCGGGGTTTACATCGTAGGCGGCGCGGTAGAGGAACCTCCCGAGCAGGCAGGACTCACACTGCTCACCGCCCGCACGATGCTCAAGGGAACTACCACGCGCACGGCCGCGCAGATCGCTGAAGACGCCGAGATGTTGGGCGGAACGATTTCGGCGAGCGCCAGCAGTGACAGCTTTGGGTGGTCGTTGTCCGTCCCTGCGAACCGTTTGGCAGAGGCGCTCGAGCTGCTCGGAGATGTGATCCAGCGTCCGACCATTCCCGACGATGCTTTCGAGACCGAGAGAACAGTCGCGCTCTCGAACGTCGCGATGCTACGCGACGACATGTATCGCTACCCGATGCGGCTGGCGAGCTCGGTTGCGTTTTTCGGGCATCCCTACGGAACTCCGCCCATGGGAACTGAGGAATCGCTCCGCGCTATCTTGGCGGGACAGTCGCGAGAGTGGCACAAGGCGCGGGTTCTCGAGTCTGCAGCGGTCATTGGAATCGTCGCCGACGTGGATCCACGAGAGGCCGCTAATCTTGTCGCGCGAGAGTTCGGCGATCTGCGGCTGAAAAAAGCGCCCAAGGTAGGCAAGCCGCGTTGGCCCGGCAGTGTGAAGATCGCCGCGGAGTCGCGCGACAAGGCGCAGACGGCGATTGCGCTGGCGTTCCCGGCCCCACTTCGCACCGACGAGTCCCGCTTTGCCGCGAGTCTCGTCGCGACTGTCGCGAGTGGCCTCGGTGGGCGCTTCTTCGATGAGCTGCGCGACCGACAGTCGCTTGCGTACACGGTGCAAGCGGCGGTGAGCGAGAAACGAGTCGCCGCGATGTTTCTGTCCTACATCGCGACATCTCCCGAAAAGGAGGGCGTCGCGAGAGCGGGCCTCTTGGCCGAGTTCGCAAAGCTCCGTGAGGAGCCGGTCTCCAGCGAGGAGCTGGAGCGCGCAAAGGAGTACGTCGTCGGAGCGCATGCGATCAGCCAGGAGAGTGGAGGGGCGCAGCTGGGGGAGATGCTCGACGCCTGGATGTTCGGCGAGGGACTACACGAGCTGCTGGAGCACGACGAGCGAACGAGGTCGGTTACCGCTGATCAAATGCGGGAGGTCGCGCGCAAGTACTTCGATCCGGAACGAAGAGTCGAGGGGATAGTCCGAGGGGTTGGAAGGACGGTGTAATCGAGGGAGAACGTCTTGTGCTTTGGCCGCGCGTGGTTGGTTGCGGTTGCCTTACTGCGCGCTCGACTTGAGTCCTTTCTCCGCACGCAGTATCGCCTCGAACGCGGGGCGCAATCGCTCGCCCGCCGCCCGTAATCCACGAGCCGAGTTGTAATCACCCCCCTCGAAGACGACGAGTCCCTTGATCGGCACTTCGGCAGTTGCCCACGCCAGCACTCCCCAGATCGTTCGCACCTGGTTCTCCTCACCGTGCACCAGCGGATAGCCGCCGACGGCAAACACCCAGTGCTCTTTCGGCTTTGGGAATTGGCGCATCCAGCGCTGAGCGACCCTCATGTGCGTGTCGAGGGACCTGGCGCCGTCGAATCCGGGGAAGAGCGAGAAGCCGACCACATCGATCGGCGAGCCAGGTCGCGCCGCCCACGCGTAGAGAGTGCTGTCGCGGGTTCCGTAACTGCTCATCGGAACGCCGATCTTGATGCGCGGATAGATGTAGTGCGCGACCCGGGCCGCACGCGTGAAGTAATCGATCCAATACTGAGGGGACTCTGCCCCCAAAATACGCGTCCCCTCCTCGAGCGGATCGACAGCGGGAATCAGATAATCCGGCTTGAGCCGTCTTGCGATTCGATCGATATCCTTGAGCCGTGCGACCGTGTAAGTCTCGCGCGACAGCTTGAATTCCTGGCCTCCCTTCTTCGGGTAGCCGAGAGCGATGATGAGTAGGGTGCTGTCGGCGCGTGATTCCTCGACGGTGCGGGCAAGTGAATCGAGAGCGACCCCTCGTGCCGCTTCCGGGTCGATAACCACGCAGATCGCATCGACGTTCAGCGAGTCGGCGAGCGCCAGGTCGTTGGTGATCGCAACCGGCGGCGGCCCACTTCTCAGATCGGGAAAAATCTTGAGTCCGATTCGGAAGTCTCCGTCTGGGTGCTCCTGCAGCTGGTCGCGCGTGTGCGACGCGTAGCTCCTGATGCCGGCATACGCACCGGGCAGCTCTACCACCACCAGGGCGGTCATCGCGATCGCGGCACCAGCAAGGGCGACCCGGGCGAGACGTGTGAACCCCCACCGCGCCGGGAGTGAGGGCGCGAATAGCGGGACCTGGATATAGATCGGATTCCAGAGCGCCGGCGTTCCGAAGAAGGTGCCGAGCATGCTCGCTTGCGCCGCGTTGAGAGCGAGGCCGAAATCCATCGGGGCATGGCCGCGTGTGATGACGAACTTGGTCACGGCCACGGTGAAGATGATAATGTTGTAAACGAGCAGCGGGAATCCGAGAAGCGGTGTAACTAACCGTCGCCCGAGCGCGAAAATCGTCTGCAGCACGAACAGGAAGGCCGTAAACGGCCACAGCCACGCCACCAGAAAAATGGCGCGGCCGTAAAGAAGAGATTCCGCCGTGTAGGCGACGACTAGCGCGGGAACGAGGAGCAGGCCAGCGATGCCCGTGATCGTCTGAAAGCTGCCCGGAATGCGCCGCAGCTTTGCGATTCGACCTGCCATCAGGATGTCCCACGCGATCATCGCGACCGAGAGGACGAGGTAGATCGTCCCGAGCAGCCTGTGCGAGGTCATCGAGCGAAGCTAGACGAGCGTACGCGCGCTGGCAAGCACTCCGATGCGGCCGTACTTTTCCCTCGCATGGGTCGTCGCGCTCTGTTCAATCTTCCCAATACGATTTCGCTGTCGCGGGTGGTATTGGCCTTTGCGTTCGTGCTCGTGTCGGAACCGTGGGATCGCATCGGCTTGATTGCGGTGGCCGGGTTCACGGATTTCATGGACGGCTGGCTCGCCCGCCACGAAAAATCGGAAAGCACAACCGGTGCGCTCCTCGATCCACTCGCCGACCGCGTCTTCGTCTTCGTCGCGATATCGACCTACCTGGTTGAGGGCCAACTCACCGTCGCGCAGTATTTCGTCTTCCTCACGCGTGACCTGGCCACCGCTCTCGGTTTCGTAGTCGCCAAAATTATTCCAACGCTGCGGCCCGCCGTATTCAGAGCGAGACTGCTAGGCAAGATTGTCACCGTCCTGCAGCTGATCGCGCTGGCGGCGATCGTCGTACTGCCTGAACTGACGCAAATTCTCATCGTGACGATCGGTGTCGTCTCCGCTTTGTCAATTGTCGACTACACAATCGCTCTCTGGCGGGGCCGCGCCCGCTCGAGCGCGGCCTGACGCGATCCGTGGAGGCTGAGCGATCACTGGTTCGAATAGCACTTGGTCTCGTGCTCGGGGTGTCCGCTCATGCCGGCGCGCAGCTCCCCGAACAGCCGCTGCAAACGGAAGTGAGGCTTGACGCCATCATCGCGCGCACCGCTGCTGTCGAGGCCGGTCTCGGCCTGAGCATTCCCGCCGGAATCTACGTACGCTCCGGCTTGGTCTTAGGCATCGGCACGGGCCGACACGGCGTGGAAGGCCGGACAGATCTAATGTCGCGGTTCAGCCTCGACCCATTCCGGCAGGTTCGTTGGGCGCCTTATGGGGGAGCCGGGATATCGGGGCGGTACCGCTCGAAGCTCGATGGAGCCTCCCGCGCCTACTTGCTCGTTCTTGTTGGGGTGGAAGGTCCGCTACCGATCGGCCAAACGTCGGGGATTGTACCCGCGTTTGAGCTGGGGCTTGGCGGTGGGGCGAGGGTAGCAGTGGTGCTCAGGAGGGGGATCAACTCCAGGCGCTGAGCTGCAACTGCAACTCAACAAGGCTTCGGCTCGAGCTTCGAGGTTAGTAGAAAAAAGGGGCGCCTTTTCAGCGCCCCTCCCTTATACCGCCCTTCTGACCTTGGGCGGCTGAGCGAACCTCTCGCCCAGCACCCTTAGCTCGCCTATCTCCGAGGGCGCCAGCTCATGGTAGCGCTCCGTCAGGTAATCCATCGTGTTGTCGAACCAATCCTTCTGGTCGCCGGCCGCCGAGCCGACTACGCCGCACCGCATGATCTGCTGGAACAGCTCGTCCCGAGCCTCCTCAAACGGAGTTGTCGCTCGGACTGGCTCTTTCCGGAATCTGTTTTTCTGAGTGTTCATCAATTCGGTTGAAGTAAAAACGTCTATGAATCGCGCGCCTTAATCTACTGTTCTTAGACACCACTTCATAGGAGAAAGGTTCATGCCGCAGCGCGTCTCTTGATGAAATCGAGCAGCAATTCCGAGAGATGCTCGGGATTTTCCTCCGGAACGAGCCGCGCCACGCCGGCGAGCCTTACCAGTCGAGCGTTCGGGATGGCATTAACGAGCCTGTCCGCGAGCTTGGGCTCGACCCATTTGTCCTCGTCCCCCCAAATAATCAGCGTCGGTGCCTTGATCTCGCCGTACTCGTCCTCATCCAGATCCGCTTTGTTTACAGCGCTCGCGAGGGTGAGAAGATGTTTCGCGCCATCCTTGCCGACGAAGGGGGCGAGATAGCGCGCGATGAGTTTCATTGGCATGTGCTCCGGGTCCGCGACGCTGCCCTTGAGCACTCCCTCCAGGAGTGGCGCGGCGCCCATTACGCCGCGAGTGAGACTGAACGCAAAACGCGCCGTGCGGCGCTGCATCTGGGTGATTTCCTTAGCGGGCAGCTCCTCGAACGCCGGAGTATTGATCAGCACCAGCTTATCAACCCGATCGGGGCGGTTGGCGGCGAGTTTCATCGCCACATCCCCGCCCAGGTCCACACCGACGATCACGGCCCGAGAGACTCGCAACACGGTCATGGCAGCATCGAGATATTCGGCCTGGGCGGCTATCCCGAAGTCGGCGTCCATGGGCCGGTCAGATTGCCCGTGTCCGAGGAGATCGACCGAGTAGGCCGTGTGGCCCGCCGCCGTAATGGCCGGAGCGATGGCTCGCCACAGAAAGTTGCACGTTCCGAACCCGTGCAGGAGAATGACGGCGGTTCCGCCATGGCCGTACCGCTCGACGTGCATTGCTCCCGGACCGACCGGAGCTCTGAGGATATCAGCTTGCATCTCTTTACCCCTCTCTTAGCTTTCGCGTCACAACGCACTCAGCGGTCAACGCAGCAGAAAATCAACTACGAACGATGCCTCCCAACAGCGAGCCACCGAGAGACAGGAACGTACCTCCCAGAAACCGCGTCAGGGAGGCCCGTGCATCAAGTCGGCCAAAGGCGTTTTTCTGGGTCCTCGGCCTCATCGCCGTAGTCGGCATCGCCGCGCTAGGATACGTCGCGAAAAACTCCAAATCTGGCTCGCCTGTGAGCGAGGTAGCCGACACGAGCCACGCCGGACCGGCTCAGGGCTACTTCCTAGGCAAGGTCGATGCCCCGGTAAAGATCCTCGAGTACGCCGATTTCGAGTGCCCTTCGTGCGCTGGCTTCGCAACGGTGACGGAGCCCGACGTGCGGACCCGGATCATCGACGCCGGCCTCGCCAGCCTGACCTACTACGATTTCCCGCTCAACCAACACCGTAACACGATCGCAGCATCAAATGCAGCTGCGTGCGCGGACGAGCAGGGAAAGTTCTGGCCGATGCATGACCGACTCTTTCAAGGCCAAAATGAATGGAATGGAGAGGCGACCGACGCCCCCAAACCCTTCTTCAAGCGCTATGCTGGTGAAGTCGGCTTGGATCTCGCCCGTTGGGAAAGCTGTTACGACGCGCGCAAATACCAGCCCCGCATCAACGCCAATCTCGCTGACGGCCTCAGGCGCGGAGTGAACTCGACGCCGACATTCGTCATGGGCAACAAGACGTATCCCGGGATGCGGTCGTACGATGAAATGAAGAAGCTTGTCGACTCGATCGCGAAAACGACGACGCCGGCCGTGAACGGTAGCCCCACAGCACCAGCGCCGAAGAAGTGACCAAGCGGATGATCGTGGCCGCGCTTGCGCTGGCCGGGATCTTCATCAGCCTCTACCTCACGCTCTATAAGTTGGGCGTAATCGGCGAGCTGAGCTGCACCATAGGCTCGTGTGAAACAGTGAATACGAGCAAGTGGTCGCGGTTTCTCGGCCTACCGGTGGCTGCCTGGGGACTGCTTTTCTACCTCGACGTCTTCCTGCTCTCTGGCTTGGGGACGCTGCGCCGGTTTGAAGACCTCGCCGTCATTTCACGCGCCCTCGTGGCGCAAGCAGCGATCGGAGTACTTTTTTCGGCGTGGCTCACTTACCTAGAGCTCGGAGTCATCCACGCGATATGCATTTGGTGCGTCACTTCCGCGGTGATCGTTACGCTTATCCTTCTGGTCGGCATCGCGGATTTGAGGGAACTCCGTGTTGAGACACGCGTGTCTAACGTCCCGACGTAGTGCGCTCAATGGCCTTCAACGCTTAAAGCGCGGGCAAACATCTCGTTCGGTTTGCTATTTGAGGGCGTCCCTTGCAGTCGTAATTCGTGGTGCTGCCGGGGTGCTAAGCCCCGCGCTTGATGTCCTGGGCCCGCGACGCCTCGTCCAACCGAAGGCGTGGCTTTTCCGCGGCCACATCCTCACCCTCACGCTGCATACGTCGGCGGAACGGTACGAGATCCCGCCCCAAATGCACCAAGGCCCGCGTTGCCACGGTGCTCGCCAGCGGCTCGGGAATCGCCATTACGCGAATGTAGGTGTCGATCGCGCGGTCGAAGGAAAGATCTTCCGCCAGGGTATCCACGAACATCAGCGCGTTGTCGACGTGACCACGAATGATCGTCTCTTCGGCACGCGCCTGTGACAGGCGCAGGCGACGCTCGGCATTGGGATTGAGCTTGCGACCGAAGATCGATTCAGGAAACAGATTGCGAAGGGGCATGTAGCCGTCCATCGGTTGGATGATGTCATTGGATGTTAGGCACGGAGCGTACCAAACGATAGATCTTGCCGGGCGTCCGGTTTCGACAGCGGGAACCAAGGTATCGCGCTTGGAGCGGCTCATCGCGGGGCTAAGCAACGTGGCCCTCCTACACGCCCTATAGCCTCGTCTGGATCTACGGCGAGGCAAGGCCCGGGGATTTCTCCCCGGGCCCAAATACCGCCGATTTGGAGCAAATCGCAGCCGTTATGGGCCTACGACGATGACCTGGTTTGCGGTTTCCGTTCCCGAAGTGATGGTCAGTCCGCCAGGCAAGAGTGCCGGTTTGAAGCCGCTCGCCGTCGGAGGAGTCGCCCGCAACACGTAGCTTCCGGGAAGGAGAAAGGCCACCCGGAAATTGCCGTTCGTGTCCGTGCTGGTGGTCCGGACGATATGGGTTGGATCGGCGTCGTTGAGAAGTGAGCCGGCAGTCAGAACCTCGACCGTTGCGCCTGGCACGGCTGCGCCAGTGGCGCTGTTGGCGTGAACCGATCCCGTTACGCTGCCAGTGATGTCCTCCGCCACCGCGCGGATCACGGGCTTAAAGATGAAGCCGTTTCGGGCGTCATTGCCACGCATCACGAAGCTGCGGCCGATGTCGAAATCGAGGGTCATGACCGACCCGTTTTGCGTCAGCGCGATCGGCTTGTCCAGGTTGATCTTGATCCCGGAGTGGCCGGCGCCCGGAAACTTAATCGTCGGGTGAGTTCCGTCCTTGAGCGTGATCGAGGATTGGGCGGGATCGATGACGAGGCGAAAGCCGTTGTAGGTGCCGGTCGCGAGAGTTGTGGCGCCAAGATTCGCGGTCTTGCCGCCGCCCAAGTCGACGAGGTTTATGGAGGCGTTCGGCGTGGCAATCGTCGTCCATCCGTCCTGGTTGGATTCGTCGGTCGCTTCCGCGTCGGTTGGTTCCACCTTTCTCGCGTCGACGCGCACGACGAAAACGTCGACACGGGCGACATCGGAGAAGGGGAAGGGTGCGTCGGACAGGCGAACGGTCAGGAGTCCCGCACCAGTGCCTGATGAATCGCTGCAGGCGGCGACGCCCAGCGTGAGCACTCCGAGCGCCGCAAAGAGTCGAAGGGAACTGCGCGTGTAGCTCTGCATTTAGTTCTCCGGAGTCGATGTTTCTTGGTCGGGCTGGCGACGGGCGCTTCGAGCGCCGGTGCAGCCACACAACTGCTAGACTCGGCTATCACTTTTCCGCGTCACATCGACTTCTGGAGCAGGACGTCACGAACCTCTTCGCCGCCATTGCCGTCTCTTCATCCCCAACCCCGGCGGGGGCCGGTCGCACCTCAAAATGCAAAAGAGCCCGGGACAAATGCCCCGGGCTCTCTTTTCTGCCGAGCGACGACTTCCGTCGAAGCTCTAAATATTCGTTAGGCGCAGACGATCACACCAGTCGAGTTCGAGCAGGTCTTCGCCGACTGCGAGTGAACAGCCGTGCCGGTCCAGGTCTGCGGGGGTCCCGGAGCTGCAGTCGCAGTAACGGTCACGTTCTGCGAAGGCGTAAAGCCCTGAAGTGGTGACGCCGTGGTCGCCGTTCCTGCGAAATATCCACCGTTGTTGTCAGCGGCGTACTGCTCTTCATAGGTCGCCAAGTTACGCAGGTCAGACTTCATGGCTGCGACATAAGCCTTGTCTTTCGTACTTGCGAACTTGGGAATCGCGATCGCGGCAAGGATGCCGATGATAACGACCACGATCAAAAGCTCGATGAGGGTAAACCCCTTTTTATTGCGTGACATCGGTTGATTCTCCTGCTGCGGTTGGAGGACGCAAGCGGCTTTTCGCCGCCATGCATAAGAAGGACGCCGCACCCCGCCTTCGGCAACCGTTTAAGCACCCGCCTGTTTTCGGGTAAGTGACTGTGTAACATGACTTTATCGTCATGAAATCAGTTCGCCGAGTGGATGCGCCCTCCGTTCCGGAATCCGCGCTACCAGGCCCCGAGATTTGCCGGTAACCCACGGGTTGTTCGCTTCCTATGGAGATGTCAGCGTCAACACTATCGACATGCTGTAGTTGCCCGGAGTATCGAGCGTCCAGCTGTAAAGAGTGTCGAAGAATATTGTTGTGGCACTGCTCGCTGTGGCTGATCCAGTGACAAGACTTGCGTCAGTCGTCGTCAGCGCCGTGAAGGCACCGTTCGATACGGTGCTCCATTTGAGATCCGCTGCCGGTTTGTTAGTTCGTGCGAGAGCTCCGGGTGAGGTATTCGTCGCGTTCCACGTCGCCTGTGCGGCGTGCACGTAAAGGGTCCACGCGGCGTTGGCGCTCACCGTGAGTGTGGGCCCGGTCGTGGCGTTGAATCCTGCGTCGAAATCGGCCGGGGTTGGAGCCGCCAGCGTCGTCGAACCTGGGCTCATCTGAAGTCGCACGACGCGGCCCGCTGTCATGGCGACACTACCGGGAAGACCGCAATTGGCAGGTGCACCGCTGGCCGTGCACTGCGCCGACGCCGCCGACGCTGTTATCGACAGCCCAATCACCGTCGCGATTACGGTGGCGCCAAACCCTGTCGGTCTCATTTCGTCCCCCGTACAACTTTGAAGGTTCCGGATGACATCGTCCCATCGGCTGACGAGCCGATCCAGGTTCCGGTGATGGTGTCAGCCACGATCTGGCCCACGTGACGCCGCGGAGTCGCTTCGAGATCCGCGTCGAAATCGATCACATTGGTGTCGCTCTCAGATCCGCTGACGAGACCACCGAGCACCCTGCTCTGTCCCGTTTGCCCGTTTACACCAACTAGGTCGAGCCGTCCCTGAAAGCTTGTGCCCGACTCGGTTGAGATCGTGAGCGTTCCGGTGAGCGTTTCGCGCACCGGTCCGGTTTGAACTCCGCTATAGGCCCAAGAGCCGCTCAGTTGCAGGAGCGAGGGCAAGGGCGCCGTCGACTTGAGACAGGCCGAGAGTAGCGCGGCGCATGAAAGCGCTAATGCTCCGACGCGCCATTTGCGTGAGCCGCTCATGAGTGACTCGGGTTTTCGGTGCGGCCCGGCGTCTGGTTGCCAGACGGCGCGTTGCTTTTCGGCTGGTTGCCACCACGCGTGCCCGAGCCGTTCCACATGCGGATGGGGCGCGGGTCGAGCGTGACGGTGATCGTTTTGGAATCCTTCCCGGTCACAACTAGGACGGGCACCGGCGCACGCGGCACGAGTGGCTCGCTCAACTCCGAGAGATCGAAGTCGAGTCTGTATGTGCCGACGGGTAGCGACTGGAACGTGGCTGTCGTTGGTCCCGTCATCGCTGCTATCCATTCACGACCAGTGCTGTCGCGCGCGATTACATGCGCCTTGCTCAAGTCGATCTGAACCGCCGAAATCCCGGAACGAGGCGCGACCACGAGTTCGACTTCGGCCGATGTGGAGAGCCATACAGCGAGATCACCGTTGCTGGCCGCGCCGGCCGACCACCCATCCGGCAAAGACGCTTCGTCGATAGTCACGGGCTGCCTCGGGTCGCCGCCGACGCGATACTTGCCGCTGGCGTCAGCCACCGCGGTTTCGCCGCCGCGCCTGACAATCACGCCCGGCACGCCCGGCTCGCCCGGATCACGACGCTGGTTCCCGTTCAGATCCTTGTATACGTATCCTGACGTCCCCGGCGTCCGAAGCATCGGCAGGCTCAGCGCGTGCTCGAAGCGGACGCCCACGATCCAGGGCACCCCACCGTTCAGCGAACGGAAAATCGAATTGTGCTCGGCGTCGATCTTGAAGGCGAAGCCATCTACGAGCGGGACTGCTAATCCAGCGCGCATGATCCCAGAGTTCTCGCCGCCAAAGCCGTTCACGTGCTGCAGCTCTCCCTCGGCGCGGACTCCACCAAACCACGGCAGCACTAGCTGCTCGCCACGAATTCCGACCAGACTCTGTTGCTGTACGAATCCGCCTCTGTCCCGCGTCTGTTCGATTCGCGTTTGCAGCTCCAGGACACCGCCGACGCCGGACCAACCAGCGTTGGTCGTCCAGTAGTTCCGGGGCGTACGGTCAGTCACCAAGCTCTGGCCGGGAGGCGACACGGTGCGCGTCACGTTGCCGAGATAAGCAGAGCTATTGAGGTAGTACTGGCCGACATACGTGCTTAAGCTGATTCCAAGTTGTTCCTCACGGCTGCCGTATGTGCCGCCGCTATTAAAGGGAGTCGGGCGCGATGTCGCATCGAATACGTACGATCTCCCTTCTATTGCGACCGTCGTCCCGTCCCGAATCGCATACTGCGGCCGTAGCGAGAACCCGTTCGACTTGAGGCCGCTGAACACCGACGTCGCGTCCGCGGTGCGCCAGGCGCTCCCGGCCATGCTCGTGCGCGACGACACACGCTCGGATACGTTTGCCACTAGCTCGTTTGTTGCGCGCGCGAATGCGTCGCTCCCGCCGGGGGCGTGAGTCACGCGCAGCTCCTCGTTGCTCTCCGTCCGGATTCTGACGAGGTCACTCGACCAGCCGAAGCCGCTTCCGCCCTGAAAACGCCGCTCCGCAATCTCGGATTTGAAGGTGCTGCCGAAGATGGAGGGCACCGCCGCGCCGACCCCAAACGCATCGAGGCGCCGCGGTGAGGTGCCGGCGTCCGCGAGATGCGCGATCGACGTGCTCAGTTGAGCGTCCCCGAACTGACGCTCGCCGCGTAGTCCCACCATCGGCTTCCGCTGGGTGGATCCGATCGGAGGGAGTGAAAGGGCGCCCATCCCCAGTAACCCCCAGCCGGGATGTTCAAGATGCAGAAGCGCACCCTGGCCGTAGGGGTAGAGCCCCGTCAGGTCCGAGAAGGAGGCTCCCGTGTTCCCAAGACTGAGTTGTCCAGACGGGGCCGAAAGCATTACCGATACGGCGGACTGGTACGCGCCGAGCCGGGCGAACGCATTGCTAGCAGCGCCGCTCAACACGGAGCCCTGAGAAATTCTGGCGTCGATCCGAACCGAGTCGTAGAGCGCCCCGGTTGCCGCGAGCGTTAGGACTCTGTTCGCGCGCCCGTTTTCATCGATGGCCTGCGAGATGGCGGAGGTAACGAGGGGCCCAGCCTGGCGACCGATCGAGCTCGAGTTGAACACTTCGACTGTCACCGTCTCGGAGACAAGGCTGTCCGCTCCTGACCGGAGCTTGATCCCGACGAATGACGACCCAGTGCTCGAGAGTGGCGGGATCTGGAGGCGCACCCGGCGTTTCACCGTTTCGCCGGGCGCGATCACAAAGGTCTGTCCGGCCTCCCGCGAAGCCCAACCGGTTGGAAGCTCGAGGTTCGCGCTGACCGTCTCGATCGCGTTTCCCACATTTGCGATCTCGAACGGAATGAGGACGTCAGCTCCAGCCTGCGCGTTCACGGGACCGACTCCACGATGGAGGACGATCTTCCTCACTAGACTGACGTTGATTTCGATTGGTATGACGAATGTCGGCGAGCCAGGCGAAGAGAAACGCGCCTCCGCAGCGAGTAGCCGGCCGGCGAGGGCGTTTGCCGGAATTCCAATGGTGACACCAAGCCGCTGCATGTGTCCGGAGCGGGGATCGAGCGAGCGTGTACGGGGCCCAAGAATCACGAACTCTCCCCGCGGGACGATCTCGATCTCTACGTTCGGCGACTGTGCAAGGGCGTCCGGTAGCGGGATCGAGACGACCTGGTAACTGCGTGGATAGCCCGAGCTCGCAACGGCTGGAAGCGTGACGTCGATGCGCCTTGCCGAGTCGGGCCTCCCTGCGCCCGGAGCGGTCAGCGAAAACTGAGTCGTCGCGGCGGATTGCCTCGGGGGTCTCGACGACTGCGCTCTCGCCGGCCGGACGAGAGCGCAGAGGGTGACAACGACGAGAGCAACGACGCTCCAGTCACGCAGGGCGATCACGGCACCGTCTGCGAGAGAGTGACCTGGTAATTCGCGCTATAAGTGGCCGGCGCGTCGGTGCCCCAGTTGAGCACCATCCGAAAGAAGACCGTATTGGTCCACGGATCGTTGAGCACTCCGCGCACAAGAATCCTCTGCTCGACCTGCGCGTCGGTGAGAGCAATGCTGTTCCAGGTGGCCAGATCGGATCGCCGCCACTGGAGGTCGCCGATCAACTTTCCGTTGCCGAGCGAGGTCGAGGTCGAGCGGATCGAGATCGTGGTGGTCCGAGACGTTCCAGTCTGACCGGTGACGCTGAACGTCACGCCGCTCGCGGAATAGACGTATCCCGCGATGTAGTCGGCGGCAGTAGGAGCCGCGAAGGTGATCGTCCCGCCAGCCAGAGTGAGGATTGTCTTCGGCGACTGCGCCGCGAGCGGAGCGGCGAGGAGCGCCAACGCGAGCGAGATCGCCGCGCCGTTACAGGCGCCATGCAGCTTCCGCCCGGATGTTGACACTGGATCCTACTTCGCCTGGTAGTCGATCTGGCCCGCGACGAGCTCGGCGCCGCCGAAGTCGATCAGGGCGAGCACGACGTAGTCCCCCGCGGGGAGATTGGTGGGCACATCGATCATCACTTTGCGCGTAGCGCCTGGAAGCGTGGGGAATTCCGTGATCGGAACTTGCGCCGCGAGCGAGTTATCGAGATGTCGGAACTCCAGGCGCCCTTTGGCGAGGAGATGCATCCCGCCCGTGTTGTGGAAGCGCACCGATATCTGCCGCTTCGTCGCCGGGGGGTTCTGTGCGGCAGTGCGGACCGGAGTGGTCGACGAGGTCGCTGGAGCGACGGCTACGTCCTCGACGGCCATGTTCTCGACCGCGCCATCGCGCGGGAGGCCCGGAGGCGCAACGTAGACTTTCACGCCGGTCCGGAAGATGTACTGCAGCGAGTTGCCCTTCGCTGATGCGCGCTTGGGCACCTCTTCGACGAAGAAGATGTCCCAGCATTCCCTCGTCGCCGGAGTACCCGGTTGAACGGCGAGGCGAACGATCCGGGAGCTGTGAGGATCGATGCGAATCGAGAGCGGGGACACGCTCAGCATGGCCCCGCACGATGCACCGCTCGACCCGGCGGCGAGGAAGCGGTTGTCGCCGGTCTCGATTCGGTCCCAATCAGAGCGTGTTATGGTCACCTGGACGGCTTCGTCCGACGTGTTCGCGAGCGAGAAGCTGGCTGACACGCGGTTGGTACCGGCGGCGAGTAGGGTCACTTCGAGTGGGTCCACGAGCAACTGCGCCGACACCGGCTCGGAGACTAAGACCCCTACTACAGCGCAAAGGGCGAGTACGGATCTCCGTACTCGCCCTCCGCGCTCCGCGCCCACCCTTTCGAGCGAGCGAGCGCGAGATTTGCTCATCGGTTACGGTGCCGTCAGGGTGAATACGATCGGGAGCGTGTAGGTACCAGGTGCATTGCTCGCGCTCGTGAAATCAGCTAACCAAGTAGTTTGGAAGAAGGCTGCTGCCGCGGTGCCGTTGCTGGCGCCCGGGCCCGAGGCAAACGTCGCGTCGGTGTTAGTGATGGCGGCGAAAGTGCCGTTGACCGCGGTCGACCAGGCGAGGTCACCGATCGGCTTCACACCGGAGTTGGTACCGGCGTACGTCCAGCTAGTCGCGTTCCCGGACCTGATCTTCAAGGTCCAGCTACGGTTCGCCTTGATCGTAAAGGTCGGGCCGGCATCGGCGAGCACGGCGCCAGCGGCGACATTGTCTGCGGTCGGGTTGCTCAAGGTGGTCGTCGGCGAGCTCATCGTGAGCTTGACCAGCGCGCCAACGGTGACTGACGCGGTGTTCGTGGTGTTACAAGTGCCAGCGTTGCCGCTGCACTGCGCATTGGCCTGGGTCGCGCCGACGGCAGTCCCGAGCACCATCGCGGCCAGGAGGTATCGGGTCGCTTTCATGTGTGGTTCTCTCCAAGAATTTCTTGATGGTGCCGGTGACTAGCCAGTGGCCGAGACCGGTCCTTTCAAGCAGTTGGTACCGCATCTAATGCTCAAGATGCTGCACTTATAAGACGAAAACGGATCGCCTCTGTAACCGGGTTTTCACCCTTATTTCAGAGACAAATCCGTTCGTATTTTGCGCGCAATTTGCGCGGTCTGTTTGTCCTTTGCAAACGGCCTTGAGGCCGTCTGGAAGGCTTTCAATAATACGAGAATTAGTTAACTAAGCAAGTGAGATGATTCATACATTCGCGCCACTGAGGAATCGCGTCGGGATTTGTTCGGGTTGAGAGACTAAAGCCTTATTCCCGAAGGTGATCGGGACTTTGGGTTGGTCGCCCAACGCTGATAGGAAATCACCCCTCCTTGTCTTCGTACTGGTCCTTCAAGCTCGCCACTACATTCGGATCGGCGAGCGTCGTCGTGTCGCCCAACGCACGTCCTTCGGCGATGTCGCGCAAAAGTCGCCGCATGATTTTTCCGGAGCGTGTTTTCGGAAGGTCTGCCGAGAACAAAATGTCGTCAGGACGTGCGAGTGCGCCGATCTTTTTCGCGACGAATTCCCGCAGCTCTTCGCGGAGCGCCGGACTCTGTTTGTTTCCGTCGCGGAGTGTCACGAAACAGGCAAGCGCCTGGCCCTTGAGCTCGTGCGTCCTGCCCACTACCGCGGCTTCAGCAACGGCGGGATGCTCCACCAGCGCCGACTCAACTTCCATCGTGCCGATCCGATGGCCCGCTACGTTGAGCACGTCGTCCACTCGGCCGAGGATCCAGAAATATCCGTCGCTGTCGCGCTTCGCTCCGTCGCCGGGGAAATACAGATCGGGACGACCAGGCCACTTCGAGAAGTAGGTCTGCACATAGCGGTCGTCGTCGCCCCAGATCGTACGCAGCATCGATGGCCAGGGCTTGGTGAGCGCGAGCAACCCGCCGCCGACCTCGATGCGCTTGCCCGCTGAATCGATAAGATCCGCGCTGTAGCCCGGGAGCGTTTGCGTCGCACTTCCCGGTTTTGTCGGCGTTATCCCCGGGAGTGGCGAGATCACGATCGCCCCTGTCTCCGTCTGCCACCACGTATCTACGATCGGACAGCGATTTCCACCTATATGCTCGCGATACCACATCCACGCTTCGGGATTGATCGGCTCGCCGACCGAACCGAGCAAACGGAGGCGCGAGAGATCGTGCTTTGCGGGCCACTCGTCGCCCCACTTCATGAACGCGCGGATCGCCGTCGGCGCAGTGTAGAGGATGGTCACGCCCCGCCGCTCGCAGATGTCCCAGAAGCGGTCTTTCTCCGGCCAGTCGGGGGCACCCTCGTACATCACGCACGTCGCACCGTTCGCGAGCGGGCCATAGACGAGATAGGAGTGGCCCGTTACCCAACCGATGTCGGCGGTACACCAGAAGACATCGTCTTCCTTCAAGTCGAAGACCATTTTGGTGGTCGTTGCTACGCCGGCGAGATAGCCTCCGGTCGTGTGCACTATGCCTTTTGGCTTGCCGGTGGTTCCCGATGTGTAAAGGATGTACAACACGTCCTCGGCATCCATCGTCTCCGGCTCGCAAGTGAGCGGCGCGTCCTGCATCAGGCGGTGCCACCAAAGGTCCCGACCCTCACGCATGGTTGCGAACGCTTCGTCTCCCGCGCCGCCGGTGCGTCTTTGCACTACTACCACGTGCTCTATCGACGAAGTCGTCTCGAGTGCCTTGTCGGAATTGCGCTTCAGCGGAATAACCTGGCCGCGGCGGTAGCCGCCATCAGCCGTGATGAGCACCTTGGCCCGGGCGTCGTTGATACGGTCGCTCAGAGACTCGGGGGAGAATCCGCCGAATACGACCGAGTGGATGGCACCGATACGCGCGCAGGCAAGCATCGAAATCGCCGCCTCGGGTATGAGGGGAAGGTAGATCGCCACCCGATCCCCTTTTTTAACTCCCAGCTTTTTGAGGACGTTGGCGAACTTGGAGACCTCGCGGTAAAGATCCCAGTACGTGAGCGTCCGGCTATCGCCCGGCTCTCCTTCCCAGATGAGCGCGGCCTTGTTTCTGCGCGCGCCCCGGACGTGACGGTCCACGCAGTTGGCCGCGATGTTCAGCTTCCCGCCGATGAACCACTGAGCGTGTGGAGGTTTCCAATCGAGAACCGTCTTCCACGGCGTGATCCACTCCAGCTCGCGCGCCTGCTCGGCCCAGAACTTCTCGGGATCGCGTTCGGCCTTCTCATAGATCTCGCTCGAGGAGACGTTGGCCGTGCGCCTGAAGGCCGGCGGAGGCTCGAACTTCCGGTTTTCGGTTAACAGGACGTCGATGTCAGTCATTGGCGCGAAGTGGTTGGCCGTCGCCCTATTGGCGGAATCGCAAGGATACAGCGTTTTGCGCCGCTCTCGCCAGAGTGGCAAGTTCTAGGCGAATGTCCTCCAAGGTCGCTATCCGTGGAACCGGGCCCATCGTCCAAGTGGCGGACCTCGCTCGCGATTTCGGACCCAGACGAGCCGTCGCGGGTGTCACGTTCTCGGTCGCGGCCGGCGAGTGCCTGGCCCTTTTCGGACCAAACGGAGCGGGAAAGACCACCCTCCTTCGCATGCTCGCGGGTCTGCTCAGGCCGACCTCCGGGATGGCGCGCGTCTCCGGCATCGAGCTCCCGGGCGGGGCGCCGGCGCGCTCGCGGATAGGGCTAATCTCGCACCACACCATGCTGTACGAAGCGCTCTCACCGCGGGAAAACGTCACCTTCTCGGCCCGGCTGTACGGGGTCCGCGATCCCCGGGCGCGTGTCGAGGATTCGCTCCGCCGAATGTCCATGCTGGAGCGAGCGGACGCGCCGACCCGATCCCTGAGCCGCGGCATGCAGCAGCGTGTATCCATAGCACGGGCCATGGTGCATTCACCACAACTGGTGCTTGCCGACGAGCCGTATAACGGCCTCGACGAAGGTGGTGCGCGCGCACTCACAGCGCTTCTCCAGGAGCTGCGCTCGGCCGGCACTGCGATCATCATCGTGACTCACAATCTGGTCGAGGGACTCTCGCTCGCGTCGCATGCAGCGGTGATGCAGCGGGGGAAGTTCGTTCGCTACGATGCCGCGGAGGCCGTGAACCCCGGCTCTTACGCGACGACCTACCGCGAGGCGCTGGGTGAGAGTGACTGACACTCTTCTCGACGCCTGGCTAATTGCCCGCAAAGACCTGGCGATCGAGTTCCGAACGCGCTCCGCGTTCCTCTCGGCCGTTGTGTTCGCGCTGCTCGGACTCGTGATTTTCTATTACGCATGGGACCCAACTGCTGTGACGGTCACGGATCTCGCTCCGGGGGTTTTGTGGGTCATCTTCACTTTTTCCGGGCTGCTTGGTCTCCATCGCTCGTTTGGGGTCGAGGCCGAGGACCACGCGATGGATGGATTGCTGGCGTCGCCGGTGAGCAGGGAAGCGATCTTCGTCGGCAAAGCGATTGCCAATCTCGTTTTTGTCGCGGCGGTTCAGTCGATCGCGATCCCCGCGCTGGCACTCTTCTACAATCTCGGGCTCGCGCATGTCGCGGGTCCGCTCATCGCCATCGCCATTCTTGCCGCCTTGGGCTTGGTCGCCGTCGGGACATTGTTCAGTGCGATGGCGGTCAACACCAGGCTCGCGGAGCTACTCTTGCCGATGCTCGCGCTCCCCTTCTTCGTGCCAATTGTTATCGCGGCGTCGCAGGCAACGGCGAAACTATTGAGCGGTCGTCCGGTCAGCGAGGCGGGAGCGTGGCTCAAGCTGCTCCTTGCCTTCGACATCGTGTTCGTGACGGCGTGCACTCTGGCATACCCGTACACGGTTGAGGACTAGGAGAAGAACTTGATTTGGAGTCGAGGGCCGACATCCCCGGCCCCGGGTTGCCCCCCGCCGGGCAGGGCACCGCCGCCGCGTTTAAATTGGAGGGCCGGTCAGAAATTGTGATCGACCAATTCCGAGGCAAATGAACATCCCATCTTCATGAAGATCTCCTGGCTACCCACCGTCGCGGGCGTGGCGGTGCTTGGCACGGTTATTCGCGCGGTGTTCTTCACCCCACTCGAGGCAAACCAGGGTGCGGCGCAGAAAATTTTCTATATCCACGTTCCGGCGGCATGGGTAGCGTTTCTCGCGTTCTTTCTTGTCGCCGTCTCGAGCGGCGTCTATCTGTGGATTCGTGACCAGCGACTCGACCGGTTCGCCGAAAGCTCGGCAGAGGTCGGCGTAGTCTTCACCACGGTCGTTCTCATAACCGGTCCACTCTGGGCCAAACCGATCTGGGGAACCTACTGGGCGTGGTGGGATGTGCGTCTTGTCTCGACGCTCTTCCTATGGTTCATCTACGTCTCCTACATGGTTCTCCGCGGTGCGATCGAGTCGCCCGCGCTCCGTGCCAGGTACGCCGCGGTGCTCGGGATCCTCGGAGCACTCCTCATCCCGTTCATTCACCTGAGCGTGTATCTGTTCGCCACTATGCACCCGATGCCGATCCTGGCAAAACCGAGCGCGCCCTCACTGCCGAATGAGATGTTGACGACCCTTTTGGTTTCGCTGGCATCGTTCACGCTATTGTATTTCGCGTTCGTTCGGTCGCGATACCGGTACGCGGGCGAGCGGGACCGAGCCGCCCCTTCAAGCCAGTAGAATGCCTGAGACATCGGCGTACTATCACCTCGCCTACGCGCTCGCGCTCGGCATCTACACGGTCTACGGCCTGACGCTTTATTTGCGGCGCAAACGAGTGCAAGGGAAATGATGGCGCTCAACCTGTCAGCATCGCCGAGCATCCCGACGGAGGTCTCAGACCCCATCAACGCCCGAATCCTCGCGGTCTCGGAGGATCGGATCGCGGGTTTCGTTGAAGAGCCGTTCGCCGCAATCGCAGCGGCGACCGAGCTTTCAGAAGCGCTGGTCATCGAGCGGCTGCGCGCGATGCTCTCGTCCGGGGTCATCAGGCGGATCAGGCAGACCCTGATGGCGACGAATCTGGCGCCCGGCGCACTCGTCGCCTGGCGCGTCCCCGCGCACAAGCTAGACGCCGCGTTCAACTTCATGGTGACGGAAGATCCATTTTCGGGTCACGTCGTCTTTCGGTCCACCGACGCAGACACACCCGGCTCTGTCTACCGGCTGTGGACGACGCTCAAGGTGCCGCAGGGCTTCTCGATCGAGCGGCACTGCGAGTTTCTGGCAGCCAAGGTTGGGGCGGAGGCGTTCCGCATCATGCCCGCGAAGCGCCTGTTCGCGCTGGGCGTCGGCCACTTGCGTCGTCGCGGCATGGAGCCCGGCTCGAGAAGCGAGGAACCGGGGCGCGTTCTCGATACAAATATCGTCGAGCTCTCGCCACTCGAGTGGCGCGTGCTTACGGCGCTCAAGCGAGAATTCACGGTCGGCGAGATCAGGCCCACCCCGTGGCGCGGACGCGCGTCAGAAGCGGGACTGTCCCCAGTTGAATTCGCCCATATCGCACGCTCCCTGAGTGCGCGCGAAGTAATCGGAAGATTTTCCACCTTCCTCGAGCACGTGAAACCATCGGCCGGCGGAGAGCGCGTGACGCGTTACAACGCGCTTTTCCACTGGCGCGTTCCGGTGGGCAGAGAGATTGAGGCCGGAAAAGAGATCGGCCGTCACCACATCCTGACCCACGCCTACTGGCGTGAGGGTGGTCCCGAGTTCGCGAGCGTGAATGTCATGGCCGTGGCGCACGGCACCGATAAGCAGCTCGTGCTCAACCACAAGGCGGCGATCGACCGACACCTCGAGGAAGCCAGTATTCCGGTTTCGTATACCAACGTGTTCTGGGGCGGACGCAGCGAGATCAAGCCGTCGGAAATCTCTCCGGTGGAGTACGAGGCGTGGGCAAGGCACGTCGGCCTGACCCCAGAAGTTGTCCCGGGAGCGGGGTGACAGAAGGCAAAGTCTTTCTCGTCGGTGCTGGTCCCGGCGATCCAGGTCTAATAACAGTAAGAGGGAAGCAGCTCATAGACTCGGCTGACGCAGTTGTGTATGACGCGCTCGCCAATTCGGCGCTGCTGCCGCCGGGGGCCCGGACCACTGGACGCCCTGAGCTCTATTATGTGGGGAAGCGCGGTGGGGCCAAGGAATCAGCGACCCAGGAAGAGATCAACCTGCTGCTGGTGAAGCTCGCACGCGAGGGAAAGCGCGTTGTCCGCCTCAAGGGTGGCGATCCATTCGTATTCGGACGGGGCAGTGAGGAAGCGCAGGCGCTGAACGACGCCTCGATTCAATTCGAGGTCGTTCCGGGGATAACTGCTGGAATCGCCGCTCCGGCATATGCCGGAATTCCGGTTACCCACCGCGCTCTTGCGACATCAGTCACCTTCGTAACAGGCCACGAAGATCCGACCAAGCCCAGCACGCAGACCAATTGGACGGCCTTGGCGAAAGCTGGCGGCACGATCGTGCTCTACATGGGAGTGAAGACCCTCGCCAGCATCGCCGATTCGCTGATCAAGGGAGGGATGCCGGGGGAGATTCCGGCTGCCGCGATCCAGTGGGGAACCCACCCTAACCAGCGCACCGTCGTGGCGACGCTCGAGACCCTCTCGGTCAAGGCGACGGAGCAGAACATCACGGCACCAGTCATAACTGTCATCGGGTGGTCGGTCGTCTTGCGCGATGAGCTTAACTGGTTCGAGCGGCGGCCAATGTTCGGCAAGCGCATAGTCGTGACGCGCGCATCGCAGCAGGCTCCGGCACTCAGTGAGAAGTTCCGAGAGCTGGGCGCCGACGTGATCGAGATGCCCGCCACTCAGATCGCGCGGCTGGATCTCGCCCCTCTCCGCACGGCGATCGGTCGCTTGCCGCTTTACGACTGGCTCATCTTCACCAGCCAGAACGCGATTGCGATTTTCTGGGAACAACTCTTAGGCGAAGGCAAGGATGCTCGCGCCCTGGCAGGACTCAAGGTCGCGGCCGTCGGTCCCGCGACGGCGGGCGCCCTGCTCGAGCGCGGAATAACGGTCGACGTGATTCCGAATCGCTTTGTCGCCGAAGGAATGCTCGAGATGATGCGGGCGCGTGACGACGTCGGGGGTAAGAAAGTGCTTTACGTGACCGCGGAAGGCGCGCGTGACGTGCTGGCGCTGGGTCTCCGTGAACTCGGCGCCGAGGTCACGGTCGTAGAGACCTATCGTTCGATCGTGGACGGCGAGGGAGCGGAAAAGCTCGCACGAGCCATCGAGGCCGGAACAGTCGATCTGGTCACCTTCACGTCGGGCTCCGCGGTAAGAGGATACATCGATGCCGTCGGGGAGGAGCTGGCGCTTCGCGTTCCAGCCGCGTCTATCGGAGGGCAGACTTCCCAGGTTCTCCGGGAAGCGGGAATCGAAGTAAAAGCTGAGGCAAAAGAATCTACGCTCGATGGGCTCGTAGCCGCGGCCTTCAATGCCCTCTAAAGCGGAACTTCATCCGGATGTCGTCAGAATCGGGACGCGCGCTTCCGAGCTCGCGCTCCGGCAGGCGCGGCTCGTCGAGGCTGCGCTCCGCGCGCTTGGAATCACGTCGGAGCTCGTCACGTTCAAAACCACCGGCGACAAGAAGCTTGATCAGCCGCTCGCCGAGATCGGCGCCAGGGGCCTCTTCACGCGCGAGCTCGAGGTCGCGCTCTCAAGGAAGAAGATCGATTGCGCGGTGCACTCGCTTAAAGATCTGCCGACAGAGTCCGCCGAGGGTCTCGAGATTGTCGCGCAGCTCGAGCGCGAAGACCCACGCGACGTGCTCGTCGTCAATCGACAAACGGGCGCCGAGAACCTGGACGATCTGCCCGCCGGCTCACGCGTGGGGACCTCGAGCCTCCGCCGTCGCTCGCAGCTCTTGGCGCGGCGCCCGGACTTGGAGGTTGTTGAGTTGCGCGGAAACGTGCCGACACGGCTGAGCAAGGTCGAGAGCGGCGCCGTCCACGCCGCGATTCTCGCGGCAGCCGGATTGATTCGCCTCGAGGTAACGCGGCGCATCACCATGTTTCTCGACCCGCCAGAGTGGCTCCCCGCCGCCGGACAGGGCGCAATCGCGATCCAGACGCGAAGCGATGACACGCGCTTGAGGGACCTTCTGCGTCCCTTGGACCACGCGCCCACGTCGACCGCCACGCGCGCCGAGCGTGCCTTCCTGGCTGCGCTCGAGGGGGGGTGCCAGGTCCCGATTGGCGCCTTGGTAAGCGAAGCCGGGAACGGTCCTACATTATATGGTATGCTCGCGGATCTGAGCGGCAGGCATATAGTGCGGGGTTCGCGCGCGCTGGACCCTAGCTCGCCCGAGTCGACCGGAGAGGCCCTGGCCGCCGAGATCCGGTCTCGCGGGGGCACGAGCCTCCTCGTAGAGCTTCGTCAGGCATCGAAACTTCCGGCTCCGCAACCAGAGTAAGGGTGTCCAGCTTCCCGCACTATCGTCCGCGCCGCCTGCGGCGCACAGAGGCGCTTCGTAACCTCGTCCGAGAGACGCACTTGGCACCGGCACAGCTTGTTCTGCCCGTCTTCGTGCGCGGTGGCAGAAAAATTCGTCGTCCTGTCGGTTCGATGCCGGGCGTCAATCAGACATCGGTCGACGAGATGCTCCGTGACGCAGAGGCGGCAGCGAAGGCCAATGTCGGCGGAATCATTCTCTTTGGCCTTCCCGAGGCCAAGGATTCCACGGGCTCTTCCGCATGGGACGAAGACGGCGCGGTCCAGACGGGAGTGCGCGCGCTCAAGAAAGAGATTCCGGAGCTGGTGGTTATCACCGATGTCTGCATGTGCGAATACACCGATCATGGCCATTGTGGAGTCCTTAAGGACGGCGAGGTCGACAATGACGCGACGCTTGAGCTCTTGTCGCGCGTCGCGCTCTCACACGCGCGCGCGGGAGCGGACATTGTTGCGCCGAGCGACATGATGGATGGCAGAGTGCGATCAATCCGATCTTCGCTCGACGGGGCAGGATTTTCCCAGATCTCGATCTTGAGCTACGCCGCCAAGTACGCATCGGCCTACTACGGTCCCTTTCGCGAAGCGGCCGAGTCTGCGCCACAGAGCGGCGACCGCCGTGGATACCAGATGGATCCCGGCAACGCTGAGGAAGCCATTCGCGAAGTCCTGGCGGACATTGCGGAAGGGGCCGACGCTGTGATGGTGAAGCCAGCCGGTCCGTACTTGGACATTGTCTCGCGAGTGAAGTTGGAGACGGGCTATCCGGTGGCCGCCTACCAAGTGAGCGGTGAATACGCGATGATCTGCGCCGCAGCCGATCGCGGCTGGATCGAGAAGGATCGCGTGATGATGGAGTCGCTGGTCGGCATCCGCCGCGCCGGAGCGGATTTCATCGTCACCTATTTCGCGACCGAAGCCGCCCGCCAGTTGTGACCGAGCGAGTTTAGCCCTTGACCGAGCGCGACAGTAAGCTATATTTAGACGCTTGGCTAATTAACTAACTAATCATGAACGACGTTTTTCGCGCGCTATCCGATCCTACCCGGCGGCAGATCCTCGAGCTGCTGCGTTCGGGGCCCCGCAACTCCGGAGAGATCGCGGACAAGTTCACTACGAGCTGGGCGACCATCTCGCGCCACTTGAGCGTGCTCAAGGACGCAGAGCTGATCTTGGCCGAGCGAAACGGACAACACGTCGTCTACGAGCTGAATACAACGGTGTTCCAGGAAACAGTCGAGAATCTCATCAACTGGCTTCGCCCGCGGAGATCAAATGCGTAAATGGATCCCACTGCTCATCGTCGTCGCTGCGTTTGTCGCTTCGGCGATAGTCTATCCGAGACTGCCAGCCACGATACCAACGCACTGGAACATTGACGGCCAGCCTGATGGCTGGAGCAGCCGGGCATTTGGTGCCTTGATATTTCCTGTGCTCATGCTTGGCATGTGGGGCCTCCTACGGGTCCTGCCAGCGATCGATCCCCGGGGAGCCAATTACGCCAAATTTGGCGGCGCCTACGAAGCAATCGTCGATGCGCTAATGATCTTCCTCTTTGGGATGCACGTCGTGGTCTTGCGCGCGGCGCTTGGCGATCCAGTTCAGGTGGGCCGGGTCGTTCCGTTCGGAATTGGAGTTCTGCTCATTGTGATCGGCAATCTTCTTCCGCGTTGCCGTCCCAACTGGTTCATTGGAATCCGGACGCCATGGACGTTGTCGAGCGACCGCGTCTGGGAAAAAACGCACCGTCTCGGCGGACGGCTTTTCGTCGCTGCCGGGCTTCTCATTGCCATGGTGGCTTTGTTCTGGGCCCAGTGGATACACATCGTCCAGCTTACGGCTATTGTCCTGGCTGCGGGATCGGCGGTGACCTACTCATATCTCCAATGGAGACGTGAGCTGGCCTCCGCACACACGCCCAGTTAGAGCGAGCGACACCGATTATGAAGGCACTCACGAATTCGCTCTCTTTCCTGTCACTCCCGCTGTTAGCGCTCCTTGCGCTCGGCTCGATTCCGATGGTGCCGGCCGTCGGTCAAACGGCGGGTGCACCGGCAGTGTCACCGCAATCCGCGGCGGCCATCGATACCGTTCCGCCCAAGACGGCAATCGAGACACCGTTCATGATCCAAAGCGGGACGCTCGTGCTGCCTGGCACGCTCACGCTACCGGCCAACTACAAGCGGCAGGTTCCGGTCGCACTCATAGTCGCCGGGTCCGGCCCGACCGATCGGAACGGCAATTCCGCGGGCCTGTTGCGCGCGCAGAACAACTCAAATCTCTACGCCATCCTCGCCTGGCAGCTCGCCAACGCCGGGATCGCGTCGGTGCGCTACGACAAGCGAGTGCTCGGCGACAATCTCCAGAAAATCGATCTCCCATCGATCTCGATCGACGATTTCATCGCCGACGCGATCGCGGGCGCGAGAAGGCTGTTTGCTGATCGGAGATTCTCGAAGGTCGTTCTCATCGGGCACAGCGAAGGGGCCGAGCTGGTTCTGCAAGCTGTGAATCGTGGCGCACCGGTGGCCGGAATAGTCATGATGTCGGGCGCGGGCAGGCCGATCTTGCCGGTACTTAGAGAGCAGATCGCGAAGCAGCTGCCGCCCGCAGAGATCGCGAAATGGGATTCGGCTTCGGCTCGCTACCTCCGGGGCGAGGATCCAGGAGATGTACATCCCGGGCTCAAGGCGTTGTTGCAGCCGATGAATCGCAAGTTCATGCAGAGTTGGGTCAAGTACGATCCAGCGTTGGAGATCGCGAAAGTCAAAGTTCCGGTGCTGATTATTCAGGGAGGACGCGACATTCAGATCAGCGAGGGCGATGCGCACGCTCTCAAATCGGCGCAACCCGCCGCCACGCTGGTAGTGATTCCGGCCGCCAATCACATTTTCCGGGCAGCTGCAAGCGATGATCGCGTGGCGCAGGCAAAGCTCTACACAGATCCTAGGATTCCCATCGTTCCCGAGCTCACACCCGCGATTGCGGAGTGGATCAAGAAGCTCAAATAGCCCATAACGCGCCTCGCGGCCTCGATAATCCTGGAACAGAACCTCAAGCCTCGTGGCGGGGGCGCGACTGTCGCAGCGCGCGGTTAACTTGTACGCTCCCTCCCGAATTATCTCACGATGCGCTATAGGCAGTTCCCGGGAACCGATTTAAAGGCGAGCGAGATTGGCTTCGGCACATGGACGCTCTCGACCGGTTGGTGGGGCGAGAAAACCGATGACGAAGCGGTCGACATGCTGCGCGCCGCCCACTCGGATTTTGGCATCAATTTTTTCGACACCGCGGACACCTACGGCAACGGTCGTGGGGAGCGACAGCTCGCCGAGGCCTTTCGCGGAAAACGGGGCGATGTGCTGTATTCGACGAAGATCGGGTACGATATCTACGATCCCGCCGCTAAGTCTGCTCGTCGTGGCCAGAGCGAGCTGCCGCAAAAGTTCGACGCCGACTATATGCGCTTCGCGCTCGACAAATGCCTCGAGCGCCTGGAGACGGACCGCATCGATGTGCTCCAGCTTCACAACATCAAGATGGAGCACGTTCGCGACGCCACCATCTGGCAGACGCTGCGGGGAATGAAGGACGAGGGGCTGATCGGCGTCTGGGGCGCGGCATTCGGGCCGGCGATCGGGTGGCTTTACGAAGCCGTGGAGCTATGCGAGCGGGAGAGCGATATCGGTACCATTCAGATGATCTGGAATGTGCTCGAGCAACACCCCGGAACCGGGATGATCGAAGCGGCGAGCGAGTTCGCGCCAAACTGCTCCTTCAACATCCGCGTCACGCATGCATCGGGAATGCTGGAAGGGAAGTACACGGAAGACACGGTATTTCCCGCCAACGACCACCGCCGGCATCGTCCGCGGTCCTGGCTTACCAATGGCCTCAAGAAGATTCGGACGCTCGATTTTCTTACTACTGGGATGACTCTTGGTCAGGCAGCTCTCAAGTGGCTGCTGGCGGAGCCGCGCGTCGTGACGACGTTGCCCAACATCTACGACTTGGAGCAGCTCCGTGAGTTCGCCGAATCCTCGGACAAGCCGGACCTCTCGACTGCGCAGCTGGAGCATGTGAGAGCGCTGGCGAAACGGAATTTTGGCGTTGACGAGGAGCCAATGAATTACAAGGGCACCATGGAGCGCGTGACTTCGTGATCAATCCATGGCACGATCTGCCGGCGGGGATTCATCCCCCCGACAATGTGACGGCCGTGATCGAAATTCCGCGCGGCAGCAGGAACAAGTACGAGCTGGACAAAGCCACAGGGATGATTCGTCTGGATCGGGTTCTCTATTCCGCGGTCCACTATCCGGGTGACTATGGCCTCATTCCACGCACGTTGCACGAGGACGGAGACCCGCTCGACGTGCTCGTTCACTTGAACGAGCCGACTTTCCCAGGATGCCAGATCGACTGCCGTCCCCTTGGCGTGCTACGAATGCGCGACCGCGGCGAGCCCGACGACAAGATTCTGGCCGTACCGTGCCACGATCCCTACTACCACGAGTATTTCGACATCGCCGACGTTTCGCAGCATTATTTGAAGGAAGTGGAGCACTTCTTCCATATCTATAAGGACCTCGAAGGGAAGCGCGTGGAAATCGTCGGCTGGGAAAAGAGCGAGGTCGCCGCTCGAGTAATCAGCGAGTCGATCGCGCGCTACCAGGACAGGTTCTATCAGGTCGGTACCTGATCATTCGGCGCTTGGGCCACACGCGGCCGGCAGCGGAGGCGACAATGCGTAGGCAGCGGTCGATACTGAGCTCATTTGCGGTCATTACCCTTCTCGTCTCACTCGCGTCCGCGTGCAACAAGGGGGGCGATAGGGCGGTGAAGGGTCGGAACGGCCTGAATGGGCCCGCCCGCGATAGCGTCAGCGATCTCGCGCTCAGCGAAGACGGGCTCGGCCAGATTCAGGTGGGTATGAACCTCACCGATGCGGTCAATATGGGGGTCCTTAACGAGAACCCGAACATGAACGCGCGGTGCGACTTCGTGTTCCCGGCGGTGGGCGCCGGCATACCCGATGGAGTCAGCGCGATGGTTGTCAGGGGAAAGGTTGCGCGGATCGATGTCGATACCGGAACGGTGACGACGGAGGATGGAGCGAAAATCGGCGACACCGAAGATCGGGTGAAGAGCATCTACGGGGACGAGGTGACGGTCGAGCCACACAAGTACATCGACGGCGGGCACTATCTGACGGTGACAGGCGACACAGCCAGACCAGGAAAGGCGCTCGTCTTCGAGACCGATGGCAAGCGCGTGACGATGTTCCGGGGCGGCCGCCTGCCCGAGGTAAAGTGGATGGAGGGGTGTAAGTAGCCCTCGGACCCGCCACGACAGACCGGCACCGGGAAGATCAGAGATTTGAAACAGCTGACGCGAACGTTCCTGACTGCGGACTGGCGCTATCTCGCGATGCTCAACTTCGAGGTCGAACCCGCCCTGCTCGCTCCCTACGTGCCTAAGGGAACGGAGTTGGATGACCGCGGCGGTCGTCACTTCATGAGCCTGGTCGCGTTTCTCTTTCTCGATACGCATTTGCTGGGGCTGCCGGCTCTCTTCCACCAGGACTTCGAGGAAGTGAACCTCCGCTTCTACGTCCGTCGGATTGTTGGGAGGGAGTCTCGTGCGGGAGTAGTCTTCATACGCGAGATGGTTCCGCTGCCGCTCGTGGCGGAAGTCGCGAAGCTCACCTACAACGAGCCGTATCGCACGGTTCCAATGGAGCACACGATCGTCGAGACCGACGGTGAGCTCCAGAGCGTCGAATATCTGTTCGGCAGGCCACGAGACCGGTGTCGCCTCGCGCTCCATGTCGCTGGACCCCCTGAAGACATGGACCCCGGCTCGGAAGAAGAGTTTCTGTCAGAGCGGGGGTGGGGGTACACCCGACAGCGCAACGGCGGGACGATAGAGTATCGGGCGGAGCACACACGCTGGCACGTCTGGCGCAAGGTCGTATGGGAACTGGGCGGGCCGCTCGCGAAATTCTATGACGAGCCATTTGCGAGTATACTCTCAGGAGCGCCTTCATCCGCATTTGTCGAGGACGGCTCGGCGGTGGCGGTGCACTTGCCGGAGCGCATTGCCTAACCTTTTCGATCACTACCATGACCACTACCGTTCTGGAAACCGATCTACGTTATCCGATCGGAAAGTTCGACTTCGAGGCGCCGATCCTAGAGGCGGACTACCCGATGTTCATCACAGGGATCGCCGAGACCCCGGGCGCCCTGCGATCGGCGGTTGCGGGACTCGCCCGCGATCAACTCGAGACTCGATACCGTCCGGGCGGTTGGACCGTGAAGCAACTGGTTCATCACGTACCCGACAGCCATCTGAACGCGTACACGCGCTTCAAGCTCGCGCTCACCGAGGATGTGCCGACGATCAAGCCGTATGACGAGGCCGCGTGGGCTGAGCTTGCCGATTCGCGCAAGCTGCCGATCGAGGTCTCACTGGATCTGCTTGACGCGCTCCATCTGCGCTGGGTGGCGCTGCTCCGATCAATGGAGGTCCTTGATTTCAACCGCGGGCTGCGGCATCCGGAACATGCCCGGGTACTTACTCTAAAGCAGATCCTCGCATTGTACGCGTGGCACGGAAGGCATCACGTCGCGCACATCACTTCATTGAGAAAGCGGGAGGGTTGGTGACGGAGCTGGCGACTTTTGGAGCGGGCTGTTTCTGGGGAGTCGAGGTCACGTTCAGAAACGTGCCCGGCGTCAAGGACGCGGTGGTCGGGTACCTGGGCGGTACGCTCGCTAACCCCACCTACCGGGACGTATGTACCGGACGAACGGGGCACGCTGAAGTGGTGCAGGTGACATACGATCCCGCCCAAGTGAGCTACGACAACCTGCTCGATGTGTTCTGGGAGAATCACGACCCGACGACGCTCAATCGGCAGGGGCCGGACGTGGGCACCCAGTATCGCTCGGCCATCTTTTACCACACGCCAGAGCAGAAGCGTGTAGCCGAGCAGTCGAAAGCGCGCCTCGAGGCGAGCGGGCGATTTCGCCGTCCGATCGTCACGGAAATTAAGGAGGCCTCCACGTTCTATCCGGCCGAGGATTACCACCAGCGTTACCTGGAAAAGCGGGGATTGGCGAGCTGCCATATCTAAAGGCACCCGGCTTGCCACTCTTGGCAGGCCAAACTCGAAGGCGGTGCGTGTGAGACATAAAAACAATTCGCGGCGGACTACCTGGCTTCTGGTCGGGGCGGGGACCGCGATGGTGGCGGGAAGATTGGTGGAGCGCGGGCTGGACCGTGCTTGGCGCGCTTGGAAGGGGGAAGAGCCCCCAAGCCTGAGGCACGGCCGCGGTAACTGGTCTCAAGCGCTGGCATGGACGGCGCTGTCCGCGGCGGCCGTAGCGACCGCGGAGCTCGTTGCGCGCCGCGGCGCTCATCTCGGACTTGGGCAGCTGACGGGCAAGCGCGCCCCCGCTGGCCTGTGAAGCATTCACCCGGATTCCTCAAGCTCGTCGACGACGCAAAGTCGCGGGTGCGAGAAGTTGACGTCAGCGAAGCCCGTGGGAAGCTCGAGAGCGGTAACGCCAAGCTTATCGACGTGCGCGAGGAGAGCGAGTGGTCGGCGGGCCATGCGCGCGGTGCCGAGCACCTGGGAAAGGGTGTGATAGAGCGTGACGTCGAGGAGCGCGTTCCAAATAAGGGCGCGGAGGTGATCCTCTATTGCGGCGGCGGTTTTCGTTCGGCGCTCGCTGCGGACAGCTTACAAAAAATGGGATACACGAACGTCTCCTCGATGGCGGGTGGATGGCGCGCCTGGCAAGCGGCCGGCGCGCCAGTCGATAAAGGGAAATGACCGCCGGCTGACGTCTCGGCTTCCACCCGTATTTGGCCTTTACCGGCAAAGTACTTGACAGCGCAAAGTCTCTGCCTATCTTGAAGCCGGCTATCTCAGGGAGAGTGTGTGCAGCTTCGTTTCGCGCTAATCGTCGCTTCAGTCGCAAACGCGTCGCCGGCGTCGGACTCGCTTCTCTCTGGTACAAGTTGAGGTACGACGACGGAATGCCGCTCGTCGTCCTGTTCGTCGCGCTCTCGCTCTTCGTTCAGGGCGCGTTCACCATCGGCCATTTGCGCGGACTCTGGAAGCACTGGCGGATTCCGTCCTTCCACTTGCTCGTCGCCGGTGAGCTGGCAGCGGCACTCGTAGGAGGTTGGCCATCCTGCAAGGCGTGCTCTACAATCTTCATCCGACCAATGGTTGACACGAGCTGGTACCCGTTCTCGCCGCGACGCTCGTGACGACCCAGGCGGCGATGGGACTCATCTACGTTGCTCGGAACGCGGAATTTACCGTCCGCGGAAATGCGTAGTCTTCAACCACCACCGATTACTCGGAGGGGAGGAGGCCGATGTTAAGGCTGTTCGTAAAGCTCGCGTCGATCGCGAACTGCGCCGGCGGCTTGGTGCTGATCGCGACTTGGGCCATGATGTGGCAGCGCGTGCCGATCATGGTGTTGGCCGTCGGCGGATCGCTTCTGATACAGGGTGCTTATACGATCCTCTACCTCCGCAGCGATCTCGCTCGTTGGAGAGATCTAGCCACCGGTGCGCTGTTCGCGGGCGAAGCGCTCTCGGTGGCGGCGGGCGGGGGACTACTGATTCAGGGCATCATCCACAATATGAACAACGCTGACATGGAGATGGCGCCCGTGCTGGCGGGGCTCTTGATGGCGGGCCAGGCCGTACTCGTGCTACTCTACCTATTTGCGACCGGCCTCCTGCGGCCGCGGCTAAACGGACGCAGCTCGGCCTGAACGCTTAAGGCTTTAGCTCGCCGTGATCGACGGGCTCGCGACCGCGACGCATAAACAGGAACTCATAGAGAAGTGACGCCACGAGCGCGCCCGTGATCGGCGCGAACCAATACAGCAGCTGCGCTTCGTAGACGCCGCTCGCCACCGCCGGACCGAACGAGCGCGCCGGGTTCATCGACGCGCCGGTGAGCGGACCAATAGCCAGGATGTCGGCTGCGACAACAAAGCCGATCGCCAAACCGCCGATCTTGGGGCCTCGCAGATCGACCGCCGTTCCAAAGACCACGAAGGCCAGGAAAAAGGTCGCGATCGCCTCCAGCAGGAATGCTTGTGGTCCCGTGACGTCGAGTGCGATCGCTTGTCCGCCGCCGCGGGTGGCAGCGAATACTGACTCAGGAAACGATGCCTTGAGTGCGTATCCTGCCGCGATCGCGCCCAGAAGCTGTGCGAGGACGTAGAGTGCCGCCATCATCGGTTCGATCCGGCGCGTAGCGAGCATTCCCAGTGTAATGGCCGGGTTGAAGTGCCCCGATATACGCATGAGCGCACTCACCATGACGGCCAGGATCAAGCCATGGGCGAGCGCGACCTCGACCAGACCGGCCGAGCTCTGCGAAACGCGAACGGTCATGATTGCTCCGCTCCCGACGAATACGAGAGCGAACGTACCAATGAATTCAGCTGCGAAGTGGCGCCACGCATCCCGCATTTGCTGCCCCCTGTTACCGACGAAGATGGGGCCGCGGCGCGTGAGACTGCTAGATCACTCGGCGCAATACGAGCGCGGCGTTGATTCCCCCGAAGCCGAAGGAGTTCGTCAGCATGTGCTCGACGCGTTCCTTTCGCCCCGTTCCCGGCAGAAAGTTAAGATCGCAGGCCTTGTCCGCAACCTGAAGGTTGACCGTCGGCGGGAGCCATTCCTGCTCAAGCGCGAGCGCGCATATCGCTGTCTCGATTGCGCCCGATGCGCCAAGCGCGTGCCCGTAATAGCCCTTGGTTCCACTCATCGGGACCGTGTACGCTCGGTCGCCCAGCACCTGCTTGATCGCCATTGTCTCGGTGGAGTCGTTGAGCGGCGTCGAGCTGCCGTGGGTGTTGACGTAGCCGATCTCATCAGCGGACACGTTTGCGTCGTCCAGAGCCAGTCGCATCGACCGCGCTGCCTGCGTGCCGTCGGGACGCGGAGCCGTCATATGGTGCGCGTCATTCGTCGTGCCGTAGCCAGCGATCTCGGCGTAGATCCTCGCACCGCGTGACTGTGCGCGCTCGTACTCCTCGAGAATCAGGACTGCCGCTCCCTCGCCCATGACGAATCCATCGCGATCCTTGTCGAAAGGCCGCGAAGCCATCTCCGGCTCTCCATTGCGTGTCGACATCGCGCGAATGAGCGCGAATGCTCCGAAGCAGAGCGGTGCGAGGGGCGCTTCCGCGCCACCCGCGATCATCACATCAGCGTAGCCGTCCCGCACCTGCCTGAAGGCGTCGCCGATCGCGATCGTCCCCGACGCGCAGCTCATGGCGTTGGTCGAATTGGGGCCCATGACACCGAGCTCGATCGCGATGTTGCAGCTGGCGGCGCCGCCGAACACGGCGAGAGCGAGTGTTGCATCTACCGCGCGGAGTCCCTGCGTGAGGTAGACCCCAAGCTGGCCTTCGGCGTAGCTCACGCCTCCCAGCGCGGTGCCCATGTTGGCTCCGACGCGCTCCCGGTCTTCCTTCGACAGATCTAGATTCGCATCCGCGAGCGCCATCTGCGCGCCCACGACCGAGAATTGCGCGAACCGGTCGAGCCGCTTTGCGCGTTTGTTGTCGAGGTGGTCGGTCGGAACGAAGTCGTTGATCTCGGCCGCGTTGTGACTGCGGAACTGCGAAGGATCGAAGCGCGTGAGCGACCTGACAGCTGAGCGCTGCCGCTGGACTCCGGACCAGAAAGCATCACGAGTGGTTCCAATCGGAGTGATAGGGCCAATACCTGTTATGACAACTCTGCGTCTTTTCACCTGAATCCTCGGTTCACTACTGTCTCTTCGTTTCGCGCTCCGCGACTTGGGCGAGTCCGGATAGAGTGCGTGAGGCAATACCGTGCACGAATATCGGACCGATCACGTACCTTGCCGCCGCCACTCCAATCACCGCGACACTGGGTCCATCCCACACGTGCACGATTCGTACGTGCGTGCCTCCCGGTCGAGAGATGAACGTCCACTCGACGTCCATGCCCTTAGTGATACCCCCGACATGCCGGAAACGGATCGAAGGGCCTCCTGTGTTCACCGACATTTCAGAGAGCCACCACGTAGGCCAGTTGAGCTTGAGAGGCCCCTTTGTCGTGTTGACAAGGTGAAACGGTCGATAGGCGGACATCTCAACCAAGCCGCCGCCATCGGCGCACCGCTCTCGAAATCGCACATACCTATAGTGAGCGAGATGCGCCGGCCAGTTTTCAACTTTGCTCGCTAATTCAAACATCGTTCCGAGGGAAGCCCGAACGAGTCGCTCGTCCACCGTCTCCATCGGCCGTCCCGCCGGCATCGCCCCGAGATCGTACCACGGCCGCTGGCCGCTCATCGATGCACTGGCGCCCAGCTCGTCGTCACCCGGAATCCACGGCGGCGACGAACCACGGGCCGCCGCGCAATTGCCTCATGCACAATATCGACCAGCTCCTCGGGAGTGAAACCCCGCATCACGGAGACGACGCCATCGTGACGGCTAACGGCATGGAATCGCAGGGGAAATGAAGCGAGCCACAGCCCCGCAGCAGCGATCAGGCTCCGCCTGAGATCGCTCACGATCACACGCACACGCGCGACGCGATTCATCTCGCGGAGCAGCTCGACTGCGTCACTTCCTGTGAAGTGATGCAACAGCTGCGAGCACATCACGATGTCGATGCTGTTGTCCACGAACGGCAGCTGGAGCGCGTTCGCGCACAGGGAGAACTCGACGTAAGATCGACTGGCAGCTGCGAGGGCGGGAGCCGAATCAAGGCCAATTGTCGTCAGCTCAACGCCGTTCCGGCGCGCCAGCTCTCTCGCCCGGCACGGTATGTCGCCGAGTCCCGTGCCGACGTCGAGCAGTGTGGCGTCGCGCGGCACGTCCTTGAGCCAGCCCTTCAACTCCCCGAGTGCGGAGCTGATGCCGCCGAACAGCACGTTGGCGCGCGCAACGTCGGCGAGAGAGCGTTTGACTATTGTGGGATCGACATCCCGCGAGTCGAGTATCTCCACGCCTCTTTGTCGCGGTGGCGTCAACATGTTGCGCACCAGCTTAATGTTCGAGCTGCGCGTAACCGCCGCGGTAATAGAGAAGCGGCGCCCCGTTTTCGACTGTCGTCGCTTCCACCTCACCGAGGATGATCGTGTGGTCACCAGCATCATGCTGGCCGGCCTCGCGACACTCGATCACCCCGAGGACGTCGTCGAGCATGGCGTATCCATTGGCCGACCTGGTAAAGCCGACGCCCTCGAACCGGTCGATGTCGACGATCGAGAAGCGGCGAGCGATCTGCTCCTGTTTGGCGGAAAGAATGTTGACGACGAAGCCGGGCGCGGTGGTGAGCGCATGATAAACCGAGGCGGTTTTCTCGATGCAAATGAGGACAAGAGGCGGCTCCAGGCTCACCGAGCAGAACGCGCTCACCGTCATGCCCTGATCCGAGCCGTCGGCGGCTTTCGTGGTCACGACCGTGACGCCTGAAGGAAACCTGCCGAGTACGGCGCGAAACTCGTCGGAGCTGACGCTCAAGTTCTGAATGCCGGAGAAATGAAGAGATCGTATAAAAAGCGCGGGCACAGCACGATGCTGGGAGGAATGAAATCTCCTGCCACGCCGACAATGAGGTCCGCCATATCCTTGCGCCGCGACAGAACCTTGGCCGCGTTGTTCATGAAATATGGATGAGCGACCGCCATGCCGACGATGCGTTCGAGTCTCCACTTGCCGCCAAACTCTCGCTTGCGCGCTCGGTCGTACCCGGAAAGAATCCCGCCTTCCTCCTTTGCGGCTCGCCCAAGCGCCTCCACCAGATAAGGAGCGAGGAGCTCTCCTCCTCGAAGTGCGGCGTAAATGCCTTCTCCCGTAAAGGGGTCAAAGAAATCCGCGGCGTCCCCGACCAGGGCGGCCCCCTTGGTCCACGCCCGGCGAGACGCGGTGGCGAACGGACCGGTAACGCGGACCGGAGTGGTTCGTTCAGCTCCTCGGAAGCGCTCCGATAAGTGCGGCCGCGAGGCGATCCACCGCTCAAAGAATTCGCTCTTATCGTCCCCAATGTCCCGCGCGCGCGACATCGGCACGACGACGGCGACATTCATTAGGCCGTCGCCGACATCCACAATCCCGAAGTAGCCGCCGTAATCGACGTGCATCTCGCCCATGTCGGTGACACCCTGCACTTTCCGGTAGTGCGCAACGAGAGCAATCCGTCGCGGCCAGATGCGGCTCGTTCTCACGAGACCGAGCCGCCGCCCGACAACCGATCGCAGGCCATCGGCGCCAACCACATAACGCGCGCGAAGTGTCCGCTGCCGTCCCTCGGCGTCGAGAGCGGTGACACCGCTCACTCTAGCGGACCCGTTCCTGGCGAGATCAGTTACCCGGACGGATTCCTCGACGCGCGCCCCCACGTTCCGCGCCCCGCGAAGCACAATCTCGTCTAGAATCGTTCTCCGAATGGCGAGCCCTTTGTCGCTGAATCCGCGGAAACCGTGATTGGCTGCGAACTCTCCGGTGGCGACCTCGCCGTTGGGAGCGCGCACTTTCATCCCCGAGAGATGCGCCGGGTTCGTTCGCTCGATTTCCTCGAGCACGCCCATGTCGGCCAGGATTCTCGACGCTTGGGGGCTCAGGTATTCCGCGCAGATCTTGTCCCGCGGGAACCTCGCTCGATCAAGAACGATGGTATCGACTCCTTCCTGTGCGAGAGCCCACGCCGTGGCGGCACCGGCCGGGCCGCCGCCGACTACGATCACTTCGGCGTCGAGATGCTGACCCACGCTATCCGATCGCGCGAGCTACGCGCTGGAACAATCCCATGTATTGCCAGTGCGGTCGTGGAAGGCGAAGAATCGAAGCCGCGCGCGTGAGATACGGGAGAACCACTGATCTCGAGTCCGCCGAGAACATGAATCGCGGATGGTCCGCTGCGAATCGCTTGAGCCTTGCGACCGTGGTGTCGAAATCGAGTTCACCGGAGAAGTAAAACGCGGGATCGAGCAGCGTGCTCGTAGCCGGGACTACGCCTTCCGCGATCGCGATCCGGTGCAGAGTCGTGCCGGGGTAGATGCGGAGGCCCACCGTGAGATAAACGGCATCGCCCCTTTCCAGACGCCATTTCGCGAATGCGAGCGTCTCCTCCACCGTCTGTCGCGTCTCCCCCGGTCCTCCAAGCAGGAAGATCCAAAGCGTTTTGATGCCGTGCTTCTCCACCCGCTGGGCGACCTCACGCACCTTGGCGGCGTTGAAGCCCTTATCGAGCTTTTCGAGAACTGCATCGCTTGCGCTTTCGGCCGTTATCCCTAGTGAGCGAAATCCGGCGACCCTCATCGCACCCAGCAGTTCGGACGAAGCAGTTGCTGGTGTGAAGTTGGTGGTGTCCAGCTGCACGTTAAGCTTCCGGCGGGCGATTGCCTCACAGACCTGGAGCGCGTGGCCAGGCGGGGAGTTGAAGGTGGAATCGACGAAATCGAAGTGATGAACGGCCGCCTTGACCTTTAATTCCTCGATCTCATCGGTGACCAGCTCCGGGTGGCGGGTGCGATATCCCCACCCCTCGACGTTACGATAAGTGCAATAGACACACTTGTACACGCAGCCGCGCTTTGTCTGGATCGGGATGGTCGCCCCGTGACGCTGATAGCGCGCGAGATCGATCCATCGATGGAGCGCTGGTCCTGGAAGTGAATCGAGGTCGGCGTCTTCACCCGGGGGAGTGAACGTAACCGTGCCGCCCCGGTCGCGGACGAGCCCAGGCATGGTCTCAATGGCTGCGCCAGAGCACAAAGCATCGACCAGAGCGACGCTTGCCCTTTCGCCATCGCCGGCGACCGCATAATCAACGCCCAGATTTCGAAATAGCGCTTCGGGTGCGACTCCAAATGCCGCTCCCCCAGCAATGACCTTGGCGGCGGGGGCCGCGGCGCGGAGTGTGTGCAGCAGGTCGCGTGCTTCCGGGGTGTAATGTCGGAGAGCGATCGCGTCGCTGTTATCGATGTTTCGAACCGAGACGCCGATGACATCTGGCCGGAACGCGCGAGCTTCGGTGCGGGCGCTGGCGATGCTGTTCCGCGCGAAACAAAGGTCGAGGAATCGCACGTGATGCCCGGCTTGGTCGAGCGCCGAAGCAACGCACGCCAGCCCGTTGGGCACGACGGGGTAGGGCTGTCGCTCGCGATTCGTGCTCACGAGCAGGACTCTCGCCCCGTCGTTCCTACTTATTCCAGCATGTGGGTTCATCGATCCAACGCGCGAGTACTCACGCAGCTCGAGACAGAAGTAAAGCTACAAGGGCACCAACTGCGGAGCAGACGGCATTGACTGCGTCGTTATCGAATCCCACCAGGCCGCCCGCATGCCGAGTCAGCGTGCCGCAAGTGTGGACGAGCCGCTCCGTGGCTTTCGCGCACGCGTCGCACCACCGCCGTTCCTGTATCGTGGCTCCGAGAAGGGAATCTGCCATGGCACCCGCCAGTCCGCCCAGTGCCACGGCGGCGAACGGAACCGGCCAGTGGCTCAGCGTCGCCAGCACGCCGATGAACAGGGCGCCCCCGGCCGCGGCCGCCGTGCCGATCACAGTGACACCTCCCGAAGTGCCGGGCAGAACGCGTCCGCCCGAGATTATCGACACCGGGCTGCCGCCGATGAGTGTTCCGATTTCGGTTGCCCACGTATCCGCTGCGGATGCCGCAAGCGCGCCGGCTCCGACCGCGTTCCAGATCGGTGACGGAGCGACCAGGTATCCGAGCGCCGCCGCCGCGTAGACGCCGCCATTGGCCAGCACCTGACCGGCGTCCCGCATGCTGCCCTTTTCTACGATGGCGCCTAGCCGTTCGGCCTTTTCTCGCGCCCCAAGTCGGGACAGGGTACTCGCGGAGACGAAGAGAGAAATGGGTAGCGCGCCCCAACTCCATCCGGCCGCGATCGAGATCACTCCCAACACTGCGGCAGCCGTCGCTCCCGTGATCGAGAGCGTGCGAGTCCGCAACGCCGCGAGCGCAACCAATATCGACAGCACTCCTCCGAGCACCGCGCGAGCGAGCACCTCAGTCAGCTGTGATGTCCCCGTTTTTCGTTTTGAGCCGCCGCGTCTTCGCGATTGCCTGCTTGAAGGCGAATCGAGCGGCGGTTAGCTTGCGCTCTCCGCCCACCAACTAAATGCCCGGCACTGTAAACCCCATTGTTCCGCTCAGTCTCCTCGAAGCAGTGCGCACCGTCGACATCCCGGAAGGCGATGACGTCGAGGTCGAATATGTGCAGGAGCATCGCAACAAGCGACTGGGACTGAGCGATACGGTGATCGCGCAAATTCGACGCTACAAGGACGCGTTGAAGCACAATCAACAGATCGCGATCCACGAAGCGAGTGGCATCGCCCGATTGATCGGACGGAGGCCCGACGCCGAGGGAATCTTCACCAGGGCCGGGGTTATCGTGGCCAATCGCATGTACCAGATGATCTCCGGCACCACGAGACAGATCATCCACTTGCTGCCCGGATTTCTCGCGCGCCCGCTCGCGTTCCGCCACGTGAAAAGGTTGGGAAACAAGTACCTGGGAGCTTCGGTGCGGCGGGTTGGGTCGTCGATCGTCGTCGGGATCAAAGAAACGGTTACCTACGGGACGGCCCCGGGCGCGATTGGATGCCTCTTTTACGAGTCGGCGCTCCGCAAAATGCTCAAGCTGCTCGTCAACGGCGGTGGGATGATCGATCACGTACAGTGCCGCGAGCGGGGCGAAGACATCTGCGAGTGGCGCGCAGAATGGCGCGCGGTGAAGGCTTCTCAATAGGCGTTCGGAGTGCTCGAGCCTGCATTTCTACCAGCGCTCCAGTCCGCGCTCGATCGAGCCGGACTCGACGGCTGGCTCCTATACGATTTCCATGGCCTGAATCCCGTCGCGGTGGGGATGCTCGAGTTGCCCGGGATGACCACGCGCAGGTTCTTCGTCTATATCCCGCGCCAAGGAGAGCCGGTCGCGATCACCCATGCGATCGAGCAAGGTCCGTGGGTCGGCTGGCCGCCGCGATGGCGGAAGGAGAAGTACAGCAGCTGGCGCGTGCTCGAGTCGCTGCTCGGCGAGCTGCTCAGTGGGAAGCGGGTGGCAATGGAATACTCGCCCGGTGACGCCGTTCCGTATCTCGACCGTGTTCCAGCGGGCGTGATCGAAATGGTGCGAAGTGCCGGTGCGACCGTGGTCTCATCCGCCGACCTCGTCACCAGTTTCTACGCTGTCTGGAGCGATGCGCAACGGGCATCGCACGAGCGGGCCGCACGGGCCGTGGCGACGATCGGGCAGGAAGCGATTCGGCTCGCGGGAAGCCGAGCCGACAGCGCTTCGCCCCTCACTGAATACGCGCTCCAGAGCTGGATTAAGGAGAAATTCGAGGCAGGAGGACTCGCGACCGATCAGGGGCCGATCGTGGCGATCGGTCCGAACGCTGCAAATCCTCACTACGAGCCGACACCCGCCCATTCCGCGACAATCAAGCGCGGCGACATCCTCCTGGTGGACCTCTGGGCACACGAGAAGAACGGAGTCTTCGCGGATCAGACGTGGATGGGATCGCTCGGGCCGCCCAGTGATCGCGACAAAGCTGTATGGCTCGCGGTGCGAGACGCGCGCGATGCGGCGATCTCGCTGCTCAAGCAGCGGGTGAGCGCGCACAAACCGGTGCGGGGCGGCGAGGTCGATGACGCCGCGCGTGAGGTCATCACCAAGCGGGGCTACGGCGAGTATTTCATCCATCGCACCGGTCACTCGATCGATCCGCGTGACGTACACGGCTCGGGCCCGCACATCGACAATCTCGAGACGCGCGAAGAGCGGGTTCTCTCTCCGGGTGTCGGTTTCTCGATCGAGCCGGGAATTTATCTTGCCGGGGACGTGGGAATGCGAAGCGAGGTTAACGGCTTTATCGGTGCGGACTCCGTTCTCATCACACCTTCCGACTATCAGAAGGACATGCTGGTCGTCTAGCGCGCGATGAAGCTCCACACGGCCGGGTCTTCAAGTCCGAGCCGCCATAACGCAAACGTGGTCACGCCCAGTTGTCTCGCCTCGTGGACGAGCGTCTCGAGGAGCACATGGTCGCTCACCCAGATCTCCCATCCTTCGGGCGAGAGCGCGTGCAGAGTCGCGGCCGCATGGTCGCGCGTGAGCGGCGTGTTCGTCATCGTCGTGAGGCGTCGGGCGTCGTCGTAGCTGATTACCTCCGTTTCAGCGCTCCGGCGCCAGCGATAACCGTAAAGAGGAAATGCCGCCACGATCCTCGCAGCACCAACTTCCGCCACCCTCGTGCCGAGGTTTCGCGCCACCCACTCGGGAGCTGCGATCGGTCCGGGTGGGGACGCACTCCAATGCTGGTCATAGAGAATCGGCATGATGAGATCCGCTGCCTCGAGCAGGAGGGCAGCGGGATAAGCGGCGGTGTCGCCCGCCGGAACGGCGATGACCACGGTAGAAACCCCATGTGCTCGCACCGAGTCAGCTACTGCTCGTGTAACGGTGAGAAGCTGGTCGAGATCTCGCGGTGTCATTCCTTCGAAGTCGATCACGACCCCGTGATATCGGCCTAAGTCGACAAGAGACGCGATCGCTCCCGCCGTCATGGCCGACACCTGGGCGTTTTCACCGAGGCCCCGGATTATCTCGGGATGAAACCGGCTGCCGAGGTAGGTGGTGATGAGTGCCGTCGCGCGCTCGGCCAAAGCCGGTCGATTGGAGACAGGGTCAGGATAAAGCTGGAGGGGTCGAAAGCTCGTAGTATCGAGCGCAATCCAGCCCGTAATGACTCTCTCGAGAGTTGCCCCGTGTTCCTCGACAGACGCGTCGCTGCGTCTGTCCCATGGCCCGGCGAATCCCCAATACGCGGGCCGAACGCGCGGCTGCGAAGGAAGATGCGTGCACGCCGTGAAGATCAGTAGCGCGGCGAGACGGCGAAACGGCACGCGATTCCTCTGCTTGCGCGCCGTCCTTGTGTTGGAGTGGTCGACGCGGCAAACTCCGGCCTCATGAAACATCTATCAACCTACTTTGCGGCTGTCATGATCGCACCAGCGCTACTGGGAGCGCAGGGGTCCGCCGATCTCGTTCTCACCAACGGACGGATTTATACGGTCGACAACGCTCGACCACAGGCTTCCGCGCTCGCCGTTCGCGGCGGACGCGTTCTCTTCGTCGGATCCGATGGCGAGGCTAGGGCACTCTCCGGTCCGTCGACGCGATTCATCGACCTTCAGGGCGCGACCGTGGTGCCAGGGATTGTGGACGCTCACGCCCACCTACTCGGGCTCGGGAATACCCTCGAGCGGGTAAATGTCGCTGGATCGAGCTCCTATGTAGACGTGATTGGACGCGTCAAAGCCTGGGCAAAGGATGTAAAACCAGGTGAGTGGATCCAGGGCCGAGGGTGGGATCAGAATCGCTGGTCCAACAAGGAGTTCCCGACCCATGATGCGCTTTCGCGGGCGTTTCCCAACAATCCCGTTGTGCTCGTTCGCATCGACGGTCACGCTCTCCTCGCCAACGCGAAAGCGATTGCGCTCGCGGGCGTTACAGCCGCGACTACCGATCCCTCGGGCGGACGGATCATAAGGCTTTCTTCTGGCGCGCCCTCAGGGGTCTTTGTGGACAATGCGATGGGTCTGATCGAGTCAGCGATCCCCGCACCGACACGCGCAGACAGGAAAAGGGCGATCCTCGCCGCGATCGCCGAGGCCAATCGCTGGGGCCTGACGGGTGTCCACGATCCCGGCGAAGACGCAGAGACGATCGGGGTCTTCGAGGAGCTGGCGAAGGCGGGGAATTACACTCTCCGCAACTACGTGATGCTGAGCGATCCCGGGGAGCCGGGGTCGGCGGCGGCGCTCCAGAATCCCTACATCCGGCGGGGGCCACAGAGCGCGCTCTACGACGGGCATCTCTGGATTCGGGCGATCAAGCTCTACGCCGACGGGGCCCTCGGCTCGCGTGGTGCGGCTCTGCTCGCGCCCTACAGTGACGAGCCTTCCAACACCGGATTGCTCGTTTCGAAACCCGAGCACATCCGGGCCTGGGCCGAAGTAGGGCTCAAGCAGGGCTTCCAGATTAACGTCCACGCAATCGGGGACCGCGGCAACCGTATCGTGCTCGATGCTTTCGATTCAGCGCTCAAGAAGATCCCAAAAGCGGATCACCGTTTTCGAATCGAGCATGCTCAGGTGCTGAGCCCGGAGGACATCCCGCGCTTCGCGAAGCTGGGTGTGATCCCCTCGATGCAGGCGACTCACCAGACGAGCGACATGCCTTGGGCTGGAGCTCGCGTGGGGCCCGAGCGAATTCGCGGAGCATACGCGTGGAGATCGCTGCTCAACACCGGTGTGGTGATACCAAACGGAACGGATTTCCCCGTCGAAGAGGTGAACCCGCTTCTCACCTTTCACGCCGCAGTGACTCGGCAGGATCCCTCCAACCTGCCCGCCGGCGGGTGGTATCCCGAACAGAAGATGACACGTGAAGAAGCTCTTCAGTCCATGACGATCTGGCCGGCCTACGCCGGATTTCAGGAATCGATTCTGGGTTCACTCACACCGGGCAAATACGCCGATTTCGTCGTCCTCGATCGTGACATCATGCGAGTACCCGACGCCGAAATCCTCGGCACGCGAGTAATTTCTACCTGGATAGGCGGAAAGCGCGTGTACGGGGCGAAGTAACGCGGCACATCGCTTGCCCCTTCAGCAGGCGAACCTCCACCTCGGCTCGACATCCATGCTCCGCCGGTTTCTCGGCTTTTCAGTACTTTCCCTCGTCTCACTGGCGTGCTCGCACGACGAGACCGCTTCGGCGCATTCTCGAACCCTTCCGCGTTTTCCGGACGACGGCGTCGCTCCCAGACCGGCGGTCATCGCGCCCGCGGCGCAACCGTATCGGGTCGCACCCCCCGCCGTTGGAGGCACGATCGCCGGGCTTGTGGAGTTCGAGGGAACGGCACCCATTGCCGAGGTCATCCGTCCTTCGGTGGATCAGAACGTGTGCGGCAACTCAGTCGTCCAGGGAAGTGTTACCCTCTCCGGGTCACGGGTCGGCGGAGCGGTGGTCTGGTTGACCGATATCCGAAGCGGGAAGGCATTTCCGCTCGAGCGCCGTTTCGACATGACGAATAACGGCTGTACGATCTATCCGTTCGTCTTGGCGATCCCGATCAACAGCACTCTCAATGTCGGGAACGATGACCGGACACTCGAAACGAACCGGTTCATAAATGTCGGCACCGGAAAGGTCATGGCCGTCGCACCATTCAACGACAATGGAGAGATAGTACCGGTCGATCGATTCAAAGAGCCGGCCGAGGTTGAGGTGGTGTCCGAACAGCATTCATGGACCCACGCCTGGATAGCGGTTCTGGACCACCCGTACTACGCGCAGACAGCCGCAAGCGGAACCTTCACCATCAACGACGTCCCGCCTGGCCGATATCGCATTCGCGCCTGGCACCCGAGTCTCGGATTCGCGGACGACAGCGTTACGGTCGCCGCCGGCCAGCAGGCAAGCGTTGCCTTCCGGATTCGACGAGCAGTGCCTGCGGTACCGACCCCTGTACCCCCCGAGAGCGCCACGGCCTCGAGCACACCGGCTGTGCCAATTCTGCCAACAGCGTCCAGCACACCCAGTTCCTCGAGCACTCCCGCCACTGTACCTCCGCCTTCGCGGTAGCAGCTCCTTTTCGCTTCATTGGACGGAGTACCTGCTGCTCCAGTTCTGGGGCTACCCGACGAGCGCATCCCCCGGCCTGAACTGACCGCGATAAAGTCGGGAATAGACCCCTTCGGATGCGAGCAGCTCCTGATGCCGGCCTTCCTCCACGATCAGGCCGCGATCGATCACGACCAGTCTGTCGGCCCGCAGCACCGTGCTCAGGCGGTGCGCGATGATGAGCGTCGAACGCGCGCGGAGCAGATCTTCCATCGCCTGTTCAACCAGCCTCTCACTTTCGCTGTCCAGGCTCGACGTCGCCTCGTCGAGGATCACGAGCGCCGGATTTTTTAGGAATACTCGTGCGATAGCGATGCGCTGTCGCTGTCCGCCCGAAAGCTTGACGCCCCGCTCGCCGACTCGAGTGTCGAATCCGTCGGGTAGGCGCTCGATGAACTCCACCGCGTGGGCGGCTCTTGCCGCGGCGCGAATCGCGTCCTCCCCCGGACGCGACCCATCTTCGCCGATCCCGGCGTAAGCGATGTTCTCGCGGATCGTGCCGCTGAAGAGCGTCGGCTCCTGCGGCACGATTCCGATTGCACCGCGAAGTTCGGCGAGCGAGAGGTCGCGGATATCGATTCCGTCGAACGTTACCCGGCCCGACGTGACATCCCAAAATCGCGGCAGCAGTGATGCGATCGTGGTTTTGCCGGCTCCGCTTGGACCGACCAGTGCTACGACCTCGCCGGCCGCGATCCTCAACGACACGCCTTGCAGCACCTCCGGCATCGCTGGGTTGTAATGGAACGCGACGTTATCCATCACGACCTCGCCCCGCAACGGGCGCGGCAATCGAAGCGGTCTCACCGGGTCCTTCACTGAGGACTCTGCCTCGAGAAGGTCGAACACGCGTCGCGCGGCTCCAACCGCTTCCTGATACGCGCCGAAGAGTGAGGCGAGCGAGCCGACCGCGCCCGCGACGTAGAGCGCGTAGAGAAGAAATGAAACGAGTGCGCCAGCCGTGAGATTCCCCGCCAGCACCTGGCGTCCGCCCTGCCACAGCACGGCAACGACGCCGCCAAACCCGCAGAAGGTAAGAATTCCAAAAAACGTTCCGCGAATGCGCGCCCGCCGAATGGCGGCGTCTATCACCTGATGGAGGTGCGAGCCGTATCTCCGCACTTCCTCCGCTTCGGCTGTGTAGCTCTGGACCGTCCGGATCTGCGAGAATGCTTCGTCGGCAGTGCCGGTAGCCTCCGCGATCCGGTCCTGAACGCCAGTGCTGGCGCGTCGGAGGGCACGTCCGAAGACGACGGCTGCACCGACCACGAGCGGCACGACGGCAAGCGTTGTCGCGGTGAGGCGGGTGTCGGTTAGCGCCAGCAGTATTATCCCGCCGATCAGGAACAGCGTCTGTCGGGCGAACTCAGAAAGGTTGTAGCTCAGGACCGTTTGGAGTACCGTCGTGTCCGCAGAGAGACGGCTGGTGAGCTCGCCGGTTCTCCGCTCCGTAAAAAATCCGGGGGACAACCGGACCAGATGGGCGAACAGATCCTCGCGAAGCTGTGCGATCACAAGCTCGGACGTCGACGTGAGCAGGTAGACCTGTACGAAGTTGAGCACTCCCTGAATGGCGAAGAGAGTGAGCAATCCAAGCGCGATTTGGTTGAGGAGGCTCGCATCGGCCGAGATGAATGCCGCGTCGAGCAGGTGCCGCACGATCTGTGGGAACGCCAGCGCGATGCTGGCGCTCAAGAGCAGACACACGAAGGCGACAAGCAATCGCCCGAAATAAGGGCGTATTCTCGGGAGCAGCCGGGCGAGCGGGCGGGGCGATGAAACAGGTTCCTGCGCGCGCGGCGTTGGACGCTGCGCCGAAATGGCAAAAGGGGCGGGCGAGGTCACGTTCCAAGCACCTTGCGGTCGATTACCATAGCCAGAAATAGAAGCGCGAGGTATAAGAGCGAGAACTTGTAGACCTGCCACGCCGGCTTGGTCCAGTCGGCGCTTCGGCTCACTCGGATGACTCCCGCCAGCAAGATGCCGCCGAGCACCATCGCCGATCCCAAGTAGATGATGCCGAACGCGCCGACTGTGAACGGGAGCAGCGTGAGCGCGATGAGAATGATGTTGTACCACAGCATCTGGCGTATCGTCTCGCGCTCCCCCCACACGAGCGGCGCCATAGGAATTCCTGCCCGCCCGTAATCTTTCTGCTTGAGGAGAGCCAGTGCCCAGAAATGTGGCGGCGTCCAGTAGAAGATGATGAGGAAGAGATAACCCGCGGTCAGGTCGATCGTGCCGGTCATCGAGGCCCACCCGACGAGCGGAGGAAAAGCTCCCGCCGCACCTCCGATCACGATGTTCTGAGGCGTAGTTCGCTTGAGCCACCCGGTGTAAACGAAGATGTAGAAGTAAAATCCACCGAGCGCGAGGAGCGCGGTGAGAACGTTAGTGAAACGGGCGAGCAGAAAAGTGGCGGCGGTGGCGAGAGCAACTCCAAACGCGAGCACCGATTTTGGGCCCATGCGCCCGCTTGGAATCGGACGCAGGCGCGTGCGGGACATTCGGGTATCGATGTCGCGGTCGAGATACATGTTGACCGCGTTCGCTCCGCCAGCCATGAGGTATCCGCCGAGCAGTACCACGAGAACGAGGAGCCAACCGGGATTGCCGGCCACAAACATGGGCGCGACCGTGGTGACCAAGAGCAGAGAAATGATCCGCGGCTTGGTCAGCATCACCATGTCTCGCAGGAGCGAAGGCTGCGTCTGCTCGTGCGCCGTAATTTCCATCTAGGTGCTCACCCCTTCCGGCGTGGCGAACTCGCCCCTCGACGGCGACTCGTACACGATTCTCTCGATGTCGCTCACGCCGCTCTTTCCGGCGGCGAGTGCCGTGAGGGTCACGACGCAAATCCAGAGCGCGGTTCCCGCGGCCTGATGAAGCGCGCGCAAACCCGGGGGCAGATTCATCTCGACCATCGCCGCCGCCACCAAAACCTGCAGAGCCACCACGACGAGAGCGGTCCAGGCCGCGTTGCGAACGGCTCGTGCTTCGCCCCGCCCGCGGACACCGGCGACGATACCCATCAAATGTCCGAGCAGGAGGAACGCTATTATCCGATGCGTCGCCTGGATGTAAAGCGCTGGGCCGCCCTCCGCGATCGTTCTGCACCACGGGAAGCCCTGACACGCGACGGCGGCACCGGGAGTGTTGGCGGTGAGCGCGCCGAAAACGAGTGCCAGAAAGGTGAGGCCTATCGCTGCCCGGCCCGAGCGGAGAGTCCGCTCGTAGCGCGCCGGGATTTTATTCGCGCCAAAGCCACCGGCGCGGACGACCGCCACTACCAGGACGGCGAGCAGCGACATGGCAATCGCCAGATGCGTGGCCACCACCAGTGGATTCAGTTCCATCTTGACGGTAATGGCTCCAAAAAACGCGGCCATGACCACGAGGAGAATCGCGAGCAGGGCCGGACGTAACGCCCCGCCGGGTCCGCTCACGCCGGGCTCCTTGCGCTTATACCACGCCGCGATGACCAGCGCGACGATCGCCAAAGAGAGCGCCGCGGCACCGTAGCGGTGAGAAATCTCGACTAGAACGGTCGGCCCTCCGTGCCCGGGCATGAACGACCCGTAGCAGTCGGGCCAGTGGTCGCCACAACCCAAACCGGATCCCGTGATACGCACGATCGCTCCAAACACGACCTGCGCGAATCCGATAAGAAGCGCGAGGTATCCGAGTCTTCGGATTGCGAACATCTCAGCGGCGCAGATCTGGGGGGCGCGCTGCGGGCATCCGCATCGAGTGCGGCATGCCCGAATGATCCATCATTTGCATGTGACTCGCGCGGGCGTCGATTCTCTGCCAGGTGGCGATCAGCACGGCCGCGAGTGCCATTGGCGGAATAACGGCCCACGCGAACTCGCCGCTACGTGAGGCGGTTGGAACCAGCTCGGATTTGGTAGCTCGATGCGCCGCAAAGGTGGATCGCAGTATCGCGAATTCGGCGACCGCGCACGCCGCCGCGGCGATCCAGAAAATTAGCTCAGCCAGCGGCTGATTCATTTGCGATAGGTGTTATGTGCGAGGATGCGCGGCAAGATTCTCGCCGCACACCTAAAGCTACTCGCGCACTGAGTTGCTTTGCACTAGCGTATGCGGATGGCTGACCCGATCTTCGACGAGACTTCGTCGCGACCGCCGGAGACTGACTCGACGTTCGCGCGTGCCTCGTCGCTTCCGCGCCGACTCGGATTGTGGAGCGCCGTGGCGGTTCTCGTCGGCACGACGATCGGCTCGGGAATCTTTCGCTCGCCGGCCGGAATTTCAGACAAGCTTCCAGGTCCCGGTCCCCTACTCGCAATTTGGCTGACGGGCGGAGTCTTCGTCCTTTGCGGGGCCCTCACGCTCGCCGAAGTCGCGGGAGCCTTTCCACAGACGGGCGGAGTGTACGTCTTCATTCGCGAGTCGTGGGGACGGCTACCCGCGTTTCTATTTGGCTGGTCTGAGCTGGTCATCATTCGCGCCGCGGCGCTGGGCGCCATCTCAACCACCTTCTCGGAATATCTCCTTCGCGTCCTCGGTCACGATCCACGGGTCGTGCCTTACAGCAGATACGTTCATTATATAGCCGCGTGCGCCATTCTCCTTACGGCGACATTCAATTATGTCGGTATCAAGTGGGGCTCGCTGGTACAGAACATCACGACGCTGGCAAAGACGGGGGCCCTGCTCCTCATAATCATCCTCGCTCTCGCGATCGGCCTGCCACAGACGGGCGGCTACTACACGCCCGCAGTCCCTTCGGGAAGCTTTTCCTTCGCACGCTTCGGACTCGCACTGGTGTCTGTGCTCTGGGTCTATGACGGTTGGGCGGACGTCAGCTTTGTGGCGGGCGAGGTGAAGGATCCGGAGAAGAATCTTCCCCGGGTTCTGATCTACGGTACGCTCTTAATTATCGCGCTATATCTTCTGGCAAATCTTGCGTATCTGGCGGTGTTGCCCGTTGACCAGATCCGGCAATCGAAGCTCGTCGCAGCCGACGTCGCCGATAAGGTGATGGGGACGGCGGGCGTCACCTTCGTCTCGATCGCAGTGATGATTTCGGCGTTTGGAACGCTCAACGGCTCCGTGATGACGGGTTCGCGGATCCTCTTCGTGACGGCGGCGGATGGGCTCCTTTTCAAGCCGATAGCCAAGGTGGATCGAAGATTCAACACTCCCGGCGTGGCGATCTGGCTCAGCGCCGCGTTGGGAGTGATCTTCGTGCTCGCAGGAACGTTCGAGCAGTTGGCCGACGCGTTCGTGACCGCGATCGTACCCTTCTACGCGCTCGCGGTCGGTGCGGTGTTCATTCTGCGCCGCCGGCCCGGCTATCAGCCGCCGTTCCGTGTCCCGGGCTACCCGGTGGTTCCCGCCATTTTCATCGCGGCGACGATCCTCTTGCTCGGGAACGCGATTCTCGATCCCGCCAGCCGCGTTCCGACCCTCGCAGTTCTTGGAGTGATCCTGCTCGGGATTCCAGTCTACCTTCTTGCATCGGCGTCAACTAGAAATCGGCAGAGTCTGTAACACGAGCGTCATCTCTCGGACATTTGGTGCGCGGTCGCCGGGCAAAGCCCCTACGCTCCACGGATACAGACCCGTGACTCGAAGCGACCTTGACCGCCCGCAGCGCTAAACTCTACTTTTTCCCCTCCTCCATCTAGGAAATTTGTCATGGTGAGAAATAGTCTGTTCGTCTTCATCGCCGCGCTGTTCTGGCTGGCGGGTAGCGGGTCGCCGGCGAGCGCGCAGGGCACCACCACGGGTGCCGCCGCCGGGACGGTGACAGACCAAGGCGGTATCGCGATTGAGGGTGCGCAGGTTGAGGTTCTCAACAATTCCACTGGTGCGCGCGTCCTGAGCACTACGCGAGCGAACGGTCTCTACTCAGTCTCGGGGCTCGAGGTGGGTGGTCCCTACTCGGTACTCGTTCGCCGCATCGGTTTCCAGCCAATGCGCCGGGACAACATCACTGTTTCACTCGGCGAGACGTCGCGCGCTGACTTTAGGCTCGCGCCGCAGGCGACCACGCTCGAAGCGGTGAGCGTTACCGGCGTCGCCGATAATGCCGTTATCTCACCGACCAAGACCGGTGTCTCAACCAGTGTTTCGGACTCTGCCCTGAGACGGTTGCCGAGTCTCAATCGGAACTTCACCGATTTCGTGACGTTGACACCGCAGGTTTCAACGACGCTTTCTAATGGCGGACTTTCGGGTGGTGGTGTGAACAATCGCTTCAATCAGATTCAAATTGATGGAACGAGCGAAACCGATCTATTCGGTCTGGGCTCGACGGGGCAGCCGGGCGGACAAGCGGGTGGCAAGTCGATCGGAATCGAGTCGGTCAAGGAATACCAGATTCTTCTTTCACCGTTCGACGTACGACAGGGAAACTTTGCCGGACTGCTCGTCAACGCGGTCACCAAGAGCGGCACCAACGAGCCCCACGGCTCAGCGTACTTTTACGGCCGCAACCAGTCATTCACGCGTTCACAGCCGTACATCAACCAGTTCACACAGCGCCAATACGGCTTCTCGCTCGGCGGCCCAATCGTCAAGGATCGGGTCTTCTTCTTTGTCAATCCCGAGTTTCAGCAGGAAAACTCTCCCGCTAGCGGTCTTTACCTGGGCGCGGCGGGCAGCAGTCTGACACAAGTGTCAGTGGACCGCTTTACTTCGCTCCTCTCGGGTTACGGCATCCCGGCCGGTAGCGCAGGCCAAGTCCAGAACGCGAACCCCCTCACCAACGTATTTGCGCGCCTGGATTTCCATCTGCCGTGGAACTCGACCCTCGTGCTGCGCGATAACTATGGCAAAGCGACACAGGACATTCTTTCGCGGGACGCGAGTGGTTCACTCCCCAGCGTTCCGCTCACATCAAACGGCTACCAATTTCGGTCAAAGAAGAACAACGTAGGCGCTCAGTTCCGTACAAACTTTGCCAGCGGGTCCTACAACGAGGTGCTCGCGAGCTATACCGCAATCCGCGACATCCGCGCCCCAAATGTCAGCGCACCTCAAGTAACTGTCGCGGTGGCGGGCCAGGCTTCGCTCGTGGCGGGGAGCGAGCGTTTCTCACAGGCAAATGCGCTCGATCAGGACATTACAGAGCTGACGGATAACTTCACGTTCCCTCTCGCGACGCACAGCTTCACTCTCGGGGCATCCGGCACTTTTTACAAAGTGCGCAACCTGTTCGCCCAATCGAAGCTCGGAGTCTGGAGCTTCCAGAGCCTGGACTCACTCCAGAATGGGCTCGCCAATCAGTACATCGTGGGCGTGCCGCAGGTCGGCGACGGCGCGGTGCGTTTCAAGGCGCAAACGTTCGCGTGGTATGCCGAGGACATTTGGAGAACGACGGAAAACTTCACGCTCACTTACGGAGCGCGTTTCGACGTGCCGCGGTTCAATACCAGGCCGCCGATCAACCCGGAAGTTCTCACTGATTTCGGCCGCAACACCAATGATATCCCGTCGGGCCATATCCAGTTCTCGCCCCGAGTGGGCTTCAATTGGGATGTCACAGGTGACCAGCGGAATCAGCTGCGCGGTGGCATCGGCTCCTTCACCGGGCACCCCGCGTATGTATGGTTGAGCAACGCGTTCCAGAACTCGGGGCTGACGGGCGTGAGCCTCCTCACGTGTAACGGCCCGGCCGACGCGATTCCCGCGTTCAATGCGGCCAACATTCAGAATCCGCCCCCCGCCTGCGGCACCAAGACTGCCGCCGCCGGCAGCGAAATCGATCTGCTTTCTCCCGATTTGCGCTTTCCCCAGGAATTGCGTTCTTCACTCGGCTACGACCACACGCTCGGCCACGGTTTGATCGCGACCTTCGAGGGACTTTTCAGCCACGCGATGTACGCGCCGTTTTATCAGAACATTGCGCTCGCTGGCCCTCAGGGCGCCGATCGGAATGGCCGCGTGATGTACGGTCCGCAACCATTCCGCCCAGCGCTCAAGGTAACCGCTCGCAATACCGTTCTCGAAATCTCCAACTCGAACAAGGACCATGCTGGCAACTTCACCGTGGGCCTTCAGCGACTCTATCTGGACAACTGGAGTGGCTCGTTCTTCTACACCTACTCACAAGTTCGCGATGTGCAAAGCCTGACCTCGAGCACGGCGTTCTCGAACTACAGATTCGGCCGCCGCTGGGCCGGCAATGAGGCTGATCAAACGCTCGGACGCTCTGATTTCGATCAGCCGCATCGTCTCGTGGCTCAGGGTACGTACACCTTCCCGACGCATACCGACCTGTCGCTGATCTATATCGGCAGCTCGGGCACACCATACGATTACATGTATTCGAGCGATATGAACGGAGACGGGTTCAGCCTCAACGACCCGATCTACGTTCCGAAGAGCGCGCTCGACCCTAACGAGATTCTGTTCAGGGACATCCTGAATCCCGACAGGACAGTCAGGTACAGCGCGGCCACGCAGGCACAGGCGTTCGAGGACTTCATCAATGGGACGCGGTGCCTGAGCGAGAATCGCGGCAGCATCATCCCGAGAGACGCTTGCCGCACGCCGTGGACCAATCTCGTGAATCTCTCTCTCCGGCAGTCGCTACCAACGCGGAGAGGACAGAACGTCTCCGTAGAGCTTCAGGTCTACAATTTCCTGAATCTGCTGAACAAGAATTGGGGGCGCCAGACATTCACATTTTCAGATATTACCCTTCTCAACTATGCGGGCTTGCTCAATCCTGCGGGATCTCTCATAACCGGCAGCGCAACCGAGACCCGGCCGCTTTACCAGTTCACCCCGGGTCAGCAAAAGTTCAATTTCGACAACATTAGCTCCAACTACCAGCTGCAGCTGTCGCTGCGATACAGCTTTTAGCACCCCAGCTTAGCTGCAGTCGGCAGCCATTATCAGCCTCAATGCGTAACAATGCCGGCGGGAGAAATCCCGCCGGCATTTTGTCTGGCGACCTCCGCTCGGGATGTTGCCAGATCAAACGATTCCCGATAACGGCAAATCATGACCGCAATCGACCTCGCGAGTTACTTCGGCCTCGCAGCGTTGACGCTGCTCACGTTCAACATCCTGATCGGCCTGGTGATGTCGGTGAAGTACAATCCCGTGAGGAACTGGCCGCACCGGCGCATCAACACCTTCAAGGTCCATAATTGGACCGCCTATATCGCGCTCTCGGTCGCGCCGATCCATCCTGTCCTCATCCTCTTTTCCTCGACTGCGAAGTTCACGCTGATCGACATCATCTACCCGGTTAACGCGCCGAAGCAGCCGTGGATAACGTGCTCGGAGCGCTCGCGCTCTATACGCTCGCGTTCGTCGTGGTTACCTCGTACTTCAGGCGCGAGCTAGGCAGGAGGAAGCGGAAGGCACTTCATTTCACCGCCTACGGAACCGCGGCGCTCTTTTACGTTCACGGCATTCTCACTGACCCCAACCTCAAGGACCAGCCGATCGACTTTCTCGACGCGGAGAAGGTCTATGTCGAGCTCTGCATGCTGCTCGTCATTTTGGCCGTGGTGCTTCGCGTGCGCTGGCAGCTCAGGCAGCCGCCTCCACGCGTTCACCGTCCGAAACTGCCGCGCTTACCAGTCGTGACCGGGGCGGTCCCGACCTCGCCAAGGGAGGTTAGAAAATCTTGACGTTGATGTAGCGCTTCGGATTCTTCTTGATGTCTGCCAGGAGCGAATCCATTCGCTGCAGCAGTGAGCGCACATCGTTGTAAGCGCCTGGGTCATTTATCAGCTTGGCGGCGCTCCCGGGACCGCTGTCGACCTTGGCCAGTATCGCGTCCAGCTTTCCCGAGGTTTCCTTGAGCTGGGTGCTCATCTCGGCCAGGTTTGCGCTCGCGGTGCGGAAGTTCCTGACCGTCGAATCCAATTTAGCGGGATCGATTGCACCCGTAGCGCGCCTCAGCGACGTCATCGTCGCGCTCAATTGCCGCGACTGTTCGGTGGCGATTGCCGAGAAATCGTTCACCAGGCGGTTGGTCGCCGCGATGGTGTTGCGCAAGTCTCGAATTCCGCCCGCTGCTATCATCTCGTGCTGCAAAGCCGAAGTTATCGTGTTGACGGACCGCATCACCGAATCGGCCTTGCTCGTAAGCTCGGCGATACCGGGAGTCGAAGGGCCGACGGGAACCGTGTCACCGGGCTTGAAAGACCGCGGATCCGGCCTCGACGGAGTGACCGCAATCGCCTGGTCTCCGAAGATGCCGTTGGGAACGACGGCCGCCTTGCTGGTGATGGGCACCTTGTAGTCTCCCTGGACCCTGAGCGTCGTCACGAGAACTCCATCCATGTGCAAATCGACCTTGTCCACGTAGCCGACGTTGACACCGACGAGCAGCACCGGCTGTCCCTGCTTGAGTCCGGCGCCCCACGGAAACTTCGCGTATAACGGATATCCCTTCGACAAGCCGCCGCGCGCCAGCCAGAGCGAGCCGAGGACGGTCACGACTACCGCCACCGCCACCAGCAGTCCCACGAGCACTTCGTCTCTTGTCTTCATGCCTGGAGGTAAGGCGCCAGCAGGAGCGCGGTGAGAGCATCCAGCACGAGAATGGCAACCGACGTGACGACCACTGCCTGCGCGGTGCTGCGTCCGACGCCCTCGGCGCCGACGTTCGCGGTGTAGCCCTCGTAGGAACAGAAGAAGGCTATCGCACCCCCGAATATAGTCGCCTTGATGACGCTATACACTATTTGAAAGGGCGTAAAGGAGAGACGAAGCCCCTGAGTGAAGTCCGCAGTCGTCACGTCCGTGGCCGTCACCGCAGTGAACATTGCCGTCCCCACGCCGACGGCGTCGGCGACGATCGTCAGGACGGGAAGCATAACGAGCGCGGCAATGAGACGCGGCACCACGAGATAGGCGACCGGATCGTACGCCAGCGTCTCCAACGCGTCGATCTGCTCCGTCACTCGCATCGTTCCGATTTCGGCTGTAATGCGCGCCCCGACGCGGCCCGTCAGTACGAGCCCGGTGAGCAATGGACCCAGCTCGAGAATTATCGACTGCCGCGAGATGAGCCCGACGACCGAGAGCTGGACTCCCCCGAAGAGCTGATATCTGGTCTGGAACGCCGTGACGGCACCGATAAACGCCGCTACGATTACGGCGAGGGGCACGGAATCGACGCCGATGTTCCGCATCTGCCTGATCGTTTCCGGCCCGTACGTTTCAACATCCTTTAAGGCGCGACCGATGTCGCGCATGAAATACGCGCGTCTTCCGATCTTTCGAAGAACGCTGAGTGGATCCTTGATCAAGTTCTGACGCGCGCAAAAAGGATGACTCCCACCACGCCGAATATGATGCTCGGCAGCCACGCTGCCAGGTCCGCGGGAATCATTCCCTTTCCCCCGATGCCCTTAGTGAGTTGAATCAGCATCAGGAATATCACCGTCGTTGCCAGACTGAGCCCAACCCCGTACGCTGCGCCGCCACGCTGCGTGCTCGTCGCCAGCGGAGCGCCGAAAAGCAGGATCACGATGCACGTGATCGGGACCGCTATCTTGAGCATTCTCTCTACCCTCAGCTCATTCACTTCCGCTCCGGATCGTTCCATCGACGTGATGAAGCGCCCGAGCTCCCGAAAGCCCATGTCGGCTGGCGCCCGCTGAGCCAGCGTCAGCTGCTTTGGCGGCTCGGTGAAGTGGCGATCGAGGAGCGAGTCGAAGCTGAACGTGATGTTGTGCACCGTGTCTGGGATCACATGCATCGCGCCTCGTTGCAGCACCCAGCCCTCCCTGGGGTTGTAGCGCGCAGCGCTGGCCGTGATCACGTACGAGGGGTAGTCGGGGCCGTTGCCCTTCCGCTCGACGACCATTCCCTCGATCGACGGCTCGAGGACATGCAAAGCGCCGACCTTGTAAACACGGCCACGTTCTGCCGCGTACGCGAAGTTGTATCGATCGTTGCTGATGTTGACCAGGCTCCCCTGCAGGATGTCGTTGCGCTTCTTGTTGGCGACCGGAGCGAGCTCGCCCAAAATGAGGCCAAGTACGGTCGCGATTATCGCGCCCGCGAAAATGGGCGCTATGAAGCGATAGAAGCTGATGCCAGATGCTTTGGCCGCGGTGATCTCGGAGTGGCGGGTCAGGGCACCGATGGCGAACACCGTGGCGAAGAGCACGGCGGCAGGGAGCACCATGAACATCGAATCGGGCAGCCAGTACACGTAGCTGAGCACTATCCGCCCGATCGACAAGTGACGGCCCATGTAGGTGTCGAGGTTGTCCGTGAGATCGATGATGTTGAGGAGGATCGGAAAGCCGAGCGCCGTCGTCACGAAGATCTTCCAGAATTCGATAAATACGTAGCGGTCTAGCGCCCGCACCATTCTTTTCAAGCGGCAACTCTCTCGCGCCGCACCCTGCGGTCCTTCCACTTGATCCGGGAACGAATGGATCCTTTGATCGCGCCGATCATCTCCTTCATGTCGCCCCCCCGCGCCGTAGTTCCTTCTTTGCCCATTTTTCTCAGCATCCAGAGCGCGATCAGGGCAAAGAGCGCGTTCGCCATCCACATCGACACCACCGCTGGCATGAGTCCGCGCTTGGCGATCGATTCGCCGGCGATCAGGCACACGTAGTAGAGTGCGAAAACGAATAGGCTGACGCCGATGGTGAGACCCACACCCCCGCGCGGAAATCTGAGAGCGATGGGTGCGCCGAGCAGCACGAAAACGAAGCAGGCAACGGCGAGCGCGAACTTCTTGTGGATCTCGACCCCGTAGGAATTCATGAGCTGGGCGCTGTCCTGAAGTCGGATCCGCAGGGCTTCGACCGCCGCGATTTCTGCCGCGTTGGGCGGCGGCCCCTGAGTGATCATCTTATTAAGACTGGCGATCGACGGTGTCGCTCCCTGTCTCGTCGCTGGCGGCGGAAGAACAGCCGGGCTCGATGAGGCGTTCTGCGAAGTCGAGGACCCGCCTCGCCGGGTCGACGATGCGCTTTGCGTGAGTTGCGCGGGCGCTGGCGTCGAGACGGTTTGCGCTCTCGCGGTCTTGGGAAGGAATAGCGAGACGACGTTGCAGTACAGCCTCCCGAGACCGACGTCCCACGGCGCCCCTGTATCGGTTCCGAGTATGTCCTTGCTCAGCGTCGCCTTCGATTTCTTGAGCGCCGCCAGCTTCGTCTCAAACTCCTTCCGCGCCAGCTCGTGGTCTCGGCGCGCCTTTTCCTGCGCCGTCTGCATCTCACAAACCGTCATCTCACGATCGCTCTTGTAGGAGTCGGCCGTGGTTTTCTGAAACTGATTCCCGACGCCGCGCACTCGTACCTGATCGACGTTGAAGTACAGGCGCTGCAGCTCGTCGGGATTCGCAGTGGGAACATCCTGCATATTGCCTTTGTAGAGCGTGAGCTCGAGGTCGGTCATCCCCTTGCTCATCCTCATGTTGCCGCTATCCGCGTAGATCGTGCGTCGGCGCGTAGGGTCCGCCATATCGTAGATAGTGACTTCGCGCATCAGATTCGATGCTTCGTCTAGATGTCCCGCACGCAGGTAGAGTTTCCCCGGGCTGACTTCGTTGATCACCTGCTCCCGGAGTCCGAAGGTCGGCTTCTTCTGAGCGATGTCCCGCTCCAGGACCGCGAGCGCGTGATTGGATCGGGGGAGGACTTGATCGTTGAACGCGATCATCACGACGGTCACGCCAACGGCGGCCCACAGGACGGGCGTCAGCACGCTCACCAAACTCACGCCACTGGCCTTGAGCGCCGTGATCTCGTTTTCGGCCGCCAGACGGCTGAACGCATAAAGAGTCGCGACGAGAACAGCCATTGGAAGAGTCAGCGCCACTGTCAGAGGGATCGAGAGCCCGAAGAACTCGGCGATCACGGCCGTGGGTAGACCCTTGCCGACCAGCTCTCCGAAATGCTTGCCGATGTACTGCAGAAGCAGGATCGAGGTGAGCGCCGTAAGGGCAAAAGTAAGCGGTCCAACGTGTTCCTTTAGAACGTAGCGGTGCAGTATCTTCACGGGGTGAAATATACCCTGCGCTCGTGGGTAAGCGACACGCAGACAACGAGTTCCGCGCGTTCTGCTCGGTGCTACTCCCGCCGTGCCGCGCTCGCGTTTGTGATGATCGCCGTGGCTGCCGCGACGACCGCACGCGCTCAGGATCCGCGCGACACCACACGGATCACACCGGCGCCTCCTGCCACTCCGCCGAGCGGCACACCGGGCACGCCCGGGATCCGGCTCAGGCTCGGACTCGACACGCTGCCTCTTACTCTTCCGTCGGTTATGTCGCACGGCGAGCGCGAGGCGTTCCGTCAGGCTGAGGCACAGATCGAGGCCGCGCGCGCGACCGCGTTCCAGCAGAACATGCGCACACTTCTCGAGGCGGTGTGGGGCCAGGTGGCGACGCGCAACTTTGCGGCGAGCGCTCCGGTGCCAGCGTATCCAGGTGATCTGCCGCCCAAGCCCAAGCCCACGGTCACGCCCAAGCGTGTGCCGATACTCGGAGAATACGCGGATTTGGGACTACAGCTCGACGGGCGCCTCGAGTTGCGGGGGGAGAAGAATCAGAGCGCGCTCTGTTCCTCCATTTTCTTCTTCGATCCGGTTGCGAACTGCCGTAGTGCTTTCGAACCGCTGGTCGATTTTCAGTTCGCCGCCAAGTCCGGGGGCATCGTTGCGGACCGCGTCCACGTCAACCTCGACTACGACACTCAGCGCGAATTCGACGCGTCGAACAACATCTCCATTTATTACGAAGGGAAGGGCAGCGAATTCGTGCAAAGGCTCGAGGTTGGGAACGTGACATTCCAGCCGCCGCCGTCGCGATACCTCACCGCCGGGATCGCGAGCGGCAACTACGGGATACAGGCCGTCACCAAACTCGGCTCGATGCGGCTCAAGACAATTCTGGCTCAGCAGAAGGGCAATATCGTCCGCGACCGCGTGTTCACTGTGGGCGATCGCACGCTGCAGGCAATCGACCGCAAGATCGAAGACTATCAGTTCGAGCCACGCCGCTTCTTTTTCACGATCGACCCGAAGGTGCTCGGCAGCTCGTACCCGAACGTCGACATCCTCGATACGCGGCGAATGGCAACGCTCTCGGCCTTGCTTCCGGACACGCTGAGGCCGACCAAGATCTTTCTCTATCGCCTGCTGATCGGCGGGCAGCCGCCCAACCCCAATGGGCCTCAGTTTCGCCTGATCGGAAACGCGCGCTCGCGCCGCGGACAAGTGTACGAGTATCTGCGTGAGGGCGTCGACTATTACGCTGATCCGTCGCTGCTTTGGATCGCGCTGGTGCGACCGCTCGCGCTCAACGAGCGCCTGGTCGTCGCGTACCGCGTTCGCATCAACGGCCGCGACACCACTTCCACGACGACGGGCGGCACACCTGACCTGGCCTACGCACCGACGCGAGACCAATTCGCGAATCTCATCTGGGATCCTAACGTCCAGCCCGGTGATCCCGCGTTCGATCGTGAGATTCGTAGCGTATACCGGCTCGGCGGACCCGACCTCCAGCGGCAGAGCGTGACGCTAAAGGTGGTGACCGGAAGTAGTGAAGATCAGGAAAAGCCCGTCAGCGGCAGCTCCGACACCTACTTGCGGCTATTTGGACTCGCGCAATCGACGAACAGCTCGAGCTTCGACCTCGAGAATCGAATCTGGCCTCGGCCCAGCGACCCGAACTTCGAGCTGAGTCTGGGCTCACCGGGCGCGCACACGATCCGCGATCAGTTCCTCATTTTTCCCTCCGCGAAGCCGTTCGCATCGAACGGTCTTGCCGTCGGTGGCAACCCCAGCAACGACACGATTTACACCACACCGCCAGAGTACGTGCGCTCGTCCCAGCGGCCCGAGGCGATCTACCACATTCGGATGCGCGCGCAGGCGGAGGGAAGCGGCGAAGGCGGGGCGCTCATGCTCGGCACGGTGCAGGTTCGTCCGAACTCCGAGCGCCTGCTCGTCGATGGCATTTCCCTCACTCGCGGTACTGACTACTCCGTCGATTACGATCTCGGCCGGGTGTCCTTCAACCGGCCCGACACCCTCTTTCCGAGACCGCGACAGGTCACCGTTCAATACGAGGAGAATCCGGTCTTCGAGGAAACGCCTACTTCGATCTTCGGGGCCACTGCCGAGCTGCCGCTCTCGAGCGGCCAGATCAACTTCACCGCGCTGTCCCTGAGCCAGCACACCAACTTCACCCGCCCACCATTGGGGTTCGAGCCCGCCGCCTCGCTCGTCGCGGGCGTTAGCGCGCTCTTCAACTTCGATGCGGAGCCCTTGACCCAACTGGTATCGAAGCTTCCGTTCGGACCGACGACCATTCCTTCCCGCATCGCCTTCTCGGCCGAGCTCGCGGCGAGCCGCCCCAACGCGAACTCTTCCCAGCAGGCCTACCTGGAATCGTTCGAGGGGGAGGGCGGCTTTCCGATCTCGCTTACGGATCCACAGTGGTACTTCAGCAGCGAACCGGCTTTGGGAAGTAAGATTCCGGCGCGCTTCGGCGCCGCCGTGTTCGACCTTTCGCGCGCGACGACGATGGCGTGGCAAAGCGATGGCGTCGACGCCGATGGCCACGCAGTGCGCTACCGGATCGATCAGATCGATCCGGCAGTCTCCCAGAGCGGCACCGGCATCGCCGGGCCGGAGCAGTTGCTCTGGCTCACGCTCTATCCGCTCTCCGTCGGCGGACAATTGAGCAATACGACGAACATTTTTCGGTGGACGGTTCCGAACGCGCCTGCGGGGCGAAGGTGGCGCTCCGTCCGGACCGTCCTCAATCCGAGCGGTGCCGACATTTCGCACGCCGAGAATCTGGAGTTCTGGGCACAGATCCCGATTGCCACGAGCCAGGCGAAGAATCCGACTCTTGTCTTCGACTTTGGAGAGATCTCCGAAAACTCGGTTATGTTCGGCCCCGACACGCTCATCGTTCGTCCGGGCGCCAGCGCCGGCTCGCTCGACACGACATATCACGGGAAGCGGATTCAGGGCCTCGATCGCCTCAATAGCGAGCGCGATCCCTTTTCCCGCGCGTTCAACGTCGCGATCAACGATACCGGGCTCCCAGGTGATGTCGTCGACACGCTGATCGTGATGTATGACACCATTCCGGGCAGCGCGCCAACGTACACGAGACTTCTCTCCGCCCGGACATGCCAGGGCGGCTACGGACTTCGCCAGGTTCTCGGCGACTCGAAGACGAACTGCACGGTCCACAACAACCGCCTCGATGAAACGGACATCGACGCCGACAACGTGCTTAACCTGACGACGGCGGAGCGCGATCAGGAGCAGTGGCAGCGCTACGTCGTGAATCTTGCCGACCCCTTGAAGCGTACTCGAATCGGCGCGTGCGGACCTCCGCCACAGCTTGCCGGCCAGCCGAGGGTTCCGCGCGACGACGTGTGCTGGGTTTTTTTCCGCATTCCGTTCCACACGCCCGACGATTCTCTCAACCGTCCTTTGCTGCGGCGCGCCCGGGCGCTCCGCATCACGATGATCTCCGGTGATGGCCTGGCCGATGGGGAGTTCAGCACTGTCGCTCTGGCACGGCTCCGGCTCACGGGTGCGCCGTGGCTCAAAACCAGCGACAAAACGCTTCGCGGAATTGCGGGAGCGCAGGCATCAACGGGAGCGGTTCAATCGGGCGTCGTCGGCACCCAGGACAAGAACGTGCGAAGTGGTATCGACTACGAATCGCCCCCTGGCGTCACGGACGCGCCAACGAGCAAGACCGTCGCCTACCAGCCGGGGCGCGTTCAGATCAACGAGCGGTCGCTCCGGCTCACAGCGACCGATCTCGCCGCGCTCGACCGGGCTGAGACGTATTACCGCTTCCCGGAAGGCGAAAAGAACTTCATGAGCTACAAGGAGCTGCGTGTCTGGGCCCGCGGGGTGAGCAGCGGCTGGGGGCCGGACGGAGAGCTTCAGTTCTACATCAAGATCGGCCGGGACGACAACAATTTTTACATGTATCGCACGCCGATCAACTCCGGAACAACGAAAACCGCCTGGTTGCCGGAGATCAGCGTCGACTTCGGGAGACTGTTCGCGCTCAGAGCGCAAATCCAAAACGCGTATCTCCAGGGCAAACAGCGCAACACGTGCACCGGCCTCGATTCAGTACTGATAGCGAACACGCCGCTTCCGCCCGGATTGACCGCCGCCTCGCGCTACGCCGCGTGCGACAACGGCTACGTCGTGTACACGCTCGACCCCGGGGTGAGCGCTCCGAATCTCGCCGCGGTCCAGGAGCTTGCCGTGGGAATGCTCCGACGCCCCGGGCCTCCGGGTCTCAATCCGGTTCTTCCCGGCGACACCCTGGAAGTCTGGGTCGACGATATCAGACTGGCGGGCGTCGTCAATGAAGCCGGCTTCGCCGGTCAGACCGGGCTCACGATCGTAGCGAGTGACTTCGCTGACATCCGCGTCAACGCCAGCCGACGCGATCCGCATTTCAGGCAGCTGGCTGAACAACCCAGCTTTCTCACTGACAACAACTGGGATGTGAGCTCCGCGTTCCATCTGGAGAAATTCCTTCCCGCCTCACTCGGGCTCTCGATTCCTTTTACGGTCAACTACACGTCGGCTTCGATCCAGCCACTCTACGTCACCCAAACCGATATCAGGGGAGACGCGATCGATGGACTGCGCATGCCTCGCTCGTCGGCAACATCCATGACTCTGAGCCTGCGACGTACCACGCCGCTAACGGGCTCGGCGTGGTCGCCGCTGCTCAATAACCTCACGCTCAACTCTTCGTACACGACCGGCGCATCGCGCACCGAGTACGAAGACGGAAAGGCCAAGAACTTCGTGGTGGGAGTCGACTTCAACCTCTCGCGCGCGTTGCTTCCAGACCTCTCCCGATGGTCGCCGAGCGAGCTCCATCTCACGAGCGTTTATACAAACGGACACGACGATCGCATGTCTTTCCTCAAGCCCGCCCAGGCGGTGGACGATACGGCACGCGCCGTCAGAGGGCGAAACCGAACCTGGCGAAACGGCAGCAGTCTCGTGTTTCATCCGTTCAGGGCGGCGTCGGTTCGCTGGGACATCACGTCGGTGCGCGATCTCCGCGGATACGGTACGGATTCGCCGCTCGGGCTCATCGCCGTCAGCGATCGCGATCGAGCGCTCGGCTACGACACTGGGCTCGAGCGGGAACGCGCGATGCAGGCTGGAATAAACATCTCGCCTCCCATTACGGCGTGGTTTCGACCAAGACTGGACTTCGGGACTTCCTACAACATGTTGCGGGACCCGAACACGCTGAGTTTCGCGCGTCAGGGCGACAGTACCGGTGCACTGCACATTCCCCGGCGACTCGGCAACTCGCAGACGACGACCGCAGGCCTGACGCTGGATCTGCCTCGCGCCGTCAAACTGCACACCGACAGTGGCAGCTTCTTTCGCGGACTCTTGGGCGGTCTCCAGCCGGTTGACATCAACTTCAATCGCAGCGTTCTCTCCGTCTATGACGGTAGTGGCGTGCCCGCGTCTCTCTCCTACCAGTTTGCGCTCGGTGGCGTCAACAATTTTCGGCAGCTCAGTGGACAGCTGGCGACGAGCGTGGGACTCGTTACCCAGCTTTCCGTCAATCAGTCGCTCAACCTTCCGCTGGGTGCGAGCCTAGCCACCCGATACCAACGCATCAACACCAGAAACTGGACCCGGAGGATCGAGCAGGGACACGACATCGTCGATGGAACCCAGATCGCGTTTCCAGATGTTTCCCTTCGGTGGACGGGACAGCCGGCTCCGCTTCGGTCGGTCATTTCGAGCGTGGGAGCGAACGCGCGCGTCCTCGAGACGCGTCAGCTAAACGGTACCCAGCCATTGCTCGGCGAGCTGATCGACGACAGAGGAGAGTTCCGTGTTCGAACCTTTCCCGTTAACGGCTCGATCGTGTTCGCCGGGCCCCGGCCCCTCGCGGGCACTGTGGGGTATTCCTACTCGAAACGATTGGATTCGAAACCGGGCTTGAGCAGCAATGGCGACAACTCCGACTTCAACATCGACGTCTCGAAGCCTTGGAAGCTCCCTAGTGATTGGAATGCTCGAAGCGATTTGCGGACGCGCGTCAGCTATCAAAGGAGCCAGGGCCAGAATTTCGTGATCAACCCGCTCACGGTCACTGGAGAAAGCCGGCTCTCCGACAACGGACGGCGTGCCTTCAGCATGAGCGCGGATACCGATGTTGCCGAGAACCTTTCGTCGAGCTTCGTGATCTCGCGCGTCGAGAGCTTCGACCGTAACCTTAACCGCCGCTTCACGCAGACCGTGCTGAGCGCGGTGATGCACCTGCAGTTCTACGCTGGGGAATTCAAGTGAGATCAATGCTCGTCATTCTGGTACTATGCCTGTCGGTCGGGTGCAAGGGAGACGCGAAGGAGGGAAGCGCCGCGCCACGGAGCGCTAATGCGACCTCGACCGGCTTCAACGGAAACGCCGCCTATAACTATGCGAAGGCGCAGGTGGATTTCGGACCTCGCGTGCCGGGGTCGGCGGCCGCAAAGGAAGCTGGTGACTGGATCATCCGGCAGATGCGCGCGCGCGCGGATACGGTCATCGTTCAAAGCTTCACTTACACGACCGCCGATGGGAAAAAGCTGCCGCTGCGCAACATCCTCGCCCGGTTCCGCCCCGACCTCCCCGAACGCGTTCTATACCTAACGCACTGGGACTCGCGCCCGATCTCGGAGTCGGCCGCAACCGAGGCTGAAAGGAAGATGCCGGTTCCGGGCGCAAACGACGGCGCGTCCGGTGTTGGAATGTTCGTCGCGCTCGGAGACCTGCTCAAGAAGACGAAGCCGAACGTGGGCGTCGATCTGCTCTTCACCGATGGCGAGGACTACGGGCAATTCGGCCCACCCGAAGTAGATGTTCTCATCGGGGCCAAGTATTTCGCCAGCCACCTGCCCTCGCCTGGCTACAAGCCGCTCTATGGCGTGCTCTGGGACATGATTGGGGACAAGGATCTGCGTATACCCTATGAGATGTATTCCTTTCAGCAGGCCCCAGAGGTCGTTTCTCGCGTCTGGCAAGCGGCGGCGGATCTCGGTTACAGCAACGTATTCGTGGAGGAGAGCGGGGGGCAGATTGTCGACGATCACATTCCGCTCCTGAATGCGGGCCTCCGGGTGATCGATGTCATCGATCTCACCTACCCGCCCCACCACACGCCCTACGATACCATGGATAAGATTTCCGCCAAGTCGCTCGGCACTGTTGGAGATGTCGCGACCGCCCTAATAACGAGTAGATAGGCACAAAAGGGCTCGCCTTAAGAGATCTAGCTGCACTGGCCACGCCAAAGGCCAGAGGGCCGAGCGCTCCCAACGTAAAGCGCTGCTTTGTTTAGGGCCCTCGAAAGCCGCTTCTTGGCCGATTCCACCATAAGACACTCTGCTAGGCCGACCGGGGCCCGTGAGTCCGGGACGCTGCCGGCCAAGAGGAAGTCTCGAGGCCCTCCGGCACATCCGGGCCCTGTCTGCCGTTTCAGTCCCGACGTGACCCGTTCGGCTCGATCGAAGGTTTAAGAGGAGTGAAACGCGTCGGTCCCTCTGGCGGTCCCTCTATGGTAGAAAAGCGAGACTCCAAGCGTAACCTTCTCGCGCTTTCCGCGTCCTACCAACACAGTCACATCCAGGCGATCCGAACTGCCAAAAGCACGCAGGAAGCCTCACCGGAGGGACACGCGTCCTTGACAGCTCCTGCCGCAAAAGCGCCGAGGATCGGCGATCTGCTCTTGAGAGAAGGGTTGGTCACTCAAGACCAACTGAATAAGGCTCTTGCCGAGCAGAGACATAATGGCACGCGCGTCGGCTATAACCTGGTCAAGCTCGGTTTCGTAAAGGAAACCGACCTCACCAGGATGCTCGCGCGTCAGCACAAGATGCCCGCCGTCGACCTGGCCAAGTTCACGGTGGATGCACGCATCGCGAAGCTCATTCCCGGTGAGCTCGCCCTCAAGCACAACGTCCTGCCACTTAAACGGGATGGCCGCACTCTGACGGTCGCGATGGCCGATCCGAGCGCGATGGCGGTACTCGACGACATCAAGTTCATCACGCGGCTCGACATCTTTCCCGTCATCGCCGGCGAGTTCACGCTCCGGAACGCGATCGAGAAGTTCTACGAGTCCGGTGAGGCGCAGATGGAGAGCCTGCTCTCCGACATCGCCGACACCACGGATGATATCGAGATTCTGGAAAGCGAGGCTGAGGACAGCGCCACCGCCGCTACTGCCCTCATCGACGAAGCTCCGGTCGTCAAGCTAATCAACGCCATCATGACCGATGCGGTCAAGAAAGGCGCTTCGGATATCCACTTCGAATGCTTCGAGAAGGAGCTACGAGTGCGCTACCGCATCGATGGCGCGCTGCAGGAGATCATGAAGCCGCCGATCAAGATGCGGCCAGCCCTTATCTCCCGCTTCAAGATCATGGCGAACCTCAATATCGCCGAGCGTCGCGTGCCCCAGGACGGGCGCATCAAGCTGAAGCTCGGGAGCAAGGTCATCGACTTCCGTGTCTCCACGCTGCCGACTCTGTTCGGAGAAAAGGTAGTGCTCCGTATTCTCGACAAGGGCAACCTGACCCTGGACCTCGAAAAGTTCGGCATCGAGCCCCGCGCCGAGCGCGAGCTGATGGAGGCGATCTCCAATCCTTACGGGATGGTGCTCGTCACCGGCCCGACGGGTTCCGGTAAGACGACTACGCTCTATTCGGCTCTCTCCAAGATCAACAACATCGACGTCAACATCATGACGGCCGAGGATCCAGTCGAGTACAACCTCTTCGGCATCAATCAGGTACTGGTGAGAACCGACATAGGAATGACCTTCGCCGCCGCACTAAAGGCGTTCCTTCGTCAGGACCCCAATATCATCATGTTGGGAGAAATTCGAGACCTGGAGACAGGCGGCATCGCCATCAAGGCGGCACTAACGGGTCACCTAGTGCTATCGACTCTACACACGAACTCTGCTCCGGAAACGGTGACGCGTCTCATGGACATGGGCATCGAGCCGTTCAACGTCGCCTCCGCGCTCAATCTGATTCTGGCGCAGCGGCTCGTACGTCGCGTATGCCCGAAGTGCGCCGAGGCCTACAAGATGGACAAGGCGGAGATCGCGGGCGCGAAGATTGGCGGTGGTATCACTATGCGCGACATGCATTTTACTGACATGGCGCTCAACGATGCCAAGGTTCGCGCCACCGACGCAGCTAAGCCCTACATGGACCAGATCACTCTCGACACCAAGATGGAGGACCTTCCGGTCTTTCGTGGAGCTGGGTGCGAGCAGTGCGACGGTTCGGGGCTCAAAGGCCGGCAAGGGATATACGAAGTGATGCACATGACGCCCAAACTCAGAAAGCTGATCATGCAGAGCGCGGGCGCAGCGGAGATTCAGAAGGTTGCCATCGAGGAAGGAATGCTCACGCTCCGGATGGATGGCTGGCTTAAGGTGCTCAAGGGTATCACCCCCTTGGACCAGGTAGTACGCGAGACCGCAGCGTGATCCCCACCCCTCGAATCGATAACCGATGACCCTACCGTTCATTGACACGTCGTCCCCATCGGGACCACCCAAGCCTCAGGGAGTGAACCTCCGCGCGCTGCTCGAGGAGATGGTATCGCGCAACGCATCCGACTTGCATATCGTCGCCGGAGAACGGCCAAAGCTCCGCGTCGATGGCGACATCACGAACGCGTCGGCGGAATTCGAGCTGAATCCCAAGGACACCCTCCAACTCGCTTATTCGGTTCTGACCGAGCAGCAGAAAAAGCGCTTCGAGCTGGAGGACGAGCTGGATTTCTCGTTCGGGATTCAGAACTTGGCCCGCTTCCGCGGCAACGTCTTCAAGCAGCGTGGGTGCGTGTCGATGGTCGTTCGACAGATCCCGTTCGCGATCAAGACGTTCGATCAGTTGGGACTCCCCGGGTCGATCGCAAAGATGGCGGAGAAACCGCGCGGGCTTGTGCTCGTAACCGGTCCGACGGGTTCTGGTAAGTCGACGACCTTGGCCGCGATGATCGATAAGATCAATCGCGAGCGTAAGGGCCACATCATCACCGTCGAAGATCCGATCGAGTTCATCCACAAGCACCAGAGCTGCATCATCAACCAGCGCGAGATCGGCAGTGACACCAAATCTTTCGCTAACGCGCTCAAGTACGCGCTGCGCGAGGATCCGGACATCATTCTGGTCGGTGAAATGCGCGACCTGGAAACGATCGCCGCAACATTGACGATCGCCGAAACGGGTCACTTGGCGTTCGCGACACTGCACACGAACTCCGCGGCGGAAGCGATCAACCGTATCATCGACGTTTTTCCGTCGCACCAGCAGTCCCAGGTCCGGGCGCAGCTCGCGTTCGTGCTCGAGGGAATCGTGACGCAGACGCTGCTTCCCAAGGCGCAGGGCAGGGGACGCGTCATGGCGGCCGAGATTCTGGTCGTGACCCCAGCAATCCGCGCGCTCATTCGCGACGACAAAATCCACCAGATCTATTCTTCAATGCAGGCCGGCAAGAAGTGGGGCATGCAGACGCTCAATGACGCTTTGTACGCGCTATACATGAACCGCGAAGTGACGGCCGACGAGTGCCTGCGCGTGAGCGGTGACCCAACTGAATTCCAGCGAATGATTGGTCAGCTGGATCCGGCGGACGATGGCAGCGGCGGTAAGCCGGCGCCTGGCAAGCCGGCAGCCACCCGTGGGCCCACTTCGGGCTCCCCCGCGAGACGTTAGGAGAGGATTAGCAAATGGCTACGTTTACTTATACGGCGAGAGCGTTCAACGGCGATCTGCGCACCGCGACAATCGATGCTGCTTCGCGCGACGACGTCATCTCGCAGCTCAGGAAACAGCGGCTCAGCGTCGTAAAGATCGATCAGGACGCGACCAAGAAGATCGGGCGCGGCTCGATCAAGACGCGCGACGTCGTCATCTTCACCCGTCAGTTCTCGACGATGATCAACTCAGGCTTGCCACTCGTGCAGGCACTGACGATTCTTGCCGAACAGACGGACAATAAGGCTCTCGCGGAAGTCACCAGGAAAGTGGTGTTCGACGTCGAGTCGGGTAACACCGTTGCCGACGCGCTCTCCAAGCATCCGAGGGCGTTCACCAACCTCTACGTCAACATGGTCGCCGCCGGCGAGGCCGGTGGTATTCTCGACACGATTCTCATGCGTCTCGCGACGTTCCTTGAAAAGAACGACGCGCTGGTGAGAAAGGTGAAGGGCGCAATGATCTACCCCGTGGTGATCATGAGCGTTGCGGCCATTGCGGTGGTGGTCCTGCTCATCTTCGTCATCCCGGTATTCGCCGGCATGTTCGCGTCGGGTGGCATGGCGCTCCCACTGCCGACCCGAATCGTGATTGGCGCCTCGGGCTTCCTCAAGGCGTACTGGTGGGTAATCGGTGCCGCGATCATTATCGGCGCATACTCGTTCAAGAAGTACTACGCGACTTCAAACGGGAAGCTCGTCATCGACCGGCTCATGCTGCGCGTTCCGGTTTTGGGTGACGTGCTCCGCAAGTCCGCGGTTTCGCGCTTCACGCGCACCCTGGGCACGCTTATAAGCTCGGGCGTAAGCATCCTTGAGGGACTGGAGATCACGGCTAAGACGGCCGGCAACCGAGTCATTCAGGACGCGATCATGGCCTCCCGCTCGTCGATTGCCGGCGGTGATACGATCGCCCAGCCGCTCCAGAAGTCGAAGGTCTTCCCACCCATGGTCATCTCGATGATCGCGGTCGGTGAGCAGACCGGTGGTCTGGACGAAATGTTGTCCAAGATCGCGGACTTCTACGACGAAGAAGTCGATGCCGCGGTGAGCAACCTGCTATCGCTGCTCGAGCCGATCATGATTGTATTCTTGGGCGTCGTGGTAGGAGGCATGGTCGTAGCCATGTACCTGCCGATCTTCGACATGGTCAACGCGGTCCAATAGCAATCCGAGTCGCAAACAAAATGCCCAGCCCCAACGGGCTGGCCATTTTGTTTCGATAAAGCCTTCGGCCATCTGCTGGCGATCAGGAATCGATCTATTCTTGGAGCTTGCCGATGATCAAAGAGGGACTGCTACGGCGTGGCCGGTTTTAGAACAAGATGCCGACCGTGACGGGAATGAAGCTCAGGCTTCCGCCGTTGACCGACAGGTGGTTGTACCGCGCCTCGATGAACGTCTCGAAACTTGGGCTCAACGGAAGCCTCACGCCGCCTCCGATGTTGAACCCGAAGTGGTTCTCCGAAGCCGTGGTGCCGAAGGTGGTGTTGGCCCCAGGACGGTAGAGGCCCCCGCCGCCGATCGCGTAGGGAGTGAATCCAGCCGCTGGCAGCGGGAGAACGAGGTTGGCGGTGAACGCCGGAATGTTGAAGTTGCCTCCGCCGTTCTTGAATCCAAACTCGTTGTACGCTGCCTCCAGGCGCAATGCGACGGGCGCCGCCGGCGGAGCGTAACCCACAGCTACCGTGACGTTGTAGCCGGTGTTCGTGGCGGTGCCGAGATCACCAGTCGGGAATGCTATACCCGCCGACGCTCCAATCTGAAACGGATTCGACGAGCTCTGCGCCTGCGCTTTCGGTGCGGCTCCCGTAACGAAAGCCGCCGCAGCCAATGTGGAAATCATTATTAATCGGTTCACTGTATCTCCAATGTTATGGATAACGCTGTAAGCTACACTTGCGGAAATTACCCCGCTGCACCCGTCGGGGTCCCGCATGCTTCCAGCGCTAGTGAGTTGCGCCCTGGACAATCGGATGTATTGGCGCGCTTACGGATTGCCGTCAGGAAGAGATCGTGGCGGCCCTTCCAGTAGCCTCGCGCAGCAGTGCGTCGATCTCGACGAGGTCGTCCAGAGTCAATTTCCAGGTGGCCGCCGCAGCGTTGGCATGTAGTTGCTCGGCCGATGTGGCGCCGGCGATTACCGATGCGACGACGCGATGCGCGAGCAGCCAGGAAACGGCCAGTTCGAGAATCGTGCGGCCGCGCGACTCGGCGTATTCGATGAGCGCTTCCACCTTTTCGAGATTCTCCTCGGTCAGAAGCTTCCGGTAACGCTCGTACTTTGCGACGCGCGTGTCCTCGGGTATCGGCGCGGTCTTCCGGTACTTTCCGGTAAGCAGACCGCTCATGAGCGGAAAAAATGGAAGGAACGCAAGGCCCTGCCTCTCGCATTCGGCGAGCACTCCTTCTTCCGGCTCTCTATGAAGCAGGCTGTACTCGTTCTGAACACTTACGAATCGCGCCGATCCTGGATGCCGGGTAGCCGCTTCCTGCGCTTCCCGCATCTGCTCCACCGAGAAGTTCGAGCAGCCGATCTCGCGCACCTTTCCCGCTGTAACGAGGTCGTCCAGCGCGCCCAGGGTCTCGCCGATCGGAACATCGGGATCGGGAACGTGCTGCTGATACAGATCGATGTAATTCGTGCGGAGCCGCTTAAGACTCGCCTCGCAAGCGAGTCTCACGTATTCGGGGCGCGCGCCCCGGCCCTGTCCAGGCATGTCGTTGCCGAACTTGGTGGCAATGATCACATCGCGCCGGCGCGCACCGAGAAACTGGCCGATCAGCTCCTCGCTCCGGCCGTTGGCGTACATATCAGCCGTATCGAAGAAGTTGATTTCGTCGTTTAGCGCCGCATTGATTACCTCCTCGGTACGCCGCTCATCGATGCGCATTCCGAAGTTGTTGCAGCCTACACCGACGACCGGAACCTCCAGCGACCCGATCTTTCGCTTTTCCACTTTCGCTCCCTTATGCCGCGGCGGTTTCTCCCAGCTCGACGCGGGTCGTCACCTTGTCCGGACGCTCGCCCAGGAATTCGACCCACTGCTTCTTCAGATGCGGGTATTGCTTAGATGCCTCCACGAGATCTATGAAGCACCCGATAGTCGTCTCGAACCAGTTCTGAAGCTTGCCGTCGGTGATGCGACCGGAAGGGTCAAAAGCGTGATGCGCCTGCGCCAGCGCGAACATGTCTGGATAAACTCTTGCGCCGAGATGCTCGAGGGGCTGCCTAAGCGCCCACAGCCCGATCTTGCCGCCCGTCATCGACGGAGAGGCGGCCATGAGGAAGGCCTGCTTGCCATTGAACGGCTGCGGCTTGAAGCGGGAAACCCAGTCGATCGTGTTTTTGAGGACGCCGGGCATTGATGCATTGTATTCCGGCGACGAGATCATGAACCCGTCCGTCGCAACGAGTTTGTCGCGTAGCGCCTGCGCGCCCGAGGGTAGTCCCTTCGACAATTCGACGTCAAGGTCGTAAGGCGGACAATCGAAGTCCGCCATCGACGCTCGCTCAACCGACCCGCCCTTCTCTTTGGCGACACTGGCCGCGAGCGACGCGAGCTTGTCGTTCATCGAGTCTTGGCGCATCGATGCGCCGAAGATCAGTAAGCGAACCGAGCACCGCTTTTCATCTGTCATTGCAAGCCCCTTCAGTTTTTGGCAAGGGGCGGCCACACGCACGCCGACGCCCCGCGTCCCATCACTGATCAAGCAATTCGCGCACCCTGCGCGCGGGTCTCAACCCGCTTGCGCGAGTCCGAACGCCTCCGCAATGAGCTCGTAGGAATGTTTCCGAGCTTCGTGGCTGTGGGTGATCGTCACAATCATCAGTTCGTCCGCACCGTACTCCGCCCGGATGGCTTCAAGACCATCCTGCACGACAGGCTTGGTGCCGACGGTCATCCGCCGTCGGCGCGCGATGGGAAGGGCTCCCGCGGGCTCCTCGAGAAATCGCAAGCGGGTTTTGGTCGCCGAACGAGAGACGCTGGAGTTACTCGGATTGCTTCCGAATGGCGTTTGTTGCCCTGGGTTCCCTGAACTTCGGAAGCGTCATTGATCCGGCCCACCAACTTCGTGCTCAGCGCAACGGTGCAGCCGGTGGGACACCCGGTTGGTGCCGTTCTAACTCGTTTTTCACTTGCTGCGAGGCTATACGGACGATCCCACTCGCTGGCTCGATGGGAGGTGAACCGATATTTACTCGGCGCCCCAATACACCGTAGCAACGCAACTGGCGGAGTCGCCCTACGATGTGGCGATAAGATCCTATCGCTACGTTGTGGCGAAGTTCGTCACGCATCCAGAACCGAAAAGTGCGGGTCACGACGGACAACCCTGCGCACGACCCACCGAGGGCTTGCTACAGCGGAGAAAAATCAGCGTTGGCGAAGTGCTTTTTGTCGGGAAGGAAACGAACCGCTTGGAGAACGTGCAGAGCGGGCTCGTCCACGACTGGAGTGAAGCGTCGGCCATCTATCGTAATCCCGAGCTATATCCGTGGAAGACCGAGATCGTGCCGGAGCTAAGGACTATTCCGTGCAAGACTCTCGCTGAGGAAATCGGAATCAGTACACGAGCAATGCGCTCGATCAGAAACGGACACAGCAATCCATCCGCAGCGACGAAGGCTGCGCCGCTCAAAGCCTTGGACGATCGAGCCAAGCGCGGTCGTAAGCCTGCGAACAAGCGTCCCGTCCGCGACAAGACAAAGAGGGCCACGAAGCGGGGTTAGTGTCGCAGATCCCAAACAACAGCTCACTTCGTTCCTCAGTTTTCCCTTCAGTTTTATGCTCGCCTTAGCCTCATTTCTCAAGGAATGAGGGCTTTTTGCATGCCAACGCCCCGGTGTTCGAAATGCAATCGAAGAGGAATTGACCAATCAATAGAAAAAAGGAGACCCCGGCAGAAAGAAGGGGTCTCCCGCCCTTGAGTGAGGGCGAAACTCTAAGAAGCAGCGTTGTTCTTCTTCTGGTGCAAGTAGACTTGGTAAGTTAATCCGCCAAAAAGCACCGGTAGGGCAATATTTAGAGTCAAAAAGAGGTTTCGGTCAGCGACGTGTCCCGACGCCCTTGCGCCCCTACCGCGCCGAGTGCGGCGACCGCAAGCATTGCGAGGGTCATGAAAGATCTTTCTATCCCACGCCGCCGACCAAACTGGAGAAAAGCGCCAACAACCCCCACGACGATTAGGCCCGCCGACGTCAGCGTAGCAATGTTCATCGAGCCTCCTGCGATTCCTGGGACTGCGAGTTCAGACGGAACAGCCAAAGCACCGCTCCCAGGAGAGTTATGCTGGCGGCCGAGAGAAGGGTCCAGTAGACCCGAAGCTCACTCAGTCGGCCAGTGTCGCGCGCTAGGTATGTAGCAAGTTGCAGGAGAATGGCGACATAAGCGATTGAGACGGCCACTTTCTTGCTCGTCATCGAGAAGCTCCTTCAATCGCAGCACCGATCGCGCAATAGAGAAAATCCAGTTGCGGTCTCAAGCCCCGCCGCTCTACGGCGTCGCAGTGAAGGTGATCGGCCCCGCGGGCCCCTTTGGATCGCCCGGACATGTGATCGTCCCGCGCACACCCGACGCGCCTACCTGGTTCACCGCGATCGAGCAATGCGCGGCAGCGTTGATGCGCCAGAAGCCATGCGAGTTCACCCGCATGTCGTCCACGTTGTAGGCGCCCGTCTTGTTGCGCCCAGCGTTGAAGTCGAAGCCCCCTTCGCCCGTTGTCTTCCCGCTAGGGCTGTATTCAAGGAAGATGCTCTCGACTTCCCCGTACTGCTCATTCGGCGACTCGACAAGCTTGCCTTGCGCCAGCTTCATCTTCATCGGCGTCCCATAGGTCAAACTCACCTCGCCATGCGTGAATGGCGTTACCTTCGGCGGGGCGTCCGTGGTCGCCGCCGTACCGCCCGCCGGCGGAGAACTGTCGGCAGCAATCGTCGCAGACGGCGGCGGATTGTTGGCATCATCGTTCGTGGCTTTTCCACCGCAGGCGGCAACGGCTACTACGCCGATAAACAACGCGAGGGCTGCTCGCATCGATCGCATCACTCGTATCTCCTCCCCAAGGTCTGACAGCTCATCCGCAATACCAGCAAGGCGCGGACGCGAGAATTCATCGGCACCACGCTGTGGGCGCGACATCTCCTCTCATGTTCATCTGGACGAGTAGTCGGACTGCGCGCGGGCTTGCGCCGCCCTCACAGCTGGTTGAGTTCAGTCGTTGAAGAATGCTTCACTTTGGCATCCACGAGATCTCCTCCGACGTTTTGCCATTGCTTTCGAGCTTCAATTTCTGGAACGCCAACGAAACGTCCTCAAGGACCTTTCCGTCTTCTGTGTATTGCCGAAGTCCCATCACCGACGCGTTGGTGAGGGTGAGTCCGAAGTACTTCGACTCCTCTCCATTGGAATTGGGTTTGTAGATCGTGATCGTGACTGTCTTCAAAACTTCGTGCGTCTCCGCGGAATGAAGCAGCTGCGGGGATGCGGGGCCAACCTCGTGCGTGAACACGATCGGGTTGCGCTGAAGCGCTCCGCGAGCCAATCCCGTCGATGGGTCGTGCGGAATAGTCAACTCATTCTCGAGGCTCAGCGCGACGATATGCTCCTTCTTAATTCCGAACTCACCCTCGCTCGCGAACGGCTTCCCCTTCGAGTCGATGATGGAAACGTACGCGATTGCCTTCCCGTTCCTCTTTTCCGCGTAGTCCCGGGTGTAAGTTTGCGCCGTGAGCCTTGATGCGGCGATCAGCATCCCCACGACGGTCAACGCGACGCGATGCACTCTCATTTGGTGGTCCTCAGCGTGTCGTAGAACAGAGATGAACCTTGAAGCAGAATAGCGACGAACCTGGAACAGCGATGAGACTATTGTATTAGTGAGACCTCGATGCGCGCGTTCGTCGTCGCGCTCTTCGTGTTGCCCTCCGCGGGCTGTGTTGCTCCGAATCCCTTGGCGGAGAGCCGGTCTTCGGGCACGCCAAGCGAAACCAGCCTCGCCTTGACAGCGGCTGATCGCCGATCGGACAACCCTTGCTCGATGTCCGAGTCACCCACGAGGTTTACATGCCCTTCCACGAGGAAATTGCCCGTCGCACCGATGAGCGCGGTCGCGAGCTTCTGGAGCACGACGTCCGAGGTCGGCTTGAGATCCGATGCTTCCAGACCGCCGAACTCGATGTCGCGCATCGTCACGCGTCCCGCCTTGAGGTCAGCTGCGAACTGGTCCGGCGTCGTCATCACGCCCGCGAACAAGCCTTTCACTCCGCTTTCCGCGCCGTTCATGCCTTTGTTCGCCACGTCGCTCGCCTTATCCATCGTGGCGCCGAGGCCGCGGTTGCTCTTCGAGAGCGCGGAATCGGCGGCGTTTGTGGTCGTGTTCACCACCGTGCTCTCCGCCTTCGCTTTGTGTTCCTCCACTTTCTGCGTGACACTCTCGGTCACCTGCTTCTTGAGCTTGTCCAGAAAACCCTGCGCCTCGGCTCGTGCCGGAATTGCGAGCGCACTGGTGACGAGGAGGACCGCTACGATAGTGTGAACGCGTGCCTTCGATTTGTGTGACATGTTCCCTCCGAGCAAAATGTTGCGCGAGGTGCGACGGCCCTTAAGGCCCATCACGACCCCACTAGCTCGACGCGCCGATTCTGCTGACGCCCTTCGGGCGTTGCGTTCGACGTTACCGGCTTCGATGACCCCATCCCTCTCGGCGAGAGCCGTGCGGCATCCACCCCGAAGTTCGTGATGAGCGCTTGCTTCACCGCGACTGCCCGGCGTTCGGACAGTGCCTGGTTCTCACCCGCATTTCCCTGATCGTCGGTGTGCCCCTCGATTGTGAGCTTGAGCGTGGGGTGCTCAGCCAGCATCGCGGCAATTTCTTTCAGCGTCGGACCGGACTCCGGCTTGATTTGGTCGGAGCCAACGTTGAAGTAGATCCCCTGTGTGGAAACCCTCCCATTGGTCGCCAGTGCGTCGTAGAGCTTCTTCCCTCCACCTGCGACGGTGATCGGACCGACGAGGGTCGCATTCTTGACGTCACCGTGAAGATCGAAGACGATGTGCTTGGAACGTCCGAGATCGGCGTTCGGCACATTCGCCACGCGCGTGCCGTTCATGTAGACCTTGGCGTACTTCCCGTCGGCCATGACACGCACGCGAATGAGCTGGTGCGTTAGCGCGTCGGGCGCCACGGACTTCGACCAAGCGGTCGCGGTCCGGATCCCTCCATCGCATGTCTTCGGCTCGTAGCACTCAAGAGTCACGACGCCAAACGGCGGCTTGCTTGCGGGCCTGTCGTCGGTGAAGCGTATCTCTTGGCCGTACCCCGGCACCGGCATGAAGTCGAACTCGAGCGTGAACCGCTCGGGCAGCTTTTGGGGAAGGATGACATTGAAACTCCCGGTGCTGCTGCTCAGGCGAAGGAATCGGGCTCCCCCGAACTCGGCGATCTCCGCGTTCCCCTCCCTGAACTCCAGACGCTTAGGGAAATCGCCGACGTTGTCGGACTTGAAGTCGTCCGAGAAGAGCACGGTCGTCCCCGGAACGAAGTCGAAGTTGAGCCACATACCGCCCGATCCAGAGGTCGCGGTCGAGCTTTCGATCTTATTGACCTTCTTCGCTGCGGAGCTATCGGGTCTGCCGACCTTCTGGGCCGCGATCGAATCGCCCTTGTCGGTCGTTTTTTCCACCACTTTATCCTTGGCCCTCTGTAGGATGCCTCTAAGCTGGGCGCTGAGCGGCGTGGCGAGGCCCGCGTAGAGGAAAAGACCGAGAGTGCTGGCTCTCGCAAAGACACGAAGCGACACGGAAATACCTCACCAGAAGGGGGGTGCCGCGGGTTACGGGTTCACTTGCGACGGCGCAGCGGGAAATCCGCGGTTGGATGGAACGACAACGACGATGCGCGCCAGCCGAGATGACGACCAGCGATAAACGTGAGTCTGTAAAAGTTTTCTCTCTGGCGCGACGGATGCGATGGTAGTGTGTCCTCACTGGACTGTCAAGACTCAACGCAATCCTGCGGCTGACCAGACGTCGGCGCTATAATGTGGGCACGCGGTAAAGCAAAGGCGGTGAGCCACCAGATGGCGAAAGGCGGTGAGCCACCAGATGCGGCCCGGGTTCTGCCCCTCCACACAGGCCATGAGCGTCGGAAGACGCCCTCTCGGCCGGCTTAACCTTTTTCATCGCGGGTCTGTGGTACAGCCAGGATTTGAAAGCGGCTGGCTCTGTTTCGAAAGCGAAGAGGGAGAGAAACGCCGACTGGCTCCCGTTCCGGAATCATGGGAATGGGCGGTTGGGGTTTGATGAGGCTTCTCCAGAACGGCCAAGTGGATCAAAATCTTGCGGCCAACGTTGACGGCAGCGATCATCGCTTCAAGGCGTTCATCTTCGAACGCGTGGTTGTCCATGTAGATCCGCACGACGGCTACGCATGTCCACTCAGGATGCGATCGCTCATGGCGATCGAGGGAGGACGGCAAGCGCTATTCCTCGAAGGGTCGGATTTTTCCCAAGCCGTGGTCGAAAATCCGTATTGCATGCGAAGTCTCTACACACCTGGACGGCATGGCGGTTCGTCCTTCTGTGGATTGATCGCCTCGGCGAGAAGCGCGTCGAAGGTGTCTCTGGAACAGCCCGCATCGATGACGCCGGTAAGACGGGAGACGGCAGCTGCCTTAAGCTCACTGACAACTTTCCTTTCAAAGTCGACTGCGAGCTCCGCGATTACACGGTACAACTACCGGTGAAACTGGGCTTGTCCAAGGAGGACACCGCTCACGTTCGTGGCTCATCACCGCACGACCTGATGGTGTCGCATCGGCGTCTTTCAGGGCTTCAGCTCGTAGTTCACTGCAACGGCAAGAACACCGAGATCGGGGGATGCCAAGCCCCGTCAACGCTTTGGCAAAAACAATAGCCCCGCAGCTCGCGAAGATCTGTCGTGGGTTGCTCTGCTTTGGGGCAGTCGGCTAGCTCACCCACCCACGCAGTTGCAGCCACTGCACGCCCGTCCCCTCCGGGAACTCCGGGGTCTTGAAGCCGTGCTTGCGATTGTAGCGCCCGATCGCAGCGTCCGTGGCCTCGGCTAGCATCTTTCTCTTCGAAATGACATAACCCTTCCCGTGAAACCAAGCGACGGACTTATCGCGGAAGAACAGCGTCCACTCCTCGTCATCCCAAGCCGTCGTGAGTTTGAACTGCGCTAGGAAACGAAATCGCTCCTCATCGGAAGGCATGAAAGCAAAGTAAGCATAGGTGATAGAATTCAGCCCACCTCTCTAGCCCACCTCTCTATAGTATTGCTGAATGCAACAAGTCAGTGCCTGCGGGAGAAGTTCTTGTCTTCTCCTTGTTCCGTGCAGAATTCGCTTTGCACCGTCTGCAACGACTTCTCTGTCACCGAGGACGGCCTGCTTCACGGCAATGACAACCTTCTCGGGTGGGGACCCCGCCGCCTTCATGCTGTCTACGAGCGCGCACACCAAATCGCAAATCCTTTCTGCCGAAACTCCCGGCTCTGTCACGGCTGCACTCAGCTTCGCTTTGTGAACATCCACATCGGCGCGAATCTCGACATCAGGGGTCATCGCGCCAATGTCCACGCTGCTAGGAGCCACCACAAGGTATTAATCGTACACCTAGCTCGGCGTCCGATCACTTACCCGTCGCCTCTCAGCGATTCCAAGCGCTATTAGAATGCCTGCCGTACCTTTGTTCTCCTTCTAGCTGCCGATCTGTCATCAAATCGACTAACTGGCGAAACTCCTCCTCGCTTAGATGAGAACAGATGGACTTCACCCGCAGGGAGATGTCGTCTCTGATCTCGGATCTTCGGTCGCCGCGCTGTTCCGCCTTCCCGCGCTGCGAGGCCGAATCCTTCTGATCGCGCAACAAAACCTTCTGAGAAAAGAAATTGTCTTGCGCTGCAGACTCGAGGCCAGGTTGCCGGATAGCCCTCGGGCCCAATAAAGCGCACAACTTGGCGTATCCGAGGAGGATACCGCTCACCTTCATGCTCACCACCGCACGAGCTGAGTCTCCTAACATCGGCTGCCCGGAGGAGGCCGTGGTTCACTGCCAACGAGAAGAACACGGATATCTGGGGCATGCGGCGCTCCATTGATGCCTGGGGATCCACTGCACATTAAACTCCAGGGACTATGCCGCCTGAATCGGCTGCGCCTTCCGTGCCTACGTCAACCTACGTATGGGCGTGCTGAGACCGAGCCCATAGCCTTCCCGAATCGATTGCGCACGCAGTCCGCGACAGACGCTTAAATCGGGAGGCATATGAAGGCGCGCACGCAGACAACCATCGCAGCTCTCTTTCTTGTTTCGGCATGCACCGAGTGGGTTCACGTTGAAACGCCACACGAGGCTTTGATGAAGGCGAAGGCTGGAACCATTCAAGTGACGAAAAACGATCGTACGGTTTTACAGCTCCATGACGCAACGATCCTCGGGGACAGCTTGGTGGGGATGACCGATCGCGACGGATTCTTGACTGGCGCTCTTCTGAAAGACGTAACCGCGGTAGACGTTCGGCAGTTTAGCCCGCGTCGGACCGGCATGTTGGTGGTTGGAGGAGTGATCGCGACGTTTGTCACTGGGCTAATTCTCTATGCGACTTCTGGTGGCCCGCAACTCATAGGTCAATAGCAAGATTACGGGTTGACAGCCGCGATTCGGCCAGCTGGGCCAGATCATACTGTTTCGTAGAGCGTCACCACCAGTCGACCGATCGGAAATTGGCGACTGGTCGAGAACGCTGACAGGACTCGTCATGACATTGCCGCTTGCGCGCTACGGCCGACCCCTCACACGCAAGCTGGGAAGAATTCCCGCGCCTTCTCGACAGGCCGCCACGTCGAGCGGCACTTCCGACTGACACGCGCGCCCCCGCGATGCGGAGTCCGGGAAGAAACCTCCGACTTGGAGGCCCACGCCGCCCCAGCATCGCGACCGAGCCTCTCCCTCCGGGAGTGACTTGCAGAACGCCACCCCGCGCGAGAGCTCGCTTGGCGCATACGCGAGGTGTCGTACCGCGCCTTGGTAGCAGAACGGCAATCCGGGCGGTGAAGCCTGATCGCATCGTCTCCTGATGCCCGCGTACCCGAACGCCGCCGCTCCGGACGCGTTTCTCCCGAGTCCGACGTAGCATTCCCGCACGAACTCGGGCGCGCCGGCGCCGTCACAAACCGCACTGGCCTTCCGGTAGTCCTGCTTCACCGCTGGAAGAATGAGATCGGCTTGCAGCTCGTAACATTCGCGCCGGTAGCGAGCCGGAGTCGCATCACAGGGAGACTGCAGGTCGCTCGGGTTGAACAAGACGACGGATGCCCCCGGGGTCGCGTGCCGATGCATTCCGAATTTCCCGTCGCCAAAAACCTGCATGCGTGCGCCCATATTGTGCTCCATGAAGACGCCACTGTAGCAGCTTCGCTGATCCCAGTCCGCGGTGAGCCGATCGCAATCCTTGAGCGAGGCGTTGACGTCGTAGCGGTGGTACATCATGAGACCGTGGCCGGTCCCGTGAAGGCAGTCGAACAGCCTGAACTGTTCGCGCGTGCCGCGTAAACCATCGCATGGGGCCAGGAGCACGCTCTGAGCGATCGGCATCCCGATTCGCGCGTCGAAATACCGCTGCAGGATTCCGTGATAGCATCCGGACTGGTAGCGGTCGTCGCACTCTGATAACAGCCGCGTCGCCGTCGCGGGCGTAGACCGAACCGCGTATCCAAGCGCGTGCGCGAGCGGATGGCCGAGCAGCACGAGCGACGGGTCGCTCTTGATGATGCGATCGAGTGTTCCCATCGCGAGCGCGATGTTTCCAGCGGACGAAAGGGACGCGATTCCGTCGCCAATGCAGGTCGAGTATGCGTCGATCGAATGACGGACGTGTGGCTTGCACTCCTTGAGGAGCGAGTCGGCGATCGCGGCCGAGTCCGAGACGAGACGGCTTGGTGTGACGGGTGCAGTGGCGAGAGTGTCGGCAGACATCTCCCGCATGGCCGCATGGTCTTCGTGCTGTGGAAAACAGGGCGCCGCCACCGCGGCCAGCGCGATCAGGGCGAGCGCTAGGGAAGCCGGACCGCTTCTTCGGAACATTGATTGGTAAATCACAACCGGAGTATTATCGCGGACGGCGTGCGATTCAACTGTCGGTCACCGGAGCGCCGATCGGAAATCTGCCCCCGCGGAGATAGAGCGGCCACCGAATGACGCGTGGAGTGGCGGGTTCGCCCCAGTGCGCGGCCAGTAATTTCTCTACCTCCACGACCGAATCAACTCCGTTCTCAGCCAGATAACGCGCGGCCGACGACCACGTGCGGAGGTAACCGGCGAGCTCGGGGAGCCTCCACCTCATCTCGAGCACCAGCTTGGGCACCGCTACCTCATCGAACGGAAACGGAACGGTCCTGTAGCCGTCCAGTAGCAGCTTTCGCTCGGGGAACCAATAAGGCCCGAGCTTCTCCCGGTTGAACGCCCGCAATGTTTGGTCGAGCTGAGTAGTATCGAGCATCGGATCCCCATAGCCCCAGATCGCGATCGCGCCACCCGGGACCAACACCCGCCTTGCCTCTTCAAAAAACGACTTGGCGTCGAACCAGTGGAGTGCCTGCGCGGCGGTCACGAGATCGACGGATTCCGCCGGCAGGCCGCTCGATTCAGCGCTCGCAATCCGGTACTCGATTCTCTCGTGCCTGGCCGCGTGGGAGATTTGTTCCGCGCTCGGATCGGTGGCGATGACTCGATCGAAATGATTCAAGAGCCCGATCGCAGCTTGGCCATTCCCTGTGCCGCAATCGAGGACCGCGCGATGCTCGCGGCTCAAACTCGCGACGAACTCGAACAGGGTTTCGGGATAAAGCGGGCGATAGGCGGCATAGTTTGCCGCGCGGGCTGAGAAGTGGTCCTTGAATCTCAAGAGCTGCCCCACCAGGTGGGACGCTTGAGGACTACGGCGTCTCGAGGCTCAGGCTGCGATTGAGCGCGGTCGCCACATAGACCATGTCTATGCTCTTTAGGAACTCGTGCCAGGGCGGGGGAGCACGAAATGCCATTCTGCCCGAGGCGTCTTCCCAGACCGGAACTACAGCGCCGCTCATGTCCGCCGCGGCCGCGCTCCGCTGGAACGCCTCCTGGATGCGGGCCTGCTCCGCGGGCGATCTTTTTCCGAAAGAACGGTCCACCGGCACGATGATCAACTCCTGACCATCGCGTCGCAAATGCGCCACCTGAAAAGTGGGCATTGCGTCGGTCCGTTTCATCGCAGCTTCTCCCATGTACCATAGAGCTTTCAACTAGTACGCTAGAGGATCAATGTCGATTCTATATCTCAAACTGTCGGTTTCATATCATCCTCAGGTTAACGCCTCCCAAGCGGGGCTGACGGCACTACCTTCTCGTCAATGAGGAAACTTGCGGCCATCGTTCTCGCGCTTCTTCTGGGGGGCTGTACCGAGCACGCGCCGCGAGCCCGAGTCGCTGACGTCGGCGGCACGCTCGTCATCGCGACGACCATGGATCCGGGGACGCTCTTCCCACCGTTCACCCACAGTGTTCAGGGAAAGCAAATCACCGAACAGATTTACGATTATCTGGCGGACGTCGGGCCCGACTTAAATACCCGAAACGAGAAGGGATTTCGTCCGGCCCTTTCGGACGGGTGGCGCTGGTCGAGCGACTCGCTCGAGCTGTCCTTCCACATCAACCCGCGTGCAAAGTGGCACGACGGGAAGAATGTCTCAGCGAGAGACGCCCAATTCACTTTCGCCCTCAACAAGAATCCCGCGCTCGGCGGGAACCTGACCACTGAACTCGCGAACATCGACTCCGTGACCGTGAGCGATTCGCTTACGGCCGCGTTCTGGTTTCACAAAAGATCGCCGACCCAGTTTCTCGATGCTGCGGCGCAGCTATTAATCCTCCCCGCACACCAGTTGGAGAAAATTCCGGTCGGCGCGCTCCGCGCAGCCGCCCTGAGGCCGATCGGCACTGGACGGTTTCGCCTGCGACATTGGGAGAAAGGCGCCTCGATCGAGATCGTCGCGGATACGTCTAACTATCGCGGCCGGGCAAGACTCGATCGCGTGATCTGGAGCGTTACTCCGGACTTCACAGCGGCGGTGACCAAGCTCTTTAGCGGGGAAGCCGACCTTTTCGATGCGCTCCGACCCGAGAATCTGCCCGAGCTCGCGCGACAGAGGAATCTGCGGGTGATCATCCTGCCGGGAATGGACTACGCGTTTCTTCGGTTCAACCTGCGTGACCCCGCCGACACCACCCGGCTCCACCCACTGTTCGGCGATCGCGATTTGCGGCGGGCAATTGCCTTGTCAATCAACCGGAGCACGCTTGTCCGGAGCGTGCTGGACACCTTTGCGCTCGTGCCCGTCGGGCCTGTCGTCCGCGCCTATCCGACTACCGATCCCAAGGGGTCTCAGCTGCCGTTCGATTCGGCCCGCGCGAGTCGGATGCTCGATTCACTCGGTTGGGTTCGCAGCGGGCCGCAGGGTGTTCGGGCGAAAAACGGGAAAGAGCTCGCCTTCACGCTCATCATGCCGACTTCCAGCCTGAACAGGATGAGGCTGGGGCCCCTGATCCAGGAGCAGCTTCGACGAATGGGGATCAAGGTGCAGCTGGAACAACTCGCGGCATCGGCCGAAGGCGATAGGGAAGCCAAGGGCGACTTTGACGCGGCGCTCGGGGGCTGGGTCATGGCGTCCAGTCCGGATGGAACAAGGGAAGCTTGGACCAGTTCGGGCATTGGAAAAAACGGCGGCAACTACGGATCGTACAGCAACCCCAGGTTCGACGCCCTGTTCGACAGCGCGCTTTGGGCGGACACCACCCACGCGCGCGCGAGATTCACGATGGCCTACGCCGTCATCAACGAGGATGCGCCTGCGGTGTGGCTATACGAGTCCCGAAAAATCATAGGGATTCACAGGCGGATCCGGACGGCCCGAATGCGACCCGATGCCTGGTGGTTCGACCTCGCAGATTGGTACATACCTCCGGCGGAGCGCCTGCTGAGGGACCGCATTCCCGTGGCCCATTAAGGCCCTCTGGGCGGGCTTAACTCGCCGGAGGTGACATGAAAGTGACCCTCCTGTGATATGAAACAGGCATTTCGCAAAGGGGGGAATGGTGGCATTTTAATGCACCAAATTACGCCCAACAAAGGCCATATGATCCGGCATCAGACCTATTTCGATTCGCTCGGCTCCATGAAGGAGGATAGCCCCTCCTGGCGGTCCGTGTTCGCCGGACTCTCAGTCCTGCGGCTAGTGGACGCGTACGCCAATACCGGATCGGCCGATCCGGCGAATTGGGCGCAGCTCCATAGCGTGCGCTCGGCGATCGAGGGTGTGAGCGAAGGTGATCCGGTCAGGGGCGTGCTGACCACGGTCCTCGAGGAAGTGACGAAGCGTGGTGTGATCGACGACACCATCTGTGCGTCGCTGCTCGCGTACGGGCGCGCCTTGGATTACGAAGCAAGCTGGGGCTTGGCGACGGACGTGTTCACAACTGTGGCGAAGATGACCCGTCCGGAAAAGAATGCCAAGCTCGCCGTCGAAGCGCACGTGGCTATAGGGGGCGTCGCGCGCCGCAACGGCGACTGGGATGTTTCAGCGCGCGCGTATTCGCAAGCTGCCTACATCGCCGACACAGTCGGCGACCGTGAGGGCGTCTTGGGCGTTCAGGTTGGCATCGCGAACACCTATTTGGCGAAGGGCAACTTGCCGCAGGCTGCCTTGATTCTCGACGACGTTATCGTGCAAGCGCGCGACCATGAGTTGGAAGAGGTTCAGGGCTTTGCGGTGCACAGCCGCGCTGTGTTGGCGACTCGTCGCGGCGATCATGCCGAAGGTCTCAAGCTTGCGCACGAAGCGCTTGGCTACACCAAGAAGCCTGCGGAGCGAGACCACGTTTTAGAGGATATCGGCGCGATGTTCACAGCGCTCGGGATGCACGACTCCGCGCGCGACGCTCATCTGATTCTCGCCGCCACCGCACAGTCGAAGCTGGTTCGTTGGTCGGCCACGTTAAACCTGATGGAGCTCGCCGGCTTGGACGGACAAGAAGATGCGTTTGACGCTTACGCTCGCCATCTTTCGCATGAGCCGCTTAACGCTTGGGTACGCTCGCACTACTTGCTCTTCCTAGGCGAAGGTTTTGCCCGCTTTGGTCGGTTCGAGGCCGCCGAGGAAGCACTTCGGGAGGCCACGACGTTTGCGGACGGGAATCAAATTCACCAGATCGCATTCAAGGCGCAGGCCGCCCTCGATGCGGTACGGTCATCGGCTTCCGGCGCGCGCTCAACTTTCGTCGCGCCCCCGACATGGGTACCCGAGGAAGTCAGCTCAGTGGTGCGGGCGATCTCCGAACTACGAAAGATGACGGCGGCTGCCGCGTAGATAGATCCGGGGCAGCCCCCGCCTCTTCGCTTACTTGAGACAGATCGAAGAACCGTTCATAATCGGACAGGCGTTGCCCTTCGGAGCTGTCATGTCCGAGCAGGCGGTGAGGACGACGGAAGCGACGATGGCGGTGGCGACGAGAAGGCGGCGGATCATTGGAATAACTCCTGGCGAGTGTGGGGAGCGGTCGGTACGGGAGTGAACACGCCAAAACGTACGGCCCTCATACGATGCCGAAATGGCGTTTTCTTATCAGAAAATGTCTGTTTCCTATCAAAAACAGCACTTTTCTTATCATTTCCCCTCGCGCGGCTGGGCTTTTGGCCCCAGTTTCCTAGATTATGCGCGCCGTCGACCCGTGAGCGTTGCAGCGTTTCTGCCACCCCGGCTCCTCACGCACGTCAAGCATGTCTTTGCTGATGAGCCCGAGCTTTTCGTCGCATCGTCGTGGCAAGAGCTCGAGTCGTTCATCCGCCGGAAGCCCATCAGTGTCGTAATCCTGGATCCGAGCGCGGACGGAATCATGAACGTCGGCGCGGTCGCGAGCCTCCTCAAACGTTACCCCTCCCTCCCGCTAATCGCGTACGTCACCCTCCACGCCCCACAGTTCAACGCTGTAGCTCAGCTGGGCCGGCTCGGACTGAAGGAAGTCGTGCTCCACCATTTCGACGACGCGCCCGAAGGGTTCCGGGAGCGTGTGGAGCGAGTGGAAGGCAACGCGCTGACACACGCGGTGATCGAAGCCTTGCGAGACCGCTTGGCTCGCCTCCCTAGACAACTCGCCGTAACGGTCGAGAATCTCTTCGACCAACCCCACCGCTACACGAGCGCTCTCGACCTCGGCATGGAGGCCGGCGTTGCCATAGTGAGCGTATACCGTAATCTCGATGCGGCGATGCTTGGCTCGCCCAAACGTCTCTTGGTCGCGGCAAAAGTACTGCGCGGATTCAGCTACCTGCGCGATCCCGGCTACTCGGTGCTCGATGTCTCGATCAAGTTGGGATATAAGACCGCTCGCATCTTTTCGCAGCATTGGGTAAGCGTGTTCGGAGTTACACCGGCTCGCGTCCGAACCCGATTGACCGACGAAGCGGCGATGGAGAGTGTGTTGCGCTGGCTCGGAGCAGGCGACGATGACGATCCGTCCCTAGCCGACGACGCGCGCCAGCCGCCCGGGCACAACGGCTCACGCCCGAGACGTCGCCGGAAGCCTGAGCTAAGCTAGTCCCACTGGAGGATCCCCTTCATGTCGTCCAGAAGGGGTACGGCCGAGGTTGACGGCTTCGGGGCTTCGGCGTCCCGCGCCCGATCCGCGACCCGGATGAAGTCGCTCCACAGATCCGAGAGCTTGACCGTGAGCGGTTGGCCCCCCAACTGCTCGCCAGCTGGGTCGGCGACGGTTGGGTGAGGCTTTTCGACGTCGCCCACGAATACGGAAAAATCCTTTCGTTTAGTCATCGGGATGGCGGAGGCGCGCTGTCGGGAGGGTCCAAGTGATCAAACGCGATGACCGAACCACTGGTGAGCGCATTAACCAATATGCGTCCATCGCCCACCACTCGTCTAGCGGCAACCAGATGATCCGCGAACCACTGGCCTCGTCGGGTGCTTAAATCGTCATAGCGGACACCGTTACCGCTGGATGAGGAGTGGATGAAACGGCCGCTCCCAGCATAGATCGCGACATGACTGATCCGGCCGCCCTGCGCGAACAAGAGCAGATCACCGACGGCCAGCGAGCGGGCCGATGGCTCGATGCCGATACCAGTTCCCGCCATCTGCCGCGAAGTGCGGGGCAGCTCCACCCCTTGAATTCCGTACACGTATTGAACGAAGCCGGAGCAATCGAATCCGGTCGCCGGAGAGGTCCCACCGTACCGGTAGGGCACGCCGATATACTGTTCCGCTGTCGGCACCACCCTGCGAGCGGCTCCGCTCGCAGGGATGGTGCTGATGGGCCAGGTCGTGCGCGACGTCCGGCGCGACTCGGGCACACCCGGAGGTATGTCGGCTCGGCGACGGGAATAGACCGGTGACCGCGACGGTGCCCCGCCGAAATGAAACCCGATTCCCACACGGTATTCGAGCCCACGTACGAACTGTGAATCGGCCGCCGTACCCGGCGCGGCCAGATGGCGGGATCGCGCTTCACCGTTAACGGACACGAGCCGGCCCAGCGCGAGTTGAAGTCCGCCACCATAGCTCCAGGTGCGGATCGCGTCAGTGAACGCCGCGGGCTGGGCGCTGCTCTCGAGCCCGATTCCAGCAAAGGAATAAGGCATGAAACCTTCGCCGAGGCCGGTATTGACCGGTCCCAGCAGTAGGTCTGCGTTGGTCGCCCAGACCAGATTGGACGGCCCACGACTGACGCCGCTCGGCTGGGTTGTGAGGGAAGAGATGCCGAGGCCCCCACTCCCCCGGATTCCGACGTAGGGGGTCCCCAGGCTCAAGGCCATCCCGCCAAGGGTTCTGGTTACCGGGGCAGCGTTATCGAGGGCTCCGTAGAACTCGACGCCGCCGGCCGCCTGGGCAACCAGGCCGGTAGGCACTGCCAAACACGATAGGACTCCAGAGAGTCCTATCAAGCGTCGCAGCAGGTGCATAAGCGACTCCACTGAAGAGGTTGGCCCTTAACAAGGCATTAGGAGTACCAATCCATCTTAAGCCGCTAACTCCCTGAATGACAAGGCTTTAGCATGCCTAGGCTCAGCTGTAAACACCCTATTGTCACCATTCTCGGACAACGACTTAGGTCAGAGGAACGATCTCGTTCGGGCGGGTATGACGAAACGGGCCGCGAAATCTCAGTGGTCGCGCGCCTTAACGGCGGCCACGAAACCCGGTCAAACATATGTTCGGCGTGATACATCCCTTTATTGGGACGCTCGCCAATTCGTGCTTGTCACGCGCCCCCAGCGCGGGCGACTCACTCCTTGAGCCCGGAGACGGAATGCCAAAAAATGACTGGCGATCGATCCTGGCTTTAGTCACGGCAGGGCTCATCGTGAGCACCCGCTTCCCGATCACGACCCCGTCTTTGGGCGACGCCGTCGGCAATGCCTCAGCCCAGATCGCTCAGAACATTTCCTCGGGCGCGGGCAGATCAGCTGACGGGCCCCATCTTGGCTTCGATACTTTCACCTATCCGGGTGACGATGCGATGCGCGCCTGGCTCACTGCCGACAAGCCCTACCGGTGGGTCGGCTATTACTTGCCCGCTCCCTGTCACAGCGACACCTCATGGGAAGGGAAGCGCTCGACACTGTCCAACATGGGCTGGGGCATGGCGGTCATCTACGTCGGTCAACAGACGTGGGGTAAGACTCCTGGGCAGAAAATCGCAGTGACGCGTTACACGACCCAACGAGTTCGGCAGGTGAGGACCCGCAGTGGAAGGCGCGTAGTCAGCTACGTCAACAAGCGCGTTCCCGTTCGGGTGCTGGTGGCGCTGCGCGCATCTGCTGGATCGGATTGCTCGACACAATTCGTGAGTGCGGCGCGCGGGACTGCTGATGCGAACGACGCGATCGCAAAAACAGCAGCGGAGGGCTTCGCGACCGGCTCCGTGATTTTTCTGGACATCGAGCGAATGGACGCCGTGCCGCAGGCGATGCGCGACTATTATCGGGCGTGGACCAAAAGAGTGCTCGAGGACGGGCGCTTCCGCCCCGCCTACTATGCTCACAACTTCAACGCTGACCTGATCTACCGCGATGTGAAGCAGGTGCTCGCTGCTGCCGGCGTGTCGAACGATCCTCCGTTCTGGATTGCGAGCGCGAGCGGATTCGCAATCGACAAGGCACCGACCGAAGTCGGCCACGCGTTCGCTCGGGTCTGGCAGGGCGTGCTCGACGTCGTCGAGACGCATAACGGGGTCAGGCTGCCGATCGATGTCAACGTCGCTCAGCTCCCGTCGCCCTCGGAGAACTACCCGGCCGGAGAGTAGGCTCGCCTATTTGAGGCGGGTGATGAAATCTTCGCGGTGGGGCGGCCGGAACGTCAAGTCGACCGCCAGCCAGGTGGTTTTGGCGAAGGGATAACAAAGAATCGCGCCGACAATCGAGAGCACGACGCCGCCGTATTCAAGCGCATCCCACGGCGGATTGGGCGCGGTGACCCACACCACGACCACAAATGCGAGAGCGAGCAGAATCTCCACTGCGATCAGGTTGAGGGTGTAGGCACCGATGAAGTAATCGGACTCGCCTCGCTCAAGCAGAATTCCGCAGTTGGGGCAGCGCTCCTTCATTTTGAAGAACCCGGTGAAGAGTCCACCGTGACCGCAGTTCGGACACCGGAGGAGGAGCGCCCGGCCCAAGAGGCGCCACGGCGACTGGCGGGAAATATCGGGATGGGACTGACTGGCCATTCTCTCTCTCGCTCCTTCACCCATTTGGCGCGCACGATTCAGGCCTCTCCTCGTGGCGCCCGCTCCCGGCCCGGTGTCTTATTTCAGTGACCGCGCACCGCATGCGGCTGGTACGGCTCCTCCACTGCGCGGGCGTGCTCTTCGCTTAGGACGACGTCGAGAGCGCGGACGGCGCTTTCGAGATGCTCGATCTTGGTCGCACCGACGATTGGTGCGGCGACGCCGGGCCGCTGAAGCAGCCATGCCAGCGCGACTTCCGAGGGTGAGACGCCCAGCTCAGTCGCAACTCTGCGCACCGCTTCGATCACCTTCAGATCAGAAGGAGAGTCGTAGAGATCGACTGCGTAGGTGTCACTGTCCGCTCTGGTGGTGCCCGATATGGGCGACGCAGTTGTGCGCGCGAGACGCCCACGGGCGAGGGGTGACCACGGGATCAAGCCGACGCCTTCCTCTACGCAGAGCGGGATCATCTCACGCTCCTCCTCCCGGTACACGAGGTTGTAGTGGTTCTGCATCGAGATGAATCGTGCCCAGCCGCGCCTCTCCGACACGCTGAGGGCGCGCGCCATCTGCCACGCATATCCGGAGCTCGCCCCGATGTAGCGGACCTTGCCCTGGCGGACCAAATGATCCAGAGCGCCCAGGGTTTCTTCAATCGGCACACTGCTCTTGAAGCGGTGGATCTGGTAGAGATCGATCGTCTCCACACCGAGCCGGCGCAGGCTTGCCTCGCACGCCTGCACGATGTGCTTGCGCGAGATGCCGCCCATATTCGGCCCCTCGCCCATTGGAAAATGCACTTTGGTCGCGAGGACGATCTCTTCCATGTTCGCCATCTCACGCAGCGCCCTGCCCGTGACCTCCTCGCTCACGCCCATCGAGTACATGTCGGCCGTGTCGTAGAAGTTGATCCCCAGGTCGAGCGCTTTTCTGAAAAAGGGGCTAGCGTCGATCTCGTCGAGAATCCACGGCCGCCACTTGGGAGTTCCATAGGTCATGCAGCCGAGGCATATCCGCGAAACCACGAGTCCGCTGCCTCCCAACTGGGTGTACTTCATCAAGTGCTCCGGTCGGCCTCGAGTAGGAACAGACGATCGCCCGAGGGTATCATTTGATGTAGCGCGGCCAGGTTGGTCTCGCGCTGCCAGCGGAATATTATATACGTCGATCGATTTGGCGGGGCCTCTCTCTGGTCACGCTCGATCTAGGCGTGTGCGGATACCGACGATGCGTATACTTCTCCCGCGCGTTTTTCTGCGCGTCAACAAGTCTCTCCGTGCTTCGAGCGTATTTCGCGCGCTCTTCTCGGTGCCGATTCTGGCGTCGGGTATGTTTGCCGCTGCTTCAACGCCTGCGGAGGCGCAGACGGCCAGCCAGGCCTTCATTAATCTCTTCTCAGGCGCCCGGCTTTACGTAGATCCCGCGTCTGCAGCGAAGCGCCAGGCCGATGCCTGGCGGAGAACCCGTCCGGCCGATGCCGCGCTCATGGACAGGATCGCCGCGCAGCCGCTCGCGCAGTGGCTCGGCGGGTGGAACGTGGACATCGGACGTGATGTTGCGAACGCCGTTTCCCGGATTGCGGGCTCCAGGTCTCTGCCCATCTTCGTCGCCTACAATATCCCCGGCCGGGACTGTGGGCAGTATTCAGCAGGCGGAGCCAACGGAAGCGATGCCTACAAGCGGTGGATCCGCTCCTTCGCAAACGGTCTTGGCAACCAGAGGGCAGTAGTGATTCTTGAGCCGGACGCATTAGCGGGAATGAGCTGTCTCAGTCCATCGCTTCAGCAGGAGAGGCTCAATCTCATTCACGATGCCGTCCGGGTGCTCAAGGCTAAGGGTGCCGCTGTCTATATCGATGCCGGTCACGCGCGCTGGGTGGCGCCGCCAGAAATGGCCAACCGACTAAACCGCGCCGGCATCGCCGACGCGAACGGGTTCAGCCTCAACATCTCCAACTTTCTCGGCACGTCAGTGAACGTCGCGTACGGCACCGAGGTATCGAAACGAGTAGGCGGCAAGCACTTCATCATCGATACCAGCCGGAACGGGCAGAACGCGAGGGACGCGGGCAACTGGTGCAATCCAACTGGCCAACGTGTCGGGCAGACCCCCACCACGCGGACGGGGAACCCACTCGTCGATGCATTTCTCTGGATCAAGACTCCGGGCGAGTCCGACGGCACTTGCGGTGGCGGCCCCTCGGCCGGGAGCTGGTGGGCCGATTATGCGCTCGGCTTAGCGGGGGGGGCATGGGACCGAATCATGGGCCGGAAATAGACGGGCAGAGCCCAGGGTAACCCGCCGATCGAGCCCCCTCACTTTCGTGAGGGGGTTCGGCATTTAAGGAGCGGTGCCGCGCTTTTTCCTCTTGGCTTCGCCCACCTACGGCAAATCCTCAACCCTTTCCTGGCAACAGTTGTCAGAAGGTTGACAACGGAGCTGGCTGCCTACGAGTCTCGGAGCTCGGTGAACGATACCCTACTCATCACGCGTGTGGCCGCTGGCGACGCTGCCGCCGAGCGTGAGTTGTACGAGACGTATGTGGATCGCATTTACCGGCTGGCGTTTCGGCTGGCGGGTGATGATGAGATGGCGCGCGATTTCACGCAGGCAACCTTCATCCGCGCATTTGAAAAGATTGGAAGTTTTCGCGGTGACTCATCGCTTTCGACTTGGCTTCACTCCATCGGTGTCTCGATCGCGCTCAATGGATTGAAAAAGCGGAGGCGTCAGCAGGGCCGTGAGGCGCCACTGGAAGAGGGAATGACGGTTGGCTCGATCCGCATCGAGGCCGAGCCCGATCTCAAGGAGAGACTGGCGAGAGCGATCGACTCGCTGGCGGACAAATACAGGACGGTTTTCGTGATGCACGACGTGGAAGGCTACACGCATGAGGAGATCAGTGGGACGCTCAACATTCCGGTAGGAACGTCCAAGTCCCACCTCTTTCAGGCACGAAGCAAGCTGCGTGTCGCACTGGCGGATTTTGCACCGGAGTGGGTGTCATGACCGAACACAATTTCGAGGAATTTCTGAAGAAGCGCTCGCAGGACTACAACGCGCCTCCAGCTCGTGTTCCGCGTGATGAGATGTGGAACGCCATTCAAGCGAAGCGGGCCCGCGGTCCCCGCGTTGTCTACGGTGGCGGCTTGGCAAGGAGAGGAGTCGCGGAGCGGAGATTTGGCTCGCCCGTGTGGTTGGGGGTCGCGGCCGCGGCGCTACTGCTCGTCGCAACGGGCGTCGGGATCGGGCGTTGGACCGCGGCGCCGAATCCGCGTGAAAATGCGACGCTGAAATTGCCGCCACGACTGGCCGTTCCTGACTCACGTGGACAGGCTCAGGACGTCGCTCCTGCCGGGGTAGGAGTCGGAACGGTCAATACGAGCCCCGGTGAGGTGTCACGTGTTGCCACCGGGCCACAAGCGGTCGGAACCAGCCAGCCGCTCAAGAACGGTGGCGGCGATGGACGTGAGACGCGGGTCACCACGAGTCCCGGTCCGCTCTCCGACTCGCCCGGCTCGGCCTATCAACTGACGGCGGTGCGTCATTTGAGTGAAGCAGAGGCGCTTCTGACTTCGTTCAGAGCGCGTTCAACTTCAGATCAGCAGATGGATGCACAGCTCGGCGTGTGGGCGCGCCAGCTCCTCAGCAACACCCGCCTGTTACTCGATTCACCCGTAGCGAACGATCCACAGCGGCGTCCGCTCCTGGAGGATCTAGAGCTGGTGCTCGTCCAGATCGTCCAGCTCTCGCCCGGAAGCACCCCACAGGAGCGTGAGCTGATCGAGAAGTCGCTACAGCAGGATCACGTAATGACGAGGCTGCGCACCGCGATTCCCGCGGGGTCCGAGCGTGGCGGTTGAGGACCCTTCAATGACTATGAAAACACTACTTACAGTAGCAGCGATAATCTCTGCTGTGGGCTTCGGAGTCGGCGGCACCTCGGCCAACCATTCTCCAGACCACTCCAGTGTCTCACCGCTCGCTCTCGCGAGCCCCAGCTTCGAGCTGAGCGCGGAATTCGGCTCGCCCGATCAGGAGGCGATCCCACTCCCGAGGGAGCCCTGGGCCAAGGCCGACCCCGCGGATTCGCTGTACCGTCTCGCCCGTGAAGCGCTCACTCGCGGCGACTACAGGCGGGCAGCGGGAATCTTTCGTCAGATCACGGAGCGATATCCTCAGTCCGCGTACGCGGGCCAGTCGCTCTACTACGAAGCGTACTCGCTCTATCGGAGCGGCGAGACTGACGACCTCAACACCGCGCGTGACCGTCTCAACCTGCTCAAGCAGCGCTATCCGTCGATCGCGAAGAAGGATGGCGATCCGCTCATCACGCGCGTTTGTGGTGAGCTGGCGAAGCGCGGAGACGAATCCTGCGCTGCGGACATCGAGACCAAGGCCCAAGCCGATCCGCCTCAGGGTCGTAGCTGCCCGTCAGGGGACGACGAGAACGACGACAAGATCGCCGCACTCAACGCTTTGATCCAGATGGACCCGGATCGCGCGCTGCCGATTTTGGAGAAGGTGCTCGCGCGGAGAGACCCGTGTTCAGTGGGCCTCCGTCGAAAGGCCGTGTTCCTCGTCTCACAGAAGCGGACCGATCGGACGGCAAACATTCTGATGAGCGTCGCGCGCGGAGATCCTGACCAGGAGGTTCGGGAGCAGGCGGTGTTCTGGTTGTCACAGGTGTCAGGCTCCACACCCTTGCTCGAGGAGATCTTGAAGGGCAACTCGGACGAAGGCATCAAAGAGAAGGCGCTGTTCTCTCTCTCTCAGCAGAACGACCCGAGAGCGCAGCAGGCACTACGCGAGTTTGCCGCGGGGGAGAGCTTCAATAGCGATCTCCGCGAGAAGGCGATCTTCTGGCTCGGCCAGCGACGTTCGACGGAGAACACGGAGTTCCTCCGTGGCCTCTACTCCCGGCTCACGAATCAAGATCTGAAGGAAAAGATTCTCTTCTCGCTCTCGCAGCAGCGTGGAGCTGGAAACGAGCAATGGCTCATGAACATCGCTCTCGATCCGAAGCAAGACTTGGAACTGAGAAAAAAAGCGCTCTTCTGGGCGGGCCAGTCCGGGGTGGCAATTCCGGAGTTCTCGAAGCTGTACGACCGGATGGGCGAGAGTGAAATGCGCGAGCAGATCATTTTCGTTCTGTCGCAGCGCCAACATGACTCGGCAGCGTTGGACAAGCTGTTCGACATCGCCAAAAACGAAAAAGATCCCGAGCTTCGGAAGAAGGCGATCTTCTGGCTGGGACAGTCCCGCGATCCACGCGTGCAACAATTTCTCATGGACCTGATCAACAAATGAAAACGTTTCGAATGACATCGTTCGCGGGGACGGCTGCCGTAGTCGTTGCAGCTCTGGCTGGGCTGGCCCGCGGAGCGCCGGCGCAGAGCATCGCCACCAGAGTGGCCCGTGTCTCAGACGGCACCGTGCGCATGAGCTTCGCCGCCAAGCCGGGAATCTGCGGCAGCGGAAACTCGATCACCCACACCAATGGTCGAGGCAGGTCGAAGTGGGGGAACGACGGGAATTACTCGCGCGACGTCGAGTGGGAGAATGATTGCAGCGTCGGTCCCGCCCGGGTCGTGCTCGATCGGCGGGGCGGCGAACTCGCTGATCTACGCTTCTACGTCGGTGGACGGTGGCGGCCCGCGGGCCCTCAAGTCGTCGATCTCGGCACGGTGTCGGCGCGCGAAGCGGCGGATTATCTCGTGTCGATCGCCCAAAATGAGAAGGGGAGCATGGGAGGGAAGGCGATCCTTCCGGCGACCATCGCGGACAGCGCGGACGTCTGGCCGGCGCTCATCAAGATCGCGCGTAATCCGGATCTGCCGCGGAATACCAGGAATCAATCCGTGTTCTGGCTCGGCCAGGCGGCGGGCGACCGAGCGACGGCGAACCTGACGGACATCGTGCTCGACAACAGCGTCGATCGCGAAGTGCGTGAGCAGGCAGTGTTCGCATTGTCCCAGCGTCCGCGCGAGGAAGGTGTTCCGGCGCTCATTTCAGTGGCTCGTACCAACAAGGACCCAGAGATTCGTAAAAAAGCTCTCTTCTGGCTCGGGCAATCCCATGACCCGCGAGCGATCGATCTGTTCGAAGAACTGTTGACGAAGAGGTAGGCCGCCCCGCAAAACTGAACATTGCAAAGAGGGGTGCTCGGGAATAGCATCCCTCTTCTGCGTCCCGGGGCAATGGTGGATTTTTCTCACATCTCCAGTCAGCTGTCGGCCAATCCGCTCACCGCACTGCCGATTCTCTTCATCGCGGGCGTGTTGACCAGCCTTGCCCCCTGCATCTATCCCATGATTCCGATCACCGCGGCGATCGTGGGTGGGACCGCGGTGGGAGCTGCGCCGCGGCCGCGCTCGCGGATCGTGTTTCTGACCTTCACCTACGTGTTCGGGCTCGCCCTCGCGTACGCATCGCTCGGTCTCTTCGCTGGCCTTACTGGTACGTTGTTCGGGTCCGTAAGCACCAACCCGTGGGTGTACTTCGCGATGGCGAATCTTCTGATCATCGCGGCGCTGGCGATGCTCGATGTCATTCCGGTGCGAGTACCGACCTGGCTCCTGACGCGGGCAGCTACTGCGGGCGAAGGAGGAAGCTTATACGGCGTGTTCGTCATGGGTGCGGCCTCGGGCTTGGTTGCCGCCCCGTGCTCCGCACCCGTAATGGCCGCGGTCCTCACGTGGGTTACCGCCACCAAGAGTGGCGTGTTGGGGTTCATCTACCTGTTCGTATTCTCGCTCGGCATGTGTACGCTGCTCATCGTGGTGGGACTCTTTAGTGGCACACTCGCCCGTCTTCCAAGGGCCGGCGAGTGGATGGTATGGGTCAAGCGCATCTTCGCATTGATCATGTTGGCCGTTGCGGAGTATTACCTTGTGCAGATGGGTCAACTTCTCATCTGAGCGGTCCCGACATCGAACCCACAAGCATTAGCCGATGACCATTCTACCTCCGTTCCAGTCGCCCAAAATCTCTCTCGCTGTGCTCGTCGCCGCGGCGTCGCTCGCCTCCACGCCTGTCTTGGCGCAGGACTTGGGGATCGAAGTCGGCGCGCACGCGCCAGCGGTGACCGTACAATCCCTCGATGGGAAGCAGGTGGATCTCGGAGGCTTCATCGGCAAGACTCCGATGCTGATCGAGTTTTGGGCTACGTGGTGCCCCAACTGCCAAGAGCTGATGCCGAGCCTGCTAGACGCGGAGAAGAAGTTCGGCAAGCGCGTCAAGTTTGTGGCGATCGCAGTGGCGATCAATCAGTCGTCGGAGAGGGTGCGGAGATACCTGGCCGCTCATCACTTGCCGCATGACACTTTTTACGATGTCGACGGGAAAGCGGCCGACGCATTTGACGCTCCAGCAACGTCGTACGTTGTCGTGCTCGACAAAACCGGGCGCGTTGTATATACGGGGCTCGGCGGAAAGCAGAACCTGGAAGGCGCGTTGAGGAAGGCACTTTAAGCCTTCGCGTTCACCGTATACCAGAGAAGAAAGAGCCGCGGCTGTTCCGCGGCTCTTTCTCATTTTGCCGAGTCCGCCTTGGGCGGGGGTGCCAAGCTGTGCACCGCCGCGGCTAGATCGGTGTACGCGGAAGGAGTGAGAACCTTAAACGGCTTCGCTACGTACGCTATCCGGCCATCGGGACGAATCACAAACAGAGACCGGTTGTCCACTTTGTACTTGGTGTCGTAGGCCCCGTAAAGCTGGCCTACTTTGCTCCCGGGATCGCTCGCGAACAGAATGGGGAAATCCTCGTCACGCGCCCATGATGCCAGCGCGGTGTCGGGGTCCACGCTGATGCCGATTACATCGACGGCGCGGCCGTTGTTGAAGAGCGTGGCGTACTGATCACGGTACGCCTCCATTTGGATCGTTCAACCTTTGGTTCGCGCCTGGTAGAAAAAGGCGAGAACGACCGTACGTCCCCGATAGTCGGAAAGTCTGACTGGCGTCTTGAGCAGTCCGTACCTATCCGCGCCGGCGAGGGCGAAATCAGGCGCGACGTCATTGACCCCGGGGCCCGCCGGAGCGACTGACGGGGCAGAAGGGGCCTGCTGCGCGTTGGCAACCGCGCCCCCGATCACAACACTTGCCGCCGTAGCGATCGTGACCGTCGTGATTCTTGCTCGAATGGGCATGTTGAGTCCCCGGTGCGATATTGAGAAAAGTCTATACCGCGAACCATTCCACGGCTAGCCATTGCGATCGAAAGCTGAACCCCACACCAGGCGTGACGGGCACGCGGGCGTGAATGGGTCATTCATATTGAGACGGTTGCCGGTCGCGCTTTTCCTCTTTGTCTTCCTCCTCGCGCTGACCGCCAATGCGCAGGACGGTCGCGGTTCCTTTGGTGGCCTCGACATAGGCGCACAGGCAATCGGAGTAGTGACGCGTGAGTCGCCGGCAATTCAAGGTCGTACGCTGACCGAGGGCTACCTGACCCAACCCGTCCTCATGGGCCAGCTGGATCCCTGGCGAGAGGCGCTTTCGCTAAAGGGAGCGCTCGATCTCGAGGGCCTGACACTCGAACGAGGCGAGCTGAATGCCGGAATCTATGGCGAGGGTTACATCGATCGCCGCCATCCGCACACCTATCTGCACGAGCTCCTGCTCGCATCGGCGAAGCGATTCAGCGCGGCTAGCGTGAGTGGCGTGTCCGTCACGGTGGGAAAGGGCTTTGCGCCATTCGGCACCGATGACCCGATGGCGCGGCCATTTGAGAAGTATCCGATCAACCACCACTTGGCGCAGATCCTCGAGCGCGCCGTTGCGATCGCTGCCCTGCGCGCGGGCGCGTGGATATTAGAGGCCGGAAAGTTCAACGGCGACGAGCCAACCGCTCCCGGCGCGACGCCCCGTGGGAAACGCTATTGGGATTCGTGGTCGGGCAGAATCTCTTTCGTCGCTTGGCCGCTGGCGGAACTCCAGACCAGCTATGCGCGAGTGAAGTCGCCTGAGATCGCGGCCGGTGGCGGAGCGGATCAGCGGAAACAGAGCGCGTCCATCCGCTTAGAAGGCGGCCCCCATTCCCAATATGCGATCCTCGAATGGGCGCGCACCGGAGACTACGTCGGCTCGACGCGCACGTTCAGCTTCTCCTCGCTCCTGGCCGAGACGTCGGCGCGATACGGCCGATTGAGTGGGGGGTTAAGAATTGAGCGCACGGAGCGACCTGACGAGCAACGTCTCGTCGAGCTTTTCAGGACTCCCGTCCCGGCTACGGATCTTAGCATCGCGGGGCGGTCGCGCTGGACGATCATTACCGCACGTCTTGCAACGCCTGTCGCCAGGCCCAGGACTTTCACTCTAGAGCCGTTCGCCGAAGTCGCGCGTGCTTTAGCGAGGCCGACGCTCGAGCCCTCGGGATTTGATCCACGCCAGTTCTATGGTTCCGACCACATCTGGAGCTTATCGGTTGGCGCCAGGCTTGCGTTTGGGATGTCTCACATGCGTATGGGTCGTTATGGTGTCGCAGCGACCGGGAAACCGCAAAAGGAAATGGGCGGCATGCAGATGGGGGACATGTAGCATGAGGCGCGCAATCATCATCACGTGCGCGGTCTTCGCACTGGCGTGCGGCTCCGACAAAGCGGTGACGCCGCCGACCACGTCCCATGCTCTTACAGTGCTCGGACGCGCCCTGGTTCCGGAGCGCTACACAGCCGAGATCTGGGCACAGGGGAACGTCGCCTATACGACGACGTGGGGGAGTCGGGGGGCACCCGGCAACGCAGTCAAGATCTGGGATGTGTCGGGCAACGTACCGTCGCTCGTCGACTCCTTGATCGTGCCCAACGCCAGCACTCTCGGCGACATCCAGGCGAGCGACGACGGACAGCTGCTTGTTGTCGCGACTGAGTTCTCGCCCGGCTCGATCATGATTTACAGTCTCGCCAATCCGCTCAAACCTCAGCTCGTCTCGCGCTACACCTCTCCGCTCACTGATCCTGGGGTCCATACCGCGCAAGTCGAGCGCGTGAACGGGATTCTCTACGCGTTTCTATGTGTCGACCCTCGAAGCGGGACGGCCGCCCGTCTCGTGATCGTGGACCTGTCCAATCCGGCAGCGCCAACCCAGGTCTTCACGGCGCCGATGGGAAACCCGTTCGTCCACGACGTTTTTGTGCGTGATGGAATTCTCTTCACGGCTCTCTGGAACGATGGAATTACGATTTGGGATATCGGAGGCGCCGGAAGCGGCACCATCACGAATCCAATCGCGCTCGGCAGCGTCGCTACGGTGGGTGGTGAGGCTCACAACGTGTGGTGGTTCCACAACGCCGTCACCGGAGACAAGCGATACGCATTCGTCGGTCAGGAAGGGCCTGGCGCGATCGGCCAGGCATCGAGCGGCGACATCCACGTCATAGACGTCAGCAACCTCGCCTCACCGCGCGAAGTGGCGTTCTTCCACTTGGACGGTGCCGGAACGCACAACTTTTCTGTCGATGAGACTCGCGGGATTCTGTACGCTGCCTACTACAATGGCGGGGTGAGGGCGATCGATATTACGGGCGACCTGTCGAGCTGTCCTCAATACAAGAGTTCCGACGGACGATGCGACCTTGCAAAAATGGGCCGTGAGGTCGCTCACGGCTTGGGCGAGGTCGGGCCCGTCTACGTCTGGGGTGTTCAACTCGTGGGTTCGAGTCTTTATGCATCCGACATGCTGAACGGCATCTGGAAACTGGCTGCGCAATAACACCATTTCAGTGAAACCGCGCTTTCTTTGAGCCGTAAGGGACAGAGGGGTTGTCTAACCCCGTCACACGCGAACGGAGTCCTCAATGGAGCGGCAGTTTAGGGGTGCAATCTTCGCGGCGGCGCCTTGTCTAATCGGCTCCGCCGCGCATCAACGGTGGCCCGGTCCATATACGCCTGCTAGAAACGGCGCCGCGGTTTCAGTTCGCATCGCGGACGGCGCCTGTGATCTCACGATTGAGAACGTGGGCGAGAGTTTAAAGGTTGACAACGGGTCGGTGGGCATGAACGTCCGCAATGCGCGCGGATCGTTCACGGTTAAGAGCGATGCCTCCGGTGCCATCCACGCCACCGATGTCCGGGGCTCCGTGATCGTTCAGAACGATGGCGCGGGGACCATAGAAGTGAACAACCTGGGCGAGGACCTACTGGTCGAATCGAAGGGTAGCGACGGCACCTAGTAGGACCGAGGTTCCGGCCCGAGCAAGCCGTGCACGCTTATTGCCGCAGATTTCCTCCACCTGCGCAGGAAACGGATTACGCAATCGAGCGTCTTCCTCACGAACTTCTTCCTGCCATCAACGGAGAACGAAATGCGATTTCTGGCAATCAGCTTATGTGCTCTTGCTATCCTCCCGGCTGCCTCCCAAGCCCAGCAGCCGGCTCACAACCCAGTAAAGGGCCCCACTTTCCAGGCGGCCGCTGTCGGTTTTCGCCTCACTGATGCCAAGGTTGACGCATCGACCAAGGTGACCGCTGCCCCCGTGCTCCGTCAGCATGCCGGACAGGACGTAGCGCTCATGGTCGTCGGCGTCGGCGCGATGATCGCAGGCGCCCTCATAGGCAACACCGCCGGCACGATCATCATCATTGGCGGCGCGGGCATGGCGCTATTCGGGCTCTATCACTATCTCGAGTAGGCGATTGAAGTGCAGGCACGCGGGCAGTGAGATCGACTCTATCGTAAAGCCGCGATGACGAAGCCAATCTCAGCGCGGGCACATGGCGTGCTCGATTACGCGACAGTAGCTGCGTTCCTCAACGCACCATTGGTACTCGGATTTGGAGGAACTCCGGCAGTAATTGCCTACTGGCTGGCGGGAATTCACCTGCTGATGACCGGCTTGACTGATTTCCCGCTCGGTGTTTTCAAATGGATTCCGTTCAAGATCCACGGCGCGATTGAATTGCTGGCGGGTGTACTGTTGATCGTCGCGCCGTGGATTTTCGGCTTTACCGATATTTATGCCGCGCGGAATTTCTTCGCCGTGCTGGCGATAATCATTTTCGTTGTCGTAGCACTCACCGATTATTCGCAGCGCGTGCCGCTACCGGCGCGCGAGCCAGGCGACCGTCGGCGCTGGAGGACGGGGGAGGGCGTAGGTGGAGCTGGAGGTGGAGGTGGAGC
>JABXNS010000023.1_pt1 | contig 108119 bp, 109 predicted proteins | sample 7301101 | NCBI WGS metagenome assembly JABXNS01 (sample SAMN14449646, study PRJNA615230) | soil metagenome | isolation source: soil from bare, unvegetated metal-rich iron-sulfur acidic spring small-cell... | place: Canada: Paint Pots Mound, Kootenay National Park, BC | collected 2017-05-25 | reverse complement strand
CGCGTTGCCGACGGTACCTTGAGCCCACTCGGCAATATCGTGGATGCCTGGCACATCTACGGCGACGCGCTGGTAAAGCGCTTGGTACTTCCTGTTCCGAGAAATCCAGGAAACGGCTTGCGCTGCGCGAATCATTTCGGCGATGCGCTGCCGGTTATCGCCGACCGCGTGCGTGGCAAAGACGTCCACGCCGTTTTCGGCGAGCTTGCCGGCAATGAACGGCGTGTTTGTATCGACGAGCTGTCCGAGCAGCATTTCGGTGCCGACCGCGACGATCTCGACCGAGGGCATTACCGCTCTTCGAACCAGCCCGGATAACGAAACGAGACCTCGGCCTCGAAACCGTGGGCCGCTTCTATCATCGCCTCCCGCCGAACGGCGGAGTCTTCGGCGGCGGGATTTTGCCGCCTCACATCCTCACGACGAGCTGCAATCGCTTCGGCGAACCGCGCGAAGCGGGCGTCCATTGCGCGCTGCAGCCCTTCCTTTATAAGCTTGCCGACTCGCGGCGCGAGTCCGGCGGTCGAGATCGCCACCCGTACCGGGCCGGCCTTCGCAATCGCCAGCATCGCGACGAAGCCATGCATGGGCTGATCGATACAGCAGAGCAGAAAGCGTTCGCGGTCGGCTAGTGCGCGCAGCCGCGCGGAAAGCGCCTCGTCCTGCGGCGTCGATATCACGAGGAATGCACCCGTCACATCCTCGTCGCGAAGAACGGCCGGATCTTCGATACGGCGAACGGCGGCATCGCATTCCCGCAGCGCCGCGCTCTTCTCTTGCGCCTCACGATCGTTTCCGATGACGACGCAGTCGCGGCCGCCCAGATTCAGCCCGACCGGAAAATAGGGATTGCGCAAGATTAAAAGTCCACCGGCCGCAGATAGAACTCGTTGATCGCTGTATTCGAAAGCATCGCGGTGGTCGGCAAGTGCCGCTTCCAATGCGTGCTGTCCAAGCGCTTGCGCACGATCTCTACTTCGCTGCGATCGAAACCGCGCCCGGCGAGCTGGTCGTTGGTGTAGCCTTCGAGGATGCGCGAGAGGATGGCGTCGGCCTTCACGTAGGTAATGCCTAAGTCACCCTCGTCGGTTTGATTCGCTTCCAGATCGGCGCTCGGAGCTTTCTCGATAAGCGGTTGAGGAACGCCCAGATACTCCGCCAGCTTCCACACTTGCGACTTATAGAGATCGCCGATCGGGTTGACGGGCGGCGAATCGTCGGCGTGCCACGTGAAGTATCCCAGCAGCCGTTCGGTTTTGTTTCCGGTGCCGACGGGCAGCGCACCCAGTTTCGCGGATTGATCGAAGAGCACGAGCATGCGCAAGCGAGCCAGCACGTTTCCGCGGCGGCGTGCGTCGGCATCGGGTTCGAATTGGAGGTAACCGTCAGCTGCAGCGGTGATGTCGATCGTGGACTCGTTGATGCCCAGCGCTTCGGTAACGAGGTGCGCGTCGCTCAAACTCGACGGGCTCGAATGTTTGAAAGGCATGCGCACGCCATAGACGTTTTTTGCGCCGAGCGCGCGAGCGCACAAGTACGCCGTCACGGCCGAATCAACGCCGCCGGAAAGTCCCACAACCGCGCGTTCTATGCTGCGTCCGGCGATGAGTTCGTCGCGCAGAAATGCTTCGAGCCACTGCGCGGTCAGCTCCGGATTGATCGCCGGTGCTTGCGTGAAATCGCCTCGCCGCGGCTCGATGACGGGCAGTTTCATCGCCTCGGCAACTCCTCGTCGGCCAGCAAGTCCGGCAACACCGCGTGTAAGTCGCCGAGCAGCGGCAGCGTCGCTCGCGCGAGATCGATCTCGCGCAGGTCGATCGGCGCGCGAATGATCTGCGCGCCGAGCGCGGGCGCCTCGACAATCGTGCGGCCATGCGGATCCACGATCCGCGACGATCCCGTCATGCCCTTCCCGCCTTCGAAGCCGGCAAGGCCCGCATAGAGCAGATAGACGCCGTGCTCGGCGGCGATCGCCTCGAGAATTCCGCGCCAGCGCGTAATGCTGGTCAGTTCGCCACCGTCGTCGATTCCGCGGCCCGGCGCCGCACTCGGAACGATCAGTATGCGCGCGCCTTTGACGGCCGCGAGGGTCGGCACGATCGCGTGCCAGCAATCTTCGCAGATGAGCATCGCCATGCGGCCGAAGCGCGTCTCGAACGTCTCCAAGTGCCGCCCGCGCGAAAGGAAGCGTTCCTCGTCAAAGACGCCGTACGTCGGCAGAAACATCTTGCGGTGAACGTGCTTGACGTTAGCCTTTCCACCGGAGATTTCCAGATACACCGCCGAGTTGTAGTACGTGCCCTCGCAGTTTTCGTAAAAACCGCAGACGACGTCCACATCTTTGCCGGGGTTGGTTTCGAGCCACGCCGCGGCGAGGTCGGCGGCGAACCTGTCGGAATCTAGCGCGAGCTCGTAGACGGCGCCTTCCAAAAAATAGCCGGTGAGCGCCGCTTCCGGTAGAACGATCAGATCGACCGGATCGGCGCCGGTCTGCGAAAAGACATCGCGCAAATCGCGAAGATTTTCGCGATACTTTCCTTTGCGCGGCTTGGTTTGCACGATCGCGACGTTCACGACGTCCACTAGAGCGCGACCTCAGGATCGAGTTGGCCGGGTCCGGCCATCTTCAACTTCGCCGCGCACTCCTCGGCCGGATAGGTCCAGATTTCCGCCAGCGTTGGATGGAGGTGCGGGATGGTCATGAATTGCGCGGCCGTCGCTTCGTAACGCATGGCGACGATCAGTTCGTGTATCAGATCCGAACCGTGCGGACCGAGAATGGCGGCGCCCAGAATCTTCCCGCTCCCGGCAGCGGCAAGGATCTTCACGAACCCTTTGGTCTTCCCGATACATTGCGCTTTGCCGTGTTCTGCAAAATCGTAGGTGCCCTTGACGTAGGCGATAGCTTTTGCTTGCAGTTCGCGTTCGGTCTCGCCGACGACGGCCACTTGCGGATCGCTGAAGACCGTATGCGCGGCCGTAATCGTATAGTCGGCTTTTTCGGGCGGCTCGGCCGGGTTGCGCAGAGCGTTCCGCGCCGCGATCTCGCCTTCGTAAATGGCCACATGCACGAGCATATGTTTTCCCGCAACGTCGCCGATAGCGTAAAAGTCCGGATTGCAGGTACGCATGCCTTCGTCGGTCTCGATTCCCGTGATGGCGTGGCACGGAACGCCCGCCGCATCGAGATTCAAGCCTTCAAAGTTCGGGACGCGGCCTAGACAGTACAAGAGCTCGTCCGCCTCGATCTCGCCTTCGACGCCTTTGTGAACGACGTGGGCGAGCTTCTTGCCGCCGCGTTTGCTCGCTCGCACGATTTGCGTATCGGTATGCACGTCGATGCCCTCGGCGCGAAAATACTCCGTAAGACCCTCGCCTACGTCGTGATCTTCGCCCGAAAGCAGATGGGGGCTGCGCAGCACGATCGATGTCTTCACGCCCATACGCGAAAAGAATTGACCCAGCTCGCATGCGACGTATCCGCCGCCCAACACAACGAGCGAGCGCGGCAACTCTTGCAATTCGAGCGCGGCGTCACTGTCGATGAATCCCGTTTCAGGAAGTCCGGGCACGGCCGCCGGGGCAACCACGCTGCCCGTCGCGATGACGAATTTTTCCGCCTCGAGCACCGTGTCCGTAATCTCCACCTCGCGCGAAGAGATGAACCGCGCGGGGCCTTCGTAGAGCGGAAATTGCCGCAGTCCGTCGATCCGGTAATCGGCGAAACCGCGGATCAGTTCCGCCTTGCGCCGCATGATGTGCGCAAAGTCGAACGTAATGTCGCCGGCATGAATGCCCAGTTCCACCGCTTCGCGCATGTCGGTAATAGCATCGCTCGATGCCAGCAGCGTTTTGCTGGGCATGCAGCCGCGAAGAATGCAGAGGCCACCCAGCGGTCCGTAATCGATAAGCGCGACGGAAGCTCCGAGATCGCGAGCGGTGCGCGCTGCCGCGAATCCGCCGGAACCCGCCCCGACGACAACGAGATCGTATCGCTCGCGAGTTTTCAAGGGTTGTGCTGCGGCCGCGCTCCCAACCGGTGAACCGACTCGATGAACCGCAGCGTGCCTCCCGAATGCATCACGATCGAATGCGTGCGCGCGTTGTTGCCGAAGAAGCGGACGCCGCGCGTCAGATCGCCGTCGGTAATCCCTGTCGCGCAAAACACCAAGTGCTCGCCTTTGACCAAATCGTTCATCGTCAGGACGGCCGAAAGATCGGCGATGCCCATTTCGTGCGCGCGCCTGGCTTCGTCGTCGTTGCGCGGCTCGAGCCTCCCCATAAACATGCCGCCCAAACATTTGAGCGCCGCGGCCGCAAGCACGCCTTCGGGCGCGCCGCCCGTTCCGAGCGCAACGTGTATCCCCGTTCCGGGCACCGCGGTGGCGATGCAGGCGTCCACGTCGCCGTCAGAGATCAATTTGATCCGCGCGCCGGCTTCACGGACCTGCGCAATAAGAGCGGCATGGCGCGGACGATCGAGTATGACGACCGTTACGTCGCTGACCGGTTTTTCCATCGCGTTGGCGACCGCTTCGATGTTATCGCGCACCGGCGCGTCGAGGTGCACAAAGGGCGCGGCTTTGGGTCCGACCGCAAGTTTTTTCATATACGTGTCGGGAGCGTTCAGCAAACATCCGCGTTCGGCAATAGCCATTACCGCGATCGAGTTAGGAAGTCCGTTGGCAACGAGATTGGTGCCTTCGACGGGATCGACGGCGATGTCGACTTCGAATCCGCCGCGGCCGAGCTCCTCGCCGATGTAGAGCATCGGCGCTTCGTCGCGCTCACCCTCGCCGATTACGATGCGGCCCGAAATCTCCATCTCGCCGAGCGCTTCACGCATGCGCTCCACAGCGGCGCCATCGGCCTTGTCGCGTTCTCCGCGTCCCATCCAACGCGACGCCGCCAGCGCGGCGCTTTCGGTCACTTTCACGAAATCAAGCGTATTGACGGGGCTTGTGGACGTACGCGCAATCATTGTTGCCATACTCTTTGAGGCTACAAGGGAAGCGGGGCGATTCCTTTAGAAGTTGCATCGTTCCGTGCATCTGGACGAATCGCAACGCACTTTTCCAATCCGTTCTAACGCGGTGCAAGGCTTGCTCGCGGCCGGGTGGGTTCCGCTCGCCGCCGTTGCCGCCGCCGGCCTAACGCTAGGATTTTTCCTTTGGTATGGTTTCGTTGTCCCCAAACAAGACGCGGCGCTCACCGCCGCAGGTTTACCGCTCTTGCTCGTGATCGCGCTGGTTGCCGTTATTTGGGCGTGGCAGGCGTACAGCGATTATTTCGCGTCGCGGACCGGTATCAAATTTCAACGCTCGCTGCAATACGATGCTATCTCGTGGTCGGTATTCGTGCTGCTTTGGCTTTCTTTCGTCATGCCGCTGTGGCTGACGCACGGCGGCGCCCGGCTCTTCGTCTACTGCGTAGCGGTCTTCTGCATCGCAAAGCTGGCGGTCGCGGCGCGCTTCAACGAAACCGTGCGCGACGTCACGATCGACTTCGTCGTCACCCGTTTTGCGATCATCGTTATCGCGGAACTGGCAGCCGTGATCATCGGGCAGCGCGCCGGCACGCACGTGCAAGAGTCCAGGACGCTGCTGCTGGCCGTCTGGGGCCGTTGGGATGCGGTTCACTATCTGGACATCGCGACCAACGGCTACCACGGAACCGACATGGCGTTCTTCCCACTCTTGCCTTTGCTGATCGGGATCCTTGGCCGGGTGATGGGAAATCATTTGATCGCGGGCCTCGTGATTTCCAACGTCGCGCTCTTTTTCGCGCTGCTCTTCCTTTATAAGCTGGTCGAACACGAATTCGACCGCACTGTCGCGCGCCGCGCGATTTTCTATATCTCGATTTTTCCCACCGCGATCTTTTTCTCGGCCGTCTACACTGAGTCGCTCTTCCTGATGCTGACCGTCGCGTCGTTCTACTACATGCGGGAACGGCGCTGGTGGCTGGCGGGCGCCATCGGCCTGCTCGCTTCGCTAACGCGCATCGAAGGCGTGCTGCTCGCCGTACCGTTTGCGATCGAATGGTGGAGCGCATACCGCGAAAACGCGGTCGCGGGCGCGAAGAACCTCGTGCCGATCGTGTTGATCCCGCTCGGGCTCGTCCTCTTCATGGCCTATTTGTGGGTGCTCAACGGCGATCCGCTCTATTTCTCGCACGTGCAATCGCATTGGAACCGCCAGCTCGCAGCGCCGTGGACCTCGATTGGGAATTCGTTCCATAAAATTGCGACGTCCGCCGGGCCGCAAACTGTCGCTCAGCAGATCCTCGAACTCGTCTTCACCGCGCTGATGATCGGCGTGCTCGGCGGCGGCTGGCGCAAGCTCAAGGCCTCCTATGTGGCCTATATGGGTCTCTCGATTCTCATGCCGCTTTGCACGTCGAGCTTGATGAGCATGCCGCGCTTCGCGCTGGTGCTCTTCCCGATGTTCGCGATCATGGCGTTGTGGGGTGGACGTGCGAGAGTCAACAACGCGATCGTAGCGCTTTCGCTGCCGCTCTTAGGCCTCTTCACTGTTCTGTTTGCCGACTGGTACTGGGTTGCATAACGTCACGCAGCGTCGCGGCGTGCGCCAGTTCGTAAAATTCGGAATCGTCGGCGCCTCCGGTTTCGTGGTGAACCTGATCGTCTTCACCGGCCTGCAGCGCGTCATACCGCATCACGACCAGCCGGAGCAATACTACGCGATCTACTCGGTCGCGTTCTTGTCGGGCGGCGTTTCGAATTACTACCTCAACCGTGTCTGGACGTTCCGTTCGACCGGGCACGCTTTTCGGGAGGGAAGCAAGTTCCTCACGGTCTCTGCGCTGGCGCTGACCGTCGGACTCATCGTCTCCGCGCTGGTTTCGCCGTTTTTGGGGCACGGCCACAAAACGTGGTTCATCGCGACGCTCGCCGGCATCGTGGTGAACTTCTTCCTCAATAAATATTGGACGTTCAAGCACGTAAGCTAACCGCCGACCAAACGCGGCGCGCACTATGGACGCTCGGAGTACTGGTGGCCGTATGCCTCGGATTGGCCTTGCGCCTCAAAGGCATCCACAATCCGCTGCTCGATCATCCCGGCTGGCGGCAAGGCGATGAGGCCTCGATCGCGCGAAACTTTGCGGCGCTCCGTTACAACATCTTCTATCCGCAAACGAACTACAACGGTCCGCCGCCCAACTACGTGGAGCTCGAACTACAGATCGTTCCGTTCCTCGCCGCGACCTTCTACAAGATCTTCGGCGTGCACGAAATCGCCGGGCGTATCGTCACGATACTTTTCAGCCTGGGAACGGTGGCCGTGCTCGCATTTTTCGGGCGCTGGCTCTTCGCAAGCGCAAAGGCCGGAATACTCGCCGCGCTCTTTTATGCCGTCATGCCTGGCAGTATCTACTACGGCCGCACCTTCATGCCGGACGCGGCGATGGTCTTCTTTATGACCGCGGCGCTCTACGCGTCGGCGCGCCTATTGATCGACCGCGAACGCTGGCGCGCTCGCGACGTGCTGTGGAGCTCGGCGCTGCTCACGTTAGCGCTCTTGGCGAAACCTGTCGCGGTCGTGGCGATCGTTCCCGTTCTCGTTTTAATCGGAGAGCGGGCGTACTCCGGCAGAACGTTTCGACCTCTGGCGGCCTTTGCGCTGATCGCGGTACCGCTCGTCATTCTTTGGGTCTACGATCGCATCGTCGGGTCGTACGCCGAATGGCACTGGGCCAGCGGCATTCTCGCATTGCACGTGCTCCCGGCGTTTTACGCGTCACTGCAAAGCACGGGCGCGTTCGCCGCCAAGGCGGCGCAGTTCCGCGTGATGCTCGGCGTGCTCGCGCACGGCATGATAGGACCGGCGATCTCAGCCGCCGCGCTGCTCGGGCTCTTCTTTACACCGGCGACGATTCGTTCGCGCTCACTCTCGTGGACTTGGCTCGCCGCCGGACTTGCCTACGTCTTCGTCGTCGTGACGGTCGAGCGCGTGGACTACTACACTTTTCCGCTTCTGCCGCTAGCGGCGCTGGCCGCCGCCGGGTTCACGCAACGCCTCATCGCGGCCGTCGAACGCGGCGCGCTTCCCCGCGCGGGCAACTACGCATGCGCGGCACTCGCGGTTATCGCGTTTGCGACGGTGATCTTCCAAAACCGTGAAATCGTTAAGCCGTACTACCGGTACTCGCAAGCGGTCTACAGCAGTGCGATTGCACTCGACCGGACTCTTCCAACCGCGGCACTCGTCGTGATGGGGCATTACGATCCATCGGTGCTGTATTACATCGGGCGGTACGGCTGGGAAGAGGACCCCTATCTTTGGACACCTTTTGACGAGCAGAGCGCGATCAGCAAGGGCGCGCGGTATTTCATCGCCATCGAGCGCAACCGTTTTAACCGCAACGTCGAACTGTGCGCGTGGATGCAGCGGTTTCCGCTGCTGCGTACCGGCGCGCAGTGGCCCGTTTACGTGACCGACCCAAAGCTCGTGAAACCTCGCGCGGGCCAGCAATGGCGCTCTTTCCGCAACGCTGAGAAACGTGGGCGCGCGCGCGACTGGCTCACGGCGCGCGACCTCTGCGCCAACGTTTAAGGCGACGAAGTAACGTCGTCGAACGCGGCGATCGCTCCGTTCGATCCCGCCGAGGTCGCGTGGAGACGCAGTTGGATCGGCGCGCCTCGGGGATAGCCTAAAAATGCGTATTCCTTTTCGGCCGGGCGCGACCGCGAACAGGCTCCCGAACTGAGCTGCAACGCCGGTGCCACGAACGTATCGAGAATATGCTCGGTACCGATGCCGGTGCCGACGGGAAAGACGATGCCAATCTGAACGGTCACCGGATCGACAATTCCCCACGCCCGCAGCTTGATTCGCGTTGGCGTGCCGCGGTAACGAAATGTTTGTGCGAGATAGGCCGCGGCATCGTCCGGGACGTCTATCGCCGCGTAGGGATTACCCGCGCCGGAAGACGGAAAACACGCGCCGGCAGCCTCGACCCGGAATTGCGGGTATCCGCTCAAATGCCCGCGCGCGGTGACGATCTGCGCCCAGCAGTTGAACCCGAATGTGAAGTCTCCATTCGTAATGCCGGCAGTGTTACACGCGGCCGGCCACCTCGTGACGGGCACCTTCGGCGTCGAGGTGAGCGACCACGCTCCCGACACACGCGAATAGTTGAGCGCAAACCTCGCGCGCGCGTCGCCCGGCGCTTCGAGATCGGCTCGCTTTCCGCCGTACTCGTAGAGCAGCCCTCGCGTGGAGATGCCGTCGGGACCGCTGTCGTCGTAATCGATCCAGTCGAATATTTTTGGCAGTGCTATCGTCGCCCCGTCGGGCACACGCTTCACGATCCCGTTCGCGAGCGCTCTTTCGAGCGCGGCTCGCGCGGCACTCGCCGGTTCTTGCGCGCGAACCAACTGCACGTTGGTCGCGTACGCGCTCATCCCTAAGATTCCAAATAAAACCGCAGCCGCAATTTTAGCGCCGCCTCCTAAGCGGCTTCGCGAAGCAGCCGTAGCTGCCGAAGCCAGCAGTAACGCGACGCCGAACGTCTGCAGGAACACGGGCAGGTAGCCGGCACCCAGCCGCAGCTCGTGCTGATACTTCACGAGCAGCGCGACTGGTATGGCCGGCAATATCGCCGATAAGACGCCGGTCCAAAGCGGCAGCCGCTTGGGACTCGAACGTTCCACCGCACGCAGCGCGATCCAACTTACCGCTGCGAAGACCGCGAACACAGCGATCGAAGCGAAAGGGAGAGATCGCAACGGATCCGCGAGCCAGTATGCCAGCGGCAGCGCTGCCGTGATTTGATAGAACGCCGTTTTAAGAAATGAGACCGCGTCGGCGTTCACGGCATAGAGCGCGCCCGGCGGGAGTTTCAAGCGCCCGTGGAGCTCGATTTCGAAGAGCGCCAGGCCGGCGCCGATCGCCAGATACGGGATCGCCTTCCGGATAGCCGCCCGCCACGTACCGGTCAATGGACGCACCAGAAACGGATAGAGCGCGCAGAAGAAATACGCATCTTCGTACGTCAGCGCCGCCAGCGCATAGAGCCCTATGGACATCGCCGCAGGAAGCCGGCTGCGTCCGACAAGTGAAGCGCGGAACATCATGAACGAGCCAAATATCGCAACGGCAACCAGCTGCGGCATTGCGTTGTAAGCGATGAGCGCGTCTTGATAGCCGTGTATGAGGAGGAGCGCCGCCGCGCAGACGGCGCTGATCGCTGCGAACGCCGGTGTGGTGTACGCCTGCACGCAGCGCCGGAACATATCGATTGCGGCCAGCGTCGCCGCCGCCAAGAACACTTTGTAGGCGATCAGGTTTGTAAGAAGATCGAAGACGACGTATTTTTCCAGTATCAGTCCCGGATAAAAACGCCCGTTTCCAAAGAACCACACGTGGAACGAGTGCGCCATCGCCTGCCACAGCGTGACGCGATCGGCGGCGAGAATGCCGGGAAGCGCGGAGTAAAAGGCGTCATCCGCCATCCACCCGCTGTGAACGGCGGGCAGTATCACAACCAGGCCGAGCGCCAAAGCTGCAGCCGGAAGCCACCGCGCCGCGTTGCGCACGGAGTCTACGGTAACGGCAGCAGCGAACCCGAGACGGCTGTCGCCGCCGCCTTCTCCGTCGCCGGCACGCCCGACTCCACCAGTTGCCGGTAAATGATGAGCCGGTTGGTGTTGCGGGCGATCTGTCGCTGCAATTCGTACGAATCTTCGATCGCGCGCGTCAGGTCTTGCGTGTCATACGTGTAGGCAAACCGGTGCAGACTGTGCACGACCAGCTTGTTCTGCGCGCGGAGGGCGTCGAAAGCCGCTTGAATCTCCGCCGCTGCGGAGCGATACGTCGGATAATTCGACAGGACGATCGCGCGCTTCAGCCTCGCGTCGTCGATCTGCGACCTGAGCGCCTGCAGCCGCACGTTTGTCGGGTCGTATTTCTGTGCCGCGCTTATTGTTGCCAGCGCATCGTCATAGTTTCCCGTGCGAAAGTCCGCGTCGGCAATGCTGCCGGCGGTATTGGAAAATCCCGCCCGCGCGCGCGCGTTCGTCGGGCTGACGTGCAGGGCGAGCCGGTACGCGGTAGCCGCTTCGTGCAGGCTGCCGCGCGCCAGCGCCGTGTCGCCTTGATGTACGCGCGTATCGACGAGCCATCGCTCGACGGGTCCGGCGCAGCCGGTCAGGCCGATTGCGAGAGCCAACGCGCAGAACGCACTGCGAACCGGAACATTACTCATGAAAGCCCACGCCCTGCTAGCGGCCGTGATTGACCAGATGCGCGACAGCCGCGATGATCCACGCTGCCGGCGCGAGCAAGACTTGGGAGAGCACCCAGCCGGCGACGGCCGTAAGAGCAAGGTAAAAAACCATCGCTTTGACTTCTGACTCCGGACGCTCGCCTTTGACCGCTTCGTCGACGATGATCGAAGACGTCGGATCCACGAAGAACGTAAAGGCGACCGTCCCGATCCCGTTGATGATCCCCGAGATGCCGATAGCCGTGCGCGCTACGTTTACGTCGAGCACGCTCGCATAATATGCGGCGACCACGCCGATGGCGTAGACCGCGGTGACCACGACGTTGAAGATCAGGAGCCTCGCCGGAATGTTGCGCGTAGAGAAGCCGAAGATTTCGCGGTAGTGCGGTACGCGCATCTGCCGCAGAACTTCCAGCATCACGCGCGGGTAAAAAAGCCGCGCTAAAGAATGCGGCAGCGACTTCGTCCGCTCGAACGAACGCACGCCGCGGACGTACATGAACGTGAACATCGGCAACAAGAGCGATCCCACAACCGTGCCCACCATGCCCGCGATGATGATCAGCCGCAGCTGCAGCTCGAAAACATGCTGAATCTCCCAGATCCGCGGCCAGGCAAACGAGGCGCCTCCGCGAGCCTGGCTGAGCAGCGTACGCACGGCATTCCCGGCGCGATCTGAAAGCGGGCCGAGCATCAGCGTATAGACCAGCGTTGCCAACCGGCTTGCGGTCATGAACAGGTTGAAGAGCGAGATCGACGTTGCGATTCGCCCGGTTCGCACACCCGCTAGGCGGGCCGCATATGCTCCCATCGTCATCGCCTGAACGGCGATGTTGACGAGGAGCGCGATAACGAGCTGCCAGGACCAAAACGGTATCAGCGCCGGAGCGGCGTGACTAAGCAGCGCTGCGATTCCATGCGACGGACGATTCGTCGACCGGACCTAGAACGCAGAGGCCAAGATTTTCTTCGCGCAACAGCTCTTGCGCCAGCTCTTGGATCTCGGGAGCGGTGACCGCCTCGACCTTGGCCACAATCTCGTCGATCGGAAGATCGCGGCCTAGCGAAAACTCGCTGCGGCCGAGCCGGATCATCCGGCCGGACGTGCTCTCGAGCGAAAGCGAGAGACTTCCTTTAATATGTTCTTTCGCCAGCTGCAGCTCGGCGGCGCCGACCGGCGTTTGTTTTATCTGCGCGAACTGGTCGCCGATGACCGCGACGCATTCCCCGACGGTTTGCGGCGACGTTCCGGCATAGACTGCGAAGAGTCCGGCTCCGCGATAGGCGGCTTGGAAAGAGTACACCGTGTAGACGAGCCCGCGCTTCTCCCGAATCTCTTGAAACAGGCGGCTCGACATGCCGCCGCCGAGGATCGTGTCGAGTACCGAGAGTACGTAACGGCGCTCGTCTCGCACGGATAGTCCGGTCGTGCCCAGCACGACGTAAGCCTGTTCACTGTCTTTGGGCCGGAATAACGATGCCGGCGTCGGCGGCGGATTTTCCGGCACCGGCAGCGCACACGTCCCCGTGAACGGCGCGAGCGCACGCGCGAGCATATCGACGAGCGCGTCGTGGTCGACGTTGCCCGCCGCGGCCACGACCACTGAATTCGGTGCGTAATGCCGCTTCATGTGCTGCCGTAAATCATCTTGCGTCAGTTTCGTTACCGTGTCCGCAAAGCCGATGGTCGGCGAACCAAGGTTGCTTCCGCGCCACATCGTTTGAATGAAGAGATCGTGGATGAGCTCGTCCGGAGAGTCGTCGTACATCTTGATCTCTTCCAGAACGACCTTTTGCTCTTTGGCAAGCTCCGACGGGTCGAAGCGCGAATTCAAAAACATATCGGAGAGCACGTCGACCGCGAGCGGCAGGTGGACGTCCATGACCTTGGCATAGTAGCAGGTCGCTTCTTTATCGGTGAAGGCGTTCAGATTTCCGCCGACGCCATCCATCTCTTCGGCGATCTCGCGCGCCGTACGGCGCTGCGTTCCCTTAAAAAGCATATGCTCGACCAAATGCGAAACGCCGCGCAGCTGAGGCTGCTCGACGGCGGAACCGACGTCAGCCCAGATGCCGATCGAGGCGGAACGAAAGCCCGGCATCGATTCGCTGATGACCCGGACGCCGTTGGAGAGCAGGCTCTTACGGTACACTAGAGCCTCCTCACTTTAAAGTTGTACGGGCCCACTCCTGGTCCCAATAGACGCCGCGACCCGCGCGCATCCGCCGCACGAACGCGTCCATGCGTTCTCCGCGGCGAACGCTCACCGTGAAAACTGCGCGAGCGGTGGGCTTTGCGAGGTCGCCTGCCACAACGACATCCTTCCCCACCCGGAGCGGCACGCTCGCCCAAACGTCCACCTCCTCCACCGGAGCGGCCGCAAAGGATACGCGCACGAGAGAGGCGATCTCGTTGACAAACTGATCACGCGAGAGCGCGCTATGGAAATGCTCGCCCGAGACGCGCAAGCCGGCGACCTCGTGACCGCCGAAGCCGTCCGCATAAACGTTGAGAACCTGCGCGGGCCACTGCGTGTGAAAGAGCGCGCGGCCGATCCTTACCGCCAAATCCTTGCGGTTGCCGGAAGCGCGCGCGCTTGCGTCCAGCCGATCGACTCCGCGCGGCGCGGTCGGAAAGAGCTGCGCGAGCAGAACGAGCGCGCTAATAACTTTGAGCAAAATACGCGTTAACCACGGCGGGCTCGCCGCAGGCGACGCAGAGCGCGCCGGGCTGCTGTAATTCCCGCATCACGCGCGTCGTCGCCGACGTTTGGTCCTTGACGCCGGCTTCGCATTGCGGGCGGCTACACCACGGAATGTCGACCATGCCGGCGCGATTCTTGCATTCTTCCAAGAACGTAGCGCGATCCGTCGGCGCAAATGTGTGGCTTTGGAGAAACGTTTTTGCTTGCGCAAAAAGCGATGATTGAATCGACGTCAGTTGCTCGCGCAAAGTCGCGCTCAACGCCTCGAACGTCACCGGCACTCGCGAGCCTTCTTCACCTTTTTGCTTGTCGCGCCGCACGAGCGAGACGGAGCCCGCCTCAAGATCGCGCGGGCCGATCTCGATTCGCACCGGGACACCCCGCATCTCCCAGTCGCTGTACTTGAATCCGGGCGAGCGATCGCGATCGTCTACCCGCACGCGAAAGCCCGCTGCGCGCAGAGTCTTGCCGAGTTCGCGCGCTTTCTCCAAAGGAGCGCGCTCTTCGCCTTTAACGATCGGCACGATGACGGCTTCGAGGGGAGCGAGTTTCGGCGGAATGCGCAATCCGCGATCGTCACCGTGCACCATGATCACCGCTCCCAGCATCCGCCACGAGATTCCCCACGACGTCGTATAGACGTGTTTGAGCTGTTGGTCGGCGTCGGAAAACGTAATCTCGTACGCGCGGCTGAAATTCTGGCCGAGGTCGTGCGAGGTGCCGGACTGTAGGGCCTTCCCGTCGGGCATCAGCGCTTCGATCGAAAAGGTTTCCAGCGCTCCCGGAAACCGCTCACTTGCGCTCTTGCGGCCGGCATAGACGGGAATTGCGGCGACGTTCTCGGCGAAGTCCCGGTAAACTTCGAGCATCTGCTCGGTCTCCGCTCGCGCCTCTTCAGCCGTTGCGTGCGCGGTGTGTCCCTCTTGCCAGAGAAACTCCATGGTACGCAAAAACGGGCGCGTGGCTTTTTCCCACCGGACGACGTTGCACCATTGATTGATCAGCACCGGCAAGTCGCGGTGGGATTGGATCCACTTAGCGTACATGACGCCGATGATAACTTCCGAGGTGGGACGAATCGCCAACCGCTCTTCGAGTTTCTCCTGGCCGCCTTGCGTCACCCAAGCAACTTCGGGCGCGAAACCTTCAACATGCTCGGCTTCGCGAACGAGCAAGCTTTCGGGAATGAGGAGCGGGAAATACGCGTTTTCATGCCCCGTATCTTTGAAACGCATGTCCAGCTCGCGCTGCAGATTTTCCCACATGCCGAAGCCGTAAGGACGGAGCACGACGCAGCCGCGCACGGGCGCGTATGAAACGAGCTCCGCCTTTATGCAGACTGCGGTGTACCATGCAGAAAGATCCGCGCCTTTGGGCGGGATCTCTTTGACCAGCGGTTCCTGCGCGGGAGGTTCGGCCATCAGAGCGTGATCACTGCCGCCGATGCGGGTGGGACGTCGAGCGCTGCGGGGTTCGCCTCCTGCCAATCCACAACGTTGACCTGCGTCGTATCCATGCTCAAGGCGGTCAGGCGACGAACGCGCGGATTGCGCGCGGGCCGCGCGGCGTTCAGGTTAACCGTCGCGCCGATATTGGAATCGCGATTGATGAGCGTAACGACGCGGGTTCCGTCATCGCGTTCGAGTGCGAATGCAGTGAAGTTGTTGTTCGTGGTCTGCAGCTGTCGCGTCACGAACCGCGCATCGACCGATTCTTTGAGCAGGAGGAGCGCTTGATAGAGCGGTCCGCGCTGTGCGTCGGCGTCGTCGTGGAAATTGGCGCCGTCGGCGCCGCTGGCCGCCAGTTCCAATCCAAAGTCGAGCGCCCAGAGCGCATTAGCCATGTTGTTCGTATCGGAGATGATCTGTTCGATCCGGTACGGCAAATCGGTCAGGCTGGCCGACTTCGGCAGATCGCGCACGCCATTTCGCAGCGCCGCTTCACCGCCGGTGTGGCGATACTGCTGCGTGATCATGACCAGTTGGGGACGCTCGTCTTGCCCGAACCGGGACGCCCAGTCGGGGCGCGTCGCGGTCGCGGGTCCTGAGTACATTGCGGCCGGGTCGTTCGCGCTTATCGAAGAGACGCGGGTGCGAAATGCCGTCAAAAACGCACCGTAATCTTTAAAGAGCCGGTCGGGAGCGCTTCCCAGCTCGAATGCCAGCAGCCTTTCGCCCAAAGCTTGACTGGCTTTCGAAGCTTGATCGGCCACGCCGAATGCCGGCGCGCTCAAACTCAGCCCGAGGATCGCGCGCCAGCCCACCGCGTCCAAGAATTGCGCAAGATTCGCGAGATCCGCCTGCGCGTATGTCGTTGCATCGAGATTCGGTCCGCCGAACTGTAAGATCCCGCGGCTGCCCAAACCGCGGACGTAGTCGATCAGCGTTCGGTTCGAGCTGCTAAAGAACGCGCCGCCTGGTACGAGCGACGCTTCGAAACTTAAGCCCATGAACTCAGCGAGCATGCGCCGGCCCGAGGGCGATGCATCGAGCTGGATGTTGGCGGGCACGAAGCCCGATTGTTGCGCATATGCGATCCCGCCCAAGGAGGCCGTCGCTGAAACTGCTGCGCAAGCTGCCAGAAACTCGCGGCGTTCAATCCTGTTGCTCATACTGCCATTACGTTCGCCATCGGCGGCCGGTTCCGTTCCCGAAAGGCTTGGGGCGCGCGAGCGTTGCAAGAACCACCATGCCCAAGCGTACGCGCATCTACACCCGGTCCGGCGATACGGGTAGTACCGGGCTGGTCGGCGGAGCGCGCGTCTCCAAGAATAACGGTCGGATCGAAACCTACGGCACGCTCGACGAACTTTCCAGCGCCATCGGGATCGCGCGCGCACATCTGGCGACTGCGAGCGGCACCGCAAACGCGTCGCGGCTGGACGCGTGGCTGGCATGGACGCAGAACCTGCTCTTCGACCTCGGCGCGGAACTGGCAACGCCGGCTGAAAGGCGCTGGAGCGGAATGGCGCTCGCCGGAGACGATCAGGTGCGCGCCTTGGAGCGCGCGATCGACGAAGCCGACGCCGATCTCGAGCCGCTGAATACATTCATTCTTCCGGGAGGCAGTCCAGCGGGGGCGGCTTTGCATTTCGCCCGCACCGTCTGCCGGCGCGCGGAACGGCTCTTGGTAACGCTGCGCGAAAAGGAACCGGAGATTTCGGAAGCGACCATTCGAATCGTGAACCGTCTTTCCGATGCGCTCTTCGTGTGGGCGCGATGGGTCAATGCTCGCTCCGGCATCGCCGAAGCGCAATGGAGCGCCGCCTCACAGCCGCCGGAGGATGCCCGATGAGCTCGTTCGTTTACCGCTTGTTCCAAACAACGAACGCCGACAAACTGCGCGAGCTTGGCTCCCGGCGGATCTTGCGCCGCGCGCTCACGGCAAAAGATCTCGTCGCAATCGGCCTCGGTACGATGATCGGCGGCGGCATCTTCACAACCGTGGGAACCGCCGTGCGAGGGGCCGGCCCGGCGGTTATTATTTCGTATTTACTGGCGGGCGCGACATCGTTCTTTGCGGCGCTCTGTTATGCTGAACTTGGCGCCATGGTTCCTGTCGCCGGAAGCGCGTACACGTACGCCTATGCGACTATGGGTAAACTCTTTGCTTGGATTATCGGGTTCGCGCTGATTTTTGAATACGGCATCAGTGCCGCCCCCGTGGCGCAACAGTTCTCCGCCGCCATTCAAGACATTCTAAAAAGTCTTGGCATGGTGTTGCCGGGTTGGGCGCAACAGTCAAACTTTATCATGCATGGCGCCTGGTGGCAGTTTTGGCAATGGGACTTACTGCACTCACAATATGATGTGGTGAGCGCGCTCTTTATTTTGCTCTTGAGCGTTTTACTCTCCATCGGTATTCGTGAAACGGCAACGACGAACAACATCTTCGTGGTCCTAAAAATTGGAGCGCTGCTGGTCTTTATCGTTGCGGGAATGTTTCTCGTACATGCGTTCAATTTTCACAACTTTAATCCGAAGGGCTGGGGCGCGCTGCAGCCTTTCGGCGGCGCCGCCGAATCGTCTCAGCCGTACGGTATCATCGCGATCTCGGCGTGGGTGTTCTTCGCCTACATCGGATTCGATGCTGCGACGACGACCGCCGAGGAGTGCAAAAACCCTCAGCGCGACGTGCCGCTGGGTGTTATCGGCGCACTTGCGATCGGTACGGTATTATATTGCGCCACGGCTTTGGTCTTGGTCGGATCGGGGCCTTGGCAGAACGTGCCAATTAAAAATCCGCTGGTCCACGCCCTCGCGCCCCTGCATATTCCGCTCCTGAGCTGGATTATCACACTCGGTGTGCTGGCGGGAACGACGAGCGTCGCACTAGCATCGCTGCTCGGACAATCCCGGATTTTTTACGTTATGGCTCGCGACAAAATGTTGCCGCCCGTGATCGCCAAAGTGCATCCGCGTTTTAAGACTCCAATCGTTACGACGCTCGGCACTGGCTTCGCGGTTGCCCTGCTAGCGTTGATCGTGCCGCTCGTCAATCTCCTGAACCTGGTAAATATCGGAACGCTGATCGCGTTCTCCGTTGTTTGCGCGGGTGTGCTGTATTTGCGTAAACGAAATCCCGATATGCCGCGCAGTTTCCGCGTACCGTTCTCCCCGTGGTTCCCCTTGGCGGGCATCGTCAGCTCGTTGTTCCTAGCGATATTTGGATTATCTCGGGCAACGTGGGTTTGGTTTGGCGGCGCGTTGATCGTCGGCTTGTTGTTCTTCTTCGCCTACGGCTTCCGCGAATCGGATCCCGAGAACGTCGTACCGGTGATCGAACCCGAGGGTCTGCAAGAGGTGACTTAAGGAGCGGCGGCGTCTTCTCCGGGCGTGTCGACGTCCACTCGAGAGGTCGCTTTGTCGAACTTTACCCGCACGCCGAAGGCTTTCTGCACGGTGCGCAATCCGATCATCGCGCGGCCGCGCACGCGAAATGGCGCATGCTTCATGGTCATCGGCATGCCGTTGAGCGTGGCGTGTACGTCACCGATGGTCAGGTGCAACAGCTGATCGCCGCGCGTCATGAAGATCTCGCCGGATTTTGCGTCGTAACGCGTTTCGGCGCCGAGGGCATCACTGAGAGGGCGCAACGGCACATAAACGGTCTCGGCGTCGGTCCGCACCGGGGCGACGTCGGTCAGCATCGGCTGGCCGTCGATGCGAACCTCAACGGGCTTGGCAACCGAAATTGCCAACGAGACGGCAATGGCAGCCCCCGCCGTAACGGCTACGGCGGCGAGGCCCGGCGCTTTATACTGCATGCTCCGGATACTTTTCGCGGATGACTTTCTCGATCTCTGCGCGCAACGCACCCAGGAGTTGATCCTCGGGGAACGTTCCCACCAACTCGCCCGCGCGATAGATCGCGCCTTTGCCTTTTCCGCCGGCTACGCCGACGTCGGCCATCTTCGATTCGCCGGGACCGTTGACGACGCAGCCCATCACGGCGACCTTCACAGGCGCCGTGTACTCCTTAGCGATCGCCTCGACGCTTTCGCCCAGTTCCAGGACACTGATCTCGGCGCGGCCGCACGACGGGCAAGCCGTGATCTCAAAACCTTTTTCGCGCAGGCCAAGCGCTTTGAGTAAACTCCAACACGCGGGCACTTCTTCGAGCGGATCGGCTGCCAGCGAAATGCGGATTGTGTCGCCGATGCCTTCGAACAGCAAAATTCCCAAACCGACCGAAGACTTGATCGTGCCGTCCCGCAGCAGGCCGGCTTCGGTGATCCCCAGATGCAGGGCGTAGGGTGTATCGCGCTCCCGCAGACGTTTATCCATCAGGCGGTACGCAGCAACCGTGGATATCACGTCATGCGCCTTGAGCGAGACCACGATCTCCTTGTGATCCAAATCTTCCAAAATTTGGACGTGCCGCATGGCCGACTCGACCATCGCTTCGGGCGTGTGCCCCAGCATCTTCTCAAGATCGGGCGCCAGCGAACCCATGTTCACGCCGATGCGGATCGGAATTCCGCGGGCTTTGGCGGCCTCGACGACTTCCTTCGTCTTGTTGTAATCGCGGATGTTGCCCGGATTGAGGCGCAGCTTCGCAACGCCGGCTTCGATTGCGGCCAATGCCATGCGGTGATCGAAATGGATGTCCGCGACGATCGGGACCGGCGAGCGCTGAACGATCGCAGGCATGGCGGCGGCGTCGGGCGCATCTTTGACCGTCACGCGCACAACCTCTGCACCTTCCATCGCTAAACCGTAGATCTGCGCCAGCGTCGCGTCCGCGTCACCCGTATCGGTCGTCGTCATGGTTTGCACGACAATGGGATGGTCGCCGCCAATCCAAACGGACTTGGCGTCATCCTTCCCGGTCTTGTTTTGCAAGAAAACCGGTAGGCTTTTGCGGCGGATCCGAATCAAAACGGACCTTTTCCTTGATAGATCTGCAAGACGTTATAAAAATTGATGACGAGCATGAGTGCGATCAGCACGGCGAAGCCCGTGATGTGCACGATTGCTTCCTTCTCCGGATCGACGGGTTTTCCGCGTATGAGCTCCGCAACGATGAAAGCCGCTCTTCCGCCGTCCAGCGCCGGAAGGGGCAGCAGGTTGAATAGCCCGAGCGCAAACGAGATGAGCGCCGCAAAAAAGAAGTACGGACCCCAGCCGAAGTCTTGAATCGACATCGCCGCGCGGCCCATGCCCACCGCCCCGCTCAGCTGAGGAAAGTATTGCCGCGGGTGACTCACCAGGAGCGCTAGGCTCCCGAATGTTTGCCGTCCGATGAAGACGAAATTCTCGAGCGCCGATTGCGTGGCTTGCCCGAGTCCGACGCGCTCAAAAACCGCAACCGGCGAAAAGCCCAGGCATCCCTGATTCTCTTGCGGAGCCGGACAGCGGATCGGCGTCACCGTCACCGTGCGCTGCTCGCCGTTGTGGTCGAACGTCACGCGCAGAGTTTTTCCGAGCGATCCATGGATCGTTTTGATGAGCGAGTCACCGCCCAAGACCGCGGCGCCATTGACGGAAATAATGCGATCGCCGGCGCGCATGCCCGCGCGCTGCGCCGGATAATTCGGAGTCAGCGGTCCGATGCGGGGCTGAACTTTATCGCTTTGCACGCCGAACGCGATTGCGCTAACGAACAGGATTGCCAGGCAGAGAATGAAGTTCGCGACCGGCCCGGCCGCGATGATCGCCAACCGCGTCCAGGGTTTCTTGGCCTGAAAATTATCGTCGTCGTAGACCGGCGCTTCCTGCCGGAAATCCCGCTGCAACTCGGCTTCGGACGTTTTGTTGTCCTCGCCGTGCATCGCGCAGTACCCGCCGAGCGGCAGTGCCCGCAGCGAATATGCGGTACCGCTGCGGTTGCTGGTCCAGCCGGCGAGCTTCGGACCGAAGCCGACGGAAAATTCCAGCACGCGGACGTTGCTCAAACGCGCGAGAATGAAGTGCCCGTACTCGTGCAGCACAACCAACACGGACAGCACGAACAAAAACAACGCGATTTTCGCGACGCTCGTGAGAGTAATTACTGCCAGCATCACCACTTCGATTTACACCTTTACGCGGCGCGCCGCGTTGACCGCCGCACGCGCGTCGTCGCGAGCTTGAGCGTCGGCTTGCCGCAGCGTCGCGAGGTTCACCTCGCGTACCATGGCCGACGAGAGCGCCTCGGCGATAACGATGGGAATCTGCCCGAAGCCGATCTTACCCTCTACAAACGCATGCACGGCGATTTCGTTTGCGGCCGAGAGCACCGCCGGCATGGTCCCGCCCTGCTCCAGTGCTTCGTACGCGAGGCCAACGCATGGAAACCGGTCCGGGTCGGGCCGCTCAAAATCGAAACGCAGGGCGGACGCCTGGGGATGCGCGCCGATGGCTTGCAGCGGATCACTGCCGTTAGTGCCGCTTAACCGGTCTGGAAACGCTAAAGCATATCCAATGGGTAACCTCATGTCGGGGGCCGCGGCCTGAATTTTAACGTTGCCGTCGCTGAAGATCACGATGCCGTGCGCGATCGATTGAGGATGAACGAGTATGCCGATCCTCTCGCCGGGAAATCCGAAGAGCCGGCTCGCTTCGATGACCTCGAGACCTTTATTCATCATGCTTGCGGAATCGACCGTATTCTTAACACCCATCTGCCACGTCGGATGCGTTAACGCCGCCTCCACTTGCGCATTTTGGATCTCGTCTTTCGTTTTCCGCCAGAACGGACCGCCCGACGCGGTCAATACGATCGAGTGGACGCGATCGCGGCTTTCACCGACCAGGCACTGGAAGATTGCGGAGTGTTCCGAATCGACCGGCACGATCCGCGATCCGGATTTTGCCGCAGCGGCCATCAGCAGGTCGCCGGCCGCGACGATCAACTCTTTGTTGGCGACGGCAACGTCGATCCCGCATTCGACCGCGGCGAAGACTGCATCGAAAGCAACGAATCCGTCGGTGGCGGCCAGCAATACGTCGGGCTTCGACTCGACCGCCACACGCAACAATCCGGCCGGACCCTCATCCGCCGACGCGGCGACCTTTACACCGAAGCGTTCCGCCTGCTCGCGCAGTTTTTCGATCTGCTTTCCGGCTGCAAGCCCGGCTACGGTGAAACGATCGGGATGGCGCGCGATGACGTCGAGCGCTTGCGTCCCAATCGACCCGGTGCTTCCGAGAATTGCGACGCGCTTAGGCAAGGGGAAGCAATCCGATAACGTGCAGCGTCGCGTAAAACGCCATTCCGCCGAACAGATACGAATCGAAACGGTCCAGCACGCCCCCGTGCCCGTGAATGACCGTTCCGCTGTCCTTGACGCCGGCGTCGCGTTTGAGCGCCGACTCCACCAAGTCGCCGGCCTGAGCGGCAATGCACGTCACGGCTCCGAGCGCAGCGCCCTGCCACCACAGCATTCCAAGATACGGACTGGCGCCAATGAGCGCGCCGATGGCCGTTACGAGCACGAGCGCGCCGGCCGCGCCTTCGACGGTCTTCTTGGGAGAGATTTTCGTGAGCGGCGTACGGCCGATGAGCGAGCCGACGATCATTGCCAGAATGTCGGTCAGCGCGATCAGGACGATCGCGAAGAGCGTCCAATCCAAACCTGTCCGCGGCACTTGCCTGATGAAGATAAAATACGTTAACAGCTTGCCGATGTAGAGCACGGCGAGCAGCGTGTAAGCGGTCCGCGCGAAGTAGCCCTTTTGCTCGCCGTACATGCCGAGCCAAAACGCGACGAGGACGACCGACGCGAGCAGCGCGCCTTCCCAATGCGGCAACAGCTTGAAAATGCTCAGGAGAATATAGGTCAGCACGCCAGGAATCGCAACTTGATATTCGAGCGGCTGGCCTTTAATCTCACAGAGCCGCGCGAGCTCGTAGACGCTGATCGCTCCAACGGCTAAAACTACGACGTAAAACGCGACGGGCAAAAAAACTGAGCCAAGCCCGACAACGGCGAGTGCGATTCCGACCAGGACGCGGCGGGCCGTTACGGGATTGGCCGGCGGAGCGGTAACCGGCCGGACGGCGTTCACGTTCCGCCGAAGCGGCGTTGCCGCTTCTGAAACTCAAGCAGCGTCCGCACGAACTCGTCCCTTCCGAAGTCGGGCCAATAGACTTCGCTCATCACCAACTCGGTATAAGCGACCTGGTAGAGCAGAAAATTGGAAAGCCGGTGTTCGCCGCCCGGGCGGATGAGCATGTCGGGATCGGGCTGGTCGGCGGTGTACAAATACGAAGAGATCTTGGCTTCGTCGATCTCGTCGGGACGCAGCTTGCCGGCTGCGACGTCGCCTGCGATCTGCGCCACCGCGCGCTGCAGTTCCGCTCGAGCACTGTAGTTCACGGCTAAATTCAACAACAGGCCTGTGTTCGAAGCGGTCCGCTCCATTAAACGATCCAGCGCATCGCGCGATGCTTGTGGAAGCGCGCGGTAGGCTCCGATGACGTTCACGCGGACGTTGTTGCGGCTGAGCTCGACAAGTTCGTTTTGTGCAAAGTACACGCACAGATCCAAGAGCAACGAGATTTCGGTCGAATCGCGGCGCCAATTTTCCGTGGAGAAGCCGTAGACGGTCAAGATCGGAATCCCGAAGTCGCTGCAAGCGCGCGTCACCTCGCGCAGCGCGAGCATTCCACGACGGTGTCCTTCAACCGCCGGCAGACCGCGATGCTTCGCCCAGCGCCGGTTGCCGTCCATGATGATCGCGACATGTTTGGGAAGCTTTGCCAGATCGAGCTGGTCCTGCGGCGCAGGCAAAACGCGCGCCACTAGTTGACCCTCTCGTAGGCATCGTAACCGCAAACAAGTTCGAGATTGTCATCTGAGCCTGTCTTGCGCTCGTTGACGGAGACGCGCAAAACGCGCAGCGTGCCTTTCCCGGCGAACGAACCGACGGGGGCTAAGACGGAAAGCGCGCCCACGCGGACGCCCAGCCGGCGCCGCACCTGCACTTCGGGCATCAGGACCAGCTCGTCAAGCAGAGCTATACCTCCATGATTTCTTTTTCTTTGGCAGTCACCAGCTGATCGATCTCTTTGATGAAGCGATCGGTCATTTTTTGCAGCTGGTCCTGCATGCGCTTGTTGTCGTCTTCGGTGATGTCATGATCTTTGAGCTGCGCGCGTAAATCGTCGTGTACTTTATGGCGGACGTTGCGAACGGCGATCTTGCCCTCCTCGCCCTTCTTCTTGACGATTTTCACGAGGTCTTTACGGCGTTCTTCGTTCAGCGACGGAATGGAAAGGCGAACGGAGCCGCCGTCGACGTTGGGGCTCAGCCCGAGATCGCTCTTCTCGATCGCCTTGCGAATGTCGCCGACCGTGTTGCGATCGAAGGCGACGATCATCAGCGACCGCGGATCGGGCGCGCTCACCGTTGCGACCTGTTTGAGGGGCACGGACGTGCCGTACGCCTCGACCTGAATTCGGTCCAGCAGGGCGGGGGTCGCGCGGCCCGTGCGGATCGCCGCGAATTCGCTGCGCGTCGCCTCGACGCACTTGATCATCTTGCCTTCCGCTTCCTTAAAGCTGTCGGCCATTACGCACCCGCCGTTCCGGCCAGTGTAGGGCCGGGTTTTCCGACGACGGTGCCGATCGATTCGCCGAGAATGACGCGGCGGATGTTGCCCGGCACGGCCATATCGAAGACGATGATCGGAAGGTTGTTATCCATGCACAGCGTCAGCGCGGTGTTGTCCATCACTTCGAGGCCGCGCTGCAGCACTTCGAGGTAGGGCAACTGGTCGAACCGAGTCGCGGTCGGATCCTTTTTTGGATCCGCGCTATAGACGCCGTCGACGCGCGTCGCCTTGAGCAGCGCCTCGGCGTTGACTTCAACCGCCCGCAGCGCCGCGGTCGTGTCGGTCGTAAAGTACGGATTTCCGGTTCCACCCGCAAAAATGACGACGCGTCCTTTTTCCAAGTGACGGATCGCGCGGCGCCGGATATACGGTTCGGCAATCTGGTGCATTGAAATGGCGGTCTGCACGCGCGACGGCGTGCCCATGCGCTCGAGCGAGTCTTGCAGCGCAAGCGCATTGATGACCGTCGCGAGCATGCCCATGTAGTCGGCAGTCGCGCGGTCCATGCCAGCCTCCTCGTGGATCTTTCCGCGCCAAATGTTTCCGCCGCCGACTACGATCGCAACCGAGACGCCGTCGCGGCTCACATCGGCGATCTGCTTCGCCATCGCATCGGTCGTGGCAACGTCCACGCCCGTCTCTTTGCCCGCAAAGGCCTCGCCGGAGATCTTGAGCAGCACGCGGCGGAATCTCGGTTGTACAGCGCTCATAATTTCACCGATCCCCGAGCGCGTACTTCACGAACCGCCGCACTTTGATTTTTTCGCCGAGCACGCCGACGGTGCGATTGATCAAATCACCGACGCTCATCGTGTCATCCCTGACGAACGGCTGATCGAGCAGGCAGTGCTCTTCGAACCATTTGTTCAGCTTGCCCTCGACAATCTTCTGGGCGATTTCGGCCGGCTTCCCCGCCGGCACCGATCCGGCCAGCTCCGAACGGACTTGTTCGACGACTTCGGGCGGTACGCTTTCGCGGTCGACGTAGAGCGGCGACATGGCAGCAACGTGCATCGCGATATCGCGCGTCAACTCGCTGAATTTCGGATTGCGCGCGACGAAATCGGTCTCGGTATTGACCTCGACCAACACCCCGATCTTTCCGCCGGCATGAATGTAACTGGAAATCAAGCCTTCATTGGCAGCGCGCTCCGCTTTTTTCTGCGCTTGCGCCGCGCCGCGGGCCAGTAAGACCTCACGCGCTTTGTCGAAATCGCCGGACGCCTCTTCGAGCGCCCGTTTACAGTCCATCATCGGCGCGTCGGTCGACTCGCGCAGCTTCTTGATCTCGTCTGCTTTGGGTTGATAAGCCACGCTCAAGCTGTCGCCCGAGCTTCGGCGTCAGCCAGTGTCGTCACCGGCTCTTCGTACGCAGTATAGTCGACGCTCGCTTCCCCGTCTTCCGCGACGTCCAGCGAGCTCTCGGTTTCGGTCTTACCCTCGATGATCGCGTCGGCGATCTTGGAGACCATGAGCTTGACTGCACGGATCGCGTCGTCGTTGCCCGGGATCGGATAATCGATCTCGTCGGGATCGCAGTTGGTGTCGATCACGGCGATAATCGGAATCTTGAGTTTGCGCGCTTCGAGAACGGCAATGCGTTCTTTTTTTGGATCAACGATGAAGATCGCGTCCGGAAGGCGGTGCATATCCTTGATGCCGCCCAGGAAGCGCTCGAGCTTCGACATCTCGTCCTGAAGTTTTGCAACTTCCTTTTTGGGAAGGCGCTCGAAATCGCCCTGTTGCTTCATGCCCTCGAGCTCGCGCAAACGCGAGATGCGTTTTTGTATCGTCGCGAAGTTCGTCAGCGTTCCGCCCAGCCATCGCTGATTGATGTAATACGTACCCGCGCGTTCGGCCTCTTCACGCACGACGTCTTGCGCCTGCTTCTTGGTGCCGACGAACAGCACGACTTTGCCGTCGCGCGACATCTGCTTCACCGCTTCATACGTTTGGCGGAGTTTTTGAACGGTGAGCGAGAGGTTAATGATGTAGATGCCGTTGCGCTCTTGAAAGATGTACGGCTTCATCTTGGGATTCCAGCGCCGCGTCTGATGGCCGAAGTGGACTCCAGCCTCGAGCAGCGCCCGCATCGAAATAACGGACAAGGAAAAGAAACCTTTCTGACCTCGGACCCGCGGCCATCCTGGCGCCGGTCGCTGTGAGGCCATCGCACCCAGCCTCCGTGCCGGGTGAAGTGTGCTGTGCGAACACAGCCGCGCGATTATAGCACGGGCAGCGCGCGGATGGGAATAAATACCGCTGATGACTGCAGAGTACCGCCCGCCTATAGAGCCGCCCGGCCAGCCGAGCGTCCCGCCGCCGGACCAGCCGGAGCAGCTGCCGCCGCCCGCGCAGCCGTTCCCCAGCTGGGGGCCGTCCGACCCGCCGGCCTCACCGGACCAGCCCGAGCCCGGACCCCCGGAGCAGCCTCCGGACTATGAGCCCGCGGGATAATTCTTCTGCCTGATTTTGTCGCTGACTTCGGAACGATGCACGGTGAGGTTGCGTGGTGCGTCGATACCGAGCTTGACCTGGTCGCGCTCGATCGATACGACGAGGATGCGAACGTCTTCGCCGATCACGATCGATTGGTTAGGTTTGCGAGTGAGCACGAGCATGAGACCCTCCCTGGTTCATAACCGGTCAAAACCGTAGCTGTAGTTCCGAAGTTTCGGCCAGAGCCCCGCAAGCGGGCGGTGGATTCCGCGGCAGACATAAATTGGCACGTTATTTTCGTACGGCATCGCGTACGGGTTGCGGAAGACTGTCGCGAGGGTCACTGAATCGAAACGCGAGCGGTCTTCCCGCAAACTCCCGTGCACGTCGATCAGCACATTTCCCGTAAAGCCGCGCGGTCCCCAGAGCCAGTAGTTGTTGTTGCCGCTCAGAGCCGTCGGCAAACCATAAGGCTTTCCGTACACATCTAACGCGGCAGCTTCGCCCGCATTGCTTGTGAAAATCGCGGCTTGCGTACGCTCACCGGCCGGCAAGCGTGCATAAACTTCTCCGACAGCCGCCGCCAGCTCCGGCCAGCCCGTCATATCGGCGTAGTACTGAATCGGAACGTCGTTGCCGGCGCTGCGATCGACGTGAAAACGTAAATGAAAGAGACGCCCGAGCGCTTTTTGATAGGCGACGAACGTTTTGAGCGGCAAGACCGGCAGAACGAACGGCGTCGACGGTATCGCGAAGGCCAAGATCGCTGCCACCGCTGCAGCGCGCCAAAAACGGTGCGCTGAAGTCCACTGTTCGATCGGCACGGCACCGGCAGCGATCAAATACGGATAGACGGGACCCGGGTAGTAATTCTTGGCATCGAACGCCCACATTACTCCGATGAGCGCGACGTACGCGATTCCCAGAAACCGCGTGCCGCGCCGGTAGAGCAGCCATACCAATCCCGTTAGCCATACGACCGAAAGCAGCGGGCTCATGATCACGATCTGCTGCAGTGGAAAAGGCGGATCTTTGAGCAAGAATTTCCCATAGTCGTTTTCCAGCAACTGCAGCATGGGATACCCGTGGTGCGCTTGCCACAGAACATTCGGCAGAATCAAGAGCGCGGCCAGCATTGCGCCTGCGGCCAACCACGGCGTTTTCAACGCGCGCCTTTCCCGCGTAAGGAGCATCCCGGCAAGCAAGCTCACGATGAAAAAGCCGACGGTGTATTTGCTCCAGCCTGCAAGAGCCGTCAGGGCTCCGACCGCAAGCCACCAGCGTGGATCCGCGCCCCGCGTGAGCCGCAGCGTCCACAGCGCGATGAGGGGCCACGTGCAGAGTTCGATCGTATCCGGCGAGAGCCGGAATCCCAGCGACATCATTTCCGGCGCCACGATCATGACGAGGCCGGCAACGCTTTGCGCAAGTACACCGCCCTCGAACTCCTCGGTCAGCAAGCATGTTATGTACGTCGCAATCGCGGCGCAGATGGCCGGCACGACGCGCAGCGCGAACAGCGACAATCCCAACGATTGAGAAAGCGCCGCCAGGAGCGGCGTCAGCGGCGGCTGGTCCACATAACCGAATGCCGGGTGTCGGCCGCAGACGATAAAGTAGAGCTCGTCGCGGAAGAACCCATAATGGGCGTTTCCTAGCACGTGAACCGCGACCGCCGCGAGGGCCCAGGTGAGTCCCGTCCGGGAAAACTTCAAGCGAACTGCGTGGCGTGCAGACGGGCGTAGGCGCCGCCGCTAGCCAGCAGCGATTCATGCGAGCCCATTTCGATCACGCGGCCCGCTTCGATGTAGAGGATGGTGCTCGCGCGGCGGATCGTTGAGAGGCGGTGCGCGATGATGAGCGTCGTCCGGCCGGCCAGCAACTGATCGAGAGCGCTTTCGATGAGCGCCTCGGAATGGCTGTCGAGCGCGCTCGTCGCTTCATCTAATATAAGGATGCGCGGATCGCGCAGTATGGCGCGCGCGATCGAGACGCGCTGCCGCTGGCCGCCCGAGAGCCGCGCCCCGCGCTCGCCGACCTCGGTAGCGTACCCGTCCGGAAAGCCGTTCGCGAATTCATCCACGTTCGCCTCACGCGCGGCTGCGAGCACTTCCTCGTCGGTCGCGTCCAAGCGCCCGTAGCGGATGTTCTCGGCGATGCTGCCGCGGAAAAGTTGCGCCTCTTGCGGGACGATCGCGATCGCATCGCGCAAATCGCGCAACCTCATCTCCGCGAGGTCGATGTCGTCGAGCGTAATCCGGCCCGCCTGCGGTTCGTAGAAACGCGGCACCAGGTTCACGATGGTCGTCTTGCCGGCTCCCGACGGACCGACCAGGGCGATGATTTCGCCCCTCTCAATGGTGGCGTTGAAGTTCTGCAGTACCGGTGCGCCGGGTTCATACGCGAAATCCACGCTCTCGAATTGGATCCGGCCGCGCACGTCGGCCCGCGCAACCGCCTCCGGCTTGTCGGCACGCTCGACGGGCAAGTCCAACAATTCATAGACGCGCCCGGAACCGACGACGGCCTTGCTCAGCTCCCCTACAAACGAAGCGAACCGGTTCACGGGATTGACCAGATTCACCAGTAACATCAAATAGACGAGTAAGTTCTTGCTGTCGAGCCGGCCGAGTACAACTTCATGGATGGAGAGCCAGATCAGGACGGCGGCGGCCGTGGACGTGAGCGCCGAGATCACGACCGGCTGCGTCTGAATGAACTGCGTCAGCTTCATGTACGTGGCGAAGTACTCGTCGTTGCGAGCTGCAAACCGCCGCGTCTCGTACGCCTCTCGGCCGAACGCTTTGATGACGCGCTGCCCCCCAAGCACCTCGGCCAGCGTCGCCGACAGATCGGCGATGCGCTGCTGAGAACGCGTGGTTGCGCTCGAAATGAGCCGTTGAAAGCGCGAAGCCGCGAGCGAGACCAACGGCGCGATGATGATCAGCGAACACGTGAGAAGCCAATCCAGATAGAGCATGTACGCAAAGGACGATAGGAACGTCACCGACGTCGTGATCAATTGCGGCAGCGAGATGGTCACCGCATCCGTCATCATCTGCATGTCCGTGTTGAAACGGGAGATCAATTCTCCCGGCCGCCATTTGTCGAATTCGCCCAAAGGTAAATGCAGCAAGCGCGAAAACGTCCGCACGCGCAAACGCGCGATGAGCGACTGCCCGCTGGACGACAGCAGGTAACTCGAACCGTAGTTCGTTAACGCGCCGAGGATGAGCGACGTCCAGATGACGGCGAGCAAGAGGTAGAGCTCGCGTAGATTCGGCGCGCGCGCGAAGGCGCCGGTCAAGAGCCGGCCCAAGCCGATCGGCGGCACGACCGCCAGCAAGCCGCCAATCGTCCCCAGGACGATGGCGGTGACGATACTGGGAAGGTGGGGCCGAGCGTCCGACGCTAGGCGCGCGAGCGTGCGTTGGCGCGTCATTCGCGATTGCCTTGCCGCCCCGGAGGGGCGAAACCTCTCGTCACCATGAGGAGTAGATGAAAACGAAAGAACTCGTCTGAGGGCTAAAAAGTGGATTGCTATTTTCACGCCAACGTTCCGTCGATCGCGCGATGCTCGGATTGCAGCAAGGCCGTTTGCGCCACGTGCCGCGATCAAGCCGGCACGTGCCCGAGTTGCCGCCTAGCCGCCAAGATCGACTCGGCGAACGCGCAGCACAAATCGGTCGCCGGACAAGTTCCGCCGCGCTCGCAGCAGTGGTGGAGGGCCGCCCAACAGCAGCCCGCGCCGCAAGCTCGCGCCACGGTCGCCGAACCTTCCGATCCCGGCGAATCGCGCGCGCTTGTGGCGATGGGATACCCGTTGTGGCCGCTGGCCCTCATTTCGCTCTTCGACCGCAAGCAGTCGCGCCGTCTGCGCAAGCACGCGTATCAAGCGCTAGGTTTCAATGTTGGAATGGCCGGGCTCTGGGGCGTCCTCACCCTCATGGCCGGAATCCCGATCCTTGGAATCAGCGCCGCGATCGTGCTCGCCTTCATCATCCCGATCTTCGTCGTGATGAGCGTCTTCTACGGGATTAAGGCATGGCACGGCGACGACGTTCGCGTCCCCGTCATCACCGACTGGATCGACGACCGCCTGCCGGCGTAACGAACTCCTGATACCGCAATAAGAACTCGCGTGCCGCGCGGTCGTGATCGACCACGGGCCGCGGGTATCTTTCCGCTCCTCCGAGCGGCAGTTCGATCTGCGCTGAACCCTGGTGCAGCCCGCTAAACCCGCCTGCCGGTCCGTGCGCGAGCTCGGAGATCCATCTGCGCGCGTACGATCCATCCGGATCGAAGCGCTTCGCCTGTTTATTCGGATTGTAAATGCGCGGATACGCCGCCAAATCGGCACCGACTCCAGCGATCCACTGCCAGTTTCCAACTGAAAGCGCCGGATCGTCTTCGATCAAATAGCGGTCCCATTCGGCCACGCCCGTCCGCCAATCGACCCCCAGATCGAAGCAGAGAAACGACGCGGCGATAGCGCGCACCCGTGGATGCATCCAGCCGGTCGCGCGTAGCTGGCGGATGCCGGCGTCCACGAGCGGAAATCCGGTGCGGCCCTCGCGCCACGCATCCAAATGCGGGTGCGATTGTAAAAACGGAAAGTCGCGCATCTTCTCCTGGAGCACGGCACCGCTCGTCTGCGGATGGTACCAAGAGAGCTGCAGAAAAAAATCACGCATCGCAATCGCGCGCAGAAAGAGCCGCAACGACGAGCGCTCTTCCGAGAGCAAGAACGGATCGTCCATTCGTTTCCGCGTTTCACGCACGATGGTGCGCGCGGCAATCGTTCCGAACGTCAAATCTGCGCTCAGGTGCGAGGTCAGGTCATCCGCCGGAGCGTTTACCGCAAACGAGTACTGAAGAGCCGGACCCCGCAAAAACGCTTCCAGCTTCTCGCGAGCGCTGGCAGCGCCCGACGCGGGGATCGATTCGCTGCCAAAATCAGCGGGCTGCGGAAGCGGCTCGCTGCCCACGTCCGCGCGCACGAACGACAAGAGTAACGGTGCCTCGTACGAACCGGGCTCAAGCTCGCGCCAGACGTCGTAATAAGGCGCAAAAGCTCGGTACCCTTCACCTGCGGAGCTACGCCCAGCCGTGCTCTCTTCGGGAGGAATTGCCGGTGAATCGTGGACTGCAGTCGCGCGCATGCCGCGTTCTTCGATCGCTGCCTGCAGCTCCGCGTCTGCTGCAATACCCGAACGGTCGTAGCTCGCGCTCCACGAAACCGCCACCGCTTTCAACTCTTGCGCCAGGCGCGTGACCTCGGCAGCGGCTTCGCCGTGGCGCACGACTAACGCCGACCCGCGTTCGCGCAGCGCCGCGTCCAAAGCAGCGGCAGCTCTGCAGAAATAGGCGGCTCGCCGTGGCGACGAGCGTAACCGCTCATCGAGCTCGCGGTCGATGACCAAGAACGGCGCGATATCCCCGTGCGCCGAGGCTGCACTGAGTCCCGCATGATCGTCCAAGCGAAGATCGCGCGCGAAGCGGTAGATCGCAACCGGCATCAGAGCGTTTCTACGAAGGCTGAAACGTCGCGCACGTCGCCGGCGCTGAGGCGCGCCGGAAAGAGCTTAGGCATCGGCGGTTCGGGGTTGAGCACGATGTCACGCACTTGCGCGAACGTGCGCCGCAAGCGCTCGTTGCGAAGCTGCGGTCCGATTTGGCCGCCGGTTCCGTCGCGCCCGTGACACGCGGCGCACTGCGCCAGGTAGATCGAGCGGCCGCGGCCGGCATTGAGCGGTACTTCGGACGGCGCGACGGTTGCGTGCGAGTTTGCCGTACCGCCGCTGCACGCGGGCAGCGTGACGACCGTGAAGAGAGCGAGCGCGACGGACGCAAAGCGAAACCGCATGGCACGCGTTTTGCTATGGGCGGCGGTTCTCCCGGTCTAGTGAATGGGTCGGGGCAGTCCGTCGCTCTCGTTGGAGCTCACACGAAACGTAAACGCATCGCGGTAGAGGCCGGGGACGGGCCGTCCGTCGAGCGTTTTTGGCGAGTAACGCGCCTTCATCGCAGCTTTGCAGACCGCTTCGTCGAGGAATCGATAGCCCGCCGGCTTCGTGATGACGCACTTGGTGGGCATCCCGCGCTCGTCGATTAAGACTTCGAAAGCGGTGGTGCCCTCCGCGCCCTCGGCGTACGCAATCATCGGCGGCTGCGGATTGATCGCCGTTTCGCCGCCTATCGGAGTGGCATCGTTCGTTAAGGAACGGCCGCCCGATCGCAGCTGCAGCATCTCGGCGCTGCTGACACGCTGCGGCGAAGTTTCGCTGAGCGATGTCGTGGTCATACGCGCGACAGTCCGCCATACCGGATCGCGCCACACCGGGACGCTCGCGGGAGTCTTGCTGCGCGGCGCAGTTTGCGGATAAACCGTGACTGCGGCAATCTCGGGGGTCTTGGCGGGCGGTTGCGCTGCCGGCGCGACCGGAGCGCGCGCCATCTGCACGACGTTGTGATAGACCATGAACCGGCGCTGCTGCGTTTGCCCAGCCAGCGGAAGCGCACTGTGCTTAACCGTTTCGGCCGCCGGGACATAAGAGACGACCGATGCCTGTGTATTGCGCACCGGAACCGCAAAATAGTGAAGCGCCGCCGCCGCCAAGCCGAACGTCACCGCAAATGCGGCCGCAAAGCGCACGACCGGCGACAGTCCGCGCGATCTCCGGCGGAACACGCTACCGAGCTGCGGATTCCAGACTTCGCCGTCGCGAGCTTCAGCCACGATCGCGTTGGTTCGCGCCAGCTCGTGCTCGCCGCCGAGCTCGGTCAAACATTCAGTGCATCCCGCGATGTGTTCGCGATATGCGCGGCGATCCGCGTCGGTGGCCTCTCCGAGCGCTATCGCACCCGCCAGAGATTCGATTTCCTTGTGTAGCAAACTCTCCCTCAAATAGGCTCCATCAGTACCGCGCGCATCGTTCGCAGCGCGCGGCAAACGCGTTGACGGATCGCATCCGCGCTGGTCCCGAGAATCGCCGCAGCTTCCTGCGACGAATACCCGGCATAACTCGTCAACATAATCGCGGCGGCTTGCTCCGCCGGCAAGCGGCGCATGGCCGCTTGCAGATCGATCGACGCCGCGCTACGTTCGTCTATGCGCAGTGAGCGCACGTCGTGCTCCCGATCGAGGGACATAAAGCGCAGGATTTTTTTTCTGCGTAGGAACGAGATGGCCGTATTCGTCGCGGTCTTGTAGAGCCAGCCCGCCGTTAGTGGACGTTCCGGTTCACGTTGGAGCGTGCGATACGCACTGAAGAATACGTCTTGTGTGATATCCAGCGCGACGTCGGCATCTCCGACCATCCGGCGCACGTACCGCGCGAGTTTCGTCTGATGCTCACGAACGAGCGTTTCGACCCTGCTCTGCGCGGCCGACATGCCGGTGACGAGGTAGACCTGCTCCATGCCTCAGGGCCCCCTTTTGCTGGTAACGTCCCGATTCGCCCCGTTGTGACCGGGCCTCTTCTGGCTTGCGGGCCTAGCCGCCGATCTCTGAAAAGGCGCGCATCCTGGAGGACGTCTCTCCGAGGCGCAGGTGGTGGCGCTCGGGCTTGATCAGCATTGCCGACCGCAAGATTTCTGCAAGCGCGTCAATCGACTCGCCGGCCCGGAGAGGGGTCCGCAGATCGACGTCCTGATCGCCGAAGAGACAAAGCCGCAAATGTCCATCCGCAGTCAGCCGCACGCGATTGCAGCGCTCGCAGTAATCGTGCGAAAGCGGGCTGATCACGCCGACCGCGCCAGGCGCGCCATCAAAAGCGAAATAACGAGCCGGGCCATTGCCCCCGGGGCCGAGCGACGGACGCAAGTCGCCGATCGATCGTACGCGTTCCAGTATCTCGTCGGAGCTGACGTACGAGTCGCGCTGAAGCCCGACGTTTTCATGAACAGGCATCACCTCGATGAAACGCACGAAGACCGGTTGCTGCCGCGTCCACTGCGCTAAGTCCGCGATCTCATCGTCGTTTTGCCCGCGCATGACGACGACGTTGATCTTCACCGGTTCCATACCCGCCTCGATCGCGGCATCGATTCCGGCGAGCACGCGATCCAAGCCCGGGCGGCGCGCGATGGCTTCAAAACGCCCCGCTCGCAGCGTGTCGAGCGAAACGTTGACGCGGTTCAAGCCGGCGGCTTTCAGTTCCGCGATCTGCTCGGACAGCAAGAGGCCATTGGTGGAGAGCGAGATGTCTTCGATACCTTCGACGGCACGTATTGCGGCGACCAAGCGACCGAGATCGCGACGGATCAGCGGCTCGCCGCCCGAGAGGCGCACGCTGCGTACGCCAACCGAAGCCGCAGCCTGAACGATCTTCGCGATCTCTTCGTACGTGAGGATCTCGCCTTTGGGCAGCCAATCCAATCCGCGCTCAGGCATGCAGTACACGCAGCGCAAATTGCACTTGTCGGTCACGGAAATACGCAGATACGTAATCGGCCGGTTGAATTGATCGGCCAGCGGCGCGCGAGTCAGATCGATGGTCGTCAGGGCCACGTTTCCCGAATTCCGGTCGCCCCCGCGGCTGACCTGTCCCTGGGAACCGCTGGCAAAATCAGTTGCTAAAGATCGAGTCCGGAATCGCGACGTTGACTCTAAACTTGCTGAACGTCGACGTAAGATCGGCGTCGTAATTCGGATCCCGGAAGTGGCCGGTCTCCCGCGTCACCAGCCGGTACGCGCCAACTTTACTGTAGGTCTGATTCAGCGTCGCGTAACTTCCGTCGACGTAGTTCCATCGGAGCTGCGCGAGTTCGCCCGACCTGTCGCCGACCTTCGCGTCGATGTGATCGATGCGCGCGTGCGCGCGCGGGACGAGTTTAAAGGTCGTGTAAGTGCCATCATCGCGCTCGACAGAGATGTCGTAGACATCGTGCCAGCGCGCCGGGCTTTCAACGTGTGGATAGACGTTACTGAACTGTTTGGCGACCAGCGGCAGTCCGCTCGTGAAGACGACTTTATCTTTGCTCGGTTCTTTGTGATAGTAAACGCCGCTAAGATTTGCACTAAGATACGGAAACGAATGCATCTGGACGTCGGCGCTTACGTTCGCAGTAAAGCTGCGCAAACCGGCGTTGGCTGAGATCAGGCGCGCGAGCACTTGGTCCGAATTCGTCGACGCTTGCCCAGTCGGGCTGAGCGTCAGCAAGAGGGCGGCAGCCGTGATGGCGCCGATAAAATATCTTTGAGTGCGCATGCAGGTTCTAACGCCGGCCGGCTGCGTACGGTTCCAGCGCCGCGTCGATTTCGGCGCGAACGTCACGGTCACGCTCGATCGTTAAGCGCCGCTTCAAGGCCGAAACGGCTTGCGGCGAGCCGATGCGTCCGAGCGCCCACGCGCTGTGACCGCGAACGAGCGGATGCGGATCGTCGCGCAATGCTTCGGTAAGCGGCGGCACCGCCGCACGATCGAGCGAGTTGCCCAGCGCTACGGCCGCGTTGCGCCGCAAAACGGCGCCGCCGCGCCAGCCCATCGCGGTGCGCGCGTACTTGCGCTTAAAACCGCTGCTTCGCAGTTGCAAGAGCTCGACGAGTTCCGGCGTCGATGTTTCCTTCGGCGCCCGGCCCTCGACATGCGCTCCTGTGAAGCGCTGCTCGGGGTGGTTCCCTTCGACCCGGCTCAGGGCAGGCTGACTCACCATGACACTAAGGTTGGGCGGGCACGCGAGTTGGCAAAGATCGCAGCCCCAGACCCAGGTGCCAATCAGCGGACGCATGGCACGCGGAATCGCGTCGGTGCGCTGCGTGAGGTCGGCGATACAGCGCGTTGCATCGATCGTGTAGTCGCCGCGCAACGCGCCCGTCGGACATGCCGGAATGCAGCGCGTGCACTTCCCGCAGGTTTTGCGCAGCGGCTCGTCCGGCGGCAGTTCGAGATTCGTGACGATCTCGCCCAGAAATACGAACGAGCCGGAGACCGGCGAGATTAAGTTGGTGTGCTTGCCGATCCATCCTAAGCCGGCGCGAGCCGCGAATGCGCGTTCGGCAATCGGCTTGGTGTCGCACGCAATGGCGGTCACGCTGGAGCCGGCCGCTGCGTCGATCTGGCCTGCGACCTCGAGCAAGAGGTGTTTGACACGCGAGTGATAATCGGCGGAGCCGACGTAATTCGAAACACGACCCTGTTGCGGCAACGGCTCCGCCGCGTTCGAGGCATAAGGAACGGCAATACAGATGACGCTGCGCGCGCCTTCCAAAATGCTTGAGGGGTCCGCAGCCTTGGCCGCATACGCTTCGTCGTACGGCCACGTTGCGAGATCGCCCCGCGCGAAGGATTCATTCAAATCGCGCTGCACGCCGCCGCCGTCAAACGCCGGCGTTACGCGAACGTCACTCGCGCCGAGCTGCATCGCCTTATCGCGCGCGAGCCGTTTGATGGCGGCCCCGTCAAACGGTGGCAAGCGGTCCCTCCACCGTGGGAAACTCGGCGTCGATCTGCGCCAGGTCTTCTTCATCCAGCATCCATCCGGCCGCGCCGGCATTCTCCTCGACGTGCGCGACGCTCGACGCTTTCGGGATCGCAAACACGTCCGGGTCGCGCGTCAGAAAATTGAGTACGACCTGCCGCGGAGTCTTGCCATGCTTTTCGGCAATGCTCTGCAGCATGGCCATTCCGGGTGAACCTTTGCGCAAGACGCGCCCGCGTCCGAAGGGCGTGTACCCGATGACGGCAATGCGGTGCTCCCGGCAATACGGGATAAGCCGGGCTTCGGGGCCTCGCTCCGCAGGGGCGTAATAGATTTCATTTGCAGCGATCTTAGCGTTGCGAAGCTGAGCCTGCGCTTCGCGCAGTTCTTCCACGTCGAAATTGCTGACACCGATATACCGCGCCTTACCTTGCGCGGCCAGTTCCTCGAGCGCGCGCATGGTCTCACCGATCGGATGCGACCCCGGCCAGTGTAAGAGATAGAGATCGACGTACTCCGTGCGCAGCCGCCGCAGCGTACGCTCGCATGCCTCTATCGTTCCTTTATAAGAGGCGTTCTCCGGCAGCACTTTGCTCGTGATGAAGAGCGATTCGCGCGGGACGTTCGCCACGGCCTCGCCCACAATTTCCTCGGCCGCCCCCGCGCCGTACATCTCCGCGGTGTCGATGTGCGTCATGCCGAGTTCGATCCCGCGGCGCAGGGCGCGGATCGCCTCCGCGCGGCGGTGGCCGCTTTCCGGAACGTCCCACGTGCCCTGCCCAATCGCCGGGACCGCAACGCCGGCCGGGCCAAACGGTTTGCGGATCACGAAGGAGGCTTCTCTCTATGACGCAGATTTCATATCTGCTCTTCGATGTCTTCGCCGAACGGCCGTTCCAAGGCAACCAGCTGGCCGTCGTTCCGCAGCATCTCGACGACGCCACGATGCAAACGCTCGCCAACGAGCTCAATGTCGCCGAGACGGTGTTCTTGCGGCGCACTGGCGATGCGAGCCGCCCCGCGGAGCTGCGAATTTTTACGCCGCGGCACGAGATGCCGTTCGCGGGGCACCCGACCGTCGGCGCCACTTTTGCAATCGCCGAAGTGCTCAAATGGGTCCCGCCGGATACCAAGAATTTTTCGCTGGGCGAACGCGTGGGCGACGTGGCGGTCCGTCTCGAGCGCAAGGACGGCAAACTCTTTGCCTGGCTGCGCACGCCTCCCGTAATATTCGAATCAGACCTCGACCGGCCGCGCTCGGCCGCATCGCTCGGCCTGGCAGAGAGCGACCTTCACGGAACGCTGCCGCCACAGATCGCAGGCGCGGGGAATCCATTTCTTTTCATAGCGCTGAAAGATCGCGACGCCGTCGATCGAGCCTGGTACGCGGTCGGCGGCTTTGACGAGACGATCGAAACCTACGTTTCGGGAATCTTTGTCTTTTGCTTGACGGAGAACGGCACGTATGCGCGCATGTTCGCCCCCATGAGCGGCATCGCCGAAGATCCTGCCACCGGCAGCGCGACGGGCCCGCTCTTTGCCTATCTGACGAAATATGGCGCGCTCGACGCGAAGCGATCGTTCGTCAGCGAACAAGGCGTGAAGCTCGGCCGGCGCAGCGTTCTGCACGTACGGATCGACATGGAGGCGGGCGGCGCACCCAATTTCGATGTCGGCGGTGAAACGATCTTCGTCGGCGAGGGCAGTTTCCGGACCTAGAAAAACTCGAAGTCCGGGTGCTGCGCGGCATAGGCCAGCAGACCATCCCGCAGGTGGATGACCCGGCGAAACCCCGCATCGCGCAAGAATCGCGCTGCCCATGCCGACTTCTGCCCGATGCGGCAGGCAACGACGTACGATTTCGCCGAGTCGAGTTCGTGCAGACGTTCGGGTAAGTCCGACGCCGGCACGTGCAGCGCGCCCTTCAAAACGCCGAACGCTACTTCGTGCGGTTCGCGCACATCGAGCAGCACTGCCTCGCGCATGGCATCATCGAGTTGCGACGCGTCGATCTCGTCGAGATCGCGCGCTGGAGGTTCGAGCGTTTCCGGAATAACATCGGCGATCGTTGCGTTGGGGCCACATAATGCGCAATCGGCTTCGCGTTCGAAGGTAACCTCGCGTGTGCGCGACCCGAGCGCATCGATCAGCAGCAGTCTCCCCAAGAGCGGTTCACCGATTCCCAGGACAATTTTCAGCGCTTCGTTGGCTTGAAACGCCCCCGTCATCCCGGCCAGCACGCCGAGTACGCCGCCCTCGGCGCAGGTCGGGACGCTTCCGGCAGGAGGTGCCGCCGAAAACAAACAGCGGTAACACGGACCGTGATCGCGCCAGAAAACGCTGACCTGTCCGTCGAAACGAAAGATCGACGCGTACACGTCGGGCTTATTTTCCAGCCAGCACGCGTCGTTCACCGTGTAGCGCGTTTCGAACCGATCGGTACAGTCCAGTACGACGTCATACAAACGGATCAGGTCGCGCGCGTTCGACGAATCCAGCCGCACCGGAATCACGTCGGCAGCCGTGAGCGGGTTGAGTTCCATAACACGCTGCGCCGCCACCTCGGCTTTTCGCTTTCCGATGTCGCTTGTTGCGAATAGGGTTTGGCGCTGCAAATTGCTTTCGTCAACGACGTCGTCGTCCACGATGCCGATGCGGCCGACGCCCGCTGCAGCCAGATACTGCAGCGCGGGCGACCCGAGACCGCCCGCTCCGACGCAGAGCACTCGTGATGCCGCCAGCCGCTCTTGCCCGGCCACGCCGACTTCTGGTATCAGCAAGTGGCGGCTGTACCGCCGCAAGCCTTGAACTATCGCGGGTGCGTTTGGTTTAGCCATCCGAGCACTTCGCCGCGCGCGTTCTCGGCAGCATATGTGTGGTCGCTGGAAATCGTAATGAAGGTCTTCGGTTCGGACGCACGGTCGAACAACTCTTCGACGCTCGCGCGGCTGACCATGGCGTCTCGATCGGCGCAGACGTAGAGCTGCGGCCGCCCGGCGAGTCGCGGCAGCGCGCGATCGAACATTTCGTCGATGCCCCGAACCAACTGCGGCAAAGCCAAGCCGTCGACGTAAGCGGAGCGAAAATCGGAGACGCCCTTCTCGCGCAAAGCCTCGATTGCCGACGGTCTTCCGTATCCGGTCGCGATTGCAATCGTGCCCGTGATGCTCGAGTCGCGCGCCGCCGTAAAAAGCGCCGTCATCGCTCCCATGCTGTGCCCCATCATGTAAAGCGCGCCGGCGTGAGACTCGCGCACAAATCCCGCGACGCCGCCCATTGCCGCGACCAAATCGTCAACGCTTTCGAGCCGCCCGCCGCTGGCGCCAAGTTTATGCCCCTGGAAATCCAAGCTCATGACGCCGTAGCCATGACTCGCCAGAAAGGAGCAGAGGAAGTCGAGATTCTGCTTCGAGCTCGAGTAGCCGTGACCGGCGACAATCCAAACGCCGCGTGGACGGCGCGGTTCGTAACGCAGGGCGGCAACGCTCGCCTTGCCGGCGGAAATTCGCAACAGTTCGAGCTTCATTTAGATCTGCGCGTCCGGATTGCTCCGCCACTCGCTTCCGCCTTGCGCGTAATGCTCTTTCTTCCAAATGGGCGCGCGCCGTTTCAGTTGGTCAATCGTAAATTCGCACGCATCGAAGGCGGCGCCACGATGCGGGGCCCCAACTGCCACGGCTACCGAAACCTCGCCGACTTGCAGGTCACCTATCCGGTGCGCGACCGCAATTTCGCACGACCCAAAACGTCCGCGGGCTTCCCCGGCAATACGTTCGAATTCGGCAGCGGCCATCGCCTCATGCGCTTCGTACGACAGGCCCGTAACCGGGCGATCGTCGTCGGACATCTCCCGCACGACGCCCACGAATGTGATGACCGCGCCGCACGCATTGGTCCGGACCGATCGCGCGATCGACGCGACATCGATCGGATCGCGCACGATCGCAAACATCACCCGCCTCCGGCCGGCGGGAGCAAAGCGATCTCGTCTCCGTCTTCCAGGGTTTCCCCCCGCGGTACGACACGCCCGTTGCGAGCGATGCGCGTCGACTGCGCGAGCTGCGGCAATCCTTCACACGTTTTAGCCAAATCGTCCCAGAGCGAGCCGGCCGTCGATCCGGACGATAGCTCGACTTCGCGCGGCGGTCCAAGCAGCTCGCGCACGCGCGCGAACGCCAGCACACGCACCTTCACGCGATGCGCGATCGTTTTTGCGGGCTCGGCTTGAGCGCGAACTTTTCGATCGCTTGAGCGACGCCGTCTTCTTCGTTGCTGGCGGTGACGTGCTTAACCGCCTCGCGCACTTCGGGCAGCGCGTTGGCCATCACGACGCCGACTCCGGCCCAGCGCAGCATCGGCACGTCATTCCGCGAATCGCCGATTGCGAGCACGCGTTCGGCTGGGACTTGGAAATCGGCGCAGAGCCGCGCGAGTGCACGCTGTTTGGTCGCCTCGCGGCTCGTTACCGCGCACTCGACGAAATCAAGCCACGTTTCGTATTTAAAATGCAGCGGAAAATCGCGAAACTCTCCTTCCATTGCTTCGACCGATTCCCGGCCCATGAAGCGGATGAACGTCGGCGCCGTGTGCATGACTTCGGCGAACGTCTTGACTTGCCGCCACGCGGGGCCGCGCATGTCATCCATGTGCAATTGCGAACCCTCGAGCCGGTAGAAAAACTCTTCAGCGTAGATTGCTACCGACAGACCTTCGCGTTCTGAAAACTCGATCATCGGCTTGGCGTACTGAAGCGGAACGGGAATGTGGCCGAGCGTGCGGTTCGCGCCGAAGTCCTTGGTCAACGCGCCGTGACAGCAAATGACGGGCAGATTCAGGCCGAGCTCGCGGCTCACGCGTGTCGGCATGTCGACGCCGCGGCCGGTGACCAGAACGATCCGGATGCCTGCCGCCAGGGCGCTTTCGATCGCGCGCCGGTTGCGTGGCGAAACGCGCTCTTGCGAGTCCAAGAGCGTGCCGTCCAAATCAAGCGCGATCAGGTCGAACCGCATCGGCTCCATTCTATACCCTTCGTCAAACCGGCGCCTCCGGCGCCCGATGCAACCTTCAGTGTTGCCGCTACGTTGATTTATAACGAATGACCAACGTCTACGGCCGCCCATTTTTGGCTCTGGCCCTCGCCCTTTCCGCCACCGGCGCGGCATGGGCGCAAGGCAGCCGCTGCACGCGCGAAACTCTCGCGGTCAAGGGCATGCCGCTGACGGTCAGCTACTGCGTCTCCGCCGAAACGTCCGCGGCCTCCGGACACGATCTGTCGGTGCAAGTGACGGAGAGTTACGGCACCTCGCGCGGTTCGTTTTCAACGCAGAGCACGCTCCAATTCATCGCCGGCGAGAGCGTTTCGCGCGTCATCGAAGACGTCGCCCTGACACGGCTCGGGCTGGAAGGTACCCTCCACCTGACCCTCGTCTACCGCGGCGGGCTCGTGCGAATTGAGAGCGCCCTCCTGACCCCCGGCGCCATCACGATAAAATAGGCTCGCCCGGCCCTGCAACCGAAGCGGGGGAATGGGGTATTTTAGTGTGGTGATGCGGCGGCTTTACATAGCGTTCGGCATGTCCAAGGTTCCCGACGGCTGTCGAGGCTAATTTCGATGGCCTGCACGGCGTATGCCCCGAACCTCACGGCTCGCGACCAAGCGCACTTTCTCTATGACGCGATCCCGTCCGGACTCTTCAAGGTCGAGATAGCGGACGAGCGGATCCCGTGGCGCATCAGCCCCGAGCCGTTCGCATTGTCGCCGCGGGCCCTCGCGCGGATCGAGACGATCGGCGCAAACTTATTGCTCTTCTATCGCGCGCTCAATGCGCTCTACAATCGCAGCGCCCGCGGAACCGCTCCGGCATTCATCGCCGAGTACCTGGACCAAGGAAAGCCGGAGCACATCGTGCGGCTCTCCCGTCAAAACCGTTTCCGGCAAGATCTGCCCGGCGTTATCCGTCCCGATTTGATTCTGACCGACGACGGCTTTATCGCGAGCGAACTCGACAGCGTTCCCGGAGGCATGGGTTTTCTCGGCGCAATGTCCGAGGCGTATTGCAAGTTGGGTATGGAAAGCATCGGCGGTGCCGACGGCATCGCGAGCTCTTTCGCTACCATGCTCGCCGCGGCGACGGGAAAAGAACAGCCGGCGGCCGCCATCGTACTCTCGGACGAATCGGGCGACTATCGCCCGGAGATGAGCTGGATGGCCCAGGCGCTAACGCGCGTCGCGAACTTGAAAGCGTTCATGTGCCGCCCGCAAGATATTTACTTTACCGAAGAGGCGCTGTTCGTGCGGCTCCCGGACGGACGCGAAGAAAAGATCGACGCGCTCTACCGCAACTTCGAGCTCTTCGATCTGCTCAACGTCCCCAAGCAAGAGCTCATGCTTTACTCGGCGCGCCACAATCGCGTGACGATGACGCCGCCTCCGAAAGCGCAGCTCGAAGAGAAACTGGCGTTCGCACTCTTCCATCATCCGCGGCTCGCGAAATTGTGGAAGGCCGAGCTCGGCAGCGCCGTCTACGATCACCTCAAGCAGCTTTTTCCGGAAACGTGGGTTATCGATCCGCGCCCGCTTCCGCCGCAGGCGGTCATCGCCGGGCTAGAAGCGAACGGGGCGCCCATCTCGGACTGGATGCAGCTTGCGGAGTTGACGAAATCGGAGCGCGATTACGTGATCAAACCGTCAGGTTTTTCGGAACTCGCGTGGGGTTCGCGCGGAGTACGGGTTGCCAATGACCTGACCAAAGACGAATGGACAGCGACGCTTCAGGAAGCCGTGCGCGAATTCGAAACGACGCCACGCATTCTGCAGCGCTTTTATAAAGGAAAGCGGGTTCGTCAGACCTATCTCGATCGCGCCGCCGACGAAATCCGCACGTTTGAAGGCCGCGTGCGGCTCTGTCCTTATTTCTTCGTCGTCGGCAACGAGACACGCTTGGGCGGCATCCTCGCGACGGTCGCTCCCGCGGACAAACGTCTTATTCACGGTATGACCGACGCTGTCATGGCGCCATCCATACTCAAGGAAGACGGCGCCTAAACGGCGCCGTCTTCCCTTACCACTACTTCAGAACGATGATCGACGGTTTCCCCGTTGGCAAACCCTTGGGTGTGTCGAGCGGATTCCACAGCAGCCACAACTTGCCGTACGTTTCGAGCATCGAGGCGATCACTTTCTTCTGCTGCGCGACGGGCATCCCAGGGAGCGTGGCGCTTACCTTCGGAATCTCCACGCGATGGTAATGCCATAGCGCCTGTTCGGATTTCGAAAACGTCTTCCAAACAGCAGTAGGGACGATGGTTTCGATCTCGATCAGGCGCGCGTTGGCGGCATCCGATTCGTAGATCTGGCACTCAAACAAACCGCCGGCTACCGCTTTGCACCAGTGGTGTGCAACTTCGGCCGGATGTCCGGATCCCAGATGCTTGAGCGCATCAATGTGCAGCGTCCAGCCGGCTGAGGGCATTGCCGGCGCCGAAGCCGCCGCCGGCCGCAACGCCAGCCTGGAGCTCAACAGGCCAAGGCTAAACGCAAAAAGGACTGCAACGAAAAGCGCACATTTCTTCATAGGCAACCTCCGATGCGCTAGTAGGTGCGCAGCTCGCGTGCCCGCTCCTGCCAGGAAGGGCTGAAAATCGCGTGCAAGCGATGGTCATGCCACGTACACCCGGCACGTATGTCGGCGGCGGGCGCGTGTTGACGCGCACCGCCGGCGGATTAAAAATGTACGTCGCCGCAAACGACATCTGCATTTCGCCGCACATCATCCTTGACGGCGTTTGGGAAGAGTGGACGGAAGCGACGCTGGGCCGCGTCATCAAACGTGGCATGCGCGTCCTCGAGATCGGCGCAAACGTCGGGTACTTCACGCTGTTGATGGCACACCTGATAGGTCCCGCGGGCTCGGTCTATGCGTTCGAATGCGATCCCGAACTCGCGCAAATCGCCGAAGACAATGCGGAGATCAACGGTTTTGCCGCCCGCGTTACGGTCGATCGTCGGGCTGTGGGCGAAACCCCCGGCCCGGCGCAATTCCGCCGCGCGCAGCGTCACCGCGGAGGAGGAACGCTCGTCGCCGACCTGCAGCAGATCCCGCAGCTGCGCGAAACCGAGCGCGAAGCGCTGACCGTGGATGTGACGACGGTGGGTGCGCTTCTTCAGCAGCTCGGTCGGACGTTCGATTTCGTGAAGATTGACGCAGAGGGCGCCGAAACGTGGATCTTAAACGGCGGCACCAAACTGTTCGCCGACCTGGAGCAGCCGCTCATGGTCATGATTGAGTTTTGTCCCGCTTTTCTGCGCGAGGCGGGCTACGATGCGGTCGCCGAGCTGCGCCGTTTCGGCGAATGGGGTTTCGGCGTGCAACGCTTGGACCCGCGCCGCAGACGCCCCGTGCGGTGCAGCGCAGAGGCGCTGCTTACCGAACCCTACTCTGAACTGCTGCTAACGCGCGCGTAGCCGCGCATAAATCGCGTCTTGCTGCGGAACGACCAGCTCGTCAACGACGAGCGTTGCCGGATCGTACCAAAGCGTAAACTCGACCGGATCGCTAACCGAGAGCGGGACGTCGGCAGCCGGCACGTCCTTGGGCCGGTCCGCTTTCAGCGCGGCGTCGAGCGCGATCGCCGCGCCGCGTCCGAACATCGGTGAGACCCCGGTAAACGATTGCGTGTTCCAGGCGCGGAGCTGCGCCGGCAAAATGAAAAATCCGGCAAACATCGTGCCGTCGAGTACCGCGAAGTTTTTCGTGTTCGCTCCGAGCGTATAGGACATGCTGCCGTTGTCCGCGGTCTCGGTCGCAGTATTTCCTTTGAAGGCGAGCGCGGCGTGAACCGTGTGGCCCGGCGGACGGTATACTGCCATGTAGCTTGCGGGTGCCAGAGTTCCATCCAAATTCAGCGTAGCGCTACCGGCAAAATCGGCTCCGCCGTAACTCGCTGAGGCGCTTTCGGTCACCTGGACGCCGGCCGGCGTATGCGTTAACTGAATCGTCGTTTTTCCGGCGGACGCGCCTCCAATGGAAACCGAGTACGTGTACGCACCGTCGGCCGGTGTAGCGGGCACCGTCGCTGCCGCAAGAACAAAAACCAGGGCCAGCATCATCTCGTCTCCATTCGATACGCCGCGATAGCATCGGCGAACGCGTCGATCTCTTCGGCGGTGTTGTAACCATGTGGCGCAACACGAATCCCTTTGGGGCGGTACGTCGTCACGAAGCCTTCCTTTTGCAAATGCTTTCCGAGCGCTACCGGATCGTTATCCGGAAATGAAAAGGTCACGATGCCGGAAGACTCCGCTGCGCTGCGGACGCTCGCAACGTGCGCGCCCGCACGATGCAGCCGCTCGACGAGCCGGTCCGTCAGCCCGAGAACGTGTTCTGCGATGCGTGAAGTTCCGGCCCCATCGATGATCGCCACCGACTCTGCCAACGAGAGCGCGCCGATGAAGTTTGGCGTGCCGCCTTCAAAACGGGTAACGTCCTCGACGTAGGGCTGCCCGTAGTCCAAGAAGTCCCACATGTCGGCGGTCGAGCGCCATCCCGGGGAGGCCGTTGCGATGCGGCCGAGCAGATCCGCGCGTAGATATAAGAAACTCACGCCCTGCAAGGCGAGCAGCCATTTCGCGCCGCCCGCATAGAGCGCGTCCACTCCGCACGCTCGCACGTCTAGCGGAAATGCACCGAGACCTTGAATCGCGTCGACGCAGAGCAGCGCTCCGGCAGCGTGCGCGACTTCAGCCAGTCCGGCCAAATCGTGACGGTACCCGTCTTGGAACGAAACCCACGAAACGGTGACGATCTTGGTGCGCGGCGTGATGTGCGCGCGCAAGACGTCCGGCGTCACGCGGCCTGTGCTCGTCTCGATGAACCGAATAGCTACGCCGCGCTTGCGCAGAGGCAGCCAGGGCTGAACATTGGCGGGGAATTCGTCGTCGGGCAAGATCAGCTCGTCGCCCTCTTCCCACGGATAACCGGCGCTCAGCGCGTTGGCGCCGTCGCCCGTATTGCGCAAAATTGCGATCTCGCCCGGGCGCGCGCCGATGAACGCCCCGATTCGCGCGCGGTATGCCGGCATATTCCGTTCGTAAGGAAAGACGCCGAGCACGCCGGCCTGCGCGTGCGCGCCGATGAACTCTTGGAGCGCGCGCCTCGTGGGCTCGGGAAGAACGCCGACTGCGGCGTGATTGAAATATTTCGTGGAACGGGTAACGGCGAAGAGCTCGCGCGGCAGCGGGGTCGTCAAGCGTCGCCGATCATTTCCTTTGTGTGCCAAGCGATGTTGTTTGCGCGATCCCCGACACGTTCGAGTTCCGCCAGTACGAATAGGATGCGCGCTCCCGCCGGCACCATTTCGGGATCGGCCTGCATCTCTTGTTCCAGCGCGCGAACGCTGCGCTTGTATTGCCGATCGACTTCGTCATCCTCGTCGATCACGCGTGAGGCCAGTTCGGCATCGCGCTCGGTATACGCGCGCATCGCGCCCACGAGTGTCGCGATCGCCAGCTCGGCGATGCGATCGATTTCCACGCGCACCGGACGCAGAGTCACTTCGGCAAGTTTGATAGCGTGCTTGGCGATATCGACGCCGTAATCGCCGATCCGTTCGAGATCGGTAGCTATCTCCAGCATAGCCGCAATCTCGCGCAGTTCGCCCGCAACGGGCTGCTGCCGCCAGATGAGCTCGATGCACGAGGCTTCGATCTTCCGGCGCAGATCGTCGATGGCGTCATCTCCGGCGATGACGCGTGCGGCCGCCGAGGTGTCGCGCTTCTCCAACGCTTCAACTGCGATGCGGATAGCATCGCCTGCCAAAGCGCCGAGCCGGACGACGTCGAGCCGAGTTGATTCGAGCGCCTCGTGATATGCGGTACGCATCTCTACAGTATAGCCGCAAGGTTCCGGCCACGCAATTGTACAATTTTCAGGCGTGAATCCTCCAACTGCCCCGCCCGTTGCAGTTGAACGCGACGGCGCGGTCGCCGTCCTCTCGCTCAACCGGCCGCAAGTCCTCAACGCGCTCAACGCCGAGTTACTCGCAAAACTCTCGAGCGAGCTCAAGACGCTGGACGCCGACGCAACCGTGCGCGCGGTCATCATTACGGGTGCCGGCAGTAAAGCATTTGCCGCCGGCGCGGATATCAGCGAGCTCAATGCACTGCGCAGTCCCTTTCAGGGCGCAACCAAGGCGCGCAACGGGCAAGCCGTTACGCTCCAAATCGAACGCATGAAGAAACCGGTCATCATGGCCGTAAACGGATTCGCACTCGGCGGTGGATGCGAGTTGGCGATGGCGGGTGACATTCTCATCGCGAGCGACAACGCGCGGTTCGGCCAGCCCGAAGTCAATCTCGGATTGATGCCGGGATTCGGCGGGTCACAACGCACGACGCGACTCGTTGGAAAAGGCATGGCGATGTACATGTGCCTGACCGCCGAAACGATCGACGCGCAGGAAGCGCTGCGCATCGGCCTCGTGCAAAAAGTTGTCCCGCAAGCTCAACTGCTCGATGAAGCCAAGCGCATTGCCAACGTCATCGCGGCCAAAGCTCCGCTGGCTATCGAAGGGACGAAGCGCGCCATCAACGCCGGCGCGCATTTATCGATCGCCGACGCGTTGGAGCTTGAATCAATCGAGTTCGGCACGCTGGTCGGGACCAGGGACTTTAAGGAAGGCACGAGTGCGTTTCTCGAAAAGCGCAAACCGGACTGGAGCGGCAATTAGGGCCCGCCTTCTCCTATCGCTGGCGCTGATCGCGTCAGCCACGGGTTTCGCGCGCGCTGACGATTTCGGACCGCGCGGTGACGTACGCGAATTGCGCTTCGTCGCGCAACGGCTTCTCGCGCACCGGGCTCGAACCGTGGGAATCGATCCGAAATCGATCGCTATCGCCGATGTCGTGGTGGTCGCCGACGCGGCGGTACTTTCATGGAATTACGGGATATCCACACGCTATGGGTCGCATGGAATCATGGGCTTAGTCCGCCGAGAAGCACGCTGGTGGGACGCTCTGGATGGATTTTCTTGGGATCAGACCGATTTGTGTTGGGACGCGGCCGTTTCATATCCGTTGAAAACACCCGACCGGATTGGAGGTCTCTCACCGGCTGCATTACTTTCTTACGGGCTGCCCATCGATCTCGTGAATCGCGCCGCACAAGTTCCGGGTCTTCGGCGCGCTATCATTGCGCCAACACCTCCTCCGTCCCGTCCCGAACGCTCCAGCAAATACGTCGGTCTTTTGGATTGTATGTCGGGCGCGATATACGATCCGGATCCGCCGCTGCCCGTGATTCGGAGCGCCGGCGGCGTCGAATCACGGCCGCGAAGCGTGCTAAGCGGATACGACGTATCGATACTCTACGCGCCGAACACTTCTGATGGCCGCAATCATTTTGCTCAGCTATACGCGCGGCCACCGACGCAAGCTGAAATCATTCCCTATCCCACGACGCGGCGGTTCATTTCAACGTCGGTTCTCTATTTCGATCTGACAATTGACGGTTCGAAGCCTGTGACGTTCGCCCCGGGTACAACCATCGATATTTGGTTTCCATTCGTGCTCGACGACACGCTCAGCTACGACTTAACGATCGGATTCGCAAACGAACCAATCGGTCCGGTTTATGCCAAGCCGTTCGATAACGTGCTGCACTACAAGCTGCCCGGCTTCACCGCGGTCCCGGGCCAAACACTGATGGCCGAGGTCGACGGCAACTGGCCGTAACAAACAGGAAATATTCCGGCAACGCGCGCACCCTACGGTTCAGCGATGCCGGGAAAATATACTAGCGACGACATTATGGCCGCTCTTATCGATTTTAAGCTGGGCGTAACTCAGCGCCTTGAAAGCGTTGATAAGAGAGGCGGCGACATCATGACCGTCCTCATCGATTTTCGGGATGCAGTGGCTCAGCGTTTTGAGCGCATCGATAAGACATTCGAGATCCTGGACAGGCGGTTCGACTCGCTTGAGTACCGGTTGAATAAGCGATTTGATTGCGTCGACCTGCGCTTCGACGCCTTTGAACGACGAGTTACGGCGCTAAAGCAGCGCTAACGTCTTGGCGGCGTGCGCCATGTTCAGCTGAATGGCCGGATTGAGGCCCTCCCACGTGGCGCGAATACGCCCACGCGTATCGATCACAACCATCGTAGGAAACCCTTGGAGCTGAAAAAGACCACGCGAAAGGGCCGGGGGGTCGATGACGACGTTACTCAGCGAGTTCTGACGCGCAAAAGCCGCAGCCAATTCGCGCGGCTCGCCGACGTCGACCGGAATGACGCGCACCTGCGGGTGCGAGCGCGCGAACAACTCGACCAGCGGAAGCGAAATCCGGCACGGCGTGCACCACGAAGCATAGAACTCCAGGAAAACGACGCGACCGCGCAGCTTTGCAAGCGCAAACGGCGCGCCAGAGAGCGTTTGAAAATGAGTGGCGGGCGCCGGGTACGCCGCGCTTTCGGGCAGCGAGCGCGGCGCCACGAGCAAACGGTAAGCGATAAATGCGACCAGCGCGATCGCCAGCGCATCGAGGATCAGCCGCACGCCTCCAAAACGCCGCACCACGTTCATTCCGAACTGAAGACTGCGGCGATGCCTTGACCGCCGCCGATGCATGCCGAAGCCACGGCATATCCGCCGCCTCGGAGCCGCAAATGGTGTAACGCCGTGTATGCCAGCCGCGCGCCCGACGCGCCGAGCGGATGTCCGAGCGAGATTGCGCCGCCATGCGTATTGAGCCGCGCATCGGTGAACTGCGGCTCGTAACCCATCTCCTTCAAACACGCGAGCACTTGCGGCGCGAACGCCTCATTGATTTCGATCGCGGATACATCGTCGCGCTTGATGCCGGCATCCGATAACGCTTTGGGAATTGCGATCGCCGGTCCGATTCCCATGATATCCGGATCGATGCCAACGACGCTAGATCCGGCGAGCCGTCCGATCCAGCTCAGCCCGTCAGCTCTCGCCTGTCGCACGGTCGTGAGCACGACCGCGGCAGCTCCGTCGGTAATACCGCTGGCGTTTCCCGGCGTGACCACGCCGTCTTTGCGAAATCGCGGGGGCAACTTCGCCAGCTTTTCAATAGAAAGACCCGCTCGCGGCCCTTCGTCCTTTTCCACAGAAAGCGGCTGGCCTTGCCGATCCCGCGTCTGCACCGCGACGATCTCCTCGCCGAAATATCCGTCGCTTTGGGCTCCTAGCGCGCGTTCTTGCGAGCGCAGCGCGAATTCATCGCAGGCCTCACGCGCGATCGCGTAAAGTTCGGCGAGATTTTCGGCGGTTATCGCCATCGGCAGTCCGTTGTACGAATCGGTGAGCGCCTCCCATAAGGTATCTTCAAACTTCGCGCCCGCGCCAAGCGGGAAGCCTTTGCGCGCGCCGCGCACGACGTGCGGCGCCTGACTCATCGACTCGGTGCCCCCGGCGAGCGCATAAGTGCTCTGGCCGAGCCGCAAAGAATTCGCGGCGGTAAGGATCGCCTGCAGCCCGCTGCCGCACAAGCGGTTGAGCGTGAGTGCCGGCACACCGATCGGAATACCGGCGCGAAGAGCGGCATGGCGCGCGAGGTAGATCGCGTCCGCACTGGTTTGCATGACGTTGCCGAAGACAACGTCGTCAATCCCATCTTTTGGGACGCCGCTGCGCGCGATGGCACCTTCTGCTGCCGCTACTGCAAGATCGGTGGCGGTGAGTTCGGCTAATGCGCCGCCGAAGTTGCCGAAAGGCGTCCGCGCTCCGGCCAAAATCACGACATCGTTTTCAGTCACCGTGCCAGCCTACAACGGTGGGGAAGCGGCGCCCTTGCAGGCGACCGCCGTAAAACCCCAAACCTGTAGGCCCGATGCCAATGAACAGGCCGGCGGCGATTACGATGGACGCCCGCTCCTTACAGCCCGCAACCCGCACCGAACAGATTCTCGAGGCGTTCGACAAGCTCGCTCTCAACGCGATCCTTGAACTGAACGAGGAGACCGATCCGCGCGCGCTGCGCAACGAGCTCGCGCAGCTGCGCCCCGGAAAGTTTTCGTGGGACGCGCGCAACCTCGGTTCGAACCGCTGGACGATCCGCGTCGAGCGCATCGACGAAAACGCCGAACCCGAAGCGCTGCTGCAGCACGTGGCGCCGTTTGGAAGCGCCAAAGCCGCAACGCTGCGCGACTTGGCCCGGCAAATGACCGAGCGCACGTACCGGGCCGGCGAAACGATCTTCGACGAAGGTGAGGTGTGGCCGTATCTGGGCATCGTGAAATCCGGTAAGGTCATCCTTACGCTGCTTTCGCCCGACGGAAAAACGCATACCCTCGGCGAGCGGTTAACGCACGATACGCTCAACGACAGCGGCACCTTCGATCAAGGCGGAGCCACAACGCGCACCGAGGCGCTCACCGACGCAACGATCTTCACGATCGCAAGCGAAGCCGTTTTGCACGCATGCCGCAACGATGCCGAGCTGGCACTGGGATTTCTCTCCGAAGCGTCGCAAGCGCGCCGCCGTTCGATCGACACCATTGCCGACTTAGCGTTCGCGCACGTCTTGCAACGTGTTGCCAAATTCTTGCTCGGCTATGCGCGAGCTTCGGTCGGCATGACGCGTGGACTTCCCGGCGTCGAAAATCTTTCCCAGGCCCAGATTGCGGCAGCAGCCGGGACCGTGCGCGACATGGCCGCGCGCGCCCTCCTGCGCCTCAAAAATGCAGGCGCGGTAGAACTCGATCGCGGACGCGTGAAAGCGATCGACCGCGCGAAGCTCGAAGCCTTCGCGCAAAACGTACAAGCGCCGCCGGTTTAGCAGTTCTTATTGCGGAATCGTCGCGGACGCAATCGCCTTTAACGCCTGACCGAATGACGCGACCGGCACAACGTGGATCCCGGGCGTATCTTTGATTTCGGCGTAGTTTTCCACCGGAACGAGGAAGAGCGTTGCGTCGGCGATGCGCGCCGCGGCGATTTTTTGCGTGGCGCCTTCAATCGGCCCCACCGAGCCATCGTAGGCAATCGTGCCCGTTCCGGCAATGCGCAGCGTTTCCGGCAGCGGATCGCGTTTGAGCGAACGGTAGATCTCAAGCGCAAACATGAGGCCGCCCGAGCTTCCCGCGACGTGCGGCAGATTGTAGCGGACTGCGATCGGCAGACGCGGTGCCTCGACAATTGTGGTCAAATACGTTCCGAGCACAGTGCGGCCGCGAAACGACCGGGTTTTCACCTGCACCGTGCGAGCAGAACCGCGCCGTTGCATGCCGACGCTAACGACCGTACCGGCTTTGATGCCGCGCATCACGCCGGCGAGTTGCGATCCGCTCGAGACCTTCTTTCCATCGATAGCTGTAATAACGTCGCCTTGGCGCAACACTCGCGCTGCGTCCGAATGCGGCGAAAAATACAGAATCATCACGCGACTTCTCGGAGCTGGGACGCGGTATCCCGCGGCGCGTTCGGCGACCGCTGCCGCGATCGTTTGACTCTCAGTCATCGCGTCGCGCTCGACGTCTTCATATTGCGCCGGAGTGATGCCGCGCGGCAAGACATCGTCGGTTCGGATGACGCGCGCACCCGGCGTGAAGGCGCTCAGTAACTCAAGCGGCGTTACGCGCGTCGCAAATCGCACGTCCGTTAAATACAAGTGCGTCTGCGGCGTGAGCCCAGCCAGTGAAACCACGTCGCCTAAATCGAGGGCGCGTCCAGGAAGGATCAGTGAATAGGGCGTCGGCGCGAACGCACAGATCAGCGCGAGTACTGCGAGCGCAACATACACCATCACCCGGTTGCGCGCCAGCTTCACCCGCATGCCGGAAACTACTGGACGACTTCTACCGATTCGAGTTGGGTTGTCTCGTCGGCGGCTTGAGCGTCGAACGCGGCACGTTTGCTCTTAGCCGCTGCATCCGCCATCGGTTGAGCGGGCTCCGCCTGCGCACGCGGTGCAAGCGCCTCGCGTCCTTTGCGGATCGAACCGAGCGCACCGGCCAGCCTGTTTTCCAGTGAGCCCAACGTTTGCAGTGCGTATTGGTCCGCGCCTTCCCGAACTTTTCGGGCGCGCTCCTCGGCTTCTTTAAGGATGACGTCGGCCGTTGTCCGGGCACGCTGAACAATCTCGTGATCGTCGAGCAGCTCTTCGTGTTTACTCGCGGCCTCGGTGACGATCGTTTGCGCTTTCTCTTGTGCGGCGCGCAGCATCCGATCTTGATCCTTCGCGATGATCTTCGCGCGGCCCATCTCTTCAGGCAGCGAAGAGCGGATCTTTTCGACGAACTCCATCAGCCGTTCTTCGCTGAGGATGCGATAGCCGGCAGGCAGCCACGTTCCATCGTGCACGAAAGTTTCCAGTTTGTCCAAGACGCGATAGACCGACATTGATTCCCTCCGTTATGTTGTGCGCAAGGTCGCGCGTTTGGCCGCCATGAGCCGCATCACCGGATCCGGCACGAGCGCGGCAACGTCGCCGCCGAGAAAGAAAACTTCTTTTACGATGCTGGAGCTGACGAACGAATATCGCTGATCCGACATGAGGAACATCGTATCCACGTCGGAAAGGGCGCGGTTCATGAGCGCAGTCGACATCTCGCTCTCAAAGTCGGAAACCACCCGCAGCCCCTTGATGATGACGGCCGCCCGTTGCTCGCGAACGTAATCGGCCAGCAACCCGCGAAAGTGCTCGACACGCACATTGGCCAGGTTTTTGACGCAGTCCCGAATCATCGCCTCGCGCTCTTCGAGCGTGAACATCGGTTCCCGCTTTTGCGGGTTGACCACGACTGCAACGATCAGCTCCTCGAAGCAACGGGCCGCGCGTTCGATGACGTCGAGATGTCCGTTGGTCGGAGGATCGAACGACCCCGGATAGACGGCTCGCACCGCGCGCCCGTCGTTCATGCTACCGGCGTGAAGAAAGCCAGGGCGACATCGCCGTAGACTTCTTCCCGGACGCTGCGGTACCCCGGTATGTCGGGAAGAATCATGCGCGCGCTGTGCTCGTAAATAACGAACGCTTCGGGCGCGAGCAAGTTGCGTTCAAGCAGCAGTTTGAACATCTGCATGGGAATCTCGCCGGCGTACGGCGGATCGGCATAGACCAGATCGAAGGCTGGGTCGAGGCGGTACAGCGCGCGATCGACCGGCGCGCCGACGACCGTTACGACATCCTCCACTCCCATTTCGCGCGCGGCTTCTGCAATCGTTTCGGCGGTTTCGCGATGGCCCTCGACGCAAACGACCGACGCGGCGCCGCGCGAGGCGGCTTCGAACCCGATCGCGCCGGTGCCGGCGAACAGATCGAGAAAGCGCGCACCTTCGATCCGCGACTGCAAGATCGAAAAGAGCGACTCTTTTACGCGGCCCGGCGTCGGCCTGACGTTGACTCCTTTGGGCGAGCCCAGTTTGCGGCTGCCCAAGTTTCCGCCGGTGATTTTCGGCACGCTCGCGTCTTTCTACAGCAGCGTAAGCAGTTCCGCGAGCCTGTGGATAACTGCGCTGGGCTGGGGCAGCTCGGGCGCATACGTCACGCCTTCGGCGTCGAGCCAGATTCCGCGCATTCCGGCGGCAAGAGCGGCGGCGATATCGCCGCGCGGGTTGTCGCCCACGTAGGCTATGTTACGCGAATCGGTTTTCAACGCTACCGCTAATGCAGCGAACGCCTCTGCTTGCGGTTTCTGCGCGCCGATTGCATCGCTCACGAGTACCGGACCGGCGAAATCCAGCTGCCGCGCCTTCTCTTGCTGCAGCGGCGACCAGCCGTTGCTCAAGATCGCGCAGGCGATGCCGCGCTGCCGCAGTTCGCGAAGCACCGCACGCGCGTCCGGCTGAGCGACGAAAAACTCGGGCACGCTTTCAAGCGCCATCCGTTTGTACCGCTCGACGTACCCGGCGGGCGGCTGCGCGCCGCGTTCGGATGCGAAACGTTCCACTGCCTGGTCGATCGAGAAAGCACCGCAGCGCTGACGTTCCAGCAGATCGTCGATGCGGTTAGACTCCTGCGCTAAGGTACGTAAACACGTTCCGCCCTCCGCGCAAATTGTCTCGAGCAAGCGCAGGAACGCGACGCGTTCCAATTTGTTGTCGATCCCCAGCGTGTGATCGATATCAAACCCCAATGCCTTTATGGGCATTGGGGAAAACCGCGCGCTTATTTCGGGCTGGGGCCGGTGACGATGCGAACGAAATCACCAGGCCGGATCCATCTGCGCATGGCCGCGGAGATCTGCGCCGGCGTGACGCCGAGCTCGCGGCGCGCGTCGATCAGATTTTGGTTCAGCGGCAATCCGAAAGACGCGTACCGGTGCAGGATTGAGGCGACACCGTCGTAGCTTTCCAGCGCGATCGGAATGTCACCCATCAGCTGCGCCTTCGCTCGGAGCAACCGATCTGCCGTCACGGGTTCGGTTTGCATGCGCCGCAGATCCGCGACGGCCAGCTGCTGCGCGGGCACGATTTTGTCGGGATCGGAACCGTAACCGACACTGAAGGTCGACCGGGTCTTGCCGGTGCTGAGCGTGCTCGAAACATCGTACACGTAACCCCGCACTTCGCGTAGATCATGGTAAAGCAGCGACGAATAGAAACCGCCGCTCAGAATCGTGTTGGCGACTTTTAGCGCAGGCCAATCTGCTCCCGTACGCTTCACCGCTGTCGTTTCGATGAGTTCCACCGTGGATTGGACGCGGCCGGTGGCCGGAACGTTGGCCGCGCTCGGTTTATTCGGGGGAACCGGCGGCGGCTCGGTTTGCGGTTTGGGTCCGCTCGCGCTCCATCCGCCGAAATACTTCGCGATCACTTGCTTCGCGCGCGCCGGCGTCACGTCGCCGACCACCACGATCGTCGTCAGGTCGGGGCGGAAAGTGCTCGCGTAATACTGCTTGGCGTCGTCGAGCGTTACGCCGGTCATCGATGCGACCGATGCGAAACGCTGCGCCGGATCACCGGGCGGGTACAATGCTTTTGCCGTGGCGACCGCCGCCAAGTGATCCGGCGACGTTGCGTCCCCGGTCAGCGCGCCAAGCTCTTGCCCCTTGACGATCGCGAAGTATTGCGGAACGAACCGCGGGTGCAGTTCGTTGTCCGCCAGCAGCTGCGCGGCGCGTTCGAAGTTTGGGCTCAAGGCTTGAATGCTGAACGAAGTGCCGCCCGACTCGTTAGCCGCGATCGCATCGAGCGCTTGTTGGTAAGCCAGCCGATCCAGCGAGCTCGTACCGTAGTTGAAGAGATCGCCCGTAACCGAGCCAACGCCTTCTTTTCCCGGCGGGGCCTCCACTTGCTCGTCGTTTTCGATCTCGCCCGTTACGCTAACCGTGTGAGTGGCGTGGTCGGGCTGGACGATGATGCGCAACCCATTCGGCAAGACGGTTTGTACCGGGTTCAGCGTCTGAGCCGGAACGCTCAAATGCGTTAAGATGCTCCGCGCCCAGACAGGAAGCGCTTCGTGCTTGCTCGGCGGAATCGAATTGTTTTCTTTCGCCATAGCACCGCCAGCCGCGCTGACCTTGCCCAGATTCTTTGGAACGGCATACGCCGCCACGACTTTGTCAGCTCCGAAATCCGCGCGTAGTACGCGGTTGACGTCGGCAGTCGTCACCCGCGTATACGCCGCGATGGTATCTTGCGGCGAGTTCAATCCCTGCACCGCCACCGCGTCGCTCCATTCCGTCGCCAAACCCTCGATAGAGGTGGCGTTGTACTCGAGTTGTGCGATCTCGCGCTGAATCGACGCCTGCACCAAGTCCCCCGGTACGCCCCGTTTGCGGTAGTTGTCGATGACGCCGCGAAGCAGCTTGTCGGCATCTTCGGGCTTGCTCGTTACCGGAACCACGATATATGCGAGTCCGATGGAGAGATCGGCAAAGGGCGGCTGAAGAGCGAACCCGCTACCCAATGCTTTGCCTGCAGCGGTCAAACCGAAAAGATCGCCACGCTGGCTGCTCAGAACATCGGCAAGAATGTTGGCTGCAGCAAAATCTTTGCTGCGAAAACCGGGAAGCCGGTAGCCCAAGAGCACCGCCGTGAACGGCTGATCCGAAAAATCGTGATAGAGGTGCGTCCGCAGCGGACGCGCTTTCACAGGTTGACGCGGCGGCAGTTTGGCGGCGGGCCAGTCGCCGAAGATCTGTTTGACGCGCGCGATGGTTGAGGGACCGTCGACGTCGCCGACGATCACGTAGACCGCGTTATTGGGGTGATACCATTTTTCATAGAAAGCACGAAGCTGCGGCGCGTTGATGGTATGAGCAAAGTCGTAAACAGTGCCCAGCCCATTGTTGGCGTACGGCGTTCCGGCAAGCAGAGTATTCTCCATCTTCGTTTGTAGCCGGTAGAACGCGTTGCCGTTATCCGAGGTGACCTCTTGCGTGATCGCTTTGCGCTCGTCGTTCCACTGCTGCTGCGAAAGAAGCGCGCCGGTGGCACGGGAGCGCTCCAGACGAAGGGCGATGTCCAAATATTGAGCCGGGACGCTGAAAAAGTATTGCGTGATCGCGCTCTGCGTAATCGCGTTGAACGCTCCGCCGGTAATGTCGACGGTATCCATGAATTGCGAAGACGAGAGGGTTTGGCTTCCGCGAAACATCATGTGTTCCAGTGCGTGCGCGAGACCCGCGATCGTTTGATCGTTCGAGCCGGCGCGGTAATTCAGCATCGTCGTGACCACAGGAGCGAGGCGGTCGGTCACCACCACCACTCTTAGACCGTTGGAGAGCGTGGTGCGAGTGACGTTCAACGACGCCGCCCGGGCCGGCACGAAACAGACGAAGGCGACTGCGGCGCAGAGGATGACCATGTAACGGAAACTATTCATGGCGGGCGGGTTCAAGAACTGAGCAGCATGGCCCTAGCGCTCGGTTCGCCTTCGACAAGCGCGCGCAGTCCGGCGTGGGCCGTCGCGCGAAGCTCGGGATCGTCCGCCACAATGCTCTCGGCTGCCGCCTTTGCATCGCGATAGACGGCAATGTCCCGCACGAGGTCCGCAACGCGAAAGTTTGCAAGCCCAGATTGCGCGGTCCCGGCGAATTCCCCCGGGCCGCGCAGCCGCAAATCTTCTTCGGCGATCGCGAATCCGTCGTTGGAGCCCGCCAGAATCTGCAGCCTTTCGAGCTCCTCGGCTTCATCGGAGGCGATGAGCAGGCAGTAGGACTGTGCCGCGCCGCGCCCGACGCGTCCGCGCAGCTGGTGGAGCTGCGAGAGCCCGTACCGCTGCGCGTCCAGCACGACCATGACGCTTGCATTCGGAACGTCCACGCCAACTTCAACTACCGTGGTTGCCACCAGCACCTGAACTTCGTTACGCGCGAAGCGCTGCATGGCGTCTTCTTTGTCGCGCGCGGGCATGCGCCCGTGCAGCAGCCCAAGCCGTAGGTCAGGAAAGACGATCCGCTGCAGCCGTTCGGATTCGGCGACGACGCTGGTCAGCTCCAGTTCGGATTCGTCGATCACCGGCGCGACGATGTACGCCTGCCGCCCCAACGCAACGTTCTTTCGCACGAAGTCGTAGGCTCGCTCCAAACGGCTCTGCCGAAGCACGTATGTTTCGATCGGCGATCGCCCCGGCGGCAGTTCGTCGATGACTGAAACGTCCAGGTCGGCGTATATCGACTGCGCGAGGGTACGCGGGATCGGCGTGGCCGTCATGTGTAGCGTATGGGGCGCGCTTCCTTTAGATCGGAGTCGCGCGCGCTGCTCGACGCCGAACCGGTGCTGCTCGTCGATGATCGCCAGCCCTAGGCTTTCGAACTCCACGCCTTCGGTCAGCAGCGCGTGCGTCCCGACGGCTACGGCTGCCTCACCCGACCCCAGGCGCGCAACCGCCGTCGCCCGCGCCTTTGCACCTTGACTGCCGAAGACGGCCTCGACCGCGATTCCAAACGGCATGAGCAGCGGCGACAGCTTCGCTGCATGCTGCGCGGCCAAGATTTCCGTCGGCGCCATCAGAGCCGATTGAACGCCGTTGCGAGCCGCGAGCAAAATCGCCGCCGCCGCCACGAGCGTCTTGCCACTCCCGACATCGCCTTGAAGCAAACGGTTCATCGCCGAATCCCGCGCCATGTCGTCCCAAATCTCGCCAATCACACGTTGCTGCGCCGCCGTCAGGGGAAACGGCACTTCGCGCTGGAGTTCGCCGAGCAGTGCCGGCGAAGCGCGCAGCGCTCTCGCGCTGCGTGCGGCGGATCGCGTCTGACGTTTCATCTGCGCCGCTAGCGCGAGCGCGAGAAACTCGGTAAAAATAAAGCGCTCACGCGCTTTATTCGCCTCTTCGGGAGAGCCTGGTGCGTGCATGCTGCGGTAAGCTTCCCGTAGTTCCGGAAAGCGCCGCGCGCGCAAGATGGTTTTGGGCAGCGGATCCTCGCCGGCCAGCGTCAGCAGTTTCGGCAAGTTGCGCGCAACGACTTGGCGGATCTTGCGCGAGGTTAAATCCTTTCCCGCGGGATAAACCGGCACAAGCTCGCCGCGATGGGTTTCGCCTTCCGCCAGCACTTTGTGGATCGCGACGTTCATCGCCGCGCCGGTCAGTGTACGCTGCGTACGCCCGCGCACGAACAATCGCATGCCCTTGCGCAGTGCGCCCATCAAATAGCTGCGACCAAACCATTTCGCTATGAAAGAGCCCGACTCGTCGGCAAGTTCGGCTTCCACGATCGCCAAGCGGCGCGCGCGCCGCTCGCGCACCCAAACGATCGTCCCGGCCGCGTTCTCTTCAATGCTGTCATCTTGCGCACGCGCGAGCTGCGCGGCCGGCGTCACCTCTCTCAGATCGTCGTACCGGAACGGGAAATCGTTGAGCAGATCCAGCGGCGTGTCAATGCCGAGTTCGGCGAACCGCTCGGCCGAGGATTTACCGACGCCGGCGAGCTCCTCGAGATTCATCGGGCGAGCAACTGCGTGAGCGCGTACACCGTTTCAATATGCGGTACGGGAACGCCGTATTGACGTGCAATCTCAATCGTTGCGCCACAGATCGGTTCGAGCTCGAGCGGCTTGCCCGCTTCGAGGTCTTGCAGCGTGGACGTCTTGACGTCGGCGATGTGCATCGCCGTGTCCAGACGTTCCTCGGCGGTAACGCCGATCTCGACTCCGGCAGCGCGCGCCACCGCGAGTCCTTCTTCGACGATCTCGCGCAGCACCGCGCGTGTTGGCGGATCGTGCAGCATCGCACCGACGGTCGCGCGCGTCAGCGCGCTTACGGGATTGAGCGCCAAATTACCGAGCAGCTTGCGCCACACTAGCCGCCGGATGTCGCGCTCCACCGGGGCGTGCAATCCAGCATCCTCGAAAATCTTGGAGAGTTGCATTATCCGCTGCGTTTCCGAACCGTCGAGCTCGCCGATCGGATAGAGGGTATTGCCGCTTTGCTTCACGTGACCAGGTGCGGGGAGCATGCCCGACGTGTGCACGACGCCGCCGATGACCTGTTCGTATGGAATCGCCGCGCGAATACGTCCACCGGGATCGACGCTTTCGAGCGCGCGGTCTTGCGAATACCAAAAAGGCAAGCCATTCTGGAGCGTAACGAAAATGGCGCCTGACCGGACAGCTTTATCGAATTGCGGCAGCGCACCGTCCCACTGGTGAGACTTGAACGTCAACAGGACGTAGCGCGGATCGTCGAATTCGCGCAGGTCGGCAGCAGCCGGAATTCGCGCCTCAAAATTTCCCAGGACGCTTTCAATCTGCAGGCCGTTCTTTCGGATTGCCGCCAAGTGAGCGCCGCGCGCGACGACCCCGGCCTCGGCTCCCGAACGCGCCAGCGCGCCGGCGATGAACCCGCCGATTGCGCCTGCGCCAAATATGACGATCATGAAAGATTAGGCGACGGGCAGATTCGAACTGCCGAATGGAGCTTTTGCAGAGCTCTGCCTTACCACTTGGCTACGTCGCCGCCAAACAGCGGGTGGCGGGAATCGAACCCGCGCGTCGACCTTGGGAAGGTCACAGGCTACCATTACATCACACCCGCTCGCGGTTGGGCGTCGGCCACGGTTCTTCCCACCTCCGGTCCCGTCCTACAATACGGCGCCGGAGTGCGAGGTTGCAACGGAGAAACGAGACGGCGTGACGTGGGTATATGCGTTGCCGATCTGGGTGTTGGCTCCGCTCGCGGTGATCGCCGCCAGCGGCGTGGCGACGGGCGGCCTTCACCTTGTCCGCACGGCCATCAAACGCAAGCAGCTGATCTCGCATAACGACGTCGCCGGCGCGATCTTCGGAATCATCGGCACCGTGTTGGCGGTCGGGCTTTCTTTTATGTTCATCAACGTTTGGACGCAGTACGTTTTGGCCTCGGATACCGTCCAACGCGAAGCTAGCGCGGTCGCCGACCTCCACCACTTGGCCGACGCTTTTCCGCAGCCGACGCGGGCGAAGATCCAAGACGGTGTGGACAAGTACATCGAGCTCGTGATCAAACAGGAATGGCCACTGATGCGCGCGGGCGGCCACAGCGAAGCCGCTTACACGGCGGCCTACGATGTCCTGAACGTTATTACTTCCTTGAAACCCAAGTCTTCCGAGGAGATTATGGTGCAGTCACACGCACTCGATGCGGCAAACGCTTTCCTGGACGACCGGCGCCAGCGCCTCCATGCAAATGACGAGGGCATACCGCTGATCCTCTGGGCAGCGCTCTTTTTTGTCGCATGCACCGTGGTTGTCTTCTCCTACTACTTTCGCGTGGAAAATCCATTCGAACAGCACGTGATGGTTGCGGCGCTTGCGTCGGTCATCGTCATCGTCATGCTGTTGATCGCCGAATTCGATTATCCGTTCCGCGGTGACGTTGCCGTTTCGCCCGCCGCGTTCCAGCACGCCTGGAATTCCTTACATCATTTGCAAGGCGGCTACTGATGATGACGTGGGTCTACGCCTTGCCGGCGTGGATCTTAATGCCGCTCACGGTGGTGCTGGCGTGTATAGTCACGGGCGTCGCCCTTTACTGGACGCGAACCCGCTTGACTCGCAACGATCTGATAACACACAACGACGTCGCTTCCGCAATCCTGCAAATGCTCGGGACGGTGTTGGCGGTCATGATGTCGTTCATGGTGGCGGGAGTGTGGCAACAGTACGACGCCGCCGGACAGAACACGCAGATCGAAGCCAGCGCTCTTTCCGACCTCTATCATCTCGCAGATGCGCTGCCCCAATCCGCGCGGGGAGAGATTCAAGCCGGCGTCAGTGGCTATATCAGCCTGCTGCTCCACGACGAGTGGCCGCTCTTGGCGCGCGGCAGCGAGAGTTGGCGGGCCTCACAAGCCGCATACCGGATTCAGTATCTGGTGACGAATTTTAAACCTCCTAACCAACAAGCCTCGCTCGTGCAGTCGGAAGCCATCACTTACGCATCGCAGTTCTTAGATGCGCGCCGGCAGCGGGTCCGCGACAACGCGACGGGCATACCCAACGTCCTATGGTCGACGATGCTCGTCGTAGGAGCCGTCACGATTTTCTTCTCGTTCTACTTCAAAGTCGAGAGGCCGGCCGCGCAACACATCATGGTGGCCGCGTTAACCGCGGTCATCACGCTCATCTTCGTGCTCATCGCGGAGCTGGATTACCCGTTCCGAGGCGACATCGCGATTCACCCCGACGCGTACGTGCACGTCTACAACGCTTTGCACCACATTGGCTTTTCGAGCTAGCTTCCCAGCAAATTGACCGCGCGGCCGGCGACGATCGCAATCGTCACCAGCGACGTCAGCGCCTCGGCCATCATCAGCACTTTTCCCAAGCCCGTCAGCGGAAATGTGTCCGTGGGGCTAAATGCGGTCGCGTTGGTGAATGCGAGGAACAAGTAGTCCAGAAATCGCGGACGCCATGTCGATTTGGCGCGAAGGGCTGGATCGAGCAAGCTCTGCGACCACATGAAATCGCCCAGTTGCGGATTCTGGACAAAGTTCAACGCGCACCGCGCCGACGGGCCTCCGCCATCCACTTCCCAAAACCACAAGGAGTAGACCAAGATATTCGTCAGCCAAATCTGTACGGCAGCAAGCAGCAGTTCTTCTCCCGTAAACACGCGGTGGTGATGCACTGAGAGCTGATGCACCAGAAATAGTACGACCGTCGTGACATTGAAGACGCTCAGAATAGCGATGTGCGCGATCGACGCGGCGCGCTGCCATTCGGCCTCACGATGGCGATGCGGAGAGAGAATCAGCAGAGGAACGAGGATGCCCAAGACGAGCAACGGCAAGAGCCAGAGCGGCCCGACTACGATGCGCGGCGGCAGCGTGACGTAGAGCAGCAGAATGGCAACGACCGCAAGGGCGGCGTGCCACCGGGGCTCTTCCTTAAATGCGACGGCCAAGAAGCTGCAGTTCGCAGGCGGCTGCCCGATTGCATCCCGGAATGGCCGTCCCCGGTTACAGCCGTCATGGCTACCGATTTCAGAGACGGCAAGACCTTTCCGCGCCGCGGGCGCGAGGCAATGGGCGATGCGCTCTGGCTGGCGCGACTCTTCGACAAGGCGCGGGCGGCCGCGGCCGGTACGATTTTCGACTACATCTATCCATGTCCGATGGACAAAGGGGTCATGAAGCGCTGGGGAATAAGCCCCGACGAGTTCGATGAAGCCGTCAAGGCGCACGCCACTGACGAGACAATCCAGCAATGGCTCGTGACGCGCACGACTTCCGAACGCATCGCCCGCGCAAACCGCTGGCTGCTCGACGAAAAGAAAGCCAACCTCGACCGGCAAGACTCTGAGGAAGGTGTCACGATCTAAGGAGGATCACATGGGGGAAAGGATCGAGTACTCGCGCCCTGACGGCAAGACGTCGCCAGCGTATTATGTTGCCCCCATCAAAGAGAGCGCGCCCGGAATTGTTCTGATCGAAGAATGGTGGGGCGTAACCGCGGAGATGATGGCAATTGCCGATCGCTACGCGCAACTCGGGTACCGCGTGCTTCTACCCGATCACTTTCGCGGACGCACCGCCGCCACCGGCGACGAAGCCAACCACTTGATGCAGGGCTTGGATTTCGCCGATGCGGCAACCCAAGACGTTCGCGGCGCGATCGCGCATTTGAAAAAAGCTGGAACGAAAGTGGGCGTGACCGGTTACTGCATGGGCGGCGCGCTCGCGCTTCTCACCGCAATGCACGCCGAAGAAGCCGACGCCGCCGTTATCTTCTATGGGTATCCGCCGCCGGAAGCGGGCGATCCGGCTACGATCGAAATTCCCATTCAATGTCACTTTGCCAAGCATGACGATTTCTTTCCGCCCGCAGGCGTCGAAACAATCGAGGAACGTTTGAAGGAAGGCAAAGTTCCATACGAGCTTTTTTGGTACGACGCCAAACATGCATTCGCGAACCCAAACCCAGTGGGAAGTGCGGGCCTCGGCCACTACGACGCCGCAGCCGCGCATGAGTCTTGGGAGCGCGCCGTGCGCTTCTGGAAAAACACGCTCACATAACGACTGGAGGAAATACGTCATGCCCAAATTTGTCATCGAACGCGAAATCCCGAATGCCGGGAAGCTTTCCGCAGACGAGCTGCAGCAGATCTCCGCGAAAAGCTGCAGCGTCCTGCGCGAGATGGGCCCTTCCATACAGTGGGTCGAGAGCTACGTCACCGGAAACAAAATTTTTTGCATCTATAACGCCCCGAGCGAAAAAGAAATCCGCGAGCACGCCGAGCGTGGCGGCTTTCCCGCCAACGCCATCCATCAAGTGACCGGCCGCATCGACCCCACGACATCGGAGAGCTCCCGGGTGCCCGCCTAGGGCTAAGCAACCGCCTGCTAGGCCTACCTCCTGCCCGTCCCGGCCGCCGGAACGAGCGAGCAACCAACCCGATAGTGGGAACAATCTCGGGCGGAATCGTCCAGAAAGAGGTCTTTCATGCGCGTCATCTCACCCTTGGCCGCCCTGGTGTTGGCGGTCTTCGCAAGCGGAGTGGCCCTGGCGCTTTCGCCGGGAACCAATCTTAGCGGCACGATAAACCAGACGATCGACACCGGCCACGCCTACGTCGGCGAGATGGTGTCCATTTCGAATGTTAGCGCCCCGGGCGCCAACATCTATAATGCGACGATGTACGGCACCGTCTCGAAGGTCGTCAGCGCCGGACAAGGCCGTCCGGCCCAGCTTCGCATTACTCTGAACCGGTTGCGGCTCTCTAACGGCACGACCTATCAAATCGTCGGCGTCGTCACGGGCTGGAACGCGGTCACCAAAAACAACACGGTGAAGGAAGTCGTCGGGACCGTCGGCGGTATGGTCGTCGGAAACATCTTGGGCAAATGGATATTCCACGGCGCCAGCGGCGGCGGATTGGTCGGCGCGGCCGGCGGATATTTGGCTGCCAAAAACAACAAGGCCAACATGGTCGTGAGCGCGGGATCGCGAGTGCAAGTGCAGCTCGTCTCGGCTCGCCGCCAGCCCGGCACCTAATCGAAAGAATCGGGCCTCTAGGCGCCTCGCTCACGCGGGGCGTCTTTTTTATTTGGCGTGCGCGGGAGCCCGACTGCCATGCGCGTAACCCTTTTGGAGCTTCATGGCCCACGATGTTTTCGTCTGTTACTCTTCGGAGGACAAGACCATCGCGAATGCGGCCTGCGCGAAGTTAGAAAGCGCGGGAATTCGCTGTTGGATAGCTCCACGCGATCCGATTGCGGGGATTCCGTACGGCCGTCAGCTGGTCGACGCCATCACCGCGGCCCGCATCGTCCTGCTGATCTTCTCCGGCCACGCCAACCGCTCCGAGCACGTCTTGCGCGAGCTCGAGGTCGCGTCGGATTCGGGCAAGATCATCGTGCCTTTCCGGATCGAAAACGTCGTCCCCAGCGGCGATCTGCGCTATTACATCACGCGCGTGCATTGGCTCGACGCCATGTCGCCGCCGATGGAAGCGCGTCTGGGCGAGCTCGTTGCGCTGATGCAGCGCCTAATGGACCTTCCGGTAACGCCGGTTGCAGCTGCCGCGACAAGCGGGGCCACCGCGCGCCGGAGTTATCCGCCAATGGTGGCGCTGATCGTTATCGCGGCCACAATTACGATCGCCGCAGGCTTATATTTCATGAAACGCTCCGCGCCGCCCACCGTTCACACGGCAGCAGAAGCGACGCCGCAGCCTAAGCGCACTGCCGCTGCGCTTGCGAAGCGTTCCGCAAACAACTCGATTCCGCCGCCACCGCAGCCGACGGCACGAATCGTTTACATTCCGCAGCAGCAAGGGCCGGCCGTTCCGGTTACAGTCGTGCCGAACGTTCCGAAAAACACCTCCGCTCCGAAGCTACGCACTGCAACCGCCGCGCCGCGCCATACAGTCCCGCCGACGGTCGCGCCGGCCACCCAGCCGGTGACCGCGACGCGTACACCCGAGTCGGTGCGATACCGATTGCCCAGCGGCATCACCGTTCTCGTTACACGCATGAACGCCGCAAGTTGGCGCGTCGGTAATGGCATGTATGCAAATGTAGGAAGAACGAGCGTAGCTGGGACCGCCGGAACGACCCTTGAGTCGCCGAACGGACGTGTATGGCTGTTCGTTCCCGACCTCGACGCAGGTGGCCCCTACGCGCATCAGATCTGCTTTAGTAATGCTGGGCCCGGGCAGTGCGACGCAAACAGAACATTCCCAATCATCGGCGCGAACTGACGAAACAGGGAGCACGGCGCGCGCGTTGAATCGAGGTCGGTCGCCAAGCCGAGATAGCTCAGTTGGTAGAGCATACGCCTGAAAAGCGTAGTGTCCCGTGTTCGATTCACGGTCTCGGCAAATTCTAGCCGCTGAAAGCATTTTTTAGCGGCTTTTTCTTATCAATTGCTCTAGAGTGCCATACAGTTGGCACGCTCGCCCGATAACGTAATCCAATGAAGAGAAACGACTATTGTGGGAAGTGTGGTGCTCATAAGATCGCACAACCTTGCGGCACTAGACGCTGCCAAGCGTGCACGAGAGCCTGGAGTCGCGCCTACTATCATCGCAGTACCAAACGCCGGGCCGCTCAACGCCGGAGCTATCTTCGGCGAAAATACGGCATTTCGTTGGAGGAAATGGAGCAGATCTTCGAGGCCCAAGGAGGACGCTGCGCTATATGTCAGCGCTATTGGAAGAATTGTAAGAAAGCTCAGAACTCACGCTACGACGACAACTTTCTTCAGTACTTGTATGTCGACCACGACCACCGGACGGAGAAAATTCGTGGTCTTCTATGCAACCAATGCAATTGCGCTATCGCCTTTCTCGAAGAGGATGAGGGCCGGCTTCCGCACATCAAAGCTTACCTACGACTGCACAAGGCAATTCAACCCGACGGCCAACGAAAGGTGAACCTCGACATGGTTCATCAATTGCCCGACATGCAAAGCACCTTGTCTTTAGATGCGTTCTCGGTGTTGGACATTCGAACCGGAACCATCGTTTCTGCCGAGCGGTTTCCGGAGGCGCGAAAACCCGCCTACAAACTCACGATAGATTTTGGTCCCGGAATTGGCGCGAAGCATTCGAGCGCGCAATTGACGGCGCACTATACTGCAGAAGAACTCGCCGGCAAGCAAATCGTCGCGGTGGTAAATTTCCCGCCCAAGCGCATCGCAGGTTTTCTTAGCGAAGTTCTGGTGCTCGGTGTGCCCGACGAAAACGGCGAGACGGTTCTTCTTGCGCCCGACTCGGGCGTGCAAAACGGCGTCCGCGTTTATTAGTTGCTGAACTCGACCTTGAAGAGATACGAGCCCGGAACCGCTTGGCAGTCGCGCATTTCCGGCGCATAAGTGCTTTGGCGAGCGGCGTCCATCGCCGCGCGATCGAGTTCGAGTGAACCCGTCGACGCATAGACTGAAACGCCGGTCACGCGGCCGGTTGCGTCGAGATCGACCTTGATCATGGCGGTCGCGCTGTTGCCGGCCGCAAATCCGCTCGCCGACTGATCGGGCGAAACCGCGGCGATTGTCTTCGCTTCGATGTTCGGTTCGCTGCAGGCGGGACCGGGCGCATCCGTCGCAGCCGGTTGACTGATCACGCCGCCGGATCCATTTGTTCCGGTGTTGCCCGGCGCATATGGCTGGCCGGTAGGCTGCGGCGGCGTGATAGCCACGTGGCCCTGGGGATTGCGCGAATCATGGGGTCGCGCGACCTGCGGGCTTACGATTGGAAAGTGCGGATGCGAAACGATAACGTGCGCGCGCGGCCGAGGCTTTGGCGGCTCGGGCGTCGGGCGGACGTACATATGAATGATGACCCGTGGGACGGAGTACGGCACGGCTTCAGCGGGCGGATGGACGAACGGCGCCAGGACCAAGTGGAAGAGCAGCGAGAGCGCCAGGGCTATGCCCAGCATGCGTCTGTTGTTCTGCGCGTCCATACCGCTTCAACCGACGCGCGCCCTATTTTGTGACAGCGCTACTTTAAGCCGAGCGGTTTTCCCGCCACAAGCAAGCGAATCGATTCAGCGACCCGCTTGGCTCGCGTTTCCGGACGCTTCGCAGTCGATATCCACAGCACAAAATCACGCCGTCGGCTCTTTGGAAGCGCTTGAAAGTACCGCCATGCCGCCGCGTTGCGTTTGAAAGGGCCGGCGATATACGTGGGCAGACGGTTGGGGATTGCCGGAGCCGATCCGTCGCGCGCGCTTGGCGAAGCCGCCAGACCGGCCGTGCTCAGCAATCCGGCGGCCGCGAGCTCTTTCCATCGTAAACGGTTGCTGGCAGACCATTTGCTGCCGGGCCGTCGCGGCGTAAATTTACGCGCGTATGTGTCGCTATCCAGACGTTTTATGAGACTATCGACCCAGCCGAAGCAGAGCGCCTCGCGAACCGAGTCATCGTAGTCGACCGATTTCACGCCGGTGTGCTGCTTGTGGTAGACCAGCCAAACGCCTTCGCTCGATGCATGATGTTTGCGCAGCCACGCGCGCCATTTGGCGCGGCTTCGAACCGAAACTTTTGGCAGCATCAGGCTTTCGCTGCAGACTCTCCCTCATACGCACGCTTCAGAGCGTCGATGTCGAGCTTTTCCATTTGCAGCATCGCCTGCATCGCGCGTTGCGCCTTTTCCGGATCGGGGCCGCCGACGTAATCGCTCAAACCGGCGGGAACGATGTTCCAAGAAAATCCATACTTGTCGGTCAGCCAGCCGCACTGGACTTTCTTTCCGCCTTCGGAGAGCTGTTCCCAAAGCCGGTCGACTTCGGCTTGGGTCTCACAGTTGACGAACAAAGCGATCGATCCGGGCGCAGGACCAGGCGAACCGTTTTCCGTCTGCCCGCCGTTGAGCGCCATGAACTCTTGTCCGTCGAGCTCGAACTCCACGACCATGGCGGTCCCCGCGGGTCCGGGCCCGGCTTCTCCATACCGGCTGACGTCGGTAACGCGCGAGTTCTTAAAGATCGAGACATAAAAGTTGGCAGCCTCTTCGGCGTTGCCGTCAAACCACAAGAACGGAACGATCTTCTGCATCAGTAGGCCTCCGGCGCATATTTCTTCAAGTGAGCTGCGAGGTGATCCAACGTCTGCCCCCAACCGATCGGCGCGCCGTTGCGCTCGGCGATCGAAAGCGGAATCGACTGCGTCACCGTTAGCTTTGTTTTCTTTTCGCTTTCTTGCGGTTCGAAGGTCACCGTCATAACCATTTCCTCGGGAAAATCTTCGCTCAGCCCGTAAGCGGAAGGTTTGAGGCGGTTTCCCTTCTCGTCGGAAAAATGTGCGACCGAAGTCGTGCGTCGCGGCACGTCGAGTTCGCGGAAAACACCCTTCGACCAAATCTCGCGACCTTCGAGCCACTGCGGCGACTGCATGGAAAAGAGCACGACTCCACCGGGACGCAAGTCAATCTCGCAATGCGGAATTGTAAAGCCGTCCGGCGCGAACCATTGCTTGAATTGTTCGGGTTCGTACCAAGCTTTAAAGACTACATCCGGCGGCGCATCGTAGACGCGCGTAAGCGTGAGAATAGGTTCGTTATCCTTAGCGGCCACGGTTCTTCTCTTTCCTTTGCATATTCTGCAAATAGGTATCCAGGCGATCCAATCTCTGCGTCCACAGGGCCTCGTACTGGCGGAGCCAGGTTGCCAGCGGCGCCAGCCCGCGCGGCTCGGCGCGATAGTAGGTGTTGCGTCCTTCGCGCCTTCCCAGCACGAGGCGCGCCTGCTTTAACGCTTTCAAATGCTGGGATACGGCCGGTTGTGAAACGCCGGCATCGCGCGTCAAAGCGGCAACGGTCATTTCGCCCGAACGCGATATACGTTCGAAGATTGCGCGGCGCGTTGCATCGCCGAGGGCCTGCATAACGACGCCGAGCGCGGCCGTGCTCATTCCAGAATCATAAGCGTTTACTTATTTATTGTCAACCCTCGCGCCTCGCAAGGTTTGCTGCGCAGGGAGGGCGCGCCAGCCTGGTTATTTCGTCTAAAAACGCCGCGGACGGGTACGCTTTAGATTGTATGAAAGCCGGAAGGCAACCAGGGGGAACAATGCTTCGCACACTACTGCTCGCGAGCGCAGCCGGGCTCTTCGGCGTTACCGGCACAACGACTCTTGCTCTCGCGCACAAGCATCACCATTTTCAATCCGTATACATGAGCGATAACGGCATGCTCGTCGGAGCGAACAATGAAAACGACGAGAACGACGCCGACGTCGTCTCCGTAGCTGAACCTGTAACCTATGCCACCTTAGGGAACGGAGCGGTATATCAAACAGCCGCGTACCAACCCGCTTATCAAACCGCCTACGTTCCGGCTAACGATACGATCGTAACCCCGTACGGTTATACGCCGTATTATAACAACGGCTACTATCAAGGCTACGCTTACGATCCGCGCTACGCCGCCTATAACCCGTATTATATGGGAGCCGCGTACGGCAACGGCGATCCGGTCAGCGCGGCGGTCGTGAATACGGTGCTGAGCGCCGCCGTCAGCGGTGGCCGCGTGGATGGCCGGCAGGTGATTCAGTCACTTCTCGGCGCATTGGTGGCATCGCAAATGCAGCAGCAATATCAGCCGCAATACCAGCAGTACCAGCAATATGCGCAGTACTCGCAGCCTGTGTACTACCAGCAACAGCAGCAGTTCGTTCAGGTGCAACAGGTGCCGGTGCAGGTGCAGTCTGTCGTTCCCGTGCAGGTCGTGCCTGTTTTCCACGTGCGTCACGGTGACGGGGAACGTCACGGCGAGCATGGAGATCACGGGGATCATGGCGGCTCCGATTAGAGCCCTCCCGGCGGTCGTGTTTTCGGCGGCGCTGATGCTCTCCGCGTGCGCGCACGCCGGTCCGTCGGCGCCCGCGGACGCCAAGACGCAAGCGCGCGCCCGTGCAGAGATCCAAACGGGCGTGCGCGCCTACAGCCACAGGGCATACAAGACTGCACTGGCACACTTCAATAACGCGCTGGCGTTGATTCCGAGCAGTTTGGATGCACGTTACGATCGCGGCGTCACAGAAGAAAACTTGCACGCTGACGGAAACGCGATCGACGATTTGCAGACAGTTGTGACTAACCGACCGGACTGGATCAGTGCGCGCTTGCATTTGGCTGCGGCTCAATTCCAGGCACACCGGTTTGCCGATTCGGCGAAAAATTTCGATGCCGCGCTGGCGTCGAACCCCAAAGTCGGCAAACTCTGGCTCGACGACGGTGTGAGCTACTACAAAATGAAACGCTACGCCGATGCGCGGCTGCGTTTTGCCCGGGCCCTGGCGCTCTCTCCAAAATCGGGGCGCGCGCATTTCTGGCTGGGCATGACCTACCGCCATCTCGGCAGCTCGAAGGCTCGAGGCGAGCTCGCTCTCGCGGCGCATTCCCGCGACAGCGTCGTACGCTTGGCCGCAAAGCGGCAGCTCACCGGACGGTAAGCGATAAATGGAAAAGCCCCGGCCGTGATACCATGAGCCACGCCCGTTTGCAGCGCAAATTCTGAAATTGCGGACGCGGAGCGCGCCGAGCCGCCAATGGCGATGCGATCAGCGTTACGATCGGTAACACAAGATACTTCATAGGCTCCAAAGCGCCATGATCGATCCAAAATCCTTCGCCGTTGCCAAAAAATGGAAAAGCCCTGAGTTCTCAAGGCTTTCCGTATTCCGACCATTGTTGAGAGGCCGGAAACTCTGGCGACGCTGATGGGGCTCGAACCCACGACCTTCGCCGTGACAGGGCGACGCTCTAACCAACTGAGCTACAGCGCCATCGCCAGATGATGGTGGGCACGGTTGGGATTGAACCAACGACCCCCCGCGTGTGAAGCGGATGCTCTCCCACTGAGCTACGCGCCCATGCGTTTGCGAACCGGCATATCGTATCCTAGTCGCGCCGCCGCTGTCTAGCGAGCGCCTTGCGGGTATACGGCACAGGATGGACCTGCTGACCCTCGGCCACGGAACGCTCGTGCAAGCCGACCTCGCGCGCGTGATAGGACGCGCGGAAATCGACCGGATCGTCGACGTCCGCACTGTGCCGAAAAGCCGCGCGCACCCATGGGTGTGCGGCGATCGCATGGCGCTGTGGGTGCCTGATGAGGCTGGCGCGGAATACGTTTGGGAGCGCGATCTCGGCGGCTTTCGAACGCCGAGGCCCGGCTCTCCACACAAAGCCCTGCGAAACTCCGCTTTCCGCGGGTATGCCGACCACATGGAAACCGAGCGTTTCCGGATCGCGCTTTCGAACCTCGTGAATTCGCTGCCGAAGCGGCGCGTTGCGATCTTGTGCTCCGAAACGTTATGGTGGCGATGTCATCGCAGGCTCATCGCCGATGCCGCTGTGCTGCTGCACGGCGTTGACGTACAGCATCTCATGCCGAACGGCGCGTTGCAGAAGCATCCGCTGACCGAAGGCGTGCGCCGTGAAGGCGACCTTTTGTTGTATGACGGTGAAGCCGCGTGAATGCACTGGAAAGCGCGAAGGCCGCGCATCTGCGTTATGTGAGCGATGAAATGCCGGGTATCCGCCGGGAAAAGCACGGCGAGCATTTCGCGTATTATGCGCCGGACGGTTCGAAGATCGACGATGAAAAGGAACTTACGCGCATAAGAGCGCTGGCCGTGCCCCCGGCTTATACCGATGTCTGGATCTGCCCGATCGCCAACGGCCATATTCAGGCGACCGCCCGCGACGCCCGCGGCCGCAAGCAGTACCGCTACCACAAACGCTGGCGCGAAACGCGTGACGAAAATAAGTACGAGCGCATGATCGCGTTCGCGCAAAGTTTACCGAAGGTGCGCAAGCGACTTGAAGCTGACCTTGCGTTGCCCGGCCTTCCGCGTGAGAAAGTCCTCGCAACGATCGTGCAGCTGTTGGAAACGACCGCTATTCGTGTCGGTAACGACGAGTACGCCAAAGACAACAACTCCTTCGGCTTGACGACGCTGCGGAACAGACACGCGAAAATCGAAGGCTCGAACGTCCGTTTTTCGTTTCGTGGAAAAAGCGGCGTGCGTCATGCTTTGGATCTGCGCGACCGCCGCTTGGCGAAAATCATCCGGCAGTGTCAGGACTTACCCGGTCAGCAGTTGTTCGAATATCTCGAAGAGGACGGAACGGCGCGCGCCATCGACTCGAGCGACGTGAACGAGTACATCCGCGAGATCTCCGGCGACGAATTCAGCGCGAAAGACTTCCGGACGTGGGTCGGCACCGTAACGTGCGCAAACTTACTCGCGCAAGAAGTTGCTGAAGAGACGCAAGGTGATCGAAAACAGCGCGTCGCCGGCGTGATTAAGGACGTCGCGAGGCGGCTGGGAAATACGCCCGCGATCTGCCGCAAGTGTTACGTGCATCCCGCGATCGTCGACACCTTCCTCGAACAGGGAAGGCTTGCACCGTCGCGCGCTCCACGCACGCGCGAAGGTTTGGAGCCCGAAGAATCATTCGTGCTCGCGGTGCTAACGGAGCGCGCAAACGAGAGCGATTCGGAGCGAACTCTGCGCGGTTTGCAACAAACGTTGAAGCGCCGCAAGAAACAAGCGGCCTGATCGAAGCAGGCGAGCGTCCGGCTTGTGAACCGACTTCGGAGCTGGGAACGTTCTTGAGGAGTACTCATTGGAGCCACAGCTAGGAGACAGCGAATGAACAAAGTTATCAACCGGGCGCTTGCGACGGCTTTCGCCGTTGCCTTGATCTTCGGATCGGGTACGTTCGCGCTCGCAGATCGCGATGGCCACGGCAAGGGCCACGACAAAGGCGATAAGGAGCGCGGCAGCTCGTCAGCCCACAGCTGCGTGAATCCGGCCGGCAATCAGCGCGGCTGGTGCAAGTCGCACATGAACGGGTCGTTCATTACCGGAACGGTCGCGAGCATCAATGGCGGCACGGCGCTTGTGACGCTTTCTAACGGCCAGCAAGTCACCGTTAGCACGCGTGGGCACAATCTCAGCGTTGGTCAGCAGATAACGCTGCGCGGATCGTTTGGAAGCAACGGCGTTTTCGTTCCGACCAATGGCAATTATAGCAACTATGGCGGGCCGTATTCGGGCGCGTCGGTGCGCGGACTGATCGTTTCTGTCAACGGCAACTCGATTCAAATCGCGCAAGGCTTGAGCCTCGTCACGATTAACGACTCGACGGCCGCATCGCGCGGCGCGATCAGCGGCACGCTCATTCCCGGACGCACGATCACCGCGTACGGTAACTGGAGCGGCAGCACGTTCATAGCGACCAGCATCCAATAAAAGCTTCTTTGCCTCGTGCGCGGGGCAAAGATGGAAATAACGCGAGCCCCAGAATAATCTGGGGCTCGTTTCTTAACAGAAACGTGGGCGGTTAGCTCAGTGGGAGAGCACTTCCCTGACACGGAAGGGGTCATTGGTTCAATCCCAATACCGCCCACCATTTCGACATTACGCCGGACAGTTGCCCGAAGCCGGCATTCCTTTTAACCGGTCCGCGATCCACGCGCCGGTATGATCGTAACTGAGCGCCATCGCCGAGTCGTGCGTGCCGCCCATCACGGCGTGGAGTTCAGGGTGCGATCCGTTGCCGCAAAGACTCAAGCGCAGCGACACCATACCGTCGTATGGAACCAGCGCGTCGTTTGTCCCCTGCTCGATGAGTACGGGAACCTGCGGACGCAGACGCGAGGGTTCATTGGCGATGAAGTCTTGCATCAACAGACTCGACCCGACGTTGGGCGCAAAGAAATCTGCGGCCGGAATGCTCCAGGCCCGCGAGCCCATCAGCAATCCGGCGCAATCGGTTTGCAGCGACGGCAGCAATGCCATTCCCTTAGCGGATAGCACGGTTTTCAAATCCACGCGCGGATCCGTCGACGCGATCCCTTCGACCATCATCGCAAGCAGCGGCAATGTCGTCGACGGGAATTTGCTTACCGACGTCTCGCCGAAAAAATCGGGAATATCGAAGCCCGGCGCGTACGCCACCGCGCCTAAAAGGTGCAGCTCGGGCGCCCACGAGTTCGCGTTCGCCGCGACAAAAAGCGCGACACTTCCGCCTTCCGAATGCCCCATCGCGATCCAGCGATCGCTCAGGTTCGAATTGAGGTGCCGAGCGGCGCGCACGATATCGATCACGTCGTGCGCTCCGGAAACACCGGCGAAATACGGATGTACGCCCGGCGTCCCTTCGCCCTCGTAATCGGTTTGCACGACGGCGAATCCATCGGAAACCCAGCGTTCCAAAAAGCGCTGCTCGATGTTTGGCTGCGAGAATTTGGACGGCGCGCATTGCGGCGCGTTCCCCGTCGTGCCGTGCGCCCAACTAATGACCGGCCAGCCTCCCGGCGGAGGCGAACCTTTGGGAATGGCAATCGTTCCGGACACGGCGACGTCGTGTCCGCCCGCGGAAACCGTGTGATAGAGCACGAGTGTATTCGTAGCGGCAGACTTGAGCAGCGCGCCGCCGGTAAACGGTCGCGCCCAGATGACGCTGCCCGGTGCGCCCCCCGGCAAAGGCGACGGAACATCGTAAAGATCGAAACGGCCCGCGACCGCCAAAAGGAAAACGGCGGCCAGCAGCGCGCCCGCCCGGCGCATTATGTTTTCTCCAGAGCCGTCGTCTGCAAAAACAGCGAGTACCAAGAATATTTCTGCAGTAACTCGTCGTGCGCAACGCTCGTCAGCACGAATGTCGGCGCGCGTGTTTGCAACTGCGCAAGGGTCATCGAGTCGGCCAAACGCACGTAGAGATTTGGCGCCGGCGCTTGCAGCTTGCCCATTAAGGCCGCATTACCCGTACTCGTGTCGCCCGTGAAAAGGCTCAGCAAGTGATGCTGCGGCGTGCGCGCCCAATCCGCGAATGCGTCGAAGTACCCGTATGCGGCGTCGAACAAAATGACGTCGGTGATCGCGTCATTCATGCCGCCGAGTGTCAACACGCCGCCGGCGCCGCCGTAACCTCCGCTATGCGCCGTCAGCACGATCCGTCCGATGCGGTCCGTTCCGGAGAGCTGCAGCTGCTTCAGCCGTGTCGCAACGTCGGTCATGAAGCGTTCAAAACCGCCCGCATCCAGCTCGAGCTTGCCGTCTCCGGAGTCCGGCGCGTTCGTCGGCCCCTCGGGCACAACGAGGATCGCGTTACGTCCGCTCGCTACGAGTTGCTCGCGCAGACGATACGTCGAAAACGTGGCGGCGATGTCGTGATTCCAGCCGTAGAAATGCACGATGAAATCGATCGCATTGCCGCGAGGCTGCCAGCTATTCGGAATGAAGATCCCCACATCCGAGTTGCTATAATGCGTTGCCGCATCATACACGCGTCCCTGATAGGTATGCCCCTGTGCGCGGCTCGCGTGTGGATACGGCGCCGAAGCGAACGGCAACACCAGCGTTCGCCCGCCCGTAACCTCGGGCAGAGCCGCCGCGGCGGCCGTTGCGGCAGTCGCTTGTAAAAACTCCGAGCGCGTTAGGTCCACGACGAGCCATTCGAGCACGGCGGAATTGTGTCATCCTGCCAGTTCGTCACATCAGCAGAAACGCGGCGATCTTTCCGTCCTTTGCGATGACCATAACCAGCGATACCGTGCGCTTTGAAAAGACGGCCCGGTAGACATAAGACGGCCCCGCGCTCGTATAGAGTTTGTAAGAGAACGTCACTTGTTTGAGCGATCCGAAACCTTCCAGGCTCTTGGCCACCGCTTGGTCCGAAGGCAGTGCAATACTCGCCAATGGCTGAAACTGCGTTCGATCGATGTGGCCCGCCAGCGCCCCCGCAAGCAGCGCCGTTGCGCGTTTCGTGACTTCCGGCGCCGGGTCGTACTGCAGTTGCGATCCCAGGTTGCGTTCCATCGAATAGCTCGGAAAAAACGCGCGAAGAGCTGCGCGCAAGATGGGCGTTGTGTTGTAGCCGCCGTTTCCGAGAATGACGATCGCAAGGCCGTGAGCCGGCACCATTTCATTGTCGGCGCGAAAGCCGGCCATGCCGCCATGGTGGCCCGTAATGCGCAGTTGCGTCCCTTCGATTACGAACACTCCCTCGCCGTCACGCAATCCAGGCGTGAGCGTAGCGAAAGGAACGGTCTGCTGCATCGTTTCGAAAAATGCGGGCGGCAGTATTTTCCCTTGCATGAGTCCGGCGTCAAACCGCGCGAGGTCCGCGACATTGGAAAAGACGTCGCCGTCCGCGTAGTACCAGCTCCAGTCTCCGGGATTACCGTTAAAAGCCGCTACGGGCTTATTTTTTGGATCGGGCCCGATTGTGGTGTGGTACATCTCAAGCGGATCGAAGATGTTGCGCTTCTCGTATTCACCCAGCGGCAGTCCGGCCACGCGCTCGACGATTTGGCCCAGCAACACGTAGCCCGTGTTGCTGTAGCTCCAATCCGTCCCAGGCGCAAAATCGAGCGCCCGGGCGGAGACGCTTGAGAGGATATCCGCCGGCGTGGTTTTCGTAACATTCTTGCCGAGCGCTACGGCATCGTCAAGGTAATTTGGTATACCGCCGGTGTGATTCAGCAGTTGCCGAACGGTGACTGGACCAAACGAAGCAAGTTTCGGAAAGTATTTCGAGACCGGATCGTTGAGCGATAATTTTCCGCGCGAAACGAGCTGCATCACGCTAACAGCTGTAAACATTTTCGTTACGGAGCCAACCGCGAACGTTGAGTCGAGCCTCGCATTTCCGAACGCCGGCACGTACACGAGCTGGCCGCCGGCGACAACTCCGACCGCGACCGCCGCGGTCTGCTTCTTCTCGAGTTGCGCTCTGACGGCGCCGGCAACCGCGCCATCGAGTGTCGATGGTACCGGCAGTGTATTCGCGCCACCGCAAAGCGCGTGCGCGGCTAAAACCGCCGCGCGCGCCAAGCTACGGCGTCGGGGGTAGCTGAAAGCCGCTAACCTTCCCGTCTTTATCGAGGACGAAAATTTCATTGCATGCGTTCGCCTTAAACACCACGTGGTAGACGTAGGCCGTGTTGTCACCCTGTACGGTTTGTTTGCCGACGTATGCGAAGGTGACCGGATCGCCCCAGGGCCCGAATTTGCTGGAGATTTGCTTTGTCAGGGCGGGCGTCAGCAGCGCGTTCATTTGCGAATCGAGCTGCGCTCGATCGATATCTCCGGTTTGGACCCGGTGCAGCCACTCTTTAGCGCGCGCCGTGATCGCGGGGTCTGCCACTGCTCCGGGTGCTGGGCTTGCGGACTGCGCGTGCACGAATACCGGAAGCGCCGCACACATCGCGGCAGCTATGGAAAAAACACCAGCTCTTAAGCTCATGGCTGCTCCTATCGTCTTGATGCTCTTTAGCGAGATGAGGGAAGAGACCTTCGCCACTATTAGCGCACACCGTCTTCCGGCCAGAACCCGTAGATTGCGCGCCCCGGTTCGAGATCCCAAAACCTCGTGAGGTTATCTCCGACACCGTACACAACGGCGAACGGAACATCGCGGGAAAGAATCGCGCGCACCAAGCGTGCAAAGTCACGTTTCGACATCCACGTAGCCGCATAGCGCGGCTGCGTATCTTCCGGCTTGAGTTTTGGAAGAAAGGGCGGAACTTTGAGCGACGGATCCGTCGGCGAATCCACCTCGAGAATCGTCCCAATCCGTACACACGCGACGCGTAACCCGAATGCCTCGCTGTAATACCGGCCGAGCGCTTCGCCGAAAACCTTCGCCACACCGTATAAACTGTCGGGACGAAGCGGATCGTCCGCGCGCACGACCACCCCCGCGCCTTGCTCATACAGGGCGCGTCCGCCCTCCATTTCGTGCATTCCCACCGCGTGATTCGAGCTCGCAAAAATCACGTGCTTCACACCCGCCCGGCGCGCCGCTTCAAAAGCGTTGTACGTCCCGGCGATATTCACGTCGCGGACGTTTTCCCACGACGCAAGCACATCCGAATAACCGGCCAAGTGCACGACGGCCTCACAACCGGTAAACGCTTTGGTCAGCGACTCCAAATCGCGCACGTCGACAACCGTCTGCACGTCGTGCAAGTCGATCGCCACGACCTCGTGATCTTTCTCGAGGTCTGTACAGAGCGCGCGGCCGATGACGCCCGCGGCACCGGTTACCGCAATTTTTTTCATCCCCGCCGATTCTATCACAGCAGTGAAAGCGTCAGACCTTTATTTGTCCTAAGTAACAATGTCATCCTGAGTAGCGTTCGCCCTTTGGCGAACGCGTCATCGAAGGACGACGCCCACGTTCAACCGAGGCTACTGGTAATCGATGCGCTCAATAAGCGGCAGATCGCGCACGTGAATGCCGGTAGCGTCGATGAGCGCATTGCAGTGCGGCTCATAGCTTTGCACCCAAATCCCATTATTCGGTGCCGGAAAAAAGAGCGCGTGCGCGTCAAGACACGGCAAGCGATACCGGGTCATTTCGCCGTTTTCCGTGGCATGCACCACGGTCAGCCAGTTGCTGCTCAGCGCCCACACGGAGCCATCAGGAGAAACGGTTTCGTAGCGGATATCGGCAACGTAATTTGTGGTCCGGCTCACGCCATCGATATAATATAGTATCATCCGGCCTGCGAGCGAATCGCGAATCCAAGTCCCATCGGGCGTGCCGGAGATGCCGAGCACATCGACGTACTGCGAGGGTTCTTTTAGTTCGTGCATACTGTTGCTTGCGTCGATGTACCCGTAGTGCGACTTGTCGCTTTCGGTGAACCATACTTTGTCGCCGCCACGCGAAATCGACGTGATTGGCGAACTGGTCTGTATCTCGCGAAGCGGTTGCCCCGCGTCAACATGGCCGATAAACGAAGCGCCTTTTTCCGAAAACCACGCATCGTCGAACAGACCTGCTGCTATTATTTCAGGATCGCCGTGCGGTGCTCGCGATGAATATTCTTTTCCGTCGAAACCGATACGCAAAACGCGAGGCGTATCCGCGCATTCGAGGCCCCATTCTCCAAACAGCGTGAGGGCCATCCATTGCGGACAGCCGCTATCATTCCGTACGCTCCGCCACTGACCGTTCCGGCGCAACCAGCTATGCTTCGTCGTGCGTAAAATCAGCTGCGACCCGATTTCATCAATCTGATTCGGGAACTCGCCGCTGGAAAGCGCCGGCAAGGCTGCCGGCAGCCAAGCCGCGCCGGTAAAGTGCAGAAGCTGCGGCAGCGAGTATTGCGAGACTATCCAGTTCCCGTTACGTGAAACCAGCGGGTTGCGAACGGGTACAAATGAATGTTTCTCGTAATCCATCGTCCCATGCAAGCCAACGCAATGCGCAAAACCGCCATCCATCTCCGCAACGTTCGAATAGCTTACGCAATCGCGCGGGGCATACCATGCTGCTCGCAGCCCATGGCTTGTGCGACGCAATCTTACGACGTAACCCGTCGCACCAAGCGCAAACTGTCCGTTTTTAGATTGCGCAATACTCGATACTTCGAGGTCGCGATCGAATCGCCACAGCTGTTGTTCACGCCCGGCGAGATCGACTTTGCTGAATATAGCCACCGGATAACCTTTGATTGCCGCGTAGAGCTCGGAACCCAGGAGCGTTAGCGTCGTAACGTTGTGTGGAAACTTTGCGCCGCCGATTTCTTGCCAAATACCACGCCGAAGCGCAAAACGATGAATTCGAACATTGCGAACCATCATACTATTATCTTGAGTCTCGGCTAATATCTCATCGCCGTAGCGAACGAGCCCGTAAGTAGCTTCGCTCAAGAGCCTTTTTCCGGCCGTCCCCTTTGAGTCAAACTCCCACAACGCGCCGCCGAACTCGCCGTAATAATACGCTAAGAACCAATCGTTTCCGACCCGCAGGGCCTGTGTCGGCTGCGACCCGCGATACCCCAGTCCGGCTGTGTCGATCAGGGGGGCAAACGGCAACGATGGTCTTCTCTCGGCCGCCGGTGTAATGAGTAGCCGATCGCCCTCGAAGCGTACGCGCCAAGCGCGCGTTCCAAAACGCGCGGCGTGCAGATCCTCTGCCGAAGGCGCGGGAATTTGCACGAGCGCTTTCTCAATAGGCGACCACCGGTCGGCCGAAGCCACCCCGCTCGTCGCCGCCGCGCTTAATAGGGCGAAAGCGACGGCTCGCACGGTAAACCTCAACGCAGCGGCTTCAATAGAAACGCTTGGTGACTACCCTTGTAGTTACCGTCGCCGACAATCCAGCCGTCGCGGTTAATCGCGTAGGCACAGAGCAGACGCCAGCCGCTGCCGGCCGGAATGAGATCGTTTAAATCCGCGATTCGCTTGTTACGCCAAATAACTGCGCGCGTTGGGCGATCGGTGTATGGCATGCCCAGCCAGTGCTCATCCGAGGCACCCGAACAGCCGACTACCTCACCACGATCGTTCGCGCCGTAGGCCCAGCTCGAATCCCCGTGCAGCAACATGCCCAAATCGCTCATCGTGCCGTGTTGCCAAACCCAAGCGTGACTGACACCCCGCACCAGACTCCATTTCGGCCCCGACTTGGTTCCCGAATAGCCAACGATCGTTTGATCTTCCGCGATCGCCGTCGCGTACGTATCCAGAAATCCGCGAATCGAGCCCAGGTCGGTCATATGCTGCTTCCCCGACTCGATTCTCAGCCAAAAAGCGTGAATCGGCAAGCCGCCAATGCTATGCGGACCGCGTTGCGCATAAACATCTAACCGCCACGGCACATCAATCGTCGTCGCGCCGACGACATTGCCTTCATTATCGATGGCCGAGGCTCGTGTTCCGTTCCACTCGGTGCGCGTGGAAAGCGGGCGCACGATAATCTCTCTCCCATCGGGATAGCGCACGAAACCCCTATATTGATCTTCCCCAACAATGACGCCCGAATCGTTTATGCCGTCGGCCTCAAATGTTCCAGTACCTTCTTTTGAACTATCGAGAAACGTCATCTTACCGTTCTGAAACAAAACCGCCGTCGCAAGTTCAAGGCCGCTCATCACCAGCGGCTCGTAGCTGCCGTCGCTTCCTACGGCAACTCCTGGCAAATTAATCGCCGTCGCAACGCTCGTATAACGGCCGTCCAAATAGAAGAACTTCTTCGGCGCATACCGCGTAACCCGACCATCTGCCCAAGTGAATGCACCGTCGCGCGATTGCCCAGCGACAACGCCCGCGCGGTTGATCGCCACCGCGCGCGAAGGCGCGTCCGCAATTGGTATCACGCGATACAATGCCAAAAGCGCCAGTACGGCGGAAACTAGAAAATGCACATTCCCGTTAACGGCGCGCGGGAGACTCTTGTGACTCCCCGCTGATCGCCTTGCCCTCCCTTATTACGGCCCTTTGTACGCGACGTCGAGCAACCGGAATACTTGGCCGCCTGGCGCGCTAAAATACGCGTGCGGACTGCCGGCGTGTTGGAATTCCCGAATGCCCGCATCGCGCAATTTCTTCTGCAGCGCGGGTACGTCGAGGGCCCGGAACTCAATCCATGCGCCGCGAAAGGCGTGCTTGTCGCTCATCACTTCGCCGGCGTACTCATCCGGAGCGTTATCGCTGAATTCCACGCTGAACGCACTGCCGTCCTCGAATCCAACAAAAAGCACCGGCAGCGGAAGCCCGAAATCTCGCTCAGCAACGTTACAACCGAGTGTGTCTCTAAACATTGCAATAAAACGATCGCGGTAAGTGGGTTGAACAAAGAGATGTACGCGCGCACCCAGTGATGTTAGCCGTGCGTTATTTCCCATGCGCAGCTTTTCGCTCCCCTCCATCTGGACCGCCGAAAATAAAGAGCGCCACCAACGCCGCCAACGCCGCACCCACTACCGGCCCGTCGCATAGATCCATACAATGTCATAAGTCCCGCCTAAGATCTGCGGCGCGATCGAACGCGCGGGATTCATCGACGCTCCGCTAATCGCACCGGTAAAGAATCCGCACGTCGCAACAGTTAATCCCACCGCAAGCGCCGACTGCTTTCCGACAACCGCTTCTTGTTCCGCGCAACCGATGATGACCGTCATTAAAAGGAACGTGACGATGATCTCCGCTATGACCGCTTCGAGCGGCGTGAAACCCGGCCCCGGATGGCTCGCACCGAGCGCGACCTGCGCGCCCCACAGCGCGTACGCGAGCCCCGCCGCGGTGAACGCGCCGGCAAATTGCAACAGCCAATACATCAACATGAGCGGCCACGCCATCGCGCGGCGCAACGCAAACCCGAGTGAGATCGCCGGATTGATGTGCGCGCCGGAGATCTCCGAGAACACGTAAATCAACGCGACGGTAATAAATCCGCGCGCCAGCCAACGCGAAACCCAGTCGACGTGATGTCCCGTATAGTAGAGAATATCGACGCTCGTCGGTACCAGAGTCGCAAAGAACGTGCCGATGAACTCCGCCGCCAGTTTAGCGGAGAGCGGCGGCTTTTTCGCTTCTTCCCTTGCCGGCACGCCGGATTATTTTGCCGAAAACCGCCCGCGCTAAACGCGGCGTCTAGGTCGATTGCGCGCGAAAACGCCGTCTAGTCCGTAGTAAAGGCCGGCGGATGTTGCGATGAGAGTGAGCGCAATAATGATATCCGGCGCATCGTTGCTCGCGGGCGCCCACGGCGGCATACCTTTTGCGAATAGGTAGTTAAGGTTGAGGAAAATCGCAATAATTGCAGCTGCTCGCGTTCCGAGCCCGAGTAGCAAGCCTATCCCGGCAAGCGTCTCCCCAACAATGATCAGCGGTCCAAAGAGATCGGTATGTGACAGCACGAGGCCGGTAAGGATCGGTTTGTACCACGGAAAGGCATTCGGAAGCGCCACCGCATTCAAAAACCCGCGAAGCGCCGTCGGAAATCCCACCGGAACAGTCATCTTTGCATAAGCAGCGTAAAGGAATATCACACCGAGATAAACTCGGGGAAGCACCATGAATCTCATCCCAGCACCCTACCACACGCATCCCAAGAACCCCCATCAAAAAAGCTAAATCACTCGCTAAAGCCTTTGCGGCGACTGCAAAAACTTCACAATGATCGGCACGCTTGCTCGTCGGCGGCCTCGTCTCCCGCGGCCGAACCGCCAACATCTAGGCTACTGTGCGCTAATTCTGCTTTGGCAAACTCGAAGGGTATTCCAATCAAATGACTCGCTTGGGATACACGAGGAGTTGATCCGCGCACCGGACAGTATTGCTCATGCGATTTGATTATTTTTGATTACCGCATAACGACGGAAAAGCTGGTCGACGGCAGCGGCCCATAAGATTGTTTCCTCAACAACGGTACGGAAATCGCGGGTTGTTTGGCTAATCGGGTTTGATCGCGTATAATTCCAAGCATGCCGATAGCTGGATTGGTTCTGCTTTTTGCGCTCTATCCGCCGGCCGCGCTCGGTGTGCCCCAGTATATTGCACCGTACGTGCAGCAGCACGATTTTTCTGGCGTTGTTCTGGTCGCCGGCCCCAAACTCACGACGTATGCGCGTGCCTTTGACGCGAACGTCGGCGGTACTTTCGCCGTAGGATCGATTACGAAAACGTTCACCGCGGCGGCAATTGAGATTCTTGCGACTCGCGGCCGGCTGAAGTATAGCGATACCCTTGATAAGTACATCCCGGAATACCGGTACGCGAAAAATATTACGATCGATGAACTTCTCAGGCACAGCGCCGGGGTCCCCGATTACTATTCGATTCGGGCTTTTGCCGGTGTGCGAACGAAGAGTCTTTCGCTTAACCAAATTGTCAGTTGGCTGAACGCATTTCCATTGGATTTCACACCCGGCGTCAAAGGACAATACAGCAACTCGGGATATTCTCTGCTGGCTCTGGTGATTGAGCGCGCGTCCGGTGAATCATACGGCGCATTCCTTTCCCGGAATATCTTTCAACCGTTCGGGTTGCGGCACACGATAGAAAGCGGGTATGGCAAGCCGGATAACCCCGTCATCGGCTACGACCCCGGGCCGCCGCCTACGGGACTGCAGCCGGCCGCGGTCATTGCGCCCGGATGGTTGGTTGGAAACGGCTCCATCCGCTCAACGGCGGGCGATCTCGCTCGTTGGCTCGACATCGCGGCGAACGGCACTGCAGTGAACTTCAAAAGCCTCCCCTATCCGCTCGGATGGTCGAGGCGAACTGCCGCCGGCGCTACGCTGCTCGAACAGGACGGACGCATTCCGGGTTTCGCATCGGATATTTCGATCGATGAAACAACCGGACTCAAAGTCGTCGTCCTCAGCAACATACAGTGCGCTTGCGTATCGAACATTGCCGGCGATATTCGCAAGGGAGTAGCCGGCGAAAAATTGGCGCCGCCACCTCTTCGTCCCACCTACGTTCCCGCTACGGACGAACTCAATGCCTATGTGGGCAATTACGGACTGCCATCGCTTCCGCTGCTGATATCAAAACTCGGTTACGGCTTGGCCATCAGCAACACCAATGACGGAATGCAGCTGCCGCTCGATTCGGTTGCGCCGGGAAAGTTCTTCTTCCGGCCGCTTTATGTGTACGTTACCTTTCAAACCGACGGCGCCGCTGCCGCGAAGGGCATGAATTGGAACGGACAATTCATCATCCCGCGCGTGGCGCCGACGGCAAAGGCGGCTGCCCTCCCAGGCGCTGCAAAAACTTCACGATGATGGGCCACGCTTGCTCGTCGGCTGCCTCGTCGCCCTCGGCCGAACCGCCAACGTCCAAACCACTGTGTGCTAATTCTGCCTTGGCAAACTCGAAGGGTATTCCAATCAAGTGACCCGCTTGGGGATAGACGAGGAGTTGATCCGCGAACCGCCGCGGCGCCAAACTACGGCGATGCATGATCTGCCGCGCCATGTATTCTGAGGGCCAAAGGTTATCGGAAGCGCCCGCAACCAACAGCACGGGTGCCTTTATCGTCTCGACTGGGATTATTGCGCCGGGGTCGGTGTTATTCTGGACGCGCGCCAAATAGGAATCCACATACGCCACGCGCTGATGAGCATTCTCTTTCGAAGAAATCGCGTCTTGTACGGCGCCCGGCACGACGCCGTTTGCAAACGGTAAGGGAAGGCCGCGATACGACCAAGACGACGACGGCGGCGCGCTGGGATCACCGAACAAACCGCTGAACACAACCGAAGATGGCTTCAGCGCGACGACGGCAGCCACGCCCGCGAATTTGGTAGCAGCCAGTAGTGCAAGTTCTGCGCCTTTCGAGCCGCCCAGAAGCGCCACCTGACGGGGACACACCGATGGCTGCTTTCGCATGAATGTAAGCGCTTGTCCGACGGTTTCGACCGGGACATTCGTTAACGATTTCGGCAGGCCAGGCACGCCGTAATATGCGAGCGCGAGAGTGGTAAGACCATGCGAGGCTAAGACAGCTGCTTGTTCCTCGGGAACTCCGCCTTCGCTTCCGCCAAGTACAATCACGCCCGGATGACAGCGTGGTCCGTTGCTTCGAAATAATGTCGCAACGAACCCGGGAGCATCCGCGACCTGGCGACTCGTGCTGGGCGCCAATACGAGGCGAAGGCCATCGGTAGAAGCTACATCGGAACCAACGGCGGCCGAGATGGTGAAGGGACGCGGCGCCAAATCACTACCTCGACCAAAATGAAATGGCTTGGGCGGAGAGCCGTTTGGAAGCGCCGACCAGAACAAACCCATCGGATCCTTCCCTTGATAAGAACCCGAAACCGGAGCCTGTTCGGAGAGGCGGAGCACGCCCGAATCAGGGACTTTGAATGTCGCTTGGGATTCAAACGTCAATCCGAATCGTTGCGTGGTAAATCGCACCACTACTAGCGATTGAGCCGGAGCTCGCACAGTCGTTTGCACGACCTGATCCACCAAGCTGCGCTGTGGAACAACGCTGACGTCAACAAGCGCTGCCTTACAAGCTGGCGCCGGGCACGACACGACGAGCCATAAGAACGTTGACAACGTAAGCACGAAGCATTTCATGCGTCGTCATTTCGACGAAATAAGGTCGAATACCGCTGGCGGAAGACATACGATAGCTGCGTAGTGTAACCCAGGTTCGATGCGCGCCGTGTTCTAAGAATGAGCGAATCATTCAAGGCAGATGCAAAGAGACTGTTGAAAACTAAGAGAGCGTCCTTGCACCAAGAAAATCCCGAGGAGACCTCTTGAAACTTCTTTTTGTTTGATGCTAGAATCAGGTCACTATTCCGTTCGCGTTACGTGGGCACCGGCGGAATCGAAGCTGAAGACGTCGCCCACACCCGGGTAAACGGGCAACTGTTTACCGCGACGACAGGAGGCCCGCTCTTTTAGCGGGCCTTACTGTATTCCGATTTCAAAGTTGCAATCTCGATAGGAGCCATGCCAGGCGATCGGCCGTCGCTTCTGGATTAATCATGCTATGCGTGGAGTCGTAAAACGAAATTGTCCGCGGAGGCCTGGACGCCATCGCGAACGCAAGCGCGTTGCTTAGCGGAATGTACGGATCGCTCTCGCTGAATTGGAAGAGAATGCCGCGCGCTTTACTTTTGCGAAGATACGTCAGGATATCCAGCGGAGCCATCGTTTGAATGTAGTCAGTTGTATTCGACAGGTGATTGCCGAGCAGGTACCACTCGGGCAGCGACGAGGTTCCCGCCATCATCACGTACCACTTCGGACGCTGATCGACACCTGCTAGAATCGCGCCGAGCATCGCGCCGAAATCGTGGCCGACGTAGGCTATCCGAGATGCGTCGACATCCCGCTGCAACATTAAAACATCGAGCGCACATCGAAGAGCCACGACCTGCGTGACTGTGCGCTGATAATCCGTACCCGCATCTCTTCCCATTTGCTTGAACCAGCCGGGCTGCGCCCACATCGCGTCGATGAGAAACGAGCTGATGCCATGGGTCGCTAGACTGAGTGCGTCAGCCTCAAATTCAGTGTGGTTGGTCGTTACCGGATTGCCCAACCAGTGTACAAAGAGAATCGCGGCATGGCTGCCCCCGCGCGTTGGCTCGACCAATTCACCCGTGTGTACCGTGCCGCCGGGCCCAGCGAAGTGAACGTCCCGAGAGCGCACGCCACGTCTAGGTTGCGCTCGCGGTCCATAGACAACGCCATTTGATCCACACGCCTTGTACGAGAATGAGGGTGTGTTATCAGATGCTGCGAGGCAGGCCGATGTAAGCATCGTACATGCAAGAACCCCGCCAGAGAACAATCGCGTTATCCGCTGCATATCGTAGGGTTGGGCAACGAGAGCGCGCTTCCCATTGTGCCACCAATCCATGGGAAGTTTTTTACCGCGTGGCTTGTCGAAGTAGCCACTGCTGCAGCAAATTAAGGTAGGCAGGATCGTAGCGTGTGAGATGCGGGATTTCATCGTCGTAGCCCGTGATCGCATCGAGCATCTCGTGATTCACGCCGGGAAATATTTTTATTGTCGACGTCCTGTTCTTTGCAATAGCGAGGCCGGCGCGCAGGTTGTCGGTACTGGCGGGAAGGGGAGACGAGCGATCTAAGGACCCGTACAGGGCCAAAATAGGGCAGCGAATTCTACGCGCGTAGGGTACCGGGTTGAACGCGCTGTGACCGAACCAGCGACTTCTGAGGTTCTCAAGGTTGTCCGGGAGATATACATGAGAAGCCCAGGGCGCGCTCTTGATACTCGCGATTTTCTGAGCAAGAGTTTGCCATCCCAAACCAGTTCGGGCAACCTTGAACTTTTGGTATTGAAACGCCGTCGCGCGAGCGATATCGGCATCGGCGAACTTCGCGAGATGCAACTCTGTTTGAAGTTCGTATGTGTCGGCTTGCCATGTCGGAGTAAAATACCCGGACTGATCGATCGCAAAGGCAACGTGCGGATCCGTCGCCGCCATGAGTATCGCCAGCATCCCTCCCTGGCTCGGTCCCCAGACGCCTACCCGATTTTGTTTAACATCCGATCTCCCGCGAAGATACTTGAGACCGGCCAAACCATCATTCATTAAATCCGTGAAGGAGGCACGGTCCAAATCACCGGTTGACAAGCCGGAGCCCCGCTGATCGTAGAGCAATACGGCGTAACCTAATGACGCGAAGAGGTAGGGGATTACACCGGCTGCGTCGCGAGTTTCGGGGCCCGATCCGTGCATAAGAACGATCGCGGGAAGGCGCCTCGATGCAATCGGACTTAACAGAGTCCCCGACAACGTTACAGGTCCGTTGCTGAAGCGAACCGGTTCGCTGCGTAGTGTGATACGTCGACCGGTTTGCGTCACGTGGCCGCTAGCGATTGCAATGCGATCGGGAGCGGTGAGAGTGATCCGGCCGGCATCGGTGCTATCGATTAGCGTGTTGCCAAACGTATAGCTTTGAGCGCTCGTATCGCTAAGAAATCGTAGTTGGTAGGAATCCGTGCGCAAATACAACCGGCGCGGGACCCGTTGCACTGACATTGGAGCAATGACGGCAACGCCATGCGTGAGACGGTACACGCCATCCATTAGGGAAAAAGGCCGGGCATTTCCGGTTGCCGAGGCGGCGACAGCGCATAGCCATGCGCCGATGACGCACGCTAGCACCCGAATGATTTTGTTCATCTTATTCAATCGATCGGTCTACGGAATGCGCGCCTGGCGAAATAGCGCCGGCGACATTCCAGTATATCGCCTAAAGAGGCGCGTGAAGTGACTCTGATCGGAGAACCCCAGCCGTTTTGCGATCTCTTTAAGGGGAGTTCTTGTTGTCAACATGAGCGTTTTTGCGCGCCCGACCTTGAGCTTGCGGACATACTCGCCGGCGCTGCATCCGCAACATCGCCGGAACGCGCGAGCAACGTGGGAGGGGTGGCGGTCGGCAATTATCGACATCTCCGTCAAACTGAGGTTGAGGTTGGTGGAAATGGCATCTTTGACTTCCAAGAACCAGGGCGGCGCCCGGCGCTCGCTCGATGCTTCAGTTCGCGCGACGGCTGCCATAAGTTCTAGCGCCAGTCCTCGTATCGCCAAATCTGAGACTTCATCCGGATAATACAATTCGTTTCGCAGCAAGAAAAGCAGTCGGCTCACATCGCCGGACTCTAATTGAATTTCTCGATTGTGTCCGAAAGGAAACAAGAAATCCGGGGTCTCCTTGCTCACTTCGAAAAAGAACATCCGCGTGGCCTTCCCGGTCACTGTCGTAGAGTGAGCGGTATCGGCGGGCTCATACAAGACCTGATTGCGAGAACACTCCAGTGTTCCGCCTCGATGGCGCTGTCGGAATCCTCCTGCGAGCGTAAGGAGAAAGGTCGGGTGGCCGTGGGCATGCCAGGGCAGACGCGATCCGTCTGCATAGCGAGCTTCGGTTAGAACGAAGTCACCAGATCGTAGAAAGCGGATCGGGTAACCGTTCGTTACAGGGTCATTTGAAATCATCAAGCTACCTGCCTCTGATTATAAACGCTAGTTTTCAACTTTTTCTTTGCATCTGCCTTGAATGATTCGCTCATTCTTGGAACGCAATGCGCATCGGGCCTGGATAGCGGCGGGCGTCTGGCGTACTCTCGCGCATGCTCGTTTTCTGGGGATTGATCGCTGTTGCGTCAATCGGTTGGCCGGCTTCCGCGGCACAGACGACGCCATCCGGCTCCTACGCTGCCGCAGCGATGTTTCGTGAAGATGCGGCGCATAGCGGCGTCTATGCCTCAGCGGCGCCGACCCTTACCAGCGTAAAGTGGCGCTTTCTCGCGAAGGGCAAGATCGTTTCCTCACCGCTGGTGAGCGACGGCGTCGTGTACGTGGGTAGCAGCAACGGCAACGTCTATGCCGTGCGCACCGGTGACGGTTCGCTGGTTTGGAAGTTTACCACTAAGGGTGCGGTGAACTCATCTACGGCGATTTGGGGCAATCTCGTCTACTTCGCGAGTCTCGACGGCAACGTGTACGCGGTGGACGCCCATAGCGGCCTCGAGAAGTGGCACTTCAAAACCGGCGGCGAGCGGCGCTTTACCGCGCCGGGCATCCACGGCATTATTCCGCAGAAGGAGGTCATGCCGGATCCGTTCGATGTCTTTCTTTCGTCGCCGGCGATCTACGCTTCGACAGTCTATATCGGAAGTGGCGATCATAACGTCTACGCCCTCGACGCGACAAGCGGCGCGCTGCGGTGGAAGTTTGCGACCGGGAACGTCGTGCACGCTTCGCCCGCCGTGGCGGACGGCATTGTCTACATCGGAAGCTGGGACCGCTATTTGTATGCTTTGGACTCGCGGACCGGAGCCGTTGTTTGGAAGTTCGCAACCGGCGATGATCGGAAGATTTTCAACCAGGTGGGAATCGCGGGCTCGGCTGCGGTCGCAAACGGCACGGTGTACTTCGGCTGTCGAGACAGCTTCTTCTACGCGCTCGACGCGAAGACCGGTCAACTGCGCTGGAGGCACGACGAACACGGAAGTTGGGTCATTGCCTCACCGGCGGTCTACGCTGGCGGCGTCTATTACACGACGTCGGACGAGCGGAAGTTTTTCTCGCTCGAGGCGGCAACCGGCGCGGTTCGGTTTAGCATCGGATATGGCGCCTTTGCGTACTCCTCGCCATCGATCGCCGGCGACATCGCGTACTACGGATCGTTCGATGGACGGCTGTATGGCGTCAACATTCGAACTGGACAGATCGTGGCGCGGTTTTCGACCGACGGATCTCGACAAAATCTGGGTGCGCACCTCAATGCGGCCGGCAATCTCGACTACGGTACGATCTACACTGAGGGGACACTCGATGGAACCATTCTGGGCTTGGGTCGGCTCTACACTCTGGGCTCCATCGTCGCCTCGCCGGCGATCGCCGACGGCATCCTCTTTATCGGCGACACGAATGGGACTCTATACGCGATCAGGTAGACAGTGTCCAACGAAAAGACCGGCTTTGTCGCCGGCCTTCTCGCTATTAGCGCGCATTTGCATCCCCGAAGGGCTGCTTGTGTGCCCCCACAGCATAGCAAAGTCAAGTCCCCGGGGTCTTGAATAAGTCTCTTCAACTCAAACTCCGCGTCTGTGCGCGGTCCAGTGTTTTGAGAACATTTGATTTAGGTAATTTGATGTAGCTTTACGGTTTAATAGCTTCAGAATTCAACAATCTGAAGGCAGGGCTTCCGTGATTGCGTCTACTCAAGATAATCGCCCCCTCGGTCACGAAACCTACCGCTTTGGCGCGTTCAGACTCGATCCGATTAATCGCGGGCTGTACATGGGTGAGAGTATCGTCCGCCTGGCTCCGCGTGTTTTCGATGTTATTCAGTATTTCGTTGAACATTCTTCAACGATCGTCAAAAAAGACGAACTCGCACATCACATCTGGGGAGATTCGGCGGTCGGCGACGACAATATCAGCCAGCACATTTTCCTGGCACGCAAAGCGCTCGGCGACCTGGAGCGCCCTCACCAGTATATCGTCACGGTGCACGGCGAAGGCTTTCGTTTCGCGCCCGAGGTTGAGAGCACGTCGGGCTACGTTCGCGCGGCCCTCAAGCACGATTTTGGCGAAGTCGAACGCTATACGGCTGAGCATCTTTATAGGAGCGGACGTCATTTCCTAGATCTTCGAATTGAGTCCGGGAACGCTTCGGCGATCGACTTCTTTGAGCGCGCGATTGAAACGCGTCCCGACACAGCCGAGGCGTACGCCGGTCTCGCGGAGGCTTATTGGTTTCGAGCTCATTCGTTCTACGGCAATCCGCGTGAAAGCTTCATTCGTGCGCTCGAATTCGCCAATCGCGCCATCGAGATTAATTCTGAATGCCCGGAAGCGCTGGTGATCCAAGGCGCCATTCGATTCTTCTTTTCACACGACAGCGTCGCCGCGTTCAAGTGGCTTGAAACCGCCTCGGCCATTGGCGCGACCTCGCTGCACTTGCCGCTCCTGCAAATTCAAATCGCGTGCGCTCGAGGGGAGCACGAACGCGCGTCCCTCATGGCCATGGAAGCGATGCGCCGGTACCCGGGTAGTCCCGAAATCGCTTTACAGCTGGGAGTCGCCTTATACTTTGCCCGGGATTATGAAACTGCGGCCAAACACATCAAGGGCGTCTTGTCGCTCGATCCAAACCTCATGTTCGGGCGCTTCTATCTGGGCTTGTGCCACCTGATGCTTCGCGACTTCGACGAGGCACGGATCCAGCTGGCTCGCGCCATGCAGCCGGAATTGACGATCGTGCCGCGCGCCCTGTGGCCCGTGCAGCAGCCGGCAGTTGCAGCACTGAGCCTGCTCGAGTCGTACTGCGGAAACCGCCAGCGAGCTCAAGAGCTAGCAAACTGGCTAAGCGAAACTTCGTCCTTAAGGGAGCGCTCGAGCTATGCGCAAGCGCTGTGCTTTCTCGGCCTTAGAAACAGCGGCAACTGTTACGAGGCGCTCGGCGGGGCAATAGCGCAAGGCGATCCATGGGTGGCATTCCTTCTGACTGATCCGCTTTTCGACGACATCCGCGAACAGGAGCGATTTGTAGATCTCGTTCAGGCGGTCTTACTGCCGAAGCGATGAGCGACCCGCGCCATCATTCGCGCTTGCGAGCGGTGCGAGATCTCGCCGAGGTCATCGCAATTGTCGCAGCCGGCATGTGGGCTCTTTACATTTTCGTTTACGAACAACGCATTAAGCCTGCGCTACAGCAGCCCGCCGTTAACACTTACGTCAACGTAAGGAGCACTGTAGCCGGGACAAAACAGTTCATTATCTTAACAAGGCACTTTGACAATGTCGGAGACGTGACGGCCGATGTAGCGGCTGAAGCGATGTCTGTTTACGGCGAAACCCTAGCTCCCCGAAAGCGGTTCGCACCCGCAAGACTCGCCAGCTCGGGCGAGATTCGCGCGGATTTGGAGCGATCTAGCCGAAGCCTTTTATTCACCTACTATCGCCTGCGCGCGGGGGCCCTTGGCGGCGAGCCTAATGTTCACATTCTTCTTAGGCCTCACTCATCGTTTGCCGAGCGATACGTTGTTGTCGTGCCGGCCGGAGAGTTTCAGATGGTTCGTGTGCGCACCGGTGATGTTACGTACAAGGCTCCGTCCACGCAAAAGATCCGTGTTCGCGTATCGCGGGACTCGCTTGGCGGGTTCGTTCTACGCGAATCAAGCGTCGGGCTGGATGACTTCGACGACGAGTACCCGCTCTGAATAGAAGACCTAGTCTTATTCCGGACTAGAGATTGATCTGCCTTCCAAGTAGGCGTTTAAGTGCAGCGCGTCGAGATCGGATGGTACGACTCTGACCGTAGTTGCGAGGTAGCGCGTTGAAAGACTCACCAAAGGGAACCCGCGCATGGCTGATTCTTGCGGCCCTTTTCGTTGTTACATCCATATTGCTTAACACGACCAACGTTTATCGAGTTGCGGCGCGGTCCATGATGCCGTTTCTATTCGTTGGAACGCACGTACTTGTGGGAAAATCACTAGATTTCCCCGTACCTTTGCACGTAAATGATGTGGTTCTTTTCCGGGTGCCCGACAAAATTGGTGAGTTAGGGTTAAAACGAATAGTGGCAGTTCCTGGAGACTCGATATCAATTGTCCGCAACGTCCTGCGGGTCAGCGGCGCCACAGCTCAATACCACCTGTCTTCTGAATTTTTTCCCGATGTCGGGCCCGATGTCGGTGCCATCGGGCAGGGAGTGATTGAACAGCTGCCAGGTCGCTCAACTATGCTTGTCAGTCAGAACAATGAATTCCCGGTGGATTATCCGCGACGTACCATCCCAATAAATACGTATTTTGTGCTCGGCGACAATCGAACTAACAGCGATGACTCACGCATTTTTGGACCGCTAAAACGTTCGCGGATTTTGGGGAAACTTCTGCTAAGATTATGAAGACTCGGCGCTTTTTTACACGGATCTTTGCGGCAAAGCGCCCCCGCCTCAGCGGGGGCGCTTTGCCGTTACTAGCCTTCTTCCGAACTAGAGTTTGATCTGCAATTCCAAATACGCTTGGAAGGGCAGCGCGCCCGAGAACGGAGCGAAGGGATAGTTGAACGAGGCCGGATACGTCGGGCTGCCGTTGGTCGCCGACGCCGGCGAGCTCCCGTAGAAGAAACCGCCGCCGAAGCCGGGCTGTCCGCTGACAGGTCCGATATACGACGTATTGCCTTGGCTGTATCCGCACACGATGCTGCCCGGCTTGAATGCCGTCGACCACGCCGTGCTGGAGCCGCCCCAGCAATAGTTCAGGATGTTGGTGAGCGTCAGATTTGCCGTCACACGCGGTGAGATGTCGTATCTGATCAGCGCGCCAACGTTGGCCTGCCACGGTTCCTGGTACTGCCCCATTTGGTCGAATTTACCGCTGAACGGATTCGGTATCGCAAGGAAACCGCTGTCCGTTGCAAAGGTATTTCCAGCCGTCAGGAAGTCGCAGTAACCCGCGGTTGCCGCAGGGGGAGCAATCGGGACACCGTTGCCGTCGGTGGCAGCGGCCTCGTTCTGGCCGCAGGCCCGCGGATCGATCGCGTAAACGTCAGTTGGAGAGCCGTAGTAGGCGCCCGATTGAATCGTTACGTTAGGGGCGATCGCGAACCGGCCTTTCTTGTATTGCACCCAGGCAGTTACCTCATGCGGCCAGATCTCGCTTGCTCCGGGAAAGCTGCCCTGGTCGAATGGTGCATTGGGCGCCTGATTCGGATAGGGCTGATACCATCCCATCCGATCGAGCAACGGCTGGGGCGACATGCTGAAATACGGATTCTGGATAATGGTCCGGTTCCCGGCGAAGCTCGCCGGACATGCCATTGCCGTGACGGGTGTCGTCGACGTATCATAGCAAGCCGCACCACCACCGGCCGAGGTCAACTTGTTCCAAGCCGTGATGTAGTTGTTTAGGTAGTCGATCGAGTTGGTTCCATTGGGAAGATTGCCATACTGCACGAGCGCCTTCGTATAAGTATACGAAAGAGCTCCCGACCAACCGTCGCGGCTCGGATCACCTTTTTGGATTTGGAGTTCGAGCCCATAGGTGTGCTGGTGTCCGGTGTTCGTGCCCGAGACGAATCCCGGGGCAAGAACGACGGTCTCGATTTGGTTGTGCGTATCGCGATAGAACGGCGACATCTTGAAGGTCACATCGCTGTTGTGGAAGCGGTGTTCCCACGAGAAGTCGTAGTTGTTCGAGTACTGCACCGGGTTGTCGTGTGCCGGCGTGTGGAACCCAAGACCCCAGAATCTGCTGAAGTCGAAGTTCGCAGCGCGTTTACCCGACTGGTCGGCGTATTGCTCGAATGCCGTTTCGGTCGGCTGCGTGTATTTGCCGGCCGAGAAACGAAGTACGTCGTCCGGAGACAGCGTGTACGTTCCGCCGATACGCGGCGAGAACATATTGCGGGTGAATTGACTGGGGCTCTGCGCCGTGTATTTCAACGGCCCGCAAGATACGCAGCCGGGCAGCGCTCCTGTCGGATGCAAGCCTTGCTGGCCCGACGGCGCCGTCCCGCAGCCTCCCAGCGGCGTCGATGTCTGCACAAGAGCCGGCGGTACTGGCTGGCCCGGAGCCAACGGAGTAAACTGGGGCAGCCCCGTTCCCGGATCGTAGCACAGCACTTGCGCATATGCGTTGAACCAGAAATTGAACTCCGGATTGTTCAGATTATTCAACTGATACTGATACGACTCGAAACGAACGCCGAGGTTTAGATCTACCTTGTCGTTCGGCTTGAATTCGTCTTCCAACGAGACCGATGAGAACACCGGACGCACCGTATTGTACGTGCCTTGCCCCCCCGGAACGGTGACTTTCCAGTCCGACGTGCCGGCATTGAAGCTGTTGCATCCCGGAGTACCCGCCAGAGTTCCACCGGGTGCGCAGGCCGTTGCCAGATTGACGGGCGTTGGTCCAACAAAACCGGCCGTTGCTGGGAACGGGAAGGTTCCGTTGGGGCGAATTGTTCCAAAGCCCGCTGCAGCGTTAGCCGGAATGTAATCGCAATTCACCGGGAATCCCGCCTGGATACCCGCAGCTGCGTTGGTCTGCCGCGAGTAGCAGATCGGGTTGTTGGGATCGCCGTTGGTCCAGTCGGTGACGGTCGTGCGGCTTGACGAGTAGCCCGACTCCCACGAGCCGTTGTTCCACCGCGCGACCGATGCCGTCGTATAGTTGGCAGTGAGTCGCAACAGGTTCTGCGAGTTTAGCTGGTCGGCGAACTGGAACTCTGCGCCGCGCGTATGCGTGGTGAGTTCGTAGTCGGCCGTTCCTTCACCGCCGTATGCGTTCCCCGATATCAGTCCATCAAGGTAGGCGGTGCCTGCCGCGACCGGGCCGTTGATGAGCCAGTCGGAGTAGAACGTATACCCGAAGAGTCGTGCATAGGCATTGCTGCCGATGTTCTTCGTGTACTGCGCTTTGACGATTCCGACGTCATTCCAGAACCCGTCCTTGACGTTGTTCGGAATGCCGCTCTGTTTGCTGCCGTTGGCTTGGCACGCACTCGGTGCTGCCGGATTCGCCGAAACCGCATTTGCGCTTGAGCACGGAGCATTGAGCGAGCGGTTTGTCGCCGTATTAGGGAAGTAGTACGGAACCGCAACTGCGCTGCTTGCAGATTGGCCAAACGAGGTTCCGGGCGCCCATATCAGGGAGTCCATGTACGGCAGCGGATTGTTCCCTTGCGCACAACCGATTCTGCCGAAGACTGTGCCCCAGAAGTTCTCGTATCCGCACAGACCCGGCAACGGGCTGTTGCCCGTGCTGAAGCCCGCGTACGGAGTCAGAAGGTTGCTGATGTTCTGCAGGCTGCCGGCGTCGGCGCCGGAGTCACCGTAGAGCTGCTGCTGCATCGAGTTGTCGTACAACAACTGCAAATCGTCGCGGCCGCTGTCGAATTTGTGCGGGATCGCGAAGTGCAGATTGATGACGTTATCGCGTTCGAAGATGTCCGAAAGCAGAGTCTGGAACGGATAGAACCCGAAGCAGGCTCCGTTGAACTTGCCGGGACTGGCGACGGTGTAGCCCACTGGAATACCGGCATTGGCTCCCGTTGCCTGGCACGGCCCGAACGGGCCATTCTGATATGCCTCGAATGCGGATGCAGCACCGCTGTCCGCGCATCCCACGTTGATGTCGCAGTCCACCGCGCCGAGCCAGTTGGCGATTTGGTTAGTGCCCGTGATGCCGTACTGGTTGAGACCGTTGGAACTGATGTTGCTCAGGTTGGACCAGCTGCCCGCGGGGAAGTGCTGGTTGTACCCTTGCACGCCGACATAATACGAGAAGGTCCGGTTCGGATTGGATCCGCCGGCTTCAGCCGTCAAGGCGTGATAGAAACCCGGTGCACCGATGCCGCCTTTGAGCGTTCCGAAGCCCGGATAGGTTCCCGTCTTGATGACTTGGTTGATGAAACCGCCCAGCGTCGCCGACGATGCGCCTGAAGGCGATCCGCCGGTATAGACTTGCAGTTCCTGTTGGCCCAGACTCGCAAGCGAGTTGGCCTGATAGTTGTCGAACGCGCGGTTGACCGGAACGCCGTCGAACTCGTAGCCGATTTGGCTATACGCGCTTCCGCGGATGTAGAACACCTGTCCCCAACCCACGCTGCCGATGTACGACGTCACGCCCGGTTGTGAATAAATGCCCGAGTAGGCTTGGTTCAGGTTGAAACCGCCGCCCGTTCCCGAGACCACTTGCTGCGTCGCGGCATTGACCGAATAAATATCGGCGGTCGTGCCGGGCTTGACCAGATTTCCGGCTGCCCGTGCCGTGACGTTTGCAATGGTTGTGAGGGACGGTCGGATCGTGAGTGTCAGTGTATGCGTTTGGTCCGCAAACACCGTGACTCCCGATTGAGAGCCACTGTTGTACCCGCTCTTCGTTGCTGAGACGGTGTACGTATCTGGCGCTAACGTTAGGAAATGGAAATTGCCTCCGCCGTCGGTGGTCGCAGTGACGGACTCAGAGGGAGAATTCGCTGTCACTGTTGCATCGGCAACAGCCCTGCCCGTCGTCGAGTCCAGCACCGTTCCGCTTATGCCGCCCGTGGTGCTCGCCAGTGCCCATGTTCCCTGGCAGAGCATCGAAGCGGTTATCAGGAACGCGACTAGACCGCGGCGGAGGGTCACACGCAGTTTCATGTTGACCTCTCCTTGTAATTGTTCGTGATGTGCGATGCCCGGCGCTCGCCCTTTGCGTGTCGCCGAGTTGCAAATTTATGTTAATCACGTATTAAGAGCAAGTCTTGAACGAACCTGAATAAACGCACTACGCAATTCAGAACCACTTCAACAAAGAAGCCGGCGCAGAACGCCGGCCCCCTAGAAGGCGTAATCACGTAAAGGCATCCTCAAACGTTATCAAAATATATCCATTGCTAGAGGGCCACCCATGAGCGCGCAAAAATTCGAATTTGGCCACTTTGTATTTGACGCCCGGCGCCGCGTTCTGCTGCGTCGCGGTTCGAAGGTTCGCCTTCCCAACAAGGCCCTAGAAGCGCTGTCGCTGCTCCTGAACCAGGCGGGTAAGCCGGTTTCCAAAGAGGATATGCACGAGGCCCTTTGGGGCGACAGCTTCGTCGACGATGCCAACTTAACCCAAACTATTTACGTGCTTCGCAAGACCCTCGGTAACGGGACGCCCGGCAAGACGATGATTCGCACCGTTCCAAAATTGGGCTACGAGTTTGTCGAGCCCGTGAATGAGGTGGCCGCTTCGCCGGGCCGCCGCTTCATCGGCTGGCCTGCAGCCTTGTCTGCCGCCATGGTTACTGCCGGAATCTTCGTGCTCTATTCCGTCGCCTATGCGCCGCCGACGGGCGGCGCCGAATCACTCCTGCCCACCGCGGCGTTGAAAGCCTATGAGTTGGGGCGCACGGCCTGGATAAATCCCTCGAGCGCATCGGCTTCGCGCGCTATCGTGCAGTTTAAGCAAGTCGTTAAACTCGCGCCACGCAACCCGCTCGGTTACGACGGTCTGTCGGATGCCAATTTGCTGCTCGCGGGCCAATCATCGGGTAAGACCCGCAGACGGTTTTTGAATGAAGCGGAATCGCTCGCGAGGGAGGCCTTGGCGTTAGATCCTAATTCCAGCGAAGCCCATGCATCGATAGCGCAAGTCCTTGCATTCCAGCGCAACCCCGACGCACAGCAGGAGTTCGAAAGAGCCGTCGCTCTCAATCCCAAGAATGCGCTGGCTCATCGCTGGTTCGGCGAATATTGGCTGATGCACGCAAAGTTTAATGAGGCATACCTGGAACTCGCGCGATCGAATGCGCTGCAGCCGCCGGTCCCGCAAGATCTCTTCTGGCTTGGTGTGGCGCAGTATTACGCCCGCCATTTTGTCGATGCAGCAGCGTCTTTTCGCGAAACTCTGGCGGCCGGCGGCTCGGATCCCGAAATCGGGCTGCACCTAGCACTTGCGTACGACGCAAAAGGCGACGCGCCGGCCGCTTTACGCGAGCTGGACGTTTTGCAAAGGGCGCGCCGCGACTCGGCTAACATTCATGTGGTTCGTGCATCGGTTCTGGCCACGCACCACCCCGCCGCGGCGCTGAAAGAAATTTCCGCGGCACTGAGGTCAACTAAAACCGAGCCGGTCAGCGCAATGAGCGTGGCGATTGCGCTCGCCCGCGCGGGAAAGATCGACGAAGGACGCACGTGGCTCCGGGAACACCGGGTACAGTCAGACGAGACCTCGATCTTTCCGCGTTTCGATCCGCGCCTAGCCGGTTTACGGCTTTATTCGGTTCGCTTGCCGGTCTAATCCGCCGGAACCCTTGTCGTATTTCTTTGAAAATTACGAGCTCGACGTGCGGCGGCGTCTGCTGCTGCGCGGCAACGAGCGCGTTCAACTGACCGCTAAATGCTTCGACCTTCTACGCATTTTGATAGAAGCCGGCGGCAGCACTGTGACCAAAGACCATCTCATGGAAATGCTGTGGTCGGAAACGCACACCGAGCAAAGCCTCACGCAGCATGTATTTATGCTTCGCCAGGTGCTCAACGAAAACTCGAAGGACCACTCCTTCATCGTCACCGTACCGAAACACGGCTATAAGTTTGCCGGCACAATTTCTCCGAGACTATCGCAGCCCAAGACAATCTCCGCGAATACGGATGCATTCCACGCGTACCTGAAAGGCTGCTATCTTTTCGAGCGTGACAACTTCGAAGGATATAGCAGTGCGCTGGAGTGCTTTACAGAAGCGTCGGAGCTCGACCCAAGCTTTGCCGGCGCTTTTTCCGGTATCGCACTCGCCTACAACCTTCTTGGCGCTTATCAGTTTCTAAGTCCGGCCGACAGTTTCGTGAAAGCCAGGGGCGCCGCGCTACACGCGCTCGCGCTCGATCCCCACGACACGACGGCGACCGCAGTCCTGGGGGCGATCGCGCTTTTCTATGAGTGGGACTACGCGAAAGCTGAAGCTCTGCTGGGGAACGCTGCTTCGAAAGGTTCCGATGAGCTCGCGGTTCTGGACAACCTTGCGTGGATCTCTGTTGCGCGCCGCCGCCTCGACGAAGCGCTCGAGCGGGCCGAGCGGACTATCGAGGCGCACAAGTCGTCGTTGCATGCACGCGCTACGCTGGCGCTCGTGCATCAATATAGAGGCGATATCAAACGCGCGATTCACGACTTTGAAGCAATCCGGGATGTGAACCCCGAGTTTTATCTAGCCAGCTATTATCTAGGTTCGGCTTTGGTGGAGGATGGCGCAGTGGAAAAGGCCGTCGAGATTCTGGAAGACGTCAGCCGGCATCACAATTTCGCCCAGGTGCATTCGTCGCTAGCTTATGCGCTTGCAGTCGCCGGTCGCGTCGAAGAGGCCGCTACGATCGTAGAGCGGTTGCGCGAGGCGCACCCGAGCCGCTACGTACCGGTCTACAGCGTCGCGATTCCATTGGTGGCGCTGGGCAAGCTGGACGAAGCAATGGCATTTCTCGACAAGGGGTGTGCCGAGCGGTCCTCCTGGTTAGTTTTTCTCGGCGTTGAGCCGAGGTTCAACCGTCTCCGCCGGGACGCGCGGTTTCAAAGCCTGATAAGGCGGATCGGCTTAATAGAGCGCTGATCGACTGACTCAAATTATCTCAAATGTGAGCGAAGCGGCGCATATTTGAGATTGTTTTATGACTTTGTCGTGCGCTAGCGCTTAACATTAATACACCATTAAAACCGGAGGTACGCTGCGCCGCACACCTTTCGGGTGGCACGGCCACATTTTTCCTCGGCGCTTTTTTGCATTCGACTGAAAGGGAAGCTCATGAGCTCTTTTCACGTTACGCAAGGTGTGCGATCGGCATCGAGGCTGATCGCGGCACTCTTTGTTTCAGGTTTCTTGTTAATCCAAACGTGCGCGCCTGCGTTCGCGGGAACGACGGGGGTCCTAAGCGGAACCGCTACCGACTCCGCAACGCATGCACCGCTAGCTGGTGTCCAAGTCGTAGCTCTCGCGCCGACCGGACGCTACGCCACCACAACCAATAGTGGCGGGTTCTATTCCATCGCGGGTGTTTCGCCCGACACCTACTCCGTCTCGTTCAACCTCACGGGGTACGAACCGGTCTCCGTACCCGGTCAAAACGTTTTCGCCGACCTGACGACGACGGTCAGCACGGCTCTCCTGAAGTCACTACGCACGATTGCGCACGTGACCTCGCGTAGCATGGGGGGCGCGTTCCAGCCAAACCAAACGGTCGACACGTACAGCGTCAACCAGCATCAGATACAAAGCATTCTGGGAACAGCGCTTAACCTTAGCGAGACGACCCTTATTAACTCGTTGCCAGGCGGCTCTAACGATTCGGGCGGATATCCCGTCATTCGCGGAGGCCGTGAAAATGAAGAGAACTTCGAATTCGAGGGCATTCCGTACACCGACGCCTTCACCAACCAGTTTACCAACTCGCTCGCCAATCCGGGACTGGGGCTGCAGAGCGCCCAGCTTACACCGGGCTTGGGTAATGCCTCGCAAGACAACTACGGCACCGGCACGTTCAACATCATCGCCAAACGCGGAACCTATCCGGGTTTCGCAACCGGCCAGTTTGCGGTGGGTGCACCCGCATTTCGCCATCAGGCGAATGTTGAATGGGGCTTTGCCTCTCCCAACGGCCGCATCTCCGGCTACATGACACTATCCGCGGCAAATTCGGGCAGCGCGTTCAATACGCTTTCAACCAACTGCCTGACGCTGGGAACGTGTTTCTCGCGTTACTATCAGCCGACTCGCGAGTTTGTGGCAAATTTCGTTTACAAATTCGGAAACAACAACAATCAAGCGCTGCAATTTTTCGCAGACACCGCCCAGTCAAACTTTTTTTCCGGCTATGGCGGCTTCAACAACTTTAACAACCTCTGTTTTGCATCGTGCGATCCATTTTTCCTGAGCTTTGCCCTGGCAAACGCCGGTCTGGCGTCGCCCGCGCTGAACGCTGCGAGCGGTTGCGTCACCGCGTTGCAGTGCCCGGGATACACCACCGCCGTGTCACCGAACGTCGCATTGCTAGAGAGCATGCTGACCTTGACGCCGGGGCAGTCCACTCCCATACAGACGTTGGGCTCGGTCAACCGCGCCCCGGATCAGGTCTTTCAGCCGAATATCGCATACAAAATCGGCTACAACTGGAACATCAACTCCTCGACATTCCTTCAGGCTATGGCATTCCGCGACAATGCGGTGGTCGTCTTTGATCGTTCGCTGAATGGCGGTTACTCGTCGACGAACACCGCGCACGATTCACTTCAGGGCGGTTTTAACAGCGGATTGAAGGTCGATTTAACCAAGCAGATTGGCGACAAGAATCTGGTCAAAGTCGGCGGCATGTTCAAGTACCTGATTCCGGTCTTCGATGCGCCTTACCCGGACTATTACGGCGTCATCGCTAACCTAATGAGCGGCCAGAACACGAGGGTGAGTAGTGCGAACGGCTCGCCAGCGCTCTTTTCGGCTCCGGCGGAATTCCAGGACTTCATTCCGCAGTCGCAGTGTCCGTACTTACCGGTGACCAACTGCGGTTACATCTATAACTTCCCCGGCGTAACCTCGCCGCAAAAGATTCCCACCGCCTACGAAAACACGTCAGTAACGCGCAACGATTATTCGGCGTATATCGACGACACGTGGTCGCCGAACGACCGTCTGAAACTCGAGGCTGGATTGCGCCTCGACATCGCCAACTACCAAATGGCCAATCCCTCGATCGATCCGGCCACGTGCACGTCGCTCTATCTGCCGCAATATCTCACAAACCCTGATGGGACGCTGCAAACAACGCCGAGCACGAATCCGAACACGGTCACGACCTACCGGAATCCGGTAAACGGCCAGATTATGACAACGGCCGCCGGGACATGTCCGGCTGCAGTCTTCCCGCAGTTTACCAACCAGTCACATCGACCGCTCATCCCCGAACCCGTTGTGTCGTTTACGTATCGCCTGGGCTCGAATGATTCGATACGGGCCTCGTGGGGCCGGTCAGTCGAGTTCCCGTTCATCTCAATCGTGGACGCAACGGCAAATCCCAGATATTTTGGCGGGCCCAACGGAGCCTTCTTCAATATTCCAGGATACGGTAACAATTGCGGAACGCTCGCCGACCAGCATTGCGTAAACTACGCCGAGCAACTCTATTGGGACAACGCGCAGGGTTTCGCCGGCAGCGTTCCCCTGCAGCCGATTCGTCCCACCGTATTTGTGAACGCGGATTTCTCATGGGAACACCAGTTCACGCGCGGATTCATGAACGGCGTCTCGTTCAAGGTCACGCCGTGGTACCGTAAGGCGCAGGACGAATGGGCGCTGGTCTCCACTCCGAAGATCGTGGGCGGAGTTCAGCTGACCAATCCGATCACGGGCGCGCTCATCTTCAATCCCTCGGTTGCCAACAATCTCGGAAAAAACCAAGCCGACGGCGTCGAGATGCAGTTCACAAAGGAACAGCCATACGGTCTGTCCGGCCAGGTAAGTTTCACATATCAGAACGAGTTCTCGAGCGTCATCCCGACCTCGAGCAGCGAGGACTTCTTTCCCTCAATCCCCGCCCAGTCGGTGTTGCTCGGCAATATCTATCGGGTAGGTTTCCTCTCGCCGTTCTTAGCCTCGTTCGACTTCTCGTACGAGACTCATAACGGTTGGAGAATATCACCACAGGTAAAATGGAACGTCGGTTATCCGATTAGCCCCGGTCTCCTCACATCGGCGTTCGTCAATGGACAGCCTTACAATCTGCCGTTCACGAACGCGTGCCCCGGCTGCTCCACGACAGGCACCGGACAATACGTCGATCCGATGAACCCCGGCACGTTCTTCTCACCGAACGTCGCCGTAAACCGCGGCATCCCGATGTCCGCGGCAAACGGTGGAAAACTCTCGCACCCGTCTTCAAGCACCAACTTGACGATCGAATACAACGCACCGAAGACGTGGACCGCGGGCGTGGAGGTCTTCAATCTCTTCGGTGCCCTGTACGGCGGACCGTCCCTAAACGGCCGGTGGCAGCCGCTTGCCAATGGTATCGGCGGCCCGCTGACCGGTCAAAATGCGACGGGGCTGGCCTTCCCGCAATACGGCATGATCGGCGATTATGGAGCGCTCCGCTACGGGCGGAACGCCTATATCGATACGCCCAGCGGCATCCGGAGCTTCGTATTCTACTTCCAAGTCAAAATGTGAGGAGCGATCTTGAGTAACTACAAATACCTCGCGGCGGTTGTCGTCGGGGCGCTCCTTGCAGGGTGCTCCGCAAACGGGACCGCCAGTCCGCCGACGAGTGTCGTCAGCAACCTGGGAGCCGACGTGCTCCAGTTCGCTGTCGGCACGGCGAACATCGGGCAGACCGGAACGGTCGGTTTGAACACCGTCGCGACGTTCCGGCAACCCAATGGATTGACGGCAACGCTTGTCAACACACCGACCATCACGGGCCCGGCGGCATTCTTAGTGCCGCCGGTCTCGCCGGTTCCGTCATGTGCTGCCAGCGTGCCGGCGTGCTCCTCGCCGTCGGGCGACGCGGGTACGAACCATATCAGCGGAGCGCCGCAAAACATCAACCCGGGCGTCGCAAATCCGGTCGTGACCTTCGCGCAAAGCGGCGGAGTCTTCTCGTACGGAATAGCACCCGAAAACGAAGGCGTCACGGGCGCCGCCGTGT
>JABXNS010000022.1_pt1 | contig 115834 bp, 118 predicted proteins | sample 7301101 | NCBI WGS metagenome assembly JABXNS01 (sample SAMN14449646, study PRJNA615230) | soil metagenome | isolation source: soil from bare, unvegetated metal-rich iron-sulfur acidic spring small-cell... | place: Canada: Paint Pots Mound, Kootenay National Park, BC | collected 2017-05-25 | reverse complement strand
CACCAGGAGCGGTCGCACTGCCGCCACACGAAGCGGTAGCCAATAAGAGAATCAGAGCACCGAGCCGACCAGAAGCCTTCGACATCATACCTCCTTGTAGTGCCTTCCGGATTCATGGGCAGGCAGCGATCTCATTGCCAACCAAGAGCACATGCGTATGCCTGAATTAGGTCCAACGCCCGACGCCTGCAAACCCAGTCCGGGTCACGGTATCAACGGAGAGCGCGAATGACAGTCGGCTTCCGGTGAGCGTCCAACTTCGCGCTGCTCCGCCAAATATCGGTTTACTTCAGCCGCAAAACCGCAACGTATGCTTTTTGCGATTCCTGGGCGCGTTTGGCGAGCGCCAAGCAATGCTGGCCGCCGCGGGATCTCCGTTCATCAATCCGCACGCGACCGATGATGGCTCCGGTCAGATGCAATGGGACCGGGAACGTCGCACACGGATTCGCCGACATGGGCGAGCCATCTCGTTACCTCGTGACAGTGCTCGACGGCCAGGTCACTAGCGCCGACTCGGTCGAGAAGGGGGGTTCAAACATTGTGGCGTACAGGGATTCCGGCTCCACAGTTCGCTGCCTTATGGCGTCGACCTTTGAGCGTGAGTTCGATCCGGACGTGCTGACTGCTGTGCGAGCCGACGAGACTCACTTCGCTCTACCACGATGCCGCGAAACGTGCGCACGCGGCGGAATCCTGCCGGCTTGGGCCGCCGAATTGGTCAACCGGCTCTTGGCACTGCGATCCGCGGCGAATTAGCGAGATGATCTTCCGTCTCGCGCTAGCTGCGGTCCCGATCGCCTACGTGATCGTATTGATCAACCTGCTCGTGCGAAGAGAGCCCAAGGGGATTGTGGCGAGCGCCCTGTTCGCTGTGGCGGCTGTTGCGACTGGCCTGTGGGCAATTACTCAATCGAGATCGTCCACCGCCCCAATCGGCGCCCTCACCCTTCCCTTGCTCGGCGCCATAGCAGGATTTCTCGGACTCATTTTCGGCCGGTATAGATCCTCCCCTCGGGCCTCCCAAAGAATTGGAGCGTGGGCTGCATTGGTCGTCGTGGTGCTGCTTATCTCTCGGGGTGTCATGCAGGGCGAGCAGACCAAATCGAAGAATCGAGGGCGCGAAGACACGCAGACTGCCCTCCTGGCGGAGATCGCGCGGAACCGTGTGGCGATTAACTTGGGGCTCACAGACAATCCGGGGCGCGAGAGTGCATGGCTCGACAGTAGCGTCCGCGCCCGAATGCACGATCGTGCCTTCCTCTTTGCGGCACTGCCCAACGATTCGATATCGCCGCAGCTTCTCGACACACTCGCCAATTCTCCCGACATGGCGATTGCGCTCGAGGCCGTTCGGAACTCCAATACGAGTGCAGGGACGCTCGAGCGCGTATATCGAACCAAATCGTACCCCGAGTATTTCCTCCAGGCGTTAGCCGGGCATCACCACACACCTCCGGCCATTCTCCTCGAGCTTTATCGGCGGCCAAGCACCATGACCGGCCTCGCCATTTGGTTCGCCGGCAATCCGGCGACGCCGAATGAGATTCTCGACGAGATCGCTCGGACCACGAGTGACAAGTTCGTAATCAGCGCGCTGCTGGAAAATCCTTCCCTCGACTGTGAACTCCTGAGCCGGCTCGCGGTGAACTTGATGAAGTCGCAGAACCGCGACGCAGACAATCCGAACGTTATGCGGCTCAACGAGCGCCTGCCAACCGTCTGCCGGAATACAACGCCCTAGCGCGACGGAGTGTAGCCTTCAGAAATGGTTTTGATCTCTTCAAGTCGCACCCCGGTGCGGTCGGCAGCGAGTACGACAAGGTGTGAGATGAGCCGATTCCGTGACGCCAACTGGTCTGACGCTTATCGAAGCGTCAGCGTCAGGTGAAGGTTTGCCCATGGCACGCGTCGTCTTTAACGAAAACTTAGCGCTCGCGGCTGCGTTCTTAATACTACGTTAACCTCGAGTTGATCTACTATCCGCGCATGTCGTTCCCAAGAACTGAGGGCAGAAGCGATTCTGTCTCCCAAGGGTGTGATCCAGCCGCGGTAGGGAAAGCGCAAGAAGTTCACGTGTTCACCCCCTGCCGGTATCGATGAGTCGCCTAAACATTTTCCTACTCATCGCCACCAGCGCGCTGATCACGTCTGTGCCGCCCACGCTCGATGGACAGTACCCAAGAGCCGCACAACCGCCGCTGCTCAAAGCGCCGACCTTGGGCGAAGTCGTCGCGTACGCGCTGCAATGGAATCCCGATGTCGTGACCGCGAGGCTTCAGGTCGATTCCGCACGCGGCGACCGACGGATCGCGCGGTCGTTTCCCAACCCGACAGTTTCCACGATCCCGGGCAATCCATTTCAGTACAGCCTCACGCAGCCGATTGATATCGGCCCGGATCGCCTCTTTCGAAGCCGCGCCGCGGGAGAGGGTCTCCTCGCCACACGATATGTGCTCGAGGACGTCACCCGACAAGTGATGTTCAACGTGCGTCAAGGTTACTTCGATTTGCTGCTCGCGGAATCGCTACGCGACATCGCCGCGGAAGAGCGAGACATATTCGCGCAGTTGCTGATCGCAGATTCCGTTCGCTTGGCCAACGGCGACATGCCCCCGCGCGACTTCGTTACAAGCGAGCTGAATTTCGCCCACGCCGATGCGGCGTTGAGCCGCGCCAACGCGGCGGCACGCGCTGCGCGATTGAACATGCAACTGCTCATGGGTGTCCGGCACCCGGACACGGCTTTTCGTGTCGCGGGCGCGCTCGGCTATCGCCGCCTTTCCATTCCCCTGGATTCCCTCAGCGCCATCGCTTATGCCGCCAGGCCCGACATCGCCGCGGCCCGTGAACACCTGGTCCAAAGTCGCTCTCTCCGTTCCTTGGCCAACTCGCTCATTATTCCGGTACCCGGAGTCGCGGCCGTATACCAGCCAGGCACCCCGTTCGCGTCGGGTAAAGATTATGCCTTCGGGTTCTCCTTCACCGTTCCCATACTCTATGCATTCGGCGGGGAGAGGCAACGCGCGCGGGCTGGAGTCGCGTCGGCCGCCGTCAACGCTGAACGCGTGCAGAGTCAGGTCCAGAGTGACGTCACCCAGGCCGCTGACAACTTCCGCGCGGCCCAGGCGTTTGCCGAGCGATATTCATCGGGTCTACTGTCAAAAGCCAGTGCCGCGCTCGAGATGCAGCGATTCGCCTACCGGAACGGGGCGGCGTCGCTCCTGGAGTTGTTGAATGCGATCCGGACGGACGCCGATATCCGAACGGACTACTACACCGCCCTCCATGACTACTGGGTCGCGGCATACGCGCTCGATCGCGCTGCCGGACAGGACCTCGTCCCGTGATACGCGGTGGACGGAACACTGCAGCCGGCATCGCAAAGCGTCTTTGTGCAACGGCCGCCGCAGCTAATGCACTGATTCTTGTTGCGAGTTGCTCACGGGATACAGCCGTCGCGAGTAACCGGGAACTACGAGTCAAGGAGATCGGGGACACGAGCGTGGTTACGGTGCCGCACGCGGAACGGTTCCCCTTAGTCGCCGTCCGAAGCGATGCGACCCCGGATCGCCTCCGCGTGACGTGCGTCGTGACCCCTGACGTGAGGCGCACCGTTCCCCTCAATGCACTAGGCGGGGGGCGGGTGGTCGAGCTCAGAGCCAAACTCGGGGACGATGTCGTGAAAGGTGAGACGCTCGTCGTGATCAGCAGTCCCGATGTGTCTGGCGCACTCTCCGACCACCAGAAGGCGCGAACCAACGAGTCGCTTGCACGACAACAGCTGGAGCGCGCGAAACTTCTGTTTGAGCACGGAACGATCGCACGCAAGGATCTAGAGGTCGCCGAGAACGCGGAGCAAAATGCGCTAGTCGATGTGCGCACGACGCTCGAAAGAGTACGGATGCTGGGTGGCGATCCGCTGCGCCTGTCTCCCTACATCGAGTTAAAGGCGCCGATTTCGGGGACGGTCATCGAGCAAAACGTCACTTCATCGGCCGGCGTGAAATCTCCTGACAACGCTCCTAACCTCCTGACAATCGCGGACCTATCGCATGTGTGGGTGATGTGTGATGTGTACGAGAACGATCTCGCGCGTGTTCAGATCGGTCAGCGCGCGGAGGTCCGGCTGAATGCTTATCCGGATCGGCTGCTCGTGGGCAGCATCGGCAACGTGTCGAAAATTCTCGACCCGAACACGCGTACGGCCAAAGTCCGAGTCGAGCTCGACAATTCCGCCGGCTCGATGCGCCAAGGCATGTTCGCAACTGTGGACCTGATCTCTCGACAGGCCCGCTCCTTCCCAGTCTTGCCGCAGTCCGCCTTGTTCCGCCTTCACGATGCGGACTGGGTCTTCAAGAAGACCGGCCTGAACACATTTCGGCGCCTACAGGTGCTGACTGGCGGCTCAGCATCAGACAGCCTCCAAACGATCATAGGAGGCGTAGCCCCAGGCGACCAAGTCGTCCGAAACGCGCTCGAGTTCTCCCGCGCCATTGAACAGCAGTAAGCCGAAGTGATCCGAGCGCTCATCGATTTCGCACTGCGGAGTCGCGTACTCGTACTGGCGTTCGGCGTACTGCTCCTGATTTGGGGCGCCGTTTCGTTTCACAACCTCCCCGTCGAAGCCTACCCCGACGTGGCGGATACCTACGTGAACATCATCACGCAGTGGCCAGGGCATGCATCGGAAGAAGTGGAGCAACAGATCACGATTCCAATAGAAGCGCAAATGAACGGGATTGGACACCTGACGCATTTGCGCTCGGTCTCTTTGTTCGGACTGTCGTCCGTTACCCTCATCTTCGACGATGCGGCGGACAACCTCGTAAGTCGACAACAAGCCCTCGAGAAACTTTCCCAGGTCACTCTGCCGGCGGGCATTAGCCCGACCCTGGGACCCGACTTTAGCCCCGTGGGCCAGCTTTACTTCTACACACTGACAAGCACGAATCCTCGCTACGATGTGATGGAACTCAAGGCGCTCGAGGATTGGTACGTCGAGAAGGAATTCAAGTCCGTGCCCAATGTCGTAGAGGTGGCGAGCTTTGGCGGCCCAACGCGCGAGTACCAAGTGCAGGTGGAGCCCAACAAACTTGTTTCCTACGGTTTGAGCATTGGCCAGGTCGAACAAGCAGTGTCGGCCAACAATGTCAACGCTGGGGGCGGCTTCCTCGAGCGCGGCGATCAAGCGTTCAACCTTCGCGCGGTCGGACAGATGCGAACCACCGACGATATCGGCCAGACGGTGCTAAAGGCGCCGAGCGGGACCCCCGTGCGCGTGCGCGAGATCGCATTGGTAGCTCAAGGACCGAAAGTTCGCCTCGGCCGATTCGGCCGGGCAATCAAGCGCGGAGACAGTCTTGTCGTGGACAATCCCGACGTCGTGTCGGGAATTGTGCTGCTTCGCAAAGGAGCGCCTCCCGATCAGATGCTCGCCGCTCTGCACACCAAGGTCGACGAACTGAACCATCACCTGCTCCCGCCAGGCGTCCAGATCGTTCCGTTCATCGATCGCACGGATCTGGTCCGCCACACGACGCATACCGTGCTTCGGAATCTCACCGAGGGCATCCTTCTCGTCGTCGTGGTGCTGTTCCTCCTCTTGGGTAGCGTTCGGGGAGCGCTAATAGTTGCGGCAACAATCCCGTTCTCGCTGCTCTTCGCCTCGATTCTCCTGGATCTCCGAAACATTCCCGCCAACCTGCTATCCCTGGGCGCGCTCGATTTCGGCATGGTCGTCGACGGTTCGGTAGTGATGATCGAGAACATCGTCCGCCACATTGCGCATCCTGACTCAGAACGCCGTCCATTGCTCGACGTGATCGCTCGCGCTGCGCACGAGGTCCAACGACCTGTGTTCTTCGCCATCGGCGTCATCATCACGGCTTATCTCCCCATTTTCACGCTCCAGCGTGTCGAAGGTCGCCTGTTTCGCCCAATGTCGTGGACCGTCGCGTTTGCCCTCCTCGGCGCCCTCATTTTTGCCATGCTCATCGCCCCGGTGATTGCCAGTTATTTGTTCCGGCCGGGCATGCGCGAATGGCGCAATCCCGCGCTCGAGTTCCTTTCAGACCGCTATCGTCGCGCTCTCGTCTGGTCGCTCGAGCATCGAAGGGCGACGTTTGGCACCGCCGCAGCTGCCCTCGCGTTAATGCTATTCCTTGGTTTGAGCGGCGTGATCGGATCGGAGTTCCTTCCCCACCTGGACGAGGGTGCGATCTGGGTGCGCGGCTCGTTGGCGCCGAGTACCGGACCAGCCGAGGGCACTCGTGTGGCCGACCAAGCTCGTCTTCTCCTGGTCAAGTTTCCAGAGGTGACGCAGACAACGTCACAGGTGGGGCGTCCAGATGACGGAACTGACGCGACTGGTTTCTTCAACACTGAATATTTCGTCGATCTTAAGCCCAGAGATGAGTGGCGACCGCAGTTCCGTACTAAAGAAGACCTCATTAACGCGATAAACGCAGAGCTCAGCAAGATTCCGGGTGTGATATGGAATTTTTCTCAACCGATTTCGGACAACGTTGAGGAGGCAGTGAGCGGCGTAAAAGGCCAATTGGCCGTAAAGCTTTACGGAACTGATCTACCTCAGCTCGAGCGCACCGCCGACGCAATCGTTGGACAAATGAAACAAGTGAGCGGGGTGGCGGATCTCGGAGTATTCCGCGTGATCGGCCAGCCGAACGTCAATCTGGTGATCGACCGCGCGAAGGCGGATCGATTCGGCATCAACGTCAGCGACGTCCAGGACGCAGTGGAAACCGCCGCCGGTGGCAAGGCCGTAACGCAGATTTTGGACGGCGAGCGGCGTTTCGACGTGACCGTCAGGTACCAGGAACCCTTCCGCCGGACGCCAGAAGACGTGGCGAATATTAGGATCCTCGCCCCCTCCGGTGAACGCGTCGCTATTGGACAGATTGCGGATATCCGCATCCAGGATGGCGCGTCCATGATCTACCGCGAAGCTAACTCACGTTATATCGCGGTTAAATACAGCGTTCTCGGGCGCGATCTCGGGAGCACGGTACAGGAAGCGCAACGGCGCGTAAGGGATAACGTGACATTGCCGACGGGCTACCGCCTGGACTGGGCCGGCGAGTATGAGAGTCAGCAGCGCGCAAGTCGCCGGCTCGCATTCATCGTTCCAATCACGGTGCTCATGATTCTACTCATTCTGTACGTTGCGTTCGACTCGTCCAAATGGGCAGCTCTAATTCTTATGACGGTGGTGCTGGCGCCACTGGGTGGGATGCTCGCATTGCTCGTGACGGGATCGCATTTCAGTGTCTCGTCCGGGATTGGGTTCCTCGCACTGTTCGGCGTGTCGGTGCAAGCTGGCGTAATCATGATCGAGTACATCAACCAGCTTCGTGCCCGCGGACGCGGCATCATGGAAGCGGTCGTGGAGGCAGCTCTGCTGAGATTGCGCCCAATCCTAATGACGATTCTCGTCGCGACGCTTGGCCTACTGCCGGCCGCTTTATCGCACGACATTGGTTCCGACTCGCAACGCCCCTTTGCGATCGTAGTCGTTGGAGGCCTCCTCATGGATCTGGTACTCGCGGTCTTCTTGCTGCCAAACCTCTACGCGTTCTTCGCTCGAGACGGCGACAAGCTGCCCGAGAGCGATCTGACCACGGAGGTCTGAATTCGGTGCGCCCATTCTCGAACCACTACTGCTAATGCCTAACCCCCTCGTCATGAGAAGCCTACGCATTTCCGTCATTCTCTTCGCAGCATCAGTAGTGCTGTCCACTCCTGGAAGGGGCCAGACACTCGATCGAGCGCTATCGTCGATGCTCGGCGGTGCCGCGTCGGGGTTCGGAGCGATCGAACTCACCGCGCCATTCGCTTGCGGGGGCGTATTTTCAGATCGCGCCTGCCACCTTCCTCCAATTGCAACGGGTTTTGGCCTGGCCAACATTGTCGGCTCGACTCTCGGAGCCGCCGGATCGGGTGGTCCGTCTTCGTGCAGCTCGGGGGAAAGGTTAACTCGATCGTTTATTGGCACGATCGCAGGAGCCGCGCTCGGAGTGGCCGGTGTGTCCCGCACCCACGGCGATCTCCGCATCGGTCTCTCGCCCCTGGTACAAGCCGCCGAAGGCTTTGGAGCTGCGGCAATGCTGATGCCTTGCAAGCAGCAACGCTTGGCCGCGTCAGACTCCGCCGCATTGGCGGGGACCGTGTGTCGGAATCCGTCCTACAAGCTCGCGCGCTGGGCGGCGGGCGCAGGAATGGCTGGGGGTTATACCATCCTTCACATCTACTTCAAACGACAGTGGTGGTCCGATGTGCCGGCGAAAAATTGGTTCGTCGCGAATGATTGGGATCAGAACCACCGCGATGCGGATAAGTTCGGGCATATCCTGGGCGGGTATCAACTGACTCGGGTAAACTCGGAGGTACTGCAGGCTGGGTGCGTCGCACCAGAACGCGCCCGGCTGTGGGCTGCGCTCTATGCGTGGGTGCTTCAATTCCAGATCGCAGAATGGGACGGAACCCAACAGATGTATGGCTTCGAGCCGTCCGACGTGCTTGCTAATACCGCCGGTGTTGTCTTCGCGGTTGCGCAGGAGCGGACTAAGTCGCTGCAATATATAAAGCCACTTATCTCGTGGCGCCCGAGTGATTCGTATCGGTCCCGCAATGAGCCCGGCCACAATGGACAACCTCGGTCCTCTACTGATTACTCCGGCCAGACTTATTGGTTCTCAACCGACGTTCACTCATTGCTGCCCGATCGCTTCAAAGTTTACTGGCCGGCCCTCATTCGGTTGTCACCGGGCTACTCGATCACCGATTACATCGACCCGCAAACAGGCTCAGCGATCAGAGCCAAACGGAAGATTCTCCTCTCGCTTGACTTGGATCTTGAGCGACTACCGGGTGACAACAAGGTGTGGCGCACCGTCAAGCACGAGCTCAGTTTCCTTCGTGTGCCAGGGCCGACTCTCCAGCTTACACCAAGCACGAAATTGTTCGGGGCTTATTACTAGACTTGCTTGGGATAGCGGCCTGGAGGCTTGGCACCGTCGCGGCACCCGACTAGCTCCGCTCGGCGCTCTCTGCATCACTGCGCGGTTTTTGGGGAAGATCGGTCGGCGTCTGCATTTGGGATCGCGCACAGCTCGCAATATCAGTGACCCTTAAAGCTCGACCGTGGCACGAGGCGGGCCTCATCCTAGGGGAGAATCCGCGCGTTCGAGAACACTATGAATCGTCACCTGGGCGCACCGTGAGGTTCCAAGATGAACATGCGCGTCACATTACGTCCGAGCAGTAGGACGCAAGCACAATGAACAAGATCTATATCGCGCCCGCACTGATGGTTGTCGCGGCGTGCTACAGGGCTTCGGGAGTCCCCTCAATCCCGTTGACGGTTCCAGATGCCGCAGATTCCTCAGACGTTGCGCTCGCCCGGGCTTTAGCCCCGGTGCTGTACGTCCAGCGCGACGAGTATTTCCCGCTAGACCGCGTCGTCGCCGTGATCCACCCGTCGAGACCCGTGATCGCGTATGCTCTCGCTTGGAGATGGGATATTCACGGGCAGTGGGTCCCGTGGTCAAAAACCAGCGATGGAGAGGAGGTGTGGGTAGGGTATGATCCAGCCACACACGCGCCAACTGACCTTTGGACCTTTTGGCACGGCGTCATCATTCACACCACCTGGCGGGACAAGGGGCAACCAGCCGTGAGCGTGGACTGGGGAACACACGGGTCCCTTCCTCATGGCGTGATCGAGAGCGATCTACCCGCACTTAAGAAACTCAACGTGCTTTACGCCTTGAAGTTCATTCTTCTTCCGGATATCTGGCTGGGTAAGCTGGTCCATGGGGGACCGTGGGGCTTCTTTCACGGCTACGCCCGGTACCGCGAATTCACACGGATCCTTCCGCTCAGCGGCAAACTGAGCGCCGTGGTGCGGACCGCGAACCCGGACCGCGCCCTTCGTGCGGTCTTCGGAGGAGGGTATGCGAAGAAGCCGGCCTGGCCAGAGGATCGCCCGGCGATTAATCCGACCCAGGCTCAGGGGGTGTCCAAAGAACGTTGAAATTAGGTGGGGGCGGCGACGTGGGCCGAGGCCGAGACCCTCGGACGGAGCAGACTCTCCTCAGCGCGTAAACAGGGGCGAGCACCGAAGCTCGCCCCTGTCACTGTTCTGGAAATGGACGGCTATTAGCGCGTACGGATAGCCGGCAATTCCTCGCGCATTAGTAGCCGGCGTGCTTCCGCGCGACTTTGTTACGGTGATGCTGCACCTCCGCACCGATCGCCGCTCCCAGCACCGCACCGTGCTTTCGATGGGTCATGTGTCCCGCGACTGCGCCGGCGACCGCACCTTTGAGCACGCTGTGATGCTTAGCCGGCGTCGCTTGTTGTGCCGACGCCAAGCTCAGCGGGGCGAACAGGAGTCCGGCAGAAAGAAGGGCGACTTTTATTTTGGTTTCGGCAAGTGAACGAGTCATGTTGGTCCTCATTTGAGTTGGGCAAGCGAGGGTCAACATAGCGAAACGAGTGCCAAGCCAAGACACGCATGCCGAGAATAACGGCGGAGCTCAGGCGGACGCAGGACGCCCCTTCGGGTTGACCCTTTCAGGAGACGGACAACTAGAAAGCTCTGGCTAGTGGGAAACGTCCCCAAAGAGCTTGGGCACCGCCTCTGATCATCACCTCGGAAGGAGAAATGCTTCCCGTAAACTTCGATGTTTCGGTCAGGCGACGGCGGCGACGTATTGCTCAGGGAAGCAAAACGGTGGCGCCACGAGATGGGGTAGATCGCCGCGGGAGACGCTCTTGTCCTTGTCAAGAACGTCGTAGAGGGATTTTCCTCCTCCGGCCAAGGTCGGGGCGGCGGGTCTGGGGGGGACCATTAGATGACCCGGCGATCCTAAGGTCCAATTGGCCCCGACCCCGGTTCAGCGTGACGGCGTGAACCGCGATGCCCCAACGAACGCTCTCCTAACCCCATTAAACCTCGGAGCGAATACGGCGGCCTTATTGACTCTGGAAGACGGTTGTTTTATGGTCGCTGCCCGTAACACTCTTGGTAAAACCACCCGTACCCACGAGACAATGCAAAAACACCTTCCACTCGCCGCGCTGGCGCTCATGCTCTGCGCCGCACCTGTGTTTGCTCAACAAGGATCGCCCCACACGACTCCAACCACCGTCAAACGGGTGATTCAGTACCGCATCAAACCCGGACACGCCGATCAATTTTGGGCGGACCTGCGTCAACACGGCAAGCCAGTGTGGGACGAGCTGAAACGCCAAGGGGTTTTCACCGATTATTCGGTTGCAACGAAATCGACACTCGAGAGCCCCGACGATTGGAACGTGCGTGTCGCGTTTACTCTCCCCAACTGGGCGACGATCGACAATATCGGAAGCCGTTTCGACCAGGTTGCATTGGCGCACTACGGCTCGGCCGCCAATCGGAGCGCGGCCGAAATCGCGCGTCTCGAGCACAGCACGGTAGTAGCCAGCTTCCTGGTGAGAGATCAGATACTCAACCCCTGGAAGTAGCACATACTCGCTCATAAACGGGGACGAGCACCCAACCTCGCCCCGTTTATGTTCGTTCTAGGGGAGGCTAACTATTTAGCCCTAACGGGGCTAGCCAAAAATCCTTGCGGTTACTTTCCGGCGTGCCTTTGCCCATGTGCACGTCGGCCACGTTGGGTGTGTTCTCGAGCCCATACGCGGTCGTCGAGGTGTAGAACCCGGCGTCCGGCCCCCTGATCGGCGCCATGGCGAAAGTTCATACCGTCCGTCAGCATGGAGTGCGCCCCGTCGGCGTTGCCGCTCACCGCGCGAAGTGCTGGGCACGTACAGGTCGAGGGCAATGTTCGAGCGCAAGAAGCGTGTGTCCGCGAACGTGAGGCCCACGATTGGGTTGAACGCGGCGTCGAGGATTGAGAATGTGCCAGGTCGTCCGATCTCCGCGCTCGTCTTCCACAGCCGGGCCGGCCGCCGTTCGTGCCCAAGTCCCCGACTTAGAACTCGCTCCCGTGCCCGCTGATGACGCCGGGGTTCACATCCTCACCAGCGAGCGCCGGAAACTCTCTGCCGCTCAATTCTACGATGATGGGATGCTCCGGGTTTTCAACGTCGCCGTCGCGCTCATTTTCCGGGAATTCCACACTCTTTTGGCGCGCTCAACTCCCCGCTCGCGCCGCCAGGACTACCACACCCGTGGGCGAGCTAACCCCGCCGTCCGGTTCGTCAGTGATCGCGATCGCCCTGAGGTCCGCTGGCTCGAGCGCATAAGTAGCGCGTACCACGGCCGACCCGTCGTCGCCGGGCTTGAAAATCCCCGCCGGTATTTTCTTGTCGCCGGTAACGAGCCAGAGTTCATAAGTTCGTCCGACCGTCGGCGTCGGCAACCCGTGAGCGAACAAAGTCCACTTGTTCGTCGCTTTATCCCAGAACATTCGCGCTGTCGGAGGGTGCGCCCCGGTCGATGACAACTCCATCACACTTACCGCTGGACCTGTTATCGCCGCAAGTTCTGCGTCACGCTCGCGTACGAGCGCGTTGAGAGCGGCGATCATTGAGTCGCGCTTCGCCGCGCCGGCCATGAGATCGCGTTGTGCTGAGTGCTGATTGTAATAGGCGAGCCCGAGCGCAATTACCGCCACCGCGGCGGCGATGGTCAGGAAACGCGAAACATTACCCGACGACCCCTTCACTGGGTTTTGGGTGGCCCGCGCCATCAGTCGGCCACGAATCTCCAACCTGCGGCCGGGCGCCATCGCTCCTCCCCGGGGCGCTGTCGGCATGGCGGCAACAACCTTTGTCATCGCGTCAATTTCGGCCGAGCACACTGCGCAACTCTGCACGTGTGCCCTCACCAGCCGCGCCTCGTCACTGGGAAGCGCGCCAAGTGCCAGCGCTCCAATTTCGGGGAACGCCGCCTCGTGCGTGAGCGGGGAGATTACCGGCGGATTGCTCATGATACCGTTCGCCCCTCCGGAGCGAGCTGTTCGCGAAGTTTCTGCATCCCCAGGCGAATACGAGTCTTGACCGTCCCAAGTGTCAGCCCGGTGCAGTCCGCGATTTCCGACTGACTAAGACCGCCGAAGTACGCCATTTCCAGTGCTTCGCGCTGCACGACGGGCAGATCGCTCAGTGCTCTGGTCACCGCGCCGATCCGCTCTTCTTCGACAAGACGATCATCGGCTTTACCCTCGTGCGCCAGAAGTTCCAATGGCGCCGCCTCGAGTTGCTCCTCGCGGCGGCGGGAAACGGATTTCAGCTTGTCGAGGGCTCGAGAGCGCGCGATGCTAAATACCCACGACCTGACTTGGCCGCGCGACGCGTCGAAACGGGACGCCTGGCTCCAAGCCTGCCAGAATGCGTCCGCTACTACTTCCTCGGCATCCTGTGCGACCCGCACGATGGAAATCGCGATGGCGTACGCTTCAGCCGACCATCGATCATAGAACTCTCCGAGCGCCGCCGCATCCCCGGACGCCATTCGTCGCACGACGAGAACGTCGTCGAGACTGATTGCACCATCACTAATCGTGGCGGGCGAAGACATCCCAAAACATAGATGGACGTCGCGGGCGGCGCCACGAACACCGCCGCATTGCGACTCGGCGGTGTTCGCTCCGTTCAATCTGGCCCCTTGGCGCGTTGGCCCGCGCGCCGTCAGTTCCTAGCGGGGCAACAGAACGCGATCGACAACGTGGATCACTCCGTTAGACTGCGTCACGTCGTACGTCGAGATGTTTGCAACGCCGCCTGACTCATCCTTGATGACGATGTTGCGCTTGCCATTCATCATTGCCCACAGGTACCCACCGCTTACAGTCTGGAGGCGAGCCGTTCCATGGCCCTTCTTGATGAGTTCCATCAAGTCCTCCGCGTCGAGCCTGCCCGCGACGACATGATAAGTGAGAACCTTGGTTAGCGCCGACTTGTTCTCGGGTTTGAGAAGACTGGAGACCGTACCTTCGGGCAATGCGTTGAAGGCGTTGTTGGTCGGAGCAAAAACGGTAAAGGGCCCCTTGGACCCTAGCGTCTCGACAAGACCGGCAGCCTTCACCGCAGCCACGAGCGTGGTATGATCCGCCGAATTCACTGCGTTATCCACGATCGTTTTCGTCGGATACATAGCCTGCGTTCCTACCATTACCATGGCCATCTGAGCGCTGGCAACTGCGGGCGCGATCGCGACCGCGGCGGCAATGAGTCCGATTTTCAGCGAAGAGCGGTGCATTCTAAAACTCCTGTGATTGAAAGTTTGTCCGTCGAAACAATTACGACAGACAGCGCTGAACGGATCCATAACCCGACCCAACAGCCTCGATAGATCCGAAGTCGACTTGCCGTCGTATAGCAGTTGTTGCGAGGGGGCCAGCCGCCCGATGTGCGACTTGGCGGGACTGTCTCAGACAAACTCATTCAGCGGAGAATCCATGTACAAAGAGTTTTTCAGCCGCGGCCGAGCGCGGACACTGCTCGCCGTCGGGATCGTAGCGAGTGTCGGAATCGCGGGGGTCGTGTTCGCCTCCGATCACCAGGACAACCCGTTGGTCGAATTGAACCCGGCGATGGACATGACAGATGTCTATGCTTTCCCGGGCTCGTCACCGGACCGCATCACACTGGTGATGAATAGCTGGGCCTTCCTGACCCCCGCTCAGACGGCGTCGACTTCGTTCGACCCCAACATCCTCTACCAGTTCAAAATCGACAACACTGGAGACGCTAGGGAGGATCGCGTGATCCAGGTTCAGTTCAGGGGAACCGCGCCAAACCAGACCGTCGAAGTGCGCGGGCCGGTCGCTCCGCCGGTCGTGGGAGCGATGATGAACCAGGTTGCAGACGTCGCACCGACCGTTTCGGGAAACGTGGGAACGGTGCTCGGATCGCCGAGCGGCATGCAGGTATTCGCGGGTCCGAGGGAGGATCCGTTCTTTATCGATCTCGAGCAATTCTTCCGCATCATTCCGGATCGGAAGCCGAGCACCGGCCAACTTTCGATGCTCCCCGATACCTCGACCGCGTCATCGTTCCGGCCAGTCGGGTCGGCGGTCGACTTCGTAAAGGGATTCAATGTGCTGTCCATCGTAGTCGAACTCCCAAAATCCGAACTGACAACGGGCGGCAATGCCAAGATCGGGGTTTGGGGCACGATCAGCCGCTAGCTGCCACTCTCACTCACACAGGAGCATTTCAAGATGTCATTCAGTTGCACCATGGGACGAGCCCGACTGGCCGCTACGGCGTTAGCCGCTGTCGCGACGCTCACCACGCTTGCCGCTTGCGGTTCGGACAACGTCACAGCCCCGAACGTCACACGCACCTTCAATCAGGTGCAGCGTCTCGGCAATCCGCTCATTAGCGAAGTATTTCTTGCGAAGAAGGATCACCCGTTTCATGGAAGCATTGGTCCGGCCGACGATGTCGCGGCTTTTAGTGCCAAGGTGAAGGGATTCGTCGCGGCATTTCGACCGCAGGCGACCACTCTTCAGAACACGCTGGCAGGTGCTCTCTTGCCAGATATGCTCATTGTACAGACGGATAAGGATCCGGCGTCTGCCGGTTGGCTGTCCTGGGCACTAGCCAACGGATACGGCGGCCGCAAGCTCACCGACGACGTGGTCGACGTCGGACTCTCGGCAATTTTCAGCGACCTGCTCGATGCGACGCAGGCCGTCTGCAAGCCGTTCACTCTCCCGCTGTGCACGGACAATGTTTCCAGTCACTCGCAGTTCGCTACTACGTTTCCGTACCTCGGAGCTCCCAAATAATGATGAGGTCGGCTGCGGCGCGCGTCACGGCGTCATCAATCGCAAGCGGGAAGTGGAGAGGCCGCCCCCGTCGCCTCGCGGGTGTGATGTTGGCGACGTGCGCCGTTGCTGTAGTGGGGTGCGGAAAGGCTGGCGTTCGAGGTCAGTCCGCAAGCTCGAGTGTTGTGCCGCCAAAAACCGCGAGCGCCCTTCCAAGCGAATCGCAGGCGCGTGAAATGGACATCGAGTTTTATAAGAACCGCGCTGAGCGCGATCCCACAGGAGCCATGGATCTAGCTCGGCTGGCGGGGCTCTATCTACAACGCGCGCGTGAGACAGGTGACCCAAATGATGCGATAAGAGCGGAAAAAACGTCACGCCTCTCACTTCACAACCGGACGTCGCGCAATGACAAGGCGGCCCAGATTCTGGCGTCCAGTTTGTTGTCGCAACATCGGTTTGTCGAGGCGCTACGCGTGGCTCGGGCGTTGAGCGCCCGGAACCGCGATGTTCCAGCGCTACAGGCAGCTGTCGCCGAGATCGAGATGGAGCTCGGTGATTACGATGCTGCGCGGGAATCATTCCGCCTGGTTGCCGCCCAAGCGAACGATCTCTCAGTCTTGCCACGTTTGGCGCGGTGGGCGGAAATAGAGGGAAGGCCGGAAGAAGCAGAACAGCTCTTGCGCCTTTCGCTCGCTCGCGCTCTGCGTCAGCAAGGACTTCCCCGTGAGCAGATCGCCTGGTTCTGGCTTCGGCTCGGCGACGTTGAGCTTCGATCCGGTCGGGCTGATGCCGCGGAATCCGCGTACAAGACCGGACTCGCTCGTCACCCCGAAGACTACCGGATTCTTTCGGCTCTGGCACACCTCTCTCTAGTGCGCCATCAATGGAAGGAGGCCGTCCAATTCGGACAGGATGCAATCGCGTCGAACCTCGACCCGGCGACTTTGGGAACGCTCAGCGATGCATACAGCGCTATGGGCGATACGGCGCAGAGTGCGGAATACGGTCGAGCTCTCGACGTCGCGGTCTTGAAACAGCCGAGTGCTTATCATCGCGCCTGGAGCCTGTTTCTGCTCGATCACAACCGTCACGTGGCGATGGTCACGCGGAAGGTGCGCGAAGAATTGAAAACTCGGCGGGACGTGTACGGGTACGATCTGCTGGCGTGGGCACTCTACAAGCAGCATCGTGGCGTGGGCGCAGAGCGCGCGATGGCGAAGGCGCTCCGTGAAGGCACGGTTGACGCGCTGCTATTCTATCACGCCGGAATGATTGAGCGTTCACTCGGGAATACGAGCGCGGCGCAGACATTCCTTACTCGCGCTTTGGCGGTCAACCCATACTTCCAGACCGCTGCGCCCGATTCTGCGCGCGCCGCTCTTGCGGCTCTGGCACCCGTTTCCGGCGAACGCTTCGCTGCTTCAGCGAGGAGCGACGGGCGATGAGCGAGCTCTGGACTTTCATTCAGCTCGGCTTCCATCACATCACTAATCTGGACGCCAAGGATCATGTTCTCTTTCTCCTCGCCTTGGCGGCGATCTACCGGATCCGCGATTGGCGCGATACGCTCTGGGTCATAACCGCGTTCACGATCGGGCATTCAGTGACATTGGTGCTCGCAGTCACCGGTGTGCTTCGACCTCCCGCGGCTCTGATCGAGTTCCTGATCCCGGTCACCATAGTCGCGACGTGCATTGAGAATCTTCTGGTGCGTGATCGCAAGGTGGCGCTGTGGGGCGGAAGGTACCGTCCTGTCTTCGCAGGTGTATTCGGGCTCGTCCACGGCGCGGGTTTCGCCGGCTACCTCCAAAATCTCTTCATGAATCACATCGCGGTTCCGTTGCTGGGCTTCAACATCGGAATCGAGCTGGGCCAGATGGTGGTGCTCGTGGCTGCTTTTGGTGTGTTGTCGCTGCTCGACCGGGTAATCGCGCTGCGTGGGCCTCGCATCGGCGCGTGGTCCGCTCTGAGAGTGAGAACTGCCGGTCTCTCGGCGATCATCATGGTCATCGCCACGCGCTGGGCAGTGGAACGTGCCCCGTGGTGACTCGACAGCGCGCGATGATCGTTTGCTCGCTGCTCGTGGGGATCGTCACGACGCCGGCCGCTGCGCGCGCCCATCCGCTTCACACCAGCTTTGTTGAGCTCACGTACACGGAGACGACGGGCACTGTAGTAGCTTCGGTTCGAGTGTTCGCCGATGATTTCCTTCGTCACGCTGGCGGATCTGGAGCAGGAGTGGGTCCTGCATTACCCGGCGGACAGCCGGAACGGCTCGCAGAGGCGTACTTAGCGCGGACATTCGGCTTGACCGACGCACGCGGCCATGTTGTGCCGCTCGATTGGTGCGGATGGAAGCGTAGCGGCGATCTTGCAACAATCTGCCTGACCGGCAAGCTGACCGGCGGGCTCGTCGGCGTGCGCGTGCGCAACGCGGTTCTCATGGATTTGTTCGGCGATCAGATCAACATCCTTCAGACAACCTACAATTCATCCCGGCATAGTATCCTCTTCACTCCGGGAGAACCGGTGAAGCGGTTGACGTGAAGTCCTAATTCCGATACTCAACGCGCGTGGCTACGACCGCGCGGTCGGAGGTCACAGTAAGCCCACGCCCGAATGAAGCAGCCATTCCCCAGCGCGCCGAAAGCGCCTTCTCGATCGCGACGAAGATCTGGTGCTTCTGCTCGGACCGTGTGTCGAAGCCAGATGTGGGGCCCAACGAGCTGTAGTACTCGAGCGACAGCAAGGCCTCTTGCCCAAAGCCGTAGCTGATTCTGCCGCGTGGCTCGAATTCAACCGGGTGAGCGGCGGCTCCGCTGAGGCTGCGCTCGAACGCTGGATTGGCTACGAGCGCAACGGAACCCCAGGTTTTCCCGATCATCGGGGCGAGCTCGTAGGTCCAACGATTCTCGGCATATCCGGGTCGCGCGTAGCCCACTTCCTGAGTGAGTCCGAATTCAACAGGCAAGTTCCAGTCGACTGGCGCAGCGGCTGTCAAACGAAGGCGGTTGCCAACATACGACGCACCCGCGTTCGGTCGGTGGCCGGCGAGGAAGTAAATGCTCCCTTCGAGCCAATTCGTTAGCCCCCTACCGATCTCGAAGCTGGATCGGAGCATGTGGTGGGTAGGGAGCAATCCGGTATCGGGCTCTTTCGGACCCGAAGCTACAAAATTCGTGTTCAGCTCGAATTCGGTCGTTCCCGGCTTTGTAAGCTGAGTATCGTATACCTCGAACTCATAACCCCGTTGCGCTAGAGCGATGGACAACGGGCTGCTTATGAAAATCGCGAGTGGTATCAGGAAATAAACTTTTCTCATGGTTCCGCCCGATGAGAGGGATGTGAGGAATGGCGGGAACCTAATCCCACTTATTAATCCCGACAAGGCGCGTCGGGATTATTCAGACCTATCTCATCGGGTGCCCGAACCCCTGAGCGACAGAAGGTATTGTCCTCGCCGATATCCGTCTGGATCCGCTAAAACTTCCATTCCAGCGAGACCCGAAGCTGCCGCGGTTCGACCGGGTGGAAATGGACACCGTCAACGCCCGCTTGCGGGTCGCCCGGAAGGCGGGACGCGTAGTAATACTGAATGTCATCGGCGCGACCATTGAGTGCGTTCAGCACGCTCGCCTGGATGCGCGTGCCCGAAAGGATCAGGTAGCCTAGATCGGCGTTTACGAGAGTGGCGGCGCGGGCGCGAACAGAATTATCCTCGGTCAGAGGGTAGGACCCGAAATGCCGCAGTCTGACCGCGCCGAAAGGTCCGCGGGCTGACGGGCTCCAACTGATGCCGCTTGCGATCACCTTCTCCAGCGCGCCAGGAATGTGGGTCTGGTCCGCGGCCACGCCATGGAAGCGGGCGTTGGAGAAAGAGAAATCGGCGTCCAGCGACAACTCGGCGATCGGTCGGTAGAAATTTGCGAAGGTGACACCGTGACGCCGACTTGCCGCCGACGGCTGGGTTGCTCCCGCGTCGCCGGTGAAGAGCAGCTCGCTGTTGAGGCTTAGCGACCACAGCGAGATCGTTGATCGGAGACTTCGAATTGGCGTCGCTCGCAATCCGATTTCGGCACCTCTCGAGCGGACTAGCGGATCGACTCGCTCGACGTGATCGCCGCTGCTCGGGTCGACAGTGATTGTAGTGCCGCGCGCGTCGTTGCTGTGAAACCCGAAGCCGCCGCTTAAGTACAGTTCAGTTTCGGCTGAGGGTGAGAACACAAGCGACGCCTTGGGGCTGACAATCCCGGCGTGTCGGTTTCCCGAGTTTTCGGCGCGGTCGCTCTTCACGTCGAACGTGTAGCCGTCTCCGCGAATGCCAAGCACGCTTCGAAACGAGGGCGTCCAGCGAGACTCAGCCTCGAGATACACGCCGGTTCCAATTTCACCCACACGGTCCTGTCGCACCGTCGCGTACCGTTGTCTTGCTATCGTGCGATAGAGGCCGAGACCGTTGATGATGTCGGCGCGAGTTTGTACCCCGACTTTGAACAAATGGGAGACACCCAATGCCTGCAACTGCTGCGTGTGCCTCGCGTTTCCTCCGAGGATGAAGCGTCTGTCCGGCTGGTTGAATTGATCGCCCTGAACCGGATTGTCCAGAAAATAGGTGAAGTCGGAATACAGACTGAGCTCGGAATAGATGCCGAAAAGCTGCACGTCCTGTACGGAACTGTTCCCCAAGTGACGCCAAGCGCCTGAGAGGCTGTAGCGTTGGGCGTTTCCTCCGTCCGTCGAGTCTATCTGACCGAACTTGGAGATTAGGCCACTGGTAACTGCGCGTAGAGGAATTTGATCGTTGGAATTCCACCGGTTCCCGTATGCCATCGCCAGCAGTGAAAACCGCGATGCACCGTGATCTACAGCATAGCTGGCAATTCCACTGAACTTTCGAATATCCTCGGGCGCTTTCCAAGGACCATTGTAGGCCTTGACTTCAGCACCAAGAAGCAGCTCGCCCTCGCCAAGGAAAGTAGATCTCCCAGCGGCAAGCCGCGCTAGGCCGTTTGCCCCTGTCCCGACACTAGCGAACGGATGGTCCAGGTGACGGTAGAGGTGGAACTCCGCGCCGCCTGCGCTCCCAAAATCGCCCAGCTCGGCGTGATACACGCCAAGCCGATAGTCGAGGTAGTCGACTAGCTCGGGGATGAGAAAGTTGAGATCGGTGTAGCCCTGCCCATGACCGTGGGTGGGCATGTTGAGAGGCATGCCCTCGATTCGAGTCTGAAAGTCCGTCCCATGGTCGAGATTAAAGCCGCGAACGAAATATTGATTCGCTTTGCCTTCGCCCGAATGCTGAGTCACGATCACTCCCGGGACGCTTTCGAGAAGCTCTCCTTCACGAGTAATGGGTCGCGGTCGCAGATCGGCTGCGCCTACCCTCCCCTCCGACGCGGTGGCGGCGACTCCGATTAGGTCGTCGATGCGCCCAATGATCTTCACCGTCTCAATCGGCCGGATCTTGCTGGTATCCGGGGTTGGTGCTTTAGTGGATGGATCCTGGGCCAGTAAATCCGAGGACGCACCTACTCCAAACGCGACGACAATAAGGGTGCGAGCTGAACCCGTTATAGACATGGGAGCATTCGAAGAATCGTGAGACCGTCGGACGAGACGAGTTTCCACATAATTGACTACGGCGCGACGATAACGTACTGCACCGGACGAGAACTCTAGAGGTGCCTAGCTTACTACGACTGAGCTGCATGAAACGGATCTATTATGGTTTGTGCCAGTCCACACATCACCGCCCGCGGATTCGAGCTTCGCGACACCATTCGTAAGACTGGAATCATCGTCGTGAGGGCTCCAGCGAGAGGGCAGCCTGTCGTGTGGGCGCGAGAAACAGACCCCCAAACAGACCCGCGGGCTGGCGAAAACGCTGACCTCGTAGCACGATCATGCCCATGACATACCGGGGCCAGACAATCCAGAGAGCACTGTGGGTCGCCGTTATTGCGCTCGAACCGCGCTGGCCTGCGGAAGAATCGATCGCGAGTTGTCCCCCGTTGGCGTGACGGCTGTTTCCTCGAGGTGAGGCTCCGGGCAGAACACCTCAGTGTGCTAGCAGCCATGGGCGTTGCGTCGTGCGGACAGGCAGAGCGACATCCTGCGCTGGGAGCCGCCGAACGTGCGGCAGCGCAGCTTTTGGTCGTCGCTGCCGGCGAAGACGAGTTCGGACTGCGGCTCAACAGACCTCGCCTCGGGATGTATCCGCTCAACGCATCGATTTGCGAGCCTCTGCTCAGGCTCACCAGCGACTTTCAGATCGAGCCGTGGCTGGCGACCCGATGGGAGTATCGAGGCGACAATACTTACCGATTCACGTTGCGACGCGGCGTCACGTTCGACGACGGACGGCCTCTGGATGCGGCGTCGGTAAAGTTCACGTTCGATCTCGGCGTCAAGACCACCACTCAATACAGCTTTCTCTCCAGCAGCTCGGCACGCGTCCTCGACGACAGCACGCTCGACATACGGCCGTCTATAGCCAATCTGCGCCTTCCTGAGCAGATGGTGCATCCGACCTACGACGTCGTCGCCGCCGGAACCGACCCCTCGGTGAAACCGGTTTGCACCGGGCCGTTCCGGTTCGAGGAATACGTTCCGCAGAGTCATATCACTGCTGTCAAGAACGACCGCTATTGGGGAAAGACAGCCAGACTTCGGACGTTGACCTTTCGATTCATGCCGGACGCAAACACCCGAGCTCTGGCGCTTCGTTCGGGAGAAGTCGATTTGATTCTCGACGTGAGTCGAAGCATGATCGCCGGGCTCAAGGCGACGCCGGGCCTTAAGATTGTCACCGCTCCGCCCGGAGCCGTCATTCTCATCTATACCGTGATTCATGGCCCGGCTCCTTACACGACTCTCGCCGACCCCGCCGTCCGGCGAGCGATGGCGATGTCAATCGACCGCGAGCAACTGGTGAAGGGAGTGCTCGAAGGGTACGCGAGCACCATCAACACAGTGAATCCGCCGAGCGTGCTCGGCCGATACGCCGGCCGCGTGCGCGGTATCGCGCACGATCTCCGAGGCGCGGCCGCACTGCTCGATTCTGCCGGATGGCGAGTTGGACCAAGTGGTGTAAGGATGAAAAACCGCAAACCGCTCAGGCTCACGATGATTATTCAATCCGGATCGATCGAGCCGGAGGTCGCCCAGTACGTTCAGGCGCAGTTAGCGCAAGTAGGAATCGAGGTCAGCATCGATCAGCTCGACGCGGCTGGATTCACAAGCCGTATCAACGCCGGCACGTTTGACTTCGACATCGAAATCCCGAATCAGAACGATGCCAGCCCCGTTTTCCTGCTCTCTGTGCGCTGGTATTCGAGATCGAATACCCCCAGCGCTCGCTTTCTCGCGCTCGGCGCACGGTTCGATACTCTCGTTGCGAGCGCGCTGGCGACTCCCGACCGGGCTCAGGCTCAGCGGGATGCCGCCGAAGCGCAGCACCTGCTGGTCGACGAGGAGATCGCTGCCATTCCCCTCGCGGGGATATACAGGATCTACGCGATGAGCGAGCGCGTGCACGGGTTCGATCCCAATCCGTCCCGCGTCAACCAGTGGTGGAACACTGTATGGCTCTCGAGGTAAGCCGTGCCTGACGGTCTGACAAGCTACGTGTGGCGACGCCTTTGGTCCCTGGTTCCGGTGTGGCTCGGGATCTCGCTGCTCGCCTTCGCGCTTGGCAGTCTGATACCGGGAGATCCGGTCGAGATGATTCTCCAACAGCGAACGGGAGAGATACCGACAAGAGCGGCCGTGGAGCAGCTGCGGAAGCAGCTCGGACTCAACGCCCCCGCGCCCGTGAGGTACGCCCGCTGGGTCGCGGCAACCGCTCAAGGAGATCTCGGCTTGTCGTACCGAACTGGAACCCCGGTGGCAAGGGTGCTCCTCGAGCGGTTGCCGTCGACCCTCCAACTAGCCGCTGCATCTCTTGTTCTGAGTATCGTGATCGCACTACCACTCGGCGTCGCTGCCGCCGTTCGTCGGGGTTCATGGATCGACCACATATCACGGCTGATCGCGCTGCTCGGTACCTCCGTTCCAGCATTCCTCCTCGGCTATGCGCTGATCATGGTCTTCGCGGTGACGTTGCATCTGCTGCCAGTGGCGGGTTCCGAGGGTGCCGCATCGCTCGTTCTTCCGGTGCTGACGCTGGCGCTGGCCGAGGCGGCAGCGCTTACCAGACTTACGCGCGCCAGCATGCTCGAGGTCCTGGGAGAAGATTACGTGCGCACGGCGCGGGGGAAGGGGGTGCCACGCCGTCTCGTTCTCGCTCGACACGCATTGCGTAACGCCCTCAATCCGCTGATCACACTCGCCGGAGTTCGGGCAGGCCGTCTGCTCGGAGGAGCCGTCATCATAGAGACGGTGTTTGCGCGGCCGGGAATTGGAAAGCTCGTAGTCGACTCGATTCACGATCGCGACTATCCACTCATTCAGGGATTCGTGCTGCTGATGGGAACGATTTTCCTGCTGGCGAATCTGGCGGTGGATCTTTCCTATGCGGGACTGGATCCGAGAATGCGGCTGACCGGAGGTCCTGGCGGTGCCAATCGTTCCCGCTAAGCTCGCGCGCGACCGGCTCGGACTCCTTGGGCTTTGTCTGGTCGCGGTTCTGATCGTGCTATCGATCGCCGCACCGCTGGTTACTTCGCATGATCCGAGTGCCATCGATGCCGCGAGACGGCTCGAGCCCGCCAGCTATCTTCATCCCCTTGGAACCGACAACTTGGGACGCGATGTCCTGAGCCGCTTGCTCTACGGATCGCGTTGGTCCCTGGGCACGGTAGCGATCGCGACGATCCTCATCTTGTCGATCGGCGTCACGATGGGAACGCTGGCGGGATACGTCGGCGGCGTAGTGGACGAGATCATTATGCGGATCGTCGACGTGTTGTTGGCCTTTCCAAGCCTGCTGCTTGCGCTTGCCATCGTCGGAACGCTGGGGCCAGGACTGTTCACCATGATGATCGGCTTGGTCAGCGTTTGGTGGGCGAGCTACGCACGGATCGTTCGCGGGTTGGTTCTCTCCATGCGCGACCGTGACTTTGTCGCGGCCGCCCGATCGCTTGGCGCGAATGACGCGCACATTGTTTTCAGGCACATCCTGCCCAACGTGCTTCCACCCGTTACGGTGCTCGCGACGATAGAGATGGGCGAGCTCGTTCTCGCTGTCGCGGGGCTTGGATTTCTCGGACTCGGAGCCCAGCCACCAACGCCGGAATGGGGGGCGATGGTGAATGACGGGCGCTTTTTTCTTCTTTCGGCCCCGCGGCTGATGATCTATCCCGGCATCGCGATCAGCATCGCCGTGATCGGTTTCAATTTGCTCGGAGACGCGCTACGCGACGCGATGGACGCGCGGACCTCGGCTAGCGTGAGGAGCAGCCTACTCTGATGTCACGGACATCGGTCGCCATTCCGGGGCTGCTACTCTCGCTCCGTCTGACGACGGCGTGTACCGCTGACAGAAGCGCGCCGGCAAAGGTTCGCCCACTCTTCGTCGCCGTGGCCGGTGATGGCTACAACACAGTTTCCGGCTCGGACCTCGGGATTTATCCCATCAACGCGAACATTTACGAGACACTCGTGCGTCTTTCCCCGACGTACCAGATCGAGCCGCTGCTGGCGAAGACATGGGAATTCGTGGCGCCCAACACCTGGCGGTTTCACCTGAGAACCGGAGTGTCATTCCACGATGGGTCGATGCTCTCGGCAAAGGACGTTGTGTGGACGATGCAGCGGATCGCGCGCACACCGGGGGGGGTTATGGGGCTCGGCCCGCACTCCGCGCGTGCCGTTGACGATTCCACGGTTGAGATAACGCCAATGCGCCCCAATCGCCGCCTGGTGGAACAGCTCACCCATCCAAACTGGAGCATTCTCGCTGCGGGCACCGAACCGGGAAGGCAGACCGTGGGCACCGGCCCTTACCATTTGGTGGAGTACATGAAAGGCGACCACATCACCGTAGAAAGATTTCCGCGGTATTGGGGACCCGCGACAAAGCTGGACCGAATCACCTTCAGATTTTTCCCAGATCCGAATGTGCGGTTGATCGCTTTGCGCTCGGGAGTCGTCGATGTAGCCGCTGATCTTCCACGCGAAAGCGCAACCGTCGCCGAGAGTTTTCCCGGCGTCAACGTGACTAGGTCGCCTGTGGGGGGATACGAGGCGATTTACATCAACATCCACGGCGCGAAACCGTTCGATCTTGGAAGTGACGCTGCAATCCGGCGGGCGTTGTCGACCGCGATCGACAAGGCGGCGATTACAAAAGACGTGTGGAGTGGCAACGCCGAGCCGGCGGCGACGCTGATGCCGGCCGCCATGTTGGGCGACAACGCGGGCATGGTGAGCAGCTCGGATTTCGATCCGTCGCGAGCGATGAGGACACTCGATTCCGCCGGCTGGATCCCTGGGCCCGACGGATTCCGACACAAGGGGGCACGTCGTCTCGCTCTCAGCCTGATCGTCGGATTTCCGAATCCGGAGATCCACAGACCGATGCCCGAAGTGCTACAGGCGCAATTGCGCCGAGTCGGGATCGACTTGAAGATCGAGGAGGTTGCGGATAACGCTGGGTATCAGGCGCGAATCAGAAAGGGCGACGGAGATCTCTGGGCGGAAGCCGGAGGCCAGAACGACGGAAATCCGTGCTTTCTTCCAGATCTGCTTTTCTATAGTGGCGATTCCGAGTCGTCAGCGTACTCGCGGCTGTTCGCGCCCGGACCACGGTTCGACCGCGTCATCGACGGATGCCGCGCCGCTATAGAGCCTAAGGAGGTGCGGCGCTTCGCGGCCGAGGCGATGCGGATTCTCGCGAACGAAGCGCAAGTTGTGATTCCGCTTGCCGGCACCTATCGCATATGGGGCGTGCGCAACGGCGTTCAGGGCTTCGCCCCGCACCCCTCAAGCCTGAGCCAAAGCTGGAGCCAAGTCCAGCTCCGAGCTAGGCGGCGATAGGCAGCTCCTCAGGCCGATACTGCACGGCCTGCGACCGGCGATAGGCCTTGCCAAAGGCGTACATGACCACGGCCAGTCCGAGCACCGTGACGATGTAGCTCGGAATGAAGCGCAGGTTCACCGTGCCTACCATCGCGTTGGGGGTGAGCTTGAACGCTTCAGACGCGTACTTTACGATGAATGCGCCTGCGGGAACCCACACGGCTGCTTTCCAGCCGCCGAGTCGATATATCGCGATAGCGACGACTGCCATAGCTCCCCAAAAAATGATCGGAGCGGTCTCGATCGCCGACGACGCGCCGGCCGTTACCGCCATCCCTGCGATCGCTCCTTCAACCACGCAGCAGGTGCAGCCGGTGGCGACCGCCATTCCGCCGATCGCGGCGGCCGACGCTTTCGGCTTACGCGCCGGGAACGCGCGCCAGAACGCATAAGCGAGTAACGCGATTCCCACGAGGTAGAGCGAAGCGCCGAACATCTCCGTCGCGTTCCACGGAATTCCGGGGTGGCCCGCCGCCATCTCGCTTCCCTTCATCGTCATCTTTCCGGGAGGAGTGAGCCACGCTCCAGCCCCGATGATCGCGAACGCAGCTACCGACATGTACGCGGATTGCCGAGCCGTCCGCCATAGTCCGTAGACAATCAACGCCGCACCGATGCCGAAGAAAACCGGGTGCAGTAATTTCGTGGAGGCGGCGATGCCTGCCATTGCCATCAGCTTCATTGAGCTGGAGGCGGTGCCGCACGCACACGCCATGATGATGCTGCTGCCGCCGAGCGTGGCTCGGGTGGGCGTCGTCGCGGGCTGGAGTGCAGTGCTCATGGTCATGCTCCGTTACGGTTTCGGGCGACGGAAGGGAGTCCGCCACCCCTTAATATGTGCCGATCTCCGATCCCGGCAATGGGCTTTCTCCCGGCTCTTCAAACGGCCCGCGCCAGGGTCTCCACTAGCCGTTCGATTGCCTTTACGGCCGGCCCGTTCGGCGAGTAGTCGAGAGGCGTCTTCCCTTCTCGCTCGGCCTGGATCAAGGACGGATCATAGGGAATCTCGCCGACGAGTCTGAGGGAATGTGCATCGCAGAAATCGCCGATCGCCTTCCGGTCGCCAGCGTCTCTGATCTTGTTGGCGACAGCCCACACTTCGCCGACGCCGAGCTCCGCCGCCAGAGCGGCGACGCGACCAGCGACTTCCATCGACCGATAATAGGGCTCGATGGTCGCGACGAAGCCCGAAAGGTGCTTTCCGGTTCCCCGCGACAAATGCTCCAGTCCCGCCTCCATGTCGACGATGATGTCGCGCTCATCGCCGCCCTTGCTCACAACCTCACCGATCAAGCCGCGGACCGCGGCGTGGGCGCCGCACATTCAGCCAGCGCCGCCGTGGTTCACCTTCCCCATTACGAGGAGGCGGACGCCGTCGGGTCCGACCGCGGAATGCTGCGATATGACCTTCTCGGAGTCGGCGACAAAAACTGTCTTCGATGACCCGTCGGGCTGCGTCTGCCGCTCCATCATGTTACGCGGGAGGGCCATTATCTCCTCAGCGGTCGCGGGCGGGACACCGAGTATGACGGAGAGATTGGGCGTCGTGTCGGCATCGATGGCGAGCACCTTGTGACCCTGTCGCGCGAGCACCCGTGCCAAGGTCCCCGAGATTGTGGTCTTTCCAGTGCCGCCCTTTCCAGCGATCGCTATCCGCATTCGCTACCTCTTGATGTTGGCATCAATGTGCATGCGGAGTGCCTGCCCGTCGAGCGTGACATTCGGCCGCAGCCTCAGGGTTGGCGTGGCAGTCGCAGGTCGGATCGTTGCACTCGCCGTGTCCCTGACTCAGCATGGATTCAAATTCGTCGGCGAATCTGCGCGCTGCTTCGGTCCGACCGGTCTCGGTAAGTTTGTACTCGGTGCCGGACCCGGGATGCACGATTACCAGCCTGCGCGTGATCAGCTCGGTGATGGTCTCGCGCACCTCGAGCTCGGGTCGTGAGAGAAACCGCGTCATGGCGGGAATCGTCGCGCTGGCGGTGAGGCCCTCGCCCTCAAACCAATACAACAGCTCCAGCATCTCATCGCGACGCGCGATCTCGTTGCTCCGTTCTTCGCTCATTTCAAACCGGCGCGGCGAGTGGAAGCGGAACTTTGGCCGACAGAATTTCCTCGATGCGCCTGACTGCCTCATCCACGGCGCGACTGACTGGCTCAGACAGCTCGGAGAGCAGCTCGTCCACCTGGAGCGGCTCGCAGCCGATTAGCACCACGGTCTGCGGGAGCACGCCCAGCGCCTGTGCGGCGGAGAGTGCGCGCGAAGGAATCGCGAGGTGCATGTCGATCTGCGCGACGCGCTCGACTTTTTCGACATCGAGAACGTACAACGTCCCAGGCGCGCCTCCCCGTGTCATCGCATCGACGATGATCAAACGCTCACAGGGAGTGAGCAGCTCCTGAGCGAGGCGAATCCCTCCAGTACCGACCTCCATCAGATCGACGCCCGGTTGAGCGGCGCCCCGGTCCGCGAGGCGGCGGACGACATCGACGCCAAAAGCGTCGTCGCCGCGAAGAGAATTGCCGAAGCCCGCGATCAATGTTCTACCCACTCAGATCTGCTCGGCGTGCGTGGCGAGCTGTATTTCGTTCGCGCTCACACGTACAGGGTACACGCGTAGCCTCTCTTCACCACGCTCGTCCACGCGCGCTCCGGTGCGCAAGTCGTAACGGCAGCCGTGCCAGCTGCAGACGAGAACCGAACCGGAGAGGGCGCCGTACTCGAGCGGCAGCGGGCTGTCGCCGCAGCGGTTGGCGACCGCGAAGAGCCCACCGTCCTCGATGTTGGCGATGAGGATCGAAGTGCCGTCGACGTCCACTGCTTTCATGTCTCCGGGCCGGAGCTCGTCTTCTGTTAAGACCGTGCGGTAAACCGGTTTGTTGGCGCGGCGTAGTCCGCCGAGCTGAACGAGATTGGTCGGCTTCTGCTGCTGCCGCTCGCCGATGACGAGAATTTGGAAGCCGATCAGTCCTTCGCTGAGCGCAGACTCGATGTCGCGGCGAACGGCTTCTTCGGTGACGGCGCTTCCATCGAGCCCGTGAAGCCGGACGAATACCTCGCTGCCAGCGACATCCAGCAGTTCGACGTCGATGCCGCGCGCGTGCAGATGCCCCCGTACCTCGTCGAGCGCCTCTTCGGCCGTAAGACGCCTGTCGATGGCGAGCAGGTCGTACGACATGAGCAGAATGCGGATAGCTGGATCGGTGGTGAGCTTATTAATGAAGGCATCGCCGCCCATCGATTTAATGGCGTTGAAGAGGTGCGTGAGCGCAACGCGGTGCACTGCGTCGATTCCGGCGAGCAACAGGTCCAACTTCGCGCGAACTTCTGGATCGGCGTGTGACGCCAGCAAGGCAATGACGCTGGAGACCTGGTCGAGAACGTCCTGCCTTTCCCCGATCGTCTCGCCTGGCTGATTTGCTTCGCTCGTCTGAACTGGGTGCGTCATCTGACCGTGAGACCCCAGCCCGGAGAAACTGCGTAGTCGAGCGCGTCGACCGCCAACTGGGCTACGGCCTCGTCGTCGGTGGCAAATGTCTTCATCAGCTCGCAGACGCGCTCGAACACCGCAGAGACGGCCAGACTAAGCTCCGCGCCGAATTCATTGGATTGTGGCTCCACCTCGACGATCACCACATCCTCCGGCAGCGCGCCAAAGTGCTTGGCGATGACAAGCGTGTTCGACAACGCAATGATCCCCGTTACCCCGTCGGTGACAGCGCGCTGGACGTCCTCTTCCCCGGGAAGCACTCCGTCCCAGCGATAGGATTTTACAGTTCCCGCGGCTCGGGATGGCCGCGTGACCGCGGAGACGAACACCGCGCGCGTGAACGCACTCTCACCGCCCTCGTCCTGAAAGCGCTGCACGACGGCGATCGGATTGTAGCTCAGATCCTCGACGATGACGTTCTCGGGCGGAGACCACGTCGCTAACCGCTCGATCACCGCTATTCCAATCGAGTAGTCGGCGAGATCGGGGTAGCCGACACCGGAGACGATGACACGACCGCTCTCACTCATCGAGGCCGCACGCGCACGTATTCACCTCGCGGGTGATGAGTCCGCCTTCCGACTGGATGTGCGTGGTGCACGGCATGCAAGGATCGAAGCTGCGGATGGCGCGCAGAACGTCGAGTCCGCGAAACTGTTTCGGGTCGCTGGTCTCCTCGAGCAGCGGAGTATTGAGCACCGCTTCTTCGTAGGGTCCGGGTTGTCCCCACCTGTCGGTCGGCGACGCATTCCAGGTGGACGGCGTGACGATTTGATAGTTCGAGACCGCGCCGCGATCGAGCGTCAGGTGATGCGTGAGGTAGCCACGCCCGGCGCCCCAGAACCCGACACCACGCTGCTCCCCTTTTGTTGGAATGTGGAACGGCGTGCTTGTGCGCGCGTCTCCGCTTTTCAAGATTTCCATCGCCGCCAGCCACTGATTGAACGCGACGAGGGTCGTGAACGCCTGGCAGTACGCTCGGGCCCGATTGCGCTCGAATGCGTTCCAGACCTCTGGCACCTTCCATTCTATTTCGGTCTCCGGAAGAGTGCCGGCGGGAAGGCGCATCTTGAGCGAATGACCGGTGGACTCGATGAACGGATTTTCGGGCATCTTGCGGGCGACCGCGGTATTCCAGAGCCGCGCGTACGCGCCCGCTTCCATGCCGTTGCGGTCCCAGCGCGGAGTAGTGTCCCAGGTGTACTTCTCCCTCCAGTTCTGTCCCTGCGGGCGCGGTCGCGTGACCTTGTTCCACGGATGGTGCGGCGAGAGCGGGTTTCCGCTGGGATCGGTCGCGAAATGCTGCTGCTTGTCGTCGCCCGTCCAGTCCGCGTAATAGGAGTGATCGACGAATTCCTCGACCCCGATGTTGATCTTCTTGAGATCGGTGGTCACCAGCTCGCCATCGACGATCGCGCCCGGCGTCGCCCAGCGGCGATTGCCCCAATCGTCGGCGCTCTCGTAGGTCGCGTCGTAAGCGTCGGGGTGGTCGAATATTCCGGTGTCGATCATGTTGGCGCGGCGCGCGCCGACTTTCTTGTACTCCGGATTCGCTGTGTAGAAGAACTCGGTGATGTCTTCCCAAATTAGCGCCAGCTTCTTCGAATAGTCGAAGAATTGGGTCAGCCTCACCAGCATCTCGTTCATGACGGTGAGGTTTATAGTCGAGCTCATGCCGCCCGGCACGATGGTCTGCGGATGTGGATACTTGCCGCAGATCAGCACGTACGCCTCGCGCGCCACGCGCGTCATGTGCAGTGCCTCGAGGTACAGCTTTCCACTGAGCGGATTGAGGTCTGTCATCAGGTCGGCCATAGTCCTGAAACCGTGAATGGCCGTGTGCCGGCACTCCGTTTTCTTTGCTTTCTCGTAGAGAGAAGGATTGGTTGGCTCAACGATTACCTGGGAGTAATCGGGGCCCGCCAGCAGGTGCAGGTGAAGCGGATGGTCGTAGAGGAACTCCAGCGCCAGCGCGAGATTCCGGATCAGAATGCCGAGCGGCGGTGGACAGCAGCCGATCGCCATCTCGATCGCCAGCGCCGAACAGACGGAGTGAACTCCCCCGCAAACCCCGCACGCGCGACTGGTGATGTAGATCGCATCGCGCGGATCTCGGCCGACCATGATCACTTCGTAGCCGCGAAACAGGGTCGCCACCGATCTTGCTTCGATCACCTTCCGCTTCTCGAAATCGGCGACGGAATGAAACGCCAGCGCGCCCGCGACCCGGGTAACGGGATCGAAGTCGAGCGCCTTGACGTGGCCGTTGCGGCGCAGAAGCTCTTCTACTTTATCCTGGGTCAGTTGTCGCGGGCCGCCGGTCGGAGCGGCGGCGCCCGCGCCGTAAGGGTCGCGGATACCTTCGCGAAGAAACGGCTTGCCCTGAGCGTCGAACTCAACCGGAAGATTCTTGAAGCACATTGGGTCGGTCCCGGACTAGGTGAGCTTGAAGACAGCCGCCGCGCGGCCGATGTGTCCGTCCGCCGCCTTCAGTCCACTAAGAAGCGAGACCAGAGCGCCGTTGATCGTTGTCAGCTTCTCGGGTAGCGGCCTGGTGTTTTCGGCGACCGCTTCGAGCCCGTTTGCAATCGCGATCACGTTGTTCCGGGCGCCGAGGAGGGCGACCGCGATCGCAATCAGATATCCGGCGAGCGCGAGGACCACGAGCGTTATCGCCACCAGCGTCAGAGTCAGCAACACTGTATCTCCCCCTCCATTACCGTGCCCTCTCTTCGAGCACATTCGCAATGGTGTCAAGCTTCCCCGCTACCCCGCCGGCGGTTCCGAGTATCTGCGTCGCCACGCCAATTGTGTCGTCCAGCGCCGAAACCGACTTCGTGTTGCCAACAATTCCGGCGGCCGCCGTCAGCGCCTCGGCGGAGTAGCGCCTGATGGAGCGCGCGGCGGAGAAGGTGCGGTGGAGCAGATACACTGAGAGCGGAGCGAAGACAACGAGCGCCAGTATCACGCCTATCCGCCAGATGGCGAAGACCGCGGGAGGGAATAACGGAGCGTCCGTCATTTCTCCCCCTGCGCCGAGACAGCGGTTATCACACCGGCGAGATTCTTGTCGATTGCGCCGAGTCCGTCGCGAATCGCCGAGAGCCCGCCGTTCAGTTTGGTGACGAGCGGAGCGAGGGCCGCTGTTTCCACCTCGATGGCGCGCACGCCGACGCGGATCTTGGAGAGGAAGCTGGCGCGTGTTCCGTACAGCTTTATTTCGGCGCCGCCGATGTTCTCGAGCTGCTGCGCGATGAGAACGAGGAACACCGCCAACGCGATGAACAACGCAGCGACTCCGATTAGCGTGATGAGGGCAAGCAGTGTCATCGTATTCATCGAGCCCACTCCGGCCCGATCACGCACGTTGGGCACCCGGGGCAGTGGGTGGCGTGGGTCTGCACCGCCGCGGTCGCGTTCACGACGCCGACGGCCGACTGCAGGATTTTGCCGGCGACCAGATTGGTCTTGTTGAGGAGAGCGATGTGTATAGTGTTGTTGGCGATACGCTGGCCGGTATTCCAGATCGCCGCCACCCCTCCCTTGATCTGATGTGCGGTGCGCAGGATGAGTGTGAGGAGGATCGCCACCACCACCACCACAACGCCATAGATCACCAACGACGTGATCCAGATTTTCTCGACTGTCTCGGGGGTAACGCTACCCATGGCGCACCCCTCCTCCCGCGCCGGCATGGCTTTCGAGCGCCTCTGCCAGCTTTCCACCCTTGGCCTCGATGCTCTGGACCGTCTCGAGCAATCCGAGCGCAACCTCGTTCGTGGTATCGAGGGCCCAGACAGGATCGGTGTAGCCACGAATCTTGTCGGCGGCGGCGAGGGCGCGAACCGCGTGTGCAAGAATGCTGCGCGCGGTGAGCCAGATCGTGATGAGAAGAGCAGCGGCAATGAGGATGATGGCGACTGCGACCATAAGCCAGAGTCGCCACGCGGCCCAGAGATCAGCGTCCGTCACGCACATCCTCCCGCGCCGAACTCTGGTCGATGTAATCGGCGCTGGTGCCGGGTCGGTCGGCACCCCAGAAGCGAGCTTCCTGTCCCTTCGGACGACCGGGCCGCTTCGCGCCCCAGAACTGCCACTTCTTATAGAAGTACTCCATCGCCTTAAGTCCGACGGAGGAGCCCGTGACGTTCCCCCACCCGCTCGGCACCTTGTTGAGGACGTCCCACCTGACCTCACGATTCGCGTGGTGGTTACTGAGGCGCCGCATCCGGCGGATGAAGCTGCCGGTAGAGCGGGAAGTCATGCTGGAGAGAATTCCCCCGGGCGGCGCCTTGTAGAACGGCGAGAACTTGTCCGGGAAGCCAGGCATCGTGCAGGCGATACAGACGCCACCAGCTTCCATGCATCCGCCCATGTGGTTGATCGCTCCACGCTTGACGATGTTGCAGTTGACGACCGGACCCCAGCAACCGATGTCGACTAGGCACTCCGGGTCGCCGTAGTGCTTGGCGAAGACACCTTCTTCATAGTATCCCGCGCGATTGCAGCCCCGGTGAACTGTCTCGGTAAAAAGCCACGCCGGCCGTCCGAGTTCGTCGAAAGCGGGAAGTGGCCCAAGCCCCTGTAGGAAGAGCAGAATCGCAAACACAGTCTCGGTGAAATTGTCGCCCTGCGGGGCGCAGCCGGGAATATTGATCACCGGCAAACCGAAGGCGCTTCTGTAATCCTTGCCGAGGAAATCCATCAGACTCATCGCGCCAGTCGGATTCCCCTCCGCGGAAGGTACGCCGCCCCACGTCGCGCACGTTCCGATCGCGATCGTCGCGGCCGCGCCTGGAGCAAGTCGCGTGATCCACGTAGCCGAAGGAACGGGACACGACTCACCACCGGAAGACAACACCTCCGTCCCCATCGCAGAAAAATATCCGCCAGTGCGCGCCGCGATTCGCTCGTCGGCGATCGAGCCTTCCGCCACAATGACGTAAGGATCCTCAAGCTTCCCTTCCCACGCATCCTTGAACGGCTGGATGAACGCTTCACCCGCTTCTACAGAAAGCACGGTGTGATGCAGAATTACCTTCGGCATCGTGGGAACGGTGCCAGTGAGAAGTCCTTCTATTCCGGGATTGGTCGCGCCGGCGACTGTGACCGTGCAGCCGTCGCAGCTCATGCCCGCCAGCCAGAATACGTGCACAGTCTTGAGTGGGCCGAGCGGGAGACGTTGCGGACGCGGTGCAGGCTCTGTCTGCGGGACAGAAGGCTGCCCCCCTTGAACGGTTTCCGTTTCTATCGCTGTAGCCATGATTTCCTCGGCGCTCAGCAGATTCTGGGAAGCGGATCTCCCACCAACATATCCAGCACGCGGGACCCTCCGATAGGTGTCCGGAGAATTACCATGGCGTGCGGATCAGCATTTATCGTTCCGATTACGGCGCCGTTCCCACCTAGCGGGTGTCGACGCATTGCGACCAGCGCGGCTTCGGTTTCTTCGCGAGGGATAATTGCGATGAGCTTTCCCTCGTTGGCAATGTGCAGCGGGTCCAGACCGAGAATCTCGCACGCCCCGCGGACTTCCTCACGTACCGGAATGCGATCCTCGTCCAGCGTGAAGCTGACGCCCGCGCGTCGGGCGATTTCGTTTAGAGTGGTCGCCACTCCACCGCGGGTCGGATCCTTGAGCAGTCGAGTCGATGGCGCGGCGTCGAGAATGCAGTCGACGAGAGTGTGGAGGGGCGCTGAGTCGGTGCGAATGTCCGTTTCGAGCTCCAGAGCTTCGCGGGCGAGCATCACGGCCATGCCGTGATCGCCGATGTGGCCACTCACGAGAACCGAGTCGCCTTCCTTAATCGAGTCGACTGACATGCGTGACCGATCGCCGTGAACGCCGATCCCACTGGTATTGATGAAGAGCTGATCGGCTTTTCCACGCGGAACGACCTTGGTATCACCAGTCACTACTCGGACTCCCGCCGCCTTCGCAGCGCTCGCGACACCATCTACGACGCGCCGTAGCACCTCGATTTCGAGTCCTTCCTCGAGAATGAAGGCGAGCGACAGGAAGAGCGGCTTCGCGCCCGACATCGCGAGATCGTTGATCGTTCCGTTGACGGCCAGCATGCCGATGTCGCCGCCGGGAAAGAATAGCGGACTGACTACGTAAGAGTCCGTCGTAAAGGCGAGCCTGACAGAGCCAGCGCCGTTGGTATTGATAGTGGCGGAGTCGGCGAACCCGTCGAGCAGAGGATCCCCGAACGCGGGCAGGAAAAGGGCATCGATCAGAGTGTGTGTGGCCTTGCCGCCGCTGCCGTGGCTGAGCGTTATGTGTTGATCGCGGAGTAGCGGCTTTGATTGACGGACGGTGCGCGCGCGATCGATTCGATCGAGCTGGGACGCGAGCGAGCTTTCGATGCGCGAGCTCATTTCGCGACCATCACATCGCTTCCGGCCACGACAGGCTTTCCCTGTTTCATGAGCGAGTAGCGTCCATAATTATAATACGCCGCACACGCGCCCTCCGGTGACACCATGCACGATCCGATCGGCGTCTCCGGCGTGCACGCTGTTCCAAACACTCGGCATTGCCATGGCTTGATCACGCCCTTCAATACTTCCCCGCATTGACAGGCCTTCGGATCAGCGACCCGCAGGCCCGGAACTGAATAGCGGACTTCCGCATCCCACTCGGCGAACTCCGGACGCAGTTTGAGCGCGCTTTGGGTAATGAAGCCCAGGCCCCTCCACTCGAACTGCGCGCGCAGCTCCATCGTCCGAGAAAGAATCTCGAGCGCGCGCCGATTGCCCTCAGGGCGAACAACGCGGGCGTATTGGTTCTCTACCGTAGGTGCGCCCCGCTCGAGCTGATCGAGAATCATCACGATCGACTGGAGCACATCAGCCGGCTCGAAGCCACTGACGACAATGGGCTTTCCATAAAGCGCAGGGATGAACTCGAACGGCGAAAGGCCGATGATCGTGCTGACGTGTCCAGGTCCGATGAACCCGTCGAGCTGCATTCCCGGCGAATCCAGTATCGCCTTGATGGCGGGGATGATCGTGACGTGGTTGCAGAAGATCGAGAAGTTTTTCAGTCCCTCGTCGCGGGCCCGGAGGAGTGTCGCGGAAGTCGACGGCGCTGTTGTCTCGAATCCGACCGCAAAAAACACTACCTCGCGATTCAGATTCTCGCGCGCGAGCTTGAGTGCATCGAGCGGCGAGTATACGAATCGCACGTCGGCCCCGTCCGCCTTGGCGTCGAGCAGGCTACCGGTCGAGCTGGGAACGCGCATCATGTCGCCGAAGGTGGCGAAGATGACTCCGGGATTCCGCGCTATCGCCATCGCGTCATCGATTCTGCCCATCGGAATCACACACACCGGACAACCCGGTCCGTGCACCAACTCGACGTTTTCCGGCAGCAGCTCCTGCAGACCGTGCTTGTAGATGGAGTGGGTGTGACCGCCGCATACTTCCATGAACTTGAATTGTTTTCCGGAGGAACGCCGCACAATCTCTTCGCCAAGGTGCTTGATCGAAGTCGGATCGCGGAATTCGTCGACGAACTGCATCGTCATGCTGCCCTCTTGGCCAGAGCCAGCTGCGCGACTTCGAGCAACGAGTGCCACACCGTAGCGTGGCCCTCCTGGATGCGCGGAACGTAGTCGAGCCGAGCGACGAAACAGTAGTCGGCGAGTCCAGACCTTTCCAGCTGGCCTCCGTCGTAGCCAACGAGAGCAATGCGGAGCATTCCGCGATTCCGCGCCTCGGAAAAAGCCGCAATTACGTTGGGCGAGCTCCCGCTCGTCGTGAACCCGAGGGCGATATCCTCTGCCTCGCCGAGGGCAATGATCTGGCGGGAAAACACGTTGTCGAACCCGACGTCGTTGGCGACGCCAGTCACTACACCGATGTCGCTGCTGAGCGGAATCGCAGGCAACGAACGCCAAGCCTTCATAGGCGGCCTCAGGCAGTCGACGGCCGCATCAGACGCATCGGTTGCGCTCCCGCCATTTCCGAACGCTAGGAGCTTGCCCCCGGCGAGAAATCTGTCCGCCATCGCGGCGCCAGTATCCGCGATCTGGTCGAGATAGTCATCGCGCAATTGGCGCCGGAGCGCGATAACGTCGGCGCATTTGGCGAGCGTGGAGGTCCGCGCTTCGGCGAACACACGATCGAGCGAAGCGTCCGTCTGTGGCGCGGAACCGTAGAGAAATGGATACAGCTCGCGGTTGAAATCGCGATCGCTCGGACTCATACGGGCTTGTCCGCGTTGACGAGACCCGGATCCGCGACTACTGCTGACTTGCCTAGCGCGAGATGGCCGATGGCAAACCCAAGATGGATCATCAGCGTATCACCAATCGAGACCTCGTCGAGCAAGTCGATTGCGACAGTCGTTATTCCGGAACTGGTGCGCACTTGGGCCGTTGCCGACTTGGACTGAATGTTCTGGACCACGCCCGGGATCGCCTCGTCGCCACAGATCGAGCACGATCCGTCCGCGTTTGGGACGCAGTTGTCCGGGGAATGTGATGCCGAGATCACGGTGCGCCTCTAAGACCCGCTGGGCGGTGCTCGAGAAAGAGATGCACCAGCTCCCATAGCACGTGGTAAAATGTCTCGCTTACTTCCTGCGCGACGAACGGATCGTCCGACGGAACTCGATAGCTGTGCTCGGCAGATGTGCCGTTCACGCCCTCTGCGTGTTCCGGCCCGATCACGATGGTGAGCAGGCCTCTGTTCCGTGCACACGCTAGCGATTCCATCACTTCTCGCTGATCCGCGTCGCCGAGAATCCCCAGAGCTATATCGTCTTCACGAGCGAGCGTGGTGATCATTGCGCGGAATCCTCCTCCAACGCTGCTCGATGTAACGCTGGCAACGTCGCTGGTTAGCGCGATGGCGGGGAGCGCACGCTTGCCGACTATTACTGGATGCAGGAATTCTACCGAAACGTGCTGAGCATCGGTCGCTGCAGCGCCGGTGCCGAACACGATCAACCGGCCCCCTTTCTCGAAGCGGCGCGCCATCTCCAGGGAGATCGCTGAGATCGCGTCGACGTTCTCCCGGAAGAAGCGAGTCGTCGTATCGATGCTCAGATCGAAGCGGCGTGTGACCGCCTCCGTGACTGCTGCGTCCCTCACCGCAAAGGCGGTCACTCGATCCTACTTTCCGTGATTTGTTTGACTTCGTCGACGTACAAATCGCCAAGCTGCGTCAGGTAGTCCGTCGTTCGTTTTGCTTCGTCCTCGTCGATTTTGCTGAGCGCGAAACCGACGTGGATGAGCACCCAGTCACCAACGTCGAGACCGTCGGGCAAAACGAGCCCGACATTGATATTGCGCCGGACGCCGGAAACCTCCGCCTTTGCGATATGGTGAGCCGCATCGACGAACTCCACGATCCGTCCCGGTATTCCTAGGCACATGGTTCCACCATTGTTCCACGCTTGCTTAAACTACCGCGGCTGGCCAAGGCCACAACGTATGCCTGTCCGAGCGAGAGCCCACCGTCGTTGCACGGCACCAACTGCTGAGTGTAAACCTCGAAACCCGAGCGCGCGAGAGACTCCGTGGTGATGGTCGTCAGAAGAACGTTCTGGAACACGCCACCGCTGAGCGCGATTTTCCTGATCCCGGTGGCGCTCTTCAGCACCTTCGCAACTTTCAGGATCATGTTCGCGACTGATTTGTGGAACGCACCCGAGATCGAGCGCCTATCTACGCCGGCGAGAATGTCATCAACGATGCATCTGACCACGGGCGCCGGATCGATCTGCAAAGGCATCGCACCTCTTAGGCCGAACTCGTACAACCTGCTCGACCGGGGATCCGCGATTGCCTCCAGCTCCATCGCCGCCTGCCCCTCGAATTGTGCATCATCGCGGACGCCGAGCAGCGACGAAACAGCGTCGAACAGCCGGCCGATGCTCGACGTCGGTGGAGATGCGAAACCCTTGCCAATGATCTGCTCGAGCAAAGCCACCTCTTTCCTGGTTGCTCGCTCGAACAGGTCGAGCGGAAGCGAAGGTGCATCGTCCCCATACGTCGAGACCAAGTGGGACAGCGCCATGCGGAGTGGCCTGCGGATCGCCGCCTCGCCTCCGGGCATTGGCACATAGCTCAAATGCGCCGCGCGACTGAACCCTCGCTGGTCGACCACCAGGAATTCACCGCCCCAAATTGCTTCGTCCGTGCCGTAACCGGTTCCGTCAAAGGCTACTCCGAGCACCGGCTCGGTGATCCCGTGCTCGGCCATGCATGAGGCTATGTGCGCGTGATGATGCTGCACTCCTATCCTCTTCGCGCCGTCGACACCGAGTGCGAATACCGTGGAGACGTACTGCGGGTGGAGGTCGTACGCCACGACCTCAGGGTTTACCCCGACAAGGCCCAGGAATCGAGCGACGCTCGTCGCGAACGATAGCCTCGCCGCAGGGTGCTCGAGGTCGCCGATGTGCTGCGACAGGAAGGCGAAATTATCCCGCGCGCCACAGAACGTATTCTTGAGCTGGCTACCCACCGCTAGCACGTGCCCCGGGAAAGCAGTGGCAACGTGGATCGGGGAAGGCACGAGTCCCCGAGACCGCCGAAGCATCGCCGGTTTGTCTGCCACGAGACGCATCACGGAATCGTCGCAGCGCTCGGCGATGGGACGGTTGTGGGTGAGAAAGAGATCCGCGATGCCGGCCAAGCGCTCGAAGGCGTCGGAGTCTTCGAACGCGATCGGCTCATCGCTGATATTCCCGCTCGTCATCACCAGCGGCGCGTCACACTCGGTGAGCAGCAGATGATGGATAGGCGTGTACGCGAGCATGATCCCCAGGCACGGATTGCCAGGGGCGAGCGCCTGCACCGAGGAAGCAGTCTCAGCGTCGAGATCGTCTCGTTTCTGCAGCAGGACTATTGGACGCTCCCGTGAGAGAAGGAGCGCCTCCTCTTGCGGAGTGACGACGCACAACTCGCGAACCCCCCGAATGTCCCGCGTCATCACGGCAAGAGGTTTTGCTTCGCGCGCCTTGCGATAGCGCAACCTCTCGATAGCACTGAGACTCATCGCATCGCAGGCTAGGTGGTATCCACCCAATCCTTTGACGGCGATGATATGTCCTTGGGCGAGCGCTCGCGCAGCGCCGGCTATTGGCTCACCCTCACGGTCGCGTCGCTTTATGTCTGTCAGTCTAAGCCCTGGCCCGCACTCGGCACAGGCGACTGGCTGCGCGTGAAACCGGCGGTCCGCTGGGTTTTCGTACTCACGTTGGCAAGCACTGCACATCTCGAATGCCCGCATGGTCGTCAGAGCGCGGTCGTAGGGAACTCCGTCAATGATCGTGAGCCGCGGACCGCAGTGAGTGCAATTGATAAACGAGTACCGGTACCGTCTGTTGTAAGGATCGAACAACTCGCGCAGGCACTCATCGCAAACGGCGATGTCCGGCGAGATATTTGTGCGCGGTGCCAGCCCGGCGTCGGTGCTAACGGTTATCTCGAAGCCGTTGTACGACCTAATAGGCGCGCTCGAGCTCCTGACGCGATGCACCACTGCGGTAGCCGGCGGGTGATCGATAAGCGTCGACAAGAAGTCGTCCAGGGCCCGGGGATCGCCCTGAATGTCAATGGTGAGGCCGGCGATGTCGTTGCGGACGAAACCCGAGAGATTGCGGGCCCTCGCCAATCGGTGGACGTAGGGCCTGAACCCCACTCCTTGGACCGTCCCATCTACTGAGATCACCCGTCGCTCAATCAACGCGATACCGCCACTTGAAATGGGGTCGTCGTGTTCAAAAGGCTCTTTGCTAGAGTCTACCCGGGGGTCAGAGGAACAGCAATGAGAAGTTTATGGCCTGAGACCCGTCGTCGCGACGGCCTCGGAGACGGACACCAATTGTGAAAGCGTTTCTACCTGCTTCCGCAGCAATTTCCGCAGCAGCAAACTCCAGGCTCGCACGGGCACGTGCACATTGGGCAATCGCAGCAGCAAAGTTCAGCGTTCATATAGGCTCCGGTACAGTTTATTAAGTATACACCCGCCGTCCGACGTTCCGTCTATACCCTGATAGCGCCAGTTGCAGTAGCAGGAGGTTGCGAACACACTCGGCTGCACCTCACGCCCTTAGGGCGTGAGGTGCTGACTTCCGCTGACGGCTAACGCCAAATTGAGCTCCGAGTTCATCGGGCAAGATGGCTCGCAGATCGGTTAGCTTTTCGCGCACCACCGCTAGCTCCTGCCTGGCCCATGCCTCCTGATAGCTGCCTCTTCACTTCGAATAGTCTCAATGCATTGTGCAGGAGATCTGCAAACGGGGCAACGCCCCCCAACCGGTCGTCTAGAATCTTGAACATCAAAATCGACGATCACCTTAATCCATCGGCTGACACGCTCAAGTTGCTTTGGCGGTGATTGATTCGACTCGTGGGTGTCCTACTCGGAATCATGGTCAGTCACGCATAACAATGCTCGCTGTCATGTCGCCCCCGTCATGTCGCCCCGGTCACGCAAGACTATTGAGCCAACTCATTCCGGGACTGACGAACAGTCAATTCTGCAATCGCCAAAAATCGGCCCGTCAAAAGCCTTCGTGACGGCGTAGGGGATTGGGAGTCCAGACAGGCATCGAACGTTTCATGAACTCATCGAACATTGGAACCGTGAAGGCCGTGTCACCATGTTGAGGGCTGTAAATCATACCCTTACCAATGAGTCCGGCCCGAAGAGGGCTGATCGTAGTCACCTTTACGCCAAGAAGCTCCGCAATGTCGCCAGAGCGGTGCGGGCCCGAACCCAACTCCGCCATGGCTCGCATGTACTGTTTCTCGCGCGGGGTCAACCGATCGTAGCGCACCCGGAAAAATCCTTTGTCGAGAGTGCTAAGAGCTTTCACCGTTGCGCGTGACACGTCCGCGCTGGTGATTGGGGATACGGGCGACTCATCCCAGGTATGCGAGCCCCACTCTTGAAGAAAATACGGATATCCCTGCGTGTATTGCACGATCTCGAGGAGCGCTGCGTATTCGATTTCGGCTCCCTTCCCCCGTATCGGTTCTCTGATGGCGTGCTCAGCGTCGGAGGATTCCAGCGGGCCGACGGGGGGATAATCGAAAAGGCGTTCCGCATACGACTTTGCCTCCCCTGCCAAAGCAGCCAGTTGCGGAAGGCCAGCTCCAAAGACGATGAGCGGCAGCTGTCGCTGCCCAATTTTGTGGATCGAGACGATGAGCGCGCTCAAGTCTTCACGCGTGAGGTATTGTGCCTCGTCGATGAAGATTGCGACGGGAATTTCAGCCGCTTGTGCAGCCTCGGCAACCAGGAGGAGGAGTTCAGGAAGGTCAGTCTCCAGATTCCCGGAGTCGGCCACGCCAATGTCCGCGACGATAACCTCAACTTCACGGACTTTCACTTTGAATGCGCTGGCAAAGCTGGTGAGCCCGCGGAGAGCTTTTATCGCTAGCGCTTTGCTCTTTTCGACCGCGCTCAGTCGGGTCAGGACTGACCGCAGTGGGGGCACAAGCATCTCAGCTAGCCGCCGATCTTCCGGTGTCTCGAGCTCAATCGTGCGGTACCCGTCGCCCTCTGCGATCCTCGCGATCTCGTTGAGCAGAACCGTCTTCCCGACGCCTCGAAGCCCAAGCAGCATCTGGCTCTTCGCCGGGCGTCCGCTCTTTACGCGCGCGAGTGCGACAGTGGCGTCCTCGATTATCTTGTCTCGCCCAGCCAACTCCGGGGGAGGAGTTCCGGCTCCCGGCGAAAACGGGTTCTCCGTGCGATCCATTTATTCCTGGCTTCAGCGGCTCTGCAATTATACCAAGCTTATCTTAGTTTATCAAGCGAACTGATAAACTATAGTAAATTAAGCCTAAATCACCCTATTGCTGAGCTTCCCACCCCAAACAGGAAGCCATTAAGGTGACCCTGCGCCATCGATATTAACCCTCGCGACCTCGCCTCACGCTCCTCGAGCGCAAGCTCTAGATGTTCATGCTCCAACAGGCAGGAGCAGCTCAACAATGCGGCTCACGCTAGCCGAGCAGGCGAACAAGCGGATATCGGAATGCATCGGGGTGCGTCATGAGCGCGGTGGGCAACTGTTGCCTGAAGACTCCCGGGCGTCATAAGCGCAATCGCAGCGGAAAACTTGCTGACGGTCAGCGACCGAAACTCCTCGCGCCTCACGCCGCCTTTTCCGCGCTAACGACGGGAACGGCGATTTCGATTGTGGAGTATTTCCTCGGAAGGGTGCGCCCATCTAGTAGCGAGATACCTCAACGTTCGATCCCGAGCTTCGGTCATTGTGAATGCGCTACGATTCTCTGTCGGGCCGAGAGTGACAAGAAGCGTAAGGAATGGAAGGTGCCTATCCCTGCGGCTCTTCGCGAAGAGCTGTCGTCCTTCCGTGTGAAGTTGGGGGCGCGTTCGGCTCACTCGTCTCTCCCAGCGACACTGACCGCACTCAAGCCGTCAGGCGAGACGTGCTGGCGAGGTGGTTGCAGCGAGCAGAGAGGAAGGCAGGTTTGCTGAAACTGGACGGCTCTCTGTGGCATGCATCAAGGCGGGGGTGGGCGACAAGTCCGGAAGGGCCTTCCCACTGCCGACGTCGCGGCTGCGGGCGGATGGAGCGACATGGGAACGCTATTCCCCTGCTACCAGCAGCCCGATGATGAAACGATGTTGGCCGTGATTCGCATGGGCAGCGATCGAGAGAACAACGGAAAGGGCCCTCGCCCAGGGGAAACAGACCCCAAACAGACCCCGCAATTTGTAAGTGTATGGAGCGTACAGGGATCGAACCTGCGACCTCCTGGTTGCAAACCAGGCGCTCTCCCAGCTGAGCTAACGCCCCTCGACGCGAAATATAGACGAATACGGTCGGAGCCGACAACGCGGGTTTCCCCAACGCGTCTCACCGACGAATGACGCGGTACCACTACTCGTGCGCGGGTAGCGGCTCCATGGTGCGGGGATCCACTGGGACCTGTACCTCATCGCGATATGGCGACGTCATCAAGAGCACGCGCATCCTCGGGAATGCATCCATAAAAGAGAGATAGCAGAATCCCCAAATCCCGAGCAACCCAAGCGCGACACCGAGCTCCCAGACGCCCAAAGGGATGCTGCCAACGACACCGTAGATGGATGGATACACCTCGAGATAACGGTGCATCCACAATCCGAGGATCGTGCAACTCGCGAACAGCACAAGCGTGGGAAGAAATACCTTGGCCGCACGCGAGAGGAGGCCAAAGAATGGAAATATGAACATCAGCCCGACCGTTAAGAGCGTCGGAACTCGCCAGCCCTGGATCAGCCTGAGCCGCATCCAGTGCGTCTCCTCACCCATGTTGCCGTACCAGATAACGAGGTACTGCCCGAAAGTCAGGTAGCCCCAGAATGCCGTGAACGCGAAGCAGAGTTTGCCCAGATCGTGGAAGTGCTTTTCCTGAATCAGGTCGTATCGGCCGAGATACCTGCGCCACGCCATGACAATGAGAGTCCAGCTCGCGAGTGCCGTGACCCATCCTCCCATAAAGAACCACCAGCCGTACATCGTGCTCTGAAAATGCGGATCGAGCGACATCGACAGATCCCATGACAACACGATCCAGCCGAACCCAAATGCGAGGGCGAGAAAGACAGCAAGCTTGCCCTGGAGTGAGTGCGTCGAGTGGAGCTCGCGGCGCTCGTCTCCGAAGTCCTGGCGCATCCGCTCACGGAGCCGGCGCGCCCAGCTGGCGCCTGCTTCGGGAACGATCCCTACGTCAAGTCTCACGGAAGTGTAGATGTACCAGAGGCTCAAGAGAGTGATGGCAAGAAAGACGAGCGTCACCCGCGTCAGATAGAACGGGGGGTTGAGATACACACGCTTCTCTGGAATCTCTGGGACAGTGTTCGACCACCAGAAGACGTGGTGCCGTCCAACGAAGATGATGAGTAGGAGCAGAACGAAAGCGACGGGAAGGAAGGCGACGTAACCCTCCAGGAACCGGATGATCGGTCTCGACCACCGCGCCGTTGTGATCCGCTGCACCGCCACGAACATCACTCCAGCAGAAGAGATCGAGGTGAAGTAGAGCCAGCTGACTAGGAGAGCTGGCCAGACTCGATCGGGCTGAACGAAGAGCCCGATAATGAAGACGACGAGTCCCAAGCCCGCTAAAACGAGGCAAACGGTTCTGAGTAGGGGAGGCGTGGGCCGGTCTATGCCGGTCAGCACCTCTTCCCGAGATGGCGCGTGCGGATCGTGCGTGCTCATCTACTCGGCCTCGCGCGGGCGCTATCAGACCTTGCCCTCGTTGAATCCGGCCGCTTGCGAGCGGCCGTGTCGGACCGGGTCCCGGCGGGAAGCCCCTGTGGTGACACGGCCTGGCTCGACCCGCCCGAGCTTCCTTGTTGAGCAGGATTCAACAGATTGCGCGGATTGAAAAATGGAGCGGATGCGGTCGGTCCCATTCTGGTCGGACCAGGAACCTTGTCACCGGTCACGCCCGGCGGAGCGAGAGCTCCAACGGGTACGGTCTTTCCGTTCACTCCCTGAAGCGCTCTCACGTAATTCACGACGTCCCAGCGATCGAGCTCCTCGATTCTGTTATACGGTGGCATGAGGCCACGACCATTCCGAATCATCCCGAAGATGTAGCCGTCGGTGCGTGCCTTGGTCATGTCAGTCGTCAGATTGATCCCCGGCATCCCGAATTTCGTGGCCGGGCCGTCTCCCATCGCGCGCTCCCCGTGACAAACTGAGCAGTTGATCTGAAAGTATTTCCTCCCGTTGGCGAGCGACGAGTCCGAGGCGGGCGTCGGATTTCTAAGCGATGCCATGGAATCGATCGTTGCCGGGAATGCGCCGTAGGAAACCTGAAATCCGGCGACCGCCGTTCCCGTCGTGGGAACTGACATCTGCGGATTCCCGCGCGACGGGGTGAGCGTGTCCTTGAGCGGCTCCCATGTCCAGATCGACGGCTGGCGCTTGAAGTCTGTGAACCACTCGCACGCGGTCAGCATGAGTGGAATCAAAAGAACCAGCGCGCGCGTCCTAACGCTCACGTCTCACCTCGACCGCTCCGTACTCCTTAAGTAACTCCTCTGCTGTTCTCGCTTTCTCCGGAGGACATTCAACCCAGATTCCGTAGTCGCCGTGACTGAAGCGCGGATCGTATCCCACCATCATGGTGAGCCGGGGGACGCGCGAGTTGATGAGGAGGCCGACGACAGTCGAAAGCCCGCCAATGAGGACCATGACCTCAAAGCCAAAGATCGTGTACGGCACCCAGGACGCGATCGGCTTCCCGCCAACCACTAAAGGCCAGTAGTCCGAAACCCAGATCGCGATCCAGTACCCGAACGTCACGCCAAGGAGACCACCGATCAAGGTGAAGCGACGCACGGGACTCGGCGGCGCTCCCAAGGCTTCCTCGAGCTCATGACGCGGAGTGGGAGTGTAGACGCGAATCGCGCCGACACGATTTTCCTTGAGCGCTTCGATGGCGCTCACAGCAGCATCCAGCTCGTGGAATGCACCAAGGACGCCCCGCATCAGGAGAACTCACCGGGCGTATCGCCCTCAAACTCGAAGTGTCGGCCGGAGGAATCGATTCCGTGCGCGTGTGGTTTCCTGACTTTGGGCGGAATGATCTCCTTCACTTCCGCGATTGCTATCACCGGCAACTGCTTAATGAAGAGCAGGAACCACATCGAGAACCAGCCGAAGCTGCCACAAAGAATTGCGTAGTCGACCCAGGTGGGACGATACCCGCTCCACTGCCACGGCTCGAACTCGTGTGACAGCGAAGGCACGACGATTACGAACCGCTCGAACCACATGCCGATGTTGATCGTGAACGAGAGAATGAAGAGCCACGCCGCGCTCCGACGCAGTCGCTGCGAGAAGAGCGAGAGCGGAAGGACCATGTTGCATGTGTACAGGATGGCCGACGCCCACCACCACTGGCCCCAAATGCGATTGGCGAAGAAGGCCTTTTCGAACTCGTTGCCGCTGAACCACGCCACGAACCATTCGCTCATGTATGCGCAGCCCACTATGAGCGACGTGAAGAGCGCCAGCTTGGCCGCCGCATCAAGATGATTGATCGTTACGTAGTGCCTCAAGCCAAACCACTTCCTGAGCGGAATGATGATCGTGAAGACCATCCCCATCCCGGAGAAGATCGCCCCGGCAACGAAGTAAGGCGGGAAGATCGTCGTGTGCCATCCGGGCGTAAGCGCCATGGCGAAGTCGAACGACACGACCGAGTGGACCGACAGCACCAGTGGCGTCGAGAGTGCCGCCAGAAAGAGGTAGGCCCGCGCGAAATGCCGCCACTCGTTGTCGGTATTCCGCCACCCAAGGGAGAGCACGGAGAAGATGCGCTTTCGGATCGGGCTGATATTCTCCCGGTCGCGGAGCACCGCGACGTCGGGGATCAACCCGATGAAAAGGAAGGTGCTCGATATCGTGAAATAGGTGAGGATCGCGAACACGTCCCACACGAGCGGGCTCTTGAACTGAGGCCAGACGTAGCGCCAGTTGGGATACGGGATCAGCCAAAAGAATTTCCACGGCCGGCCGAGGTGAAGAATCGGGAACAGGGCCGCCGTCATGACCGCGAACACCGTCATCGCTTCGGCACACCGGTAGATGGTCGTGCGGAAGCCGGCCCGGAACAGATAGAGGATCGCCGAGATCAACGTGCCGGCGTGACCAATACCGATCCAGAAAACGAAAGTGATGATGTAGACGCCCCACATGACGGGCGGGTTGTATCCGGCTACACCCAGACCGCTATAGATCTGGTACATCCAGGCGCTGATGCCGACGAGCAGGAAAAACACCGCGACTCCGAGCCCCATGAACCACGCGAGCGTAGGACGGAGCGTTCCGATGATCTCCTGATCGACCTGTTCATATTCCTTGACGGCCGGGAGCTGCACATCGGCCGTGGCGATGTTCGGCCGCCGCAAGTCGTCGCGCGCGGGCACTGGCTCGGCGATCGTAGCCATCGCTATGCGGCCCCCGCTTTCGAGGGCGACGGATGCGTGACCTTCTTCAGGTAGACGACTGCCGTATAGGTGTTGAGCTCTTCGAAGACGTGATAGGCCCTGGCGTCCTTAGCCAGCTGCGTGACGGTCCAGTTGTCGTCGGCAGCGTCACCGAAGACGATTGCGCGTGACGGACACGACGCGGCGCACGCCGTGGTGAACTCATCAGGCTTGAGCGAGCGTTTCTCCGCCGTGGCCCGGTTCTCGGCCTGCCGAATTCGCTGCACGCAAAACGTGCACTTTTCCATCACGCCTTTGCCGCGAACCGTGACGTTCGGATTCAGCTGCCAGTTGAGCGGTTCGGGGAAGGCGTACTGCGGCCGTGCCGGCTCGCCGTAACCGAACCAATTGAAATACCGGACCTTGTAGGGACAGTTGTTGGAACAGTAGCGCGTGCCCACGCAACGGTTGTAAACCTGTACGTTCAATCCGTCGGGTGAATGGTACGTGGCATAGACCGGACAAACCGGCTCGCACGGTGCGTTCCCGCAGTGCTGACACATCATGGGCACGAACCGGGTGTCGAAGTCAGCGCCGCCGTCCTCACCGCCTTCGTAGTACCGCTCGATCCGAATCCACGCCATCTCTCGACTGCGGAGAATGTTGGCGCCAAAACCGGTTCGGTCGGGGAAAACTTTTCCGCCCTGCCAATCCGCGCCCACCGTCGGGATGTTGTTCTCCGCGTAGCACGCGCTCACGCACGCTGCGCATCCAGTACAGCGCGAAAGATCGACCGTCATCGCCCAGCGGCGCTTGGCCATGCCGCTCCAGTGATTAGGATCGTACATGCCCTTGTCTTTCGACTGTGGATCGCCTTGCTCGCCTTGCGCATCGTTGGCGACCGGGGACCGGAGACCTGGGAGGAACTGGTGCGGAGCGTCACCTGGCATCCCCTCACCCTGCGGCTCGCCACCTACCGGACGCTCTCCCATCGGCAGCTCCGGGCCGCCGTTCTCCGCGATCTCCGCTACGTGAGCAGCGCCCGTGTCGTGGCCCGGTCGTCCCGCGCTGAGATCTGCGATCGCAATCGCCTGACCGATGCCACGCCCGTGCTGGCGCGCTGATCCCTCGGTCGTGACGATCTGCGCGTGGCCACCGGCTTTGGAGACGCTCGCCTTGGTCGAAACGAAGACGACTCCTCCGGCGTGGTCTTCCGCCGTCGGGAGAATCTCGAGCGGATTGGATCCCGACTTGGCGTATCTGCCCGCGTGGGTATGGCCTCTCCCCGTCCCGATTGCAACGGTGTCGCGCTGGATTCCTGGATAACGAAGCACTGGAAGCGTGAGACTTCCGGCCGACGTTTGCACCGTGACTAGATCGCCATTCGTAAATCCCATCTTCTCGGCGGTAATGGGATTCATCTCGGCGACCGTCTGCCAGCAGATTTTCGTGACGGGATCAGGAATTTCCTGGAGCCATGGCTTGTTCGCGCCGCGCCCGTCGCCAATGAAGGGGTGCGGATAGACGACGAGGTACATATTGCCGCTCGATTGCTCGATCGGCGTCCCGGCGCGGACGGACGGAACGGGGCGCGCAGTTGTCGGCTCTCCGAGCGACCCGGACGCGATACCGCGAGGAAGCGCGGCAGCGAGTCCAGCGGCCCCTCCGGGAAAGTGGCTTATCAACCAACTCCGGTAGTCTGCCATTGGGTAGCGTGCGGCGCTCCCAGGATCTTTTTTCGCCGTCTCGATCAACACATCGGAAGTCGCGCGAGTGTCGAACACCGGATCCATCGTCGGCTGCTGGAGGGAGATCGTCCCCCGAATCGGCTCAGCATCTCCCCACTGCTCGAGCGAGTGATGATCGGGGAGAATCAGGTCAGCGAGCTCCGACGTCTCGTCCGGATAGCTCGAGAAGCTCACCTTGAACGGCACTTTCCCCATTGCGGCAGCAAACCCTACCGACTTTGGAAGAGAGAATGCGGGATTTGCGCCGCGTACCATGAGAAGCGAGACGCCGCCCGAGTTCATTCGCTCGGCGAGAGCGCGGAGCTCCGCGGGCGTCGCCATTCGGTCGAAGCCCAAGTAGCCCTCGTTCGGCTTGATCGTGACGCCGACGTTGCCGCGCGACTGATTGAGGGCGTTCGCCGCGAGTGCGACTTCCAGACCGTCGGCTCCTCCCCCGCCGGCGATCACCATGCTCGGTGTCGTAGCGGCGAACTCGCGCCCAAACGCGTCAAGCACCGAAGCGCTAACCCCGGTTGTCTGGGCGACGGCGTCTGTTGGGGACTGACTCTGGAGCATGCGCACGATCGCCATCTCGCTGCCTGGCCGGCAATCGATCCACTGATCGGCATTGAGACCGGTGAGGGAGCGGCGTGGCCCTACGTAAATAAGCCTCGGGGCATTCGCGTGGTCGGCACGCGCATCCGCGAAATCGAGCTGCTGCGGGACCATGGCACCCCAGCTGTCGAGAAAATCCGCTCCAATAGAGACTACAAGTCTGGCCGCTCTGAAATCGAGCTTGGGCCACGCCACGCCATAGCTCTGGCGGTTGGCCGCGATCACGGCGTGATCAGCGCTCGCATCGTAGCTCAAATGAGCGGGCATGCCCAAGCCCGCGAGCCAGGTGTCGAGGAACCCCGGGAAGCTGCCAGACTCATGCTGATTGATGAACACCGCGTTCGCGGCACCCCCGCGGCTCCGCGTCTCTCCGAGCTTCTGCGCGAAGAGTTGCAGGGCTTGGTCCCAGCCTACGCTCTCAAGCTGTCCGTTACGGCGGACCATCGGGCCGCGATACCGATCGGGATTGTAAAGCCCTTGGAGCGCTGCCTGCCCGCGAGCGCAGATGGCGCCGCGATTCACCGGGTGGTCCGGGTTGCCCTCGAGCTTGATCGTGCGCCCGTCCCGCGTCTCGCCGATCAAGCCGCAGGCCGCCGAGCACTCTCGACAAGTCGTCGCGTAGTAGGTCGAGACGCCGGGAACCGTTTGATCCGGTGACACGAGATACGGAATGAGCTTCTCGACTTTCTCGGAAGCGCATCCCAACATCGTGGTGGCGGCGGTGCCAACGCCCAAGACCTTTAGGAATTCGCGGCGCCCAACGCCAGTCGCTGCGCTCTCTGCGGAGATCGAAGCTTCTCGGTCGGTGCTCATTCGGTTAGTAGTGACACGTGCTGCAGTCGTATCTGGCGCGGAAGGGCGGATTCGACTGTCCGATGTGACAGTTGACGCACCAGCCCATGTTGAGCGACGACGCCTGGTAGACCTGCTTCATGTTCTGGATCTGACCATGGCACGTCTGGCAGGTCACGCCCGCGTTCACGTGCCGCATATGAGGGAAGTGAACGTACTCGGGCAGCTTGTGGATCCGTATCCACGGCACCGGCTGCTTCTTGTTCCAATAGCCGGCGAGCTTTTGAATTTCCGGTTTACCGGTTGCCACGACGGTGTGGCATCCCATACAGGTGCCGACCGCGGGCAGGCCCGGATCGAACGACTTGTTGGCGGAGAAATGGCAGTAGAGGCAGTTCATCTTCAGCGTGTCCACGTGAATCGTGTGGCGGAACGCGACCGGTTGCACCGGGCTGTTCCCTTCCGATGAGGAAGCGCCGCTATATGCAGAGAGCATGGTGGCCAGTGCCGCGATGCATACGAACCCCGGCACTGCTAGCCATCTGCTTCGCAAGTTCATCCGCGAATATGGAGTAAAGGCGAGTTATTCGGTCGGCTTTGTGAAGAATTTCACAAGCGACCGGCAGGCGGAAAAATGTTCGGACAGCTATTGTGGCGCAAGGTGCGGACTCAGCGCTGCAAACCCCCTGCCTTCCCCTTACTGACGCGGTCGATTGTTCGAATGATTTCAATGAAAATCGCGCGCAAGAGCGCAAGCTCACGCGAATCGGGAGCCGCGCGATAGAAGAGAGTCCGCACGGTTCGCATGATGTGCTCGTGGAAACGCGTCTTGAAGAAATCGATCGCTCGGAGCGCTCTTTCGGTATCGGCGAAGAGTTGCTCGTATTCCTCGGCGGTTGCAGGTGGGGCGTCCTTGCGCGGGGGAGCAAGGCTCCTGGTGGAGTCGGCTGCCGAGAGATGCAACTCGTAGAGCGCGATCAGGACGGCCTGGGCGAGATTGAGTGACGCATGCTCGGTCGTCGGGATCGTGACCACGATGTGAGCTCGGTCGAGGATCTCGTTCGGAAGCCCTTTGTCTTCTCGTCCGAAGAGAATGGCCACCGGACCGCTGCGCGCGAAATCTAGCAGCTGCAGGCTTGCCGTTTTTGGGGTTGTCAAGTCACGCTTTGCCGCCCGACGTCTGGCAGTGAAACCCGCCACCCTCACGACTCCGTCGAGTGCCTCTTCGATGGTAGCGCAATTTCTGATGCGCTGGATGATGTCGGCGGTGTCGTGCGCGATTCCCTCGAGTCTCCACGGATCGTAGTCCACCGATCGAACGAGGTAGAGATCGGAAACCCCCATGTTCTTCATCGCGCGAATGGTCGCCGCGATGTTGACGGGATCCTGAGGCTCGTACAACACGACTCGCAGCGCGGAGAGGATCGACGCGGGAGCCGTCTTCGAATCTCCGGACACGCTCACAGGGTCGGGGGTCACGGGGGCCGATTCAAAACGCTGCCCTCCCCTTTCATCCTAGAACCGATAGCGGAGGGCAGCATTGCTGCCGGAGCAAACGGAGTCGACGCGGCCAGGTGAATCTCCTAGACGACTGGCCGGCCCGTGATGAGACGATAGATGATCACGATGACCGCGATCACGAGCAGCAGATGGATGAGGCCACCGCCGACGTGCACTACGAAAAAACCAAGAATCCAAAGGATGAAGAGAATTACTGCGATGGTCCAAAGCATTGATTGCATCCTCGCTGGAAGTGAGTTGAATCTGGCGCGACAAAATGTCCCCCGCGTCGCGCGCTACCAGGCTCCGGCTCGGCGTTACGCTAGGCACGCCAAGCACTTTGGCAACGAGCATGCCCGCGCTTCCCCTACCAGGCTCTTGGCTTTATCGCGACTCCGCGCCAAACAGCTCGCTTTGTGAAACCCGATCATAGCGCACGCGTCCTTGGGGCTCGACTCGAGCGAACGATGTCAACCGGTGCGGCTCGGTTCCGATGTCGAGAATGTGTTGAACGGTCACCCCGCAGGCGAGTACGGCGTCCGAAATGAGCATGCGATGGCAGCGCCACGGAACGGCTTCAGCGCACATGATCACGGTGGGCTCGAGAGCGGCTAAGGCCAGAAGATCTTCGAGCGCCTCGTTGAACTCTCGCGTCTCCATGTAGTCCGCGTAGGCCCGGAAACTTGCGTTCCGCCACTGCGTGTTGTGCGAGTCCCGTCGCCCCCGCCGCCGACCGCCCAAGGACGACAGATGCGAGTATCTCAAGCCGACATCTACAAGGGCTCGCTCGAGGCTCGGTCGGGAAAAGTGCGGGTACCTCGCCGAAGTGGGAAAGGCGCGAACATCAACCAGATGTGTCGCGCCCTCTCTCGCCAAGAGCGCCAGAAACTGCTCGAGCGTCCTGGTCGAGTGACCGATCGTGAACAGCCTAGCGGGGTCCACGCTCCACAAAGCTCCCACCCTCGACTCGCGGAGAGCCCGACGGAGGCGTTATGCCAGTAGATCCAGTCTGATGGAGCGCCTGGCGGCCAAGCAGAATTCTTGTGGCTCTGACGTCGTGTCCCATGTCGATGAGGAGGAGTGCCAAGTCTCCGCTCCCCCACAGCAACCCGGCCAGCACCACCAGGCGGCTCATCTCGCCGAGCAACGTCGGGATCGAGGTCGTCCCCTGCGTCACGAGCCCAGTGATGATTTCAGAGACCAACAGAAGCAGGAGAATGACCGCCATGAGCTTAAAGAGCTTCGACAGGTAACCCAGCCCGACATACGGCTCGAGATCGGCGAGTCGCACTGGCATTGCCGGGTCACGTTTTGGGTTTGCCGGAGTGTGCCGAAGGTCTTCGGAGGTGGTCGCGGGGCTGCCGGTTGTTGTCGTGTTCATTAGCTATCTCCTGTTCCGATCCAGCGAGCGGGGTAGCCTCGCGTGTCTATATGGGTGAACGGCCCGTGCGCTGACGTGCCAGAATATATGCCACACCCACCTATCAGCGAAGGGTGTGCCCGCTCGACGCGGTCGACGGCGTCCTCGATCACCTTGGCATCTGCAATATTCACGCGCCCGTCGTGATTCAGGTCGTTCATCTGCCCAGTTCCGTCATTATCGATGTAGATGTCGTTCGCATCCCCGTACATATGGCGGGAGAGAGCCGAACGACCCCTCGGATCGCCTCCACCGGAGTTGTATTGCGGGGTCCTGAATCCACTGAGGACGCGAACGCCGTTCGGATCGATTCCGTGCTGTTTCAGGTCCTCGAGCACGAGCTCGTCCTTGTCGATCAGCTTCATGTCGATGACGATGTATTTCGGCCACACGTTCTGCTGGTCGTGCGGAAGGAAGTCCTTGAGCCTGAAGTGCTCGGAAAGTTGGGTGTTCTGGTTTTCGGGCGTGACCTCTATGAAGCCGCTGGGTGGATCGTAGCGGACGCCGGGCCTGCCCTTCCGCGCTGCCGGCCAGTTACCGATGTAGTAAAGTCCGAGCCGCCCTCCTTTTTTATCCGTCGCCGGTCGTAGCGTGATAACGCGGAAATCAGCGAGTGGCTTTATGGCATTTCCAATCGTGAGCGCCAGGTTCCAGATTCCGGGACGTCGCGGCGCCACGAATTTTGAGGTGGACTCGGCCGCCAAACCGGAGGAAAACGTAGCACGCGATCCCGACGGAAGCGTGTCAGCGAGAATTGGCGTAATTGTAGTGCCGCCGGGCTGAATGCGGACACGGAGCCTCCCGCTCTCCCCGCGGGCGGGGGGAGCCACCACGGCGAGGGCGGCGTCAGTGAGATAGGCGACCGACGGAGCGGAGCGATCGGTCAGTGCGATCGCGATGTTGGCGCTGGCCGGGGTGACGGGACTCGTGTCGCCGGCGACGCGGGCGCGCGCGATCGACCATGACCAGCCCACGGCGAAGAGCACCAGTACTCCGACTGAAACCGCGTTGAACACACCCTCGGCTTTGCTGGGTGAGCGGCGGAAACCTCGTGGCCTTAATTCCGGGAACGCGAGCAGCCAGTCACCCGTGGTTGCTTTGCGCCGCGGGGGCGGTGAACTTGCACGTCTCTCTTCCATTCTACCTCACTAAAGCAGCTCGATGCAGACGATTCTAGAACTGTTTCACCGGCTCTCAAATCTTCCGGAACTCGTGCAGTGGGCAGGACTGTTCGGCCTCGCTGCAATAATCTTTTCCGAGACGGGCCTTCTGGTAGGAGTGTTTTTGCCCGGTGACTCTCTTCTGGTTACGGCCGGGCTCCTGGCTGCCAGGGGATACCTCAACATATTGGCGTTGGCTCCAGTGCTTACTGTGGCGGCTATCTGCGGCAACTCCGTTGGGTATTTCCTCGGTCGCGCGACCGGCCCCCGGGTGTTCAATCGAGAGAACAGTTTGGTCTTCAACAAAAACCATGCTATCCGTGCCCACGAGTTCTATGCGAAATATGGGCACAAGACAATCGTGCTAGCCCAATTCATGCCGATCATCCGGACGTTCGCGCCAGTGGTGGCGGGCGTCGGAGGAATGGGGTTCAGGGATTTCATAACCTACAACATCATCGGCAGCTTTTTTTGGATCTGGAGCATGCTTGGGATTGGATATTTCCTCGGCAGCTATATTCCCGGAATTGACCGGCACATCGAAATAGTGGTCGTGATCGTGGTCTTCCTCTCGGTTCTACCAGGGCTCATCGGAGGCCACCGAGCGAGGCGCGCCAAACGATACGCTAGTTTGCCACCGGTCGAATCGGGCGAGCTCCGGGAGCGAACCTAGAGACAGGTTGCACGGTGCTCAGCGTCCGCTGAGCGGAGATCACACAGGAGAACGACAATGGCCTTTACACTTCCCCCCCTTCCCTACGATTTCGCTGCTCTCGAACCACATATAGATGCGAGAACAATGGAGATACATCATGGGAAGCACCATCAGACCTACGTGAACAATCTCAACGCCGCTATAGAGAAAGCGCCGGAGCTGGCGAACAAGTCGCTCGACGATCTGATGCGGAGCGTGAACAAGCTTCCCGAGGCCGTTCGCACTGCCGTTCGGAACAACGGCGGCGGTCACTGGAATCACTCAATGTTCTGGCAGATCATGGCGGCCAAGGCTGGTGGCGAGCCCGGTGGGAATCTCGGAAGCGCAATTAAGAGCGCGTTCGGAGATTTTGCCAAGTTTCGCGAACAGTTCGGTGCGGCGGGCGTCGGGCGATTCGGCTCCGGCTGGGTATGGCTCATAAACACGGGAGGAAAACTCTCGATTACCAGCACGCCCAACCAGGATAATCCGCTGATGGAAGGCCAGAAGGCCATTATGGGGTTAGACGTGTGGGAGCACGCTTACTACCTCAAGTACCAGAATAGGAGACCAGACTACATTCAGGCGTGGTGGAACGTGATCAATTGGAAAGAGGTCGAAAAAAGATTCGCCGCGGCCTAGCCACCGATCCATTAACTGCAACCGAGTAGGGCTTGAGACCTAGGGCCTACTCAGTTGCAGTTTCTCTATCTGGCCGCCTCTCCCTCCAGATAGGTGTAGCCCTCCAGTCCCGCGATGTAGTCCGCTATGAACATGTTCGCCTCCTGTCGCGCGAGGCTCGTCGCGTTCGCCACTTTGCGGCGGAAAGTCGCCAGTAAATCGGACGCGCGGAACTGCACGTAGTCGAGCACCTCAGTAACGGTATCGCCGTGCACCAGGTCCGTCACCTCGTAACCTTTCGACTCCGACAGCCTGATGTGAACGGCGTTCGTGTCGCCGAACAGATTGTGGAGATCGCCCAGGATCTCCTGGTAAGCGCCGGTGAGAAAGATCCCGATGATGTAGGGGTCGCCATCGTTGAATGGATGCAGCTCGAGACTCTTGTGGGGAGTCCGGTCGCCGATGAATGTCTCGATCTTCCCATCGGAGTCGCACGTCACATCCTGGATCGTGCCACGGCGCGTCGGCTCTTCGTTCAATCGGTGAATCGGCATGATCGGAAAGATCTGATCGATGGCCCAGCTGTCCGGCAGGGACTGAAAGAGGGAGAAGTTGCAGAAGTAGCGGTCGACCATCGTCGCTTCGAGGTCGTCGATAATGTCTGAGTACTCATCGCGGTCTTTTTGCGCGATTCGGACGACTAGCGCGATGGTGGAGAGGTAGATCTGCTCCGCGATGGCGCGATCCCGGAGCGTGAGCACTCCGCTATTGAAGAACTCCTGGGCCCGCTCCTTGTCGAACGTGGCGTCATGGTATACCTCGCGCACACGCTTCTTGGACACCCGCTTGGAGACCGCCGCGTAGTCCGCGGCCATCTCGTGAAGGAGAGGGTGGTGGTCCTGGGTTAGCTCGGGTACCGCATTGTCCGCTTGCGACTCCACGTCGATCACGCTCAAGAGTAAGAGCGCGTGGTGCGCCGTCAACGCCCGTCCCGACTCACTTATGATGTGCGGCATGGGCAGCTCGTGCTGCCGGCACGCTTCAGATATCGTGTAGATGACGTCGTCCGCGTACTCCTGCAGCGTGTAGTTCACGCTCGCCTGTGACGTCGAGCCGCTGCCGTCATAATCGACACCCAGCCCGCCACCGACATCCACGTGCGTGATGTCCACGCCCATGCCGCGGAGTTCCGCGTAGAAGCGAGTGACTTCCTGTAGACCCGCCTTGATGTACCTGATGTCGGTGATCTGCGAGCCCAAGTGGAAGTGCATGAGCTTGAGGATGTCGAGCCGGCCTAAGTTTTTGAGCTTGTCCACGAGACGCACGAGCTGCGACGGACTCAAGCCAAACTTGGACTTCTCGCCGCCACTCCTCGCCCATCTCCCCGAGCCTTCCGAGTAGAGCTTGATGCGGACCCCAGCTGTAGGGTTGACGCCAAGCTCGTCAGCCACTTTGAGGAGCACATCGACCTCGCTCAACTGCTCGAGCACGATAAAGACCTGGTGCCCAAGCTTTTGACCCATGAGGGCCAAGCGCATGAACTCCTCATCCTTGTAGCCGTTGCAGACGATGAGGTGATCGGTGTGTTCCGCGAGGCCCAACACGGCCTGGAGCTCCGGCTTGCTTCCGCACTCGAGACCAACGCCCTCGCTCTTTCCAAACTCGACGATCTCTTCGACCACGTGTCGCTGCTGGTTCACCTTGATCGGGTATACTGTCGTGTACCCGCCCACGTAGCCGTACTCCTCGCGCGCGGCACCGAACTTCTCGTTCAGCGACTCGATTCTCGAACGCAGAATATCCGAGAAACGAAGGAGCAGCGGTAAGCCAACCCCCTGCTCCTCGAGATCGCTCGCCAGCTCAAAGAGATCGAGCTCACGATCCTTCTTCGCCCGGTCCGGCCTGACAACGATGTGGCCGGCTTCATTAATATCGAAGAAGTCGTTCCCCCAGCCCTCGATGTTATAGAGAGTGCGCGCCGAGGCGATCGTCCAGGGCTCTGCGGGCGGCGGAGCCGGCGAAGGATGTGCGGGCTTCGCCGGAGGAGAAATTCGGGTGCTCGTCATCTCAACATTTTAGGGTATATCACGCCCCGGTGGTACCGGAGATTTGTCACGGATATAGGATCTCGATCCGCCAGCTGTCCTTGTCTCTAGTGTAGAGATGGCGCTCATGTAGACGATTAGGCTTCCCCTTCCAGAACTCGATGCGCTCCGGAAAGACTCTGAAGCCCGACCAGAACCTGGGCCGCGGCACCGAACGACCCTCGAACTCCCTCTCGTACTTGGCGACGCGCTCGCCGAGTGCCGTCGGAGTCTCAAGCGGCTCGCTCTGCCGCGACGCCCAGGCTCCGATCTGGCTTCGGCGTTCGCGCGTGGCGAAATAGGCATCGGCCTCACCGTCCGCAACTTTGGTAACCGTCCCTTCGACTCTCACCTGGATGTCGATTGGGGCCCAGTAAAAACAGAGAGCGGCCTTGGGGTGCGCGATCAGCTGCCGCCCCTTTCTCCCCTCGTAACTCGTGTAGAAGACAAATCCCCGCTCGTCGAACGCCTTGAGCAGCACGATCCTCGCCGAAGGCTGATCACGATTCTCGATGGTCGCCAAGGACATCGCGTTCGGTTCGGGAATGATGGAGCGGTCGATTTTGTTGGCGAGCGCGTAGACGCTCCGAAATCGCTCGATCGGATCCGCTGGGATCAACTAATACCTCGTCATCGTCGGATCGACTTCGTCGATCCAACGCAGGATGCCACCCGCCAGGTTTCGAACTTGCGCGACACCCGCGTCGGCGAGCTGCTGCGCCGCATACATGCTCCGCTCCCCGACCTTGCAGTAGAGAATCGTTTCGCGCCTCTTGTCCAGCCGCGGAATCTCCGCCGCGAGGCGAGCCAGCGGAACGAGGCGCGCACCCGGGATGTGTCCGATCTGCCATTCGTATGGCTCTCGCACGTCGATGATCTCGAGCTCTTCTCCACCACCGAGGCGCGCTGCCAGTTGCGAGGGCTGAATCTCCTTGACGGCCGGTCCTTCGGCTTCCCTCGCCTCCCTTCCTCCGCAGAACTCGTCGTAGTCGACCAGCTCGGTCAAGGTCCGGGTACCGCATGCCGGACACTCTGGATCGCGCCGAATCTCGATCGTCCGGAACGCCATCGTCATCGCATCGATGGTCAAGAGCCTGCCCACGAGAGGCTCCCCCAATCCGAGCAGCATCTTCAATGCTTCGGTAGCCTGGATCGTTCCCACGAGCCCCGGCACTACTCCCAAGACACCTCCCTCGGCGCAGCTAGGAATCAGGTGTGGCGGAGGCGGCTCCCGAAACAGGCAACGATAGCAGGGCCCGTTCGGCGCGCCGAACACGGACGCCTGGCCTTCGAACCGGTACACGCTGCCATACACGTTCGGTATCCCGAGGAGAACCGAGGTATCGTTGACGAGATAGCGGGTCGCGAAGTTGTCCGTCCCATCGACGATGAGATCGTAGCCGCGCGCGATTTGGAGTGCGTTGTCCGAGGCGAACCTCGTTTCGTAAGATTCTATTCGGACATTCGGATTCAAGTCGCGGAGGCGATCACGGGCCGAATCGATCTTGGAGCTTCCCACATCCGCCGATCCGTGCAGGATCTGCCGCTGGAGATTCGAGAGATCGACAACGTCGAAATCGACGAGTCCAAGAGTCCCCACACCCGCCGCCCCGAGATAGAGCGCCACCGGCGAAGCAAGTCCTCCCGCGCCAACCAGAAGCACGCGCGAGTTCTTGAGCGCGCGCTGCCCCTCTTCTCCCACTTGCGGCAGGAGAATGTGGCGGCTGTAGCGAACGAGCTCTTCGCGGGTCAGCTCCGTCTTGTCACTACTCCGGTCGGCATTCACGTTGGTAGTATATTCCGCAGCGAGTTAGCGAATTCGTCAATAGGACGCTAACCATTGTGCGTCCGCCCAGCAACGCTCCACTGCCCGCTCCGAACAGTCCATGCTTTTCAGACGTTTTTACGACGAGAATCTGGCGCAGGCGAGTTACCTGATTGCCTGCGAGATGACGCGCGAGGCGATCGTCGTCGATCCCAACTTGGACGTCGCACAGTACACGCGCGCGGCGGGTGAAGATCGCGTGAGAATCGCCCACGTTACCGAGACGCACATTCACGCCGACTTCGTTTCGGGCGCACATGCGCTTGCCGAGGTCGCAGGCGCTAGCCTCCTTCTCTCGGGAATGGGTCGCGGGGAGTGGAGTTACGCGGATAGCGCCATAGCCGCCGCCAAGGTGCTCCGGGATGGCTCATCGATAGATGTAGGACGGATTCGTTTCCGGGTCGAACACACCCCCGGCCATACGCCTGAGCACCTCACCTTCTTCGTGTCCGATCTCGAGCGCGGGGATGAGGACGTCGGCGCCTTAACCGGGGACTTCGTGTTCGTAGGAGATGTTGGCCGTCCGGATCTGCTCGAGCGCGCCCAGGGAGCGGCTGGAAGCATGGAAAGCTCGGCGCGCCAGTTGTACGCCTCAATCCAGAAGCTCAAGGGCGAACCGGACCATCTCCAAATCTGGCCTGGACACGGGGCAGGATCGGCGTGTGGCAAGTCGCTTGGCTCGATGCCGCAAACGACACTTGGATACGAGAAGCTTTTCAACTGGGCGTTTGCCGAAACGCGAGAGGAAGAGTTCGTGGCGAAAGTCCTCAAGGACCAGCCGGTCCCACCACGGTATTTCGCGGTGATGAAGCGCGTTAACCGAAACAGCGCCCAGCGACCCAGGAGCCCGGAGCCCAGATACCTGGGATTGGCGGACTTGGAGACCGCGCTCGGCGGTCGGGCGACAGTGATCGACACGCGTCAGCCGGAGAAGTTCGCAGTGGGGCATGTGCCAGGAACGCTCAACATTCCCCTCGGCAAGTCGTTCCTCAATTGGTGCGGAGCGCTCGTTCCGGAGACCACCGACTTTTACATCCTCACCGATGCGGACAGTGATGACGCGGTCAAGCTAGTGCTTGGCGACCTTTCCAAGATCGGCCTGACCCGCGTTCGCGGCATTTTCCGCTCGGACGTGTTGCGCCAATGGAGATCGAGTCGAGGAGACTTGAAGACAGTTCCACAGTTGGACCCCTCGCGCGTAAACGCTCTTGCCGGCGAGGCCCGTCAGATCGTCGATGTGCGGAGCCCCGAAGAGTGGAGTAAAGGTCATTTGGCGGGCGCTCTTCATATTCCACTCGCGGCCCTGCCCGACCGGATCGGAGAGCTGGATCCGGCCTCCCCAATCGTGGTCCACTGCCAGGGCGGCGGGCGATCGTCGATCGCCGCGAGCTTTCTCGAGTCCCAGGGACTGCTCAACGTTTCCAATCTCGCCGGCGGATTCGAAGCATGGGTCGCTCAAGGATTTGAGGCTGTTTCCGAGACTTCGGCGACACCTGTGAGTTCGCGCGTCAGAGGTTAGGCTCAAGACGGCGCATCGATGAGTCACCCTGTTGTGCCCGGTTTCACGGGCCGCCGCCGAGGAGTACCGCCTGCGAGTTGGAAAGAGCGGCTCGAAGCGCTCCGCTACGTGCCCGCCTTGTTCCGCCTGATTTGGCGCACCCACCGCGGCTACACGTCTGCCATGATGGCGTTGCGGGTCGTGCGCTCGGTCGTGCCGGTCACGACCTTCTGGGTAGGAAAGCTGATCCTCGACTCGGTGATCGCGGCAAAAGCGGCGCACGGATCACTCTCCCAGGTGTGGCGCTATCTCGCTCTCGAGCTCGCGATCGTTCTCATCGGAGAGATCCTCGCACGCGCGTCGTCACTGATCGAGAGCCTCCTCGGTGACCTCTTCTCGAACTCGATGAGCGTCCGACTCATGGAGCACGCGGCGACACTCGACCTGGCGCAATTCGAAGATCCGGAGTTCTACGATCATCTCGAGCGCGCGCGGCGGCAGACTGTCGGCCGGATCGCCCTCCTGAGTCTCCTGCTCTCGATGTCGCAGGATGCGCTGACCTTGCTCACGCTCGCGGGCGCCCTCATCGCCTACAACCCGTGGCTCCTCTTACTGCTCGCGATCGCGGTGATTCCGAGTTTCCTGGGCGAGACACACTTCGCTTCGCTCGGCTACTCGCTCCTTTTTCGTTGGACGCCGGAGCGTCGACAGCTCGACTACCTCCGCTACGTGGGCGCGAGCGACAAGACGGCGAAAGAGGTCCAGATGTTCGGCTTGGCGCCATGGCTGACCGACCGCTATCGCGATCTCTCCCAGAGGTTCTACCTGGAGAATCGAAACCTCTCGGTGCGGCGCGGGGTCGTGAGCGCGCTTTTATCCATTCTGGGAACCATCGGCTACTATGCGGCCTACGTCGTCATACTGATTCGCGCTGTCAAAGGCGAAATCACGATAGGAACGCTGACATTTCTCGCCGCGTCATTCGGCCGCGGGCGAGATGTCATCCAGAACATCCTCTTGTCCGCGAGCAACGTCTACGAGCAGGCACTCTACTTGAGGGATCTGTTCGTCTTTCTCGACATGCGGCCGACCATTGAATCGGCCCCGAACGCGAGACTGGTCCCGACGAAGATCAAATCCGGATTCGTCTTCGAGGACGTTGGTTTCCGCTACCCGGGCAGCGAGCAGTGGGCAGTGCGGAACGTCAGTCTCGTCCTGAGCCCGGCCGAGCGGGTGGCCCTGGTCGGTGAGAACGGGGCCGGCAAAACCACGATCACCAAGCTCTTGGCGCGCCTCTACGATCCGACCGAAGGCAGAATTACCCTCGATGGAGTGGATCTCAAGGAGTACGACTTGGGGAGCCTGAGGCGCGCCATCGGTGTCATCTTCCAGGATTTCGTCAGATACGATATGCGCTTTGACGAGAATATCGGCGTCGGCGAGATAGACTCCGTAAGAGCGGACCTTGAGAAGAAGAACGGAACATCGCCCTCGATCACGGCGGCCGCGGAAAATTCTCTCGCCTCGTCGCTCCTGCCCCGCTTCGCAAAAGGTTATCAGCAGATGCTGGGCAGAAGATTCGAAGAGGGGGTAGATCTGTCCGGGGGTGAGTGGCAGAAGATCGCGCTGGCGCGTGCCTATATTCGTGACGCGCAGGTGCTGATCTTGGACGAGCCCACTGCGGCGCTCGATGCGCGCGCAGAGTACGAGGTGTTCCTCCGGTTCTCGGAGTTGGTCGCGGGGCGAATGGCCGTACTCATCTCGCACCGTTTTTCGACGGTCCGAATGGCCGACCGGATCATCGTTCTTAGGCACGGCAAGGTCGAAGAGCAGGGCTCACACGAGGAGCTTCTTGACAAAGCTGGACTTTACGAGGAGCTGTTTACGATGCAGGCACAAGGCTACAGGTGAGCCAGGAGACGGTTGGGCCGAGCCGATGAGGCCTGTAGCACAGGCTTCACCCTTCGCCGTTCGTGCCTGATGATTACGTAGCGACACTCAAGCTATGGTCGCCACATGCCGGCGGCTCCGTGCATCAAGCGGCATCGCCCCACAATGACCAACTCACGATAGCGACAACCCACGTGCCAGCCCGCTTTCGCAGAACCCATAGATGACTTCCAAGGGCGTGTTTGGGGGCGGAATCTTTCGCCGAGGAAAGCGTCGTTTTGTAGCTTGCGGTCAGGTAAGCGATCTCGTTTGACCCTCGGATACGACGATCCCTAATCTCGATGGAGTGAATTCTCGTCGTTCCATGCGCCATTTGCGCGGAAACCGCCACGCGTCCAAGCAGAGGGCGCGCGTCAGGCGGCCACAACTCGATGTCAGTAGCGCACAACGCCATCAAGCTGTGATGCTCTGCAGTGCGTTCGAACTCGATCCATTTTGAATGGAGGTGCTCAATCGCTCGGATATCTTCCATGGTGAGATCGTTCATACACGCGACACGGATACCATATGCGCTCAGCGTCCTACAGTCACACGCGCGGTTGGCGGTCGGTGACTTTATGCAAAGGCACGCTTGAACATCAGTCTTAAATAACCCAGTGAGGTGCTTTCATCTTGGCCACGTAACCACGCCAAGCTTTGTAGGGTGGGACACCTCCCCACATGGCTCAATTCCAGTTGAGTGTCGACTAACCAGAATTTGACGCGGACCGCCGAGCCAAGCGCCGCAATAGCTTGCGTCGCGGGAGCCACACACGAACACGCTACCAGGAGGGACTCCGTCGGTTGTAGTTCGTCTCCCTACCGCGAGCGTCCCTCGTGGTCAGAACTGCCTTGTCGATCGAATAATCCCACTCCGCCGGAACCTGCCCGTTCATACTGACGGCTAAGTGGCCGGCGCCGGAATCCGTCCAGCTTCCTGAGCACGAACTAATCGGACGCCGAAACAGTCCTCGCCCGTTCTTTAAGAAGGCGACGAAGGCAATGCCGGCTGTGTCATCTGAATAACTCCAAAACCCGAAGATTGAGTCACTCGCCTCCGTCTCCGGTCCCACCCTCCTCATCGTTACATCTGTACCGAAAAGGTTGGTTCCCGTTTGGGTGAAGGCGTCTCGTTCCAGCCGTATAGGATTTGTGTAATCGCTTTTATCGGGAGCGACGTCCTTGAAGCTTGTTCTCAGCAGGTTATCCCCAAGGGAATAAGTAAAATCCCCCATGACGCCAACTGTCGATCTGAGCGACCCGTCGGCGACGAAATCCAGCTTAACTCCGACTCCATTGGTTGTCGCCGCCGATTCCCAGCTGCCGACTATGGGAATCGATGCGACCGGTACGGTCAGGTCAAACGGCGAATCAGGCTTGAGGGGAGCAAGAGCCAGGTCGTCGATCCAGACGCTCCCTCTACCCCCCGAGCCGGCGGTGATGGCGAATTCGATCGCGGCGGCGCGATGGATTTCGCCCCAGCCCGCCGGACCCCAAGCGAAACAGATCTGGCGTTTCTTCCGTGCGATCCTAGTCCACTCGTGAGGGAAGATGAAATTAGGATTGTTCGACCACCACACATTTGCATAAGTGGGATCGATCAGCTTGAACTCGAGAGTGTTTGTCGGTGCCTCGCCCCGCACGGCGAATGTGAATTCGTAATTTGCGGGCAGATCTAGATTCACGTCGCGATGGACAATCCCATATCCGGAGTGGCCATGAAAGTCGAAGTCCACTCGCATCGCGCGCCCGTGCCGACCGCTGTCCGAGTGAACCGTGATCTCCACCCCCTTCGCTGGGTTGGTGGTCCATTGGCTCACGGAGTCGAAGGAGTCCACCACCAGAGAATCCGCCAACAGCAATCCGGATTCGTGGATGTGAGTGACTTTTATTTGTGCGCTCGCGTTCGCGCCGATCGCCATTATCAGCAGCAACGCAATGGCGGACACCGGTGCAATCTCAGACTCTGCACTCATAACTCCTCCGTTGGCGTCTGGATTCGCAGCTGGCCTCTAGCTAGACGTCTGCGTCTCAACGAGCTCTATCAACGAGCTCTATCAACGAGCTCTAAACGAGTGTACCTCAGCCTAACCCGAGACTCTCCAAGAGGTCTTGGAAGCGTGTATCTGCGCTGATTCGGTCGTAGAGGGGCATTCTAATTCCAAAGCCAAGTGTACAGTCGCGCGCCGCGACTGCTCTCCCCAGCCAGTCGAACGCAGCATCTGGCTCGTCCAAGCTGGCATAGATCCACGAGACCATTGTCGGTCCAATGTATTCTTTCTTAGAGCACTCCAGCAATTGCGCGAGTAGCCCTTCCGCGGCGCCGCGCCTGCCAGCCATTGCGTAAACAGCGGCGAGAAGCGCACGCAACAAATTGACGTCGGGTGAGAGCGATACACCTTGTTCTGCGTGACTAATGGCCTCCTCGTAACTCCCTTTTGCGGCGTACGAGAGAGTCATAGCGAGTAACGCGAGGAAAGATGTGCGATCGAGCTCAAGCGCCTGCTCGCACTCGCCAATCGCCTGCTCGTACTGGCGTCCATGATAAGACACGAGCGCCGCTATCCCGTTTGTTGCCGAAGCTAGGGGATCGAGCTCCTGCCCGAGACGCGCCGCCTGCGCGGCTTCGCGCTCCCTGCCGAGGGTGCTGAGAAGCCACGCATGAAAACTGTGTGCGATCGCATAACGTGGGTTTAGATCAATCGCATGGAGGAGAGATGATTCTGCGGCTTCCCAATTCCAGCTCAGGAGGTGCACGAAACCAAGGGAAGTGCGCGGTTCGGCGAGCTCAGGCGCCAACTCCACTGCCTTGGTTGCTGCTGCAAGGGCTTTGGGAAGCACCTCGGAAGTCGGCCGGAATCCCCAGAGCCCCGGCAGGCTGTAGGCATCGGCAAGCCCGTGATATGCCAGCGCGTACTCCGGATCCTTGGCAAGCGCTGCCTCGTAATGGTGGATCGCCTTGTCCAACATACCCTTCATGTTCCACCGATAGGAGCAGTGCCTGCCCCGCAAATAAAGCTCGTACGCCTCGACGTTCTCGGTGTGGCCCTTTGCGAGGGCTTTATCTTGGGCGGCAGTCAGTTTCACCTTAAGCCGGTCGACAATGTTACGCGCGATCTCGGCCTGGATTGCAAAAACGTCTTCGAGCTCTCGGTCGTACTGTTCGGACCAGATCTGATATCCGTCCTTGGCGCTAACAAGTTGAGCGCTAATCCGTACGCGTTGGCCCATCCGACGGACACTTCCTTCGAGAATGGTCTTCACATTCAGGATCCGTCCGATCTCTGCGATCCCGAGCGTGGTTCCCTTTAGTGCGAAGCAAGATGTCCGCGCCGCGACCTTGAGCGAAGGGATCCGTGAGAGCGCGTTGCGAATCTCCTCCGTCACTCCATCAGAGAAATACTCGTTGTCGAGACTCGCGCTCATGTTCGCGAATGGCAAAACACCGATAGAGGGTTGTTCTGGTTCCGGAACCCGATTATCGCTGACCTTGCTAGAGGGGTATGCGCTCTCCTGATCGGACAGCGCTCGAACGAGATCTTCAGCGCGGCCAAAACGATCTTCGGGATTCCGGGCCAGCGTTTTGAGAACCACTTGGTCGAGCCAGAGAGGAACATCTTTCCGAACGCTCGAAGGTTTGGGAGGAAGCTCGGTGAACCGCTTCACGAACCCTTCCTTCCCTGCGAACGGAGGCTTTCCGGTCAGCATCTCGTACAGAACGCAACCGAGGCTGTAGATGTCGCTACGGCCATCAACTTGACGATCTCCGATTAACTGCTCTGGACTCATGTAAGCCGGGGTACCGGGATTACCGTGACCCGTCCGGGTCAGCTGTTGCACTCCGGCTACGTCGATTGCGCGCGCAATGCCGAAGTCGGCCACCATGGCATGTCCATCGGACAGCAGAATATTTTCCGGTTTGATATCTCGGTGGATCACGCCCCGACTATGAGCGTAGGACAAAGCCTCTGCGGCTTCGCAACAGATTCTAATGGCCGGACCTATCGCCACCTGGCGCTCCCGACTCATCCTCTCCCGCAACGTCTCCCCACTGACGTATGGCATCAGATAATAGAGCAGCGCTTCCACATGCCCTGAATCGTGTAGCGGCACGATATTCGGATGTTGGAGACGCGCCAGCATCTGGATTTCCCGGATGAATCGTAATTCGCCCGTCTCCGAGTCCGGATCCGCGTTCAGGACCTTGAGCGCCACCTCACGGTCGTGCCTCGCGTCTTTTGCGAGATAGACTGTAGCGAACGCCCCCTGTCCTATCTCGCGCTCGATTTGGTATCGTCCGGAGAGCGCAGTTCGGAGAGGCCCGATCGGGTCGTTGGGAGCTTTAAGGTTCGTCACGGAGTCATCTCGTTCTTAACTCCGCTCTGATCTCGGCTCAGTGCATTAACGTTGAATGAGCTCCACGAATTTGCCACGACGCCTTCTTGACAGAGCAAGGCAAACATAAGTTGGCACAACTGTTAGAGCCAGAGTCGAATGAAGACGTCACGATTTTTCAGTCTCCGTCGTGCGGGACAAGTGAGATTGAGGATGCGATCGCACCAATCGGTTTATGCCCCTCAAAGGCGACGGTACTGCAGCTGCATGAACCCCAATGTGCGACACGCGGACGCCAACAGGATTCGCATTCTGCGCGGGCAGTCGATTGGGCAACGGGTGCCAGAGCGAACGCTATCAAAATGAGCCACGCCGACCGCTTTATCATCCGAGGAGGAAAGCGTAGCGAACCTGTCTGTCGGGTCAAAACGCGTTGAATGAAAAAGGCTGCTCTGAGAAGAGGAGCGCTGACTCTTGGCCTATTCAGTACCGCGTTAGTTCACCGCCGTTAGGGCTTCAGGTACTTCCTGAACCAACCGAGAACCTCGCTCCACCATAGGCGCTGGTTCTGCGGCTTTCCTATCCAGTGCCCTTCATCGGGGAAATCGATCAGCCGACTCGGTACGCCCTGACGCTGGAGCGCGGTGAAGAGCGAAAGGCCTTCCGTATAAGGCACGCGATAGTCGAGGTCGCCGACCACGACCAAGTGGGGCGTGTGGAAGTTCCCGGCAAAAAGATGGGGTGACCAGCGACGGTAGACCGAGTCCATCGCGCTCCTGTTCCAGTACGGCCCACCGAATTCCCAGTCGCTGAACCAGATCTCCTCGGTCGCGCCGTACATGTTCTCCAGATTGAACACTCCGGCGTGCGTAAATAGCGCCTTGAATCTGTTCGAGTGGCCAGCGATCCAGTTGGTCATGTAGCCGCCGAACGATCCGCCAGCGGCTCCCATGCGCGTGGAATCGAGCCAGCTGTTCGTGGCGAGTGCGGCGTCCAGCCCGTTCATCAAGTCCGTGTAGACCTTTCCACCCCAATCTCTCGAGATCTGGTCGGTGAACTTCTGGCCGTAGCCGAACGATCCACGCGGATTGATCGCCACGATTCCAAATCCCGGTGAAGCGAACAACTCGAAATTCCAGCGGCCGTGCCATTGGTCGAGCCACTCGCCCTGTGGTCCACCGTGAATGAGGAAGAGAACTGGAAACTTCTTGCCGGGCTGGTATTGAGGTGGCTTGAGTATCAAGCCCTGAACACTGTCACCGTCGGCGCCCTTGAACCAGAAGTCTTCGACCGGGTTGAGCTTGAGCTGGGCGAGAAGTGGGTCGTTCTCGTGGGTGAGACGGCGGCTATCGGTGAGCCCCGACGGTCCGACGGTGGCGACATAGACCTCAGCGGGCCGCTCGGTCGCGTCCTCAAGCCACGCTATCGTTTTCCCGTCCCCCGAAAACGAAGGCGAAAAGTTGTTGCCACGAGAGGTGAGTAGCTGGGGTACCGTCGTCCAACCCGACGCTGTGCGCGCGATGCGATAGAGCTTGGTCCGGCTGGCATCAACTGTGTTGACATAGATCGCATCCCCACTCGGCGAGAACGCGTAAGCGTCGGCGTTCCTGTCCCAGAGCGGCAGAAGCTCCCGCGAAGTCCTCAACACGCGGTCGTACGCCATGAGTCGCTGGCGGTCCGACTCGAACCCAGGACGTGCCTGCGATGCGTAGAGAATCGTCCGGCCATCCGGAGAGTAGACCGGGTTCTGATCGGCACCGCGATTGGAGGCCGTGATCACTACAGGCGCGCCTCCAGCCGCCGGGACTGTGTAGACGTTCAAGTCCGTCGACCACGCGTCCGCGCGTCCCTGGTCCTTCGCCGTGTAGGCGAGCTCCCGTCCATCAGGTGAAAAGGCGTAGGCTTCGCTGCCGCCGAACGGTCCCGGCGGAACGTCGTATTTGACACCAGCCGTCACGTCGCGGAGCCCAGATCCATCCGGCGAAACGACGAACAGATGCGACTTGGTCGCCGGCGTCCATTCGGTCCAGTGGCGGTATAGGAGATTGTCGGCTATATGCGCTTTGACTTTGCTGGTGTCGGCCGCTTTGGCTCGTTCGATGTTGCAGGCATCGCTGTCGCAATCTGGATAGACTCCGGTGACGAATGCGATGCGGTCTCCAGTAGGCGCCCAGACCGGGCCGCCCGCGCCACCACTCACTTTCGTGATCTGCCGCGCATTATTGCCGCTCACATCTGCGATCCAGAGCTGCTCATGGTCGATGTAGGCGACACGCTTGCCATCGGGCGACCAGCGCGCTTCGGTAGCATTCGTGCCCGGATCGGGGAATTGCCGTGCGGGGCCGCCGGTCGTGGGCTCCATTTTGGTGACGGTGGTTCGCTTGTTGGCGCCCACGTCGGTCGTTCGAAGGGAGTACAACACCCACCTCCCGTCGGGGGAGACCTGGGGATCGCCGACGTTTCTTACCGCGGCAAAATCCTCGAACGTCATTGGACGCTGAACGCGCCCCTGCGCGGAGAGGTCGGCAGCGAGTAACCCCACTGCCGCCACGAGCAATCCTGTTCTCATTGTTTTTTTGCTCTTTGTAGGGTTCTTAAGTCGGAGGCTTGCCGGCTCGCTTACTTGGGGATCGGAATGTCGTTCCACCGGGCCTGATCGAAAGTCCCGGGCGGAAACTCCTCGTTTATGCGCACGTCCGAGTACTGCTCTCGCCAGACTGGCCGCCCATTCCGGATCACTAGAAACTCGGTCGGTACCTCGAATCCTCCGATGTCCTTGTAGCCCTGGACCCGGATATCGCTTACCATCGTCCGAACGCCGAGCTTCTGGTGCTGAATGAAGCGGACGAGCCTTAGATGCTCCCGGTCCACCCACATCTGGTTCGAAGTCGAGTCGCCTGCTTTGGCCCCCACGACGTACACAGGCTGGCCGGACCATTCGTCGCTCCGGAGCAGCCCCTCATCGACGTGCAGCGAGTCTAGCCCGCGCACGATCGCGGCAATCGGCTGGACGTACACATCAGCGGTGAGAAGGAGAAGCGGGTTCACCGACGGACGGAAGTCGACGCGAATGCCGTTGTCGAACGACGCGACACGATCATCGACCTGAACGAGCCCGCTTTTCTGCAAGGCGGGAAGGAACGCGATCCGAAGTTTCCCCGGAACCTCGAGGTGCTCGTACCATTGGGACTTCTGTTCTTGGCCGGTGCTCGTGTACGCGGTGTTGTTCTGAAGAAAACTCATCCTCCTCAGATATTTTCCGTCGTAGCGATCGTGCATCGCTTTTAGGAGTCCGACGCTCGTCGTCACTCTGACGGCGGCAGGTGACGACCTGGACGCGGCCGGCTTAGACGCCGGCGAAGGCGGAGATTCTGTGCTCGCGCCAGACTGGAAATACGAGCAGCCTGAAATGGCCAGAACTGCGAGCAGAATACCAAGGCGCATCATTTAATCCCCAAGTTCGTTCCGATATAAAAGCCCGTTGAACAAAAGCTTGAACGTGCCGTGTGGCTGCGAGCGGAAATAAGGGTCGGGCCCGTACAGGACCAGCATCCCTTTCCCCACAGGCGCCTCAAGCACCTCTGTTACACCGCTCAGATATTTTTGACCCCAAGCCCATCCGCTCCGTAGCGGAGCCGGGCCATCGATCCAGACAATCCTCTTGATGCCGCGCTGGGCGGCCGCAGGCAGAAGGCGAAAAGCTGGCGCGTTGTCAAAGTAGAAGTCGGTTACCGGACGCAGCCCCTGTGCAAGCGCGGCCGTGGTATCCACCCGCATACTCAAGATCGACCCGGGCAGGTAGAATCGGCTTCGAGAGAGTGTCCGTCCGGTGCTGTCCGCGAGCGCGTTCGCGATGGGAAGCTGCAGCTGGATCCCTAGGTCCGTGGCTGAGCCTATCGCGAGAATCGTTCCGCCTCCGTTCATGAACTCCACAAGCTGGGGAATAGTCGCGCCCGGAGTCATGTTGCCAACCCGATCGCGGTATTCGCTCGGCACGTCATCGGGATTTATGCGCGGACCCGATCGCGAGTTTGGGCGTCCGAACGTGACTCCATCCGGAAGAATGAGCACGTCGAATTTGCTGATGAGGTTTCCCCCGTCCAAGCTGGGCGGATACACCACCTGATAAGGAAACTCGAACTGCTCGAGAACGAAGCGCGCCCACCCTGAAGTGATCGAGCCGCCGTACTGATCCCAGAGAGCGATTCGTGGTGGCCGAATCCGCTTGAGCGACGCCGGGGATACCTCGGTGTCAAACGGATCGAACCTGAGGCCCTTCTCGGACACGAGCCGCGTGAGGATTGATAGAGTCCCCGGCTGAGCTGTGATGTAAAAGGTGCCGATGTCGTAGGTGCGACCGTTGATGCTGAGCGGCGTCCGAAGCGTATAAACCTCTTCGCCGTGAGCGAGCAGACGATTGACAGCGACGAAGGCGTCGTTAACGGAATGGCTCAAGGCGTATCCCGCTGCGGCGCCTCCAACACGTGGGCCGCGCGTTTTGGCGAAGCCCACGACCGGAGCGAACGGGCCGTTGAAGGGATCCAAGATCCGGTCGAACTGAACTCCCATCTGATAGGCGAGGGTCCAGCCGGCGTTGTCATAGGGCGGTGTTGGCGGGCCACCCGGGTATGGAATATCGTTCGGGTGGTCTTGCGGCTCGAACATATCGAGGACGTGCGGCCGAAATGCCTGGGCCGTCTTCACTACGTAAGAATTCGCGGGATAATTCTTTCCGGCAACGGTGAACGCCGAGGTCGCCCGCTCGACCACAATGCCTGTTTTGATCAGTGCGTTTACGAATTTCGTTGCCGTGAGAAAGTCCGGCTGATCGGCCGACAAGATGTAACCGCGCGGATCCCGGTCCACGGGATTCCGCATGATATTGGCGTAGGCTGCCATCTCGGACGGAGTAATCGTCGGCTGACGCGCTGCGCTCGCACCTTGATCGGCGCTCTGTGAACGCGAGCTGTCCTGAGGCAGCGCGGCCTGGAGTGCGGCCACCCTTTTCGGCGTAGTCGTCCACGTATCGGTGCTACCACGTTGAATTGAGTTCCGGCCCATCTGGTAAATGTTGTAGAGCAAGGTTTCGCGATACCGCGACGCGACGTCCAAGACCGCGCGGTTCGCCGTCAGCTCATAGGCGATCGATTGCGCGAAATGCCATTTCTGTGGCTGAATGGGCATCGGCAGGTCACCCTTTGGCAGGAGCTTGTCGGGGACGACCGGGATCTCGATCGGCGTAGGATTGCCGATAGCCTCCGTCAGTAAGCCGATCATGTTATGGAAGTAGACGGTCGTCCTCATACCTCCGTTCCACCACGTGGAATAGCCCGAGCCGCTCCGCATCGTGGAACCCGCCTTCCCTTCGGCGACGAACCTCGAATGCATCGCGGCGCCGACCAGGTCGAGCTCCATCGGCACGAGGGGATCGAAGTTGTAGTTGAACGGGTCCCGAAACGGTGGTGCGAAGATCACAGTTCCGAGCGGCCCCGTCTGGTGATGGTTGTACATGATCTGTGGGTACCAGGCTCGAAACAGAATGCTGTCCATCGCCTGCGTCTCGGGCAGCGACGCCATGTAGGCGTCACGATTGTTGTCGTGGCCGGCGTACTTGTGGTAGAGCCGCGGCAGCAGTGACGTCGTTCGCTTGAGCGTGTCTGCCTCCCGCATGTACCAGTTGGAAACCAGCTCCTGGCCATCCGGATTGGCGGCCACGAGCAGGATGATGTCATCGCGGAGGAACCTCAAGGTCTCCGGATCGCTCCTGCTCACGAGCTCATACGCCGTCTGAATCAGCTGCTGCGCACCCAGTACTTCGCTGGCGTGAAGACCTCCGTCGATCCACACCACGGACTTTCCCTCTAAAGCCAGTGCCCGGGCCTGGGCGTCGGTGAGTTTCTCGGCCAAGGCCAGCCGGCGAGAGATCTCTTGATAATGCGCGAGTCTCTTTTGATTCTCGCTCGAGGTGATGATCGCCATCCACATCGGCCGGCCCTCGGCCGTTTTTCCGATGCGGAGGAGCTTCACCCGGTCCGATTCGCGGTCGAGTTTTCGCCAGTAGTCCATCATCTGGCTGTAGTTGACGAGAAAATAGTCGTCGCCGATATCGTGTCCGAACTGCACGCGGGGCGAAGTGATTCTCGGCTCGACTACTCGGACATGTCTCCGCTGTGCCTCGCTCGCGGGGGCAAGCGTGAGAAGCAAGACCAGGAGCACCCTTACGGGCTTGAGGAGGAGTCGCATCGATTCACAGGTAGGCGGATAGGAAGACCCAAGCGTGCAGCTGGTCGAGACTGCATCGGCTGGAATGTAATGATCAAGCGTTTAGGCTGCTGCGTCGAGTCGCGCCGCCGACGGCTATAATCACGCCGATCAAAACGATCGCGCCCCCAATGAGCGTAGCGAGCGTCGGTATCTGTCGGATGGAGGGGATGAGGACCCCGAGCAGGGTTGCTCCAACGGGCTCGCCCAGGACTGTGAGGTTGACAACGTAGGCGGGGAGAAACTTGAGAGCCCAGTTCATGCCGGTGTGACCGATCAACATGGGACCGAGCGCCAAGCCAGCGAAAATGGCGATTTCCCTGGGCGGCTCGCTCGCGATAGCGATCCCGCGGGCGAGCGCGATCAGCGACAAAGTTACGAAGGCCGTCGAGTAGACAATGGCGACGTAGGCCCAGAGTCCGAGTGACTTCCGGAGGAGCCGACCAATGGAGTAATAGATGGCGGCTGTCACCGCTGCGGACATGGCGAGCAGGTTTCCTAAGAGGGGCGCATTTCCGAACGGGGCCATGCCTCCTTTGAAGTCGGGGACGGCAATTACCAAGGCACCCATAATCGCGACGGCGATGCCAAACGCCTGACGACGCGTCGGAGCCTCTCTCAAGGCCACGGCGGAGATCGCCGCCACCACTGCCGGCTGGAGGCTCACGAGCGTGACGGAGGCGGCGATCGTGGTGAGATGAATGGACGCATTCCACGCCCAGAAATGGAGCGCCAAGGCAAGGCCGCTCGCGGCCGCCAGAGCAAACTCGCGCGCGCTCAAGCGCTTCCAGTCGCGCCACTCACCCGTCACAAGCAGGAAGATCGCGACGATCAAGAGCGAGAAGCCCAAGCGCCAGACAGCGATCGCTGCTGGATCGGCAGCGGACAGCCTGACCAAGGGGCCAGCGAACGAGATGCCGAAGAGCGAGAGCGCCAGTACCCAGTATGGTTTGGTCGACATGGGAAAAAAAGGAGCCGGTGCGCCAGGCACCGGCTCCTTTTTTCAGGACAACCTTACTCGCTTTTCGGAGTTTTGACCAGTCGCATCTCTGCCGCGGCGCGGTCGGCGTGCCTTAAGACCTTAGTGCCGTACAGGTGGCAGTTCGGAGTAGTGGTTCCGCGCACGCATCCGTTGTAGCGGAGGAGGGCGAGGCGCGTGTTGGGCGAGTCGTGCATCGCTTGCTTGAGGATCTGCACACCATGACAGATGTTGCTCTCGATGTTGAACAGGTCCGACGATCCGCAGCCCCACTTACCGCTGTGGAGCGGCATGACCTGCATCAGCCCGCGGGCGCCAACAGAGCTACGGGCGTGCGGATCGAGCGTCGCATCTTCGGTGAGAAGAACGCCGACTAAGAGGGCTGGGTCGATGTTCTCCTTATTCGCCTGCGACACGAGTGCGTCGGCGATTCGGAACGCCAGCGCGCGGTCGTGCGTGTACTGATTCAGGACCTCACCCATGCGGAATGCCTGTTCCGTGGGCTGGGAAGCGTCGACCACGGCCGCGGGCAGCCTCAAGAGCCTGCCAGGGTTCGCATACAGCGGATGCTGCTGCGATATGGTCCACACCGCGCCGCCGACGAGCAGCCCGCCCAATGCAATCGCATGGGAAGTCGCGCGCATGGCCGCCTTCATCGGAGAAGACAGCTTAGCTGGTGGTGCGTTTAACGGCTTAAGGGACTTCTTCACAGGTTCTCCTGGAATTAGTACAGCCCGAGCTCGCTTAAATGAGGGGGACTAAAACCCTTCCCTTCTCATCGCGGTACGCCCGGCCCAACCGATCAGCAAAACCGTGCAGAACTTCCATGTCCCGCTCACGAACGCGGTATTGCGCTGCCGTCGTCGGGAGCCTGTAAGTAGCAATGCTCTCGTTGGCCGGCAGCTTCTTCACCTGCATCCTGCCCTTCACCAACTCCGCTCCTCTGGGCTTGGCGAAGTCCCACATCCGTCGACCGATCTGCGAGTTCGTCAGCGGACACCCCGGATAACGCGCCCGGATGTAGCGGATGAAATACTCGTTGTCGATCAACCTCTCCTCTCCATCCAAGGGTGCATCAGCCAGCTCGATCGCTGGCCGCTGACCCGGTGGCGTCTGCCAGCGTTTGAGATCTTCGGCCTCAAGTGACACGTTGATCTTGGCACCCAGCACTGCCGCTATCTGTTGCAAAAGATCGAGCGAGACATTGTAGTCCTCGTCATGCTCGATATTGCGTATCGTCGACGCGGACACTGGTCTGGCCATGCGCGCCGCAACGTCTTCACGACGGAGACCTCTGAGCTTTCTGATTCGCTCGAGCTCCCGTCCGATCCACTCTGCCATTTCGAATCTATTGTGGTAATGCTGCTGCTGAGATACGTATTACGGTACCTGTATTGACGCATTCGGTCAATAGAAAGTTTTATCCGGTACCCGAACGGGCGGCGCCGATAATGTCACTAATGTGACCATGAGGGCGCAACCGCCTGGACTACAACGGGTTACACCACCATTCCATCTATTTTGCTGTTGGTCAGATGTTTACATCCGACCCGCGCCGCTCATTGCGCTAGGGAAAAACTGAGCATCTGGGTTGCCGCCTGCTCCGCGAACTTGAGCACTTTGCCTGAATATGTGTGGCAATTGGGCGTGTTCGTGCCGCGCACACAACCGTTATATCGCTGGAGTGCGCTTGACACGCTCGGCGATCGTTTGATCAGATCTGCCAGGATGCTGACGCCATGGCAAATGTTGGAATCGATCGCGAACAGGTCTGCCGACCCGCACCCTGGCCACTTCCCGGCGTGGAACGGCATTACCTGCATGAGACCGCGGGCGCCGACAAAGCTCTTGGCCTTGGGATCGAGCTGCGCGTCCTCCGTTAACACCACGCCAACCAAGAGGGCGGGGTTTATGTTCTTCTTTCCCCCTTCCACCACGATTGCGGACGCGATCCTTTGCGCCAGGACCGTGTCGCTTGTGTACCTGTGGAGCGAAAACGCTACTCGCTTGGTCTCGAGTAGCGCCGCCGAGTCGGTTGGGGGCGTGTAGCCCTCGGTGCCCGGCGCTTGCGCTGTGACCACGGCCGCCGGAAGGTGCAACAGTTGACCGGGTTTTATGTATTTCGGATGCTGTTGGCGAAGCGTCCACACCGTTCCCGCGGCGAGGAGAATTGCGGCGCCCAAGCCGCGGAGCGCAGTGCTCAGAATTCTCTTCCAGCGGGGAGCGGGAGCCGGGGGCGGTCGGCGGACCGCTACATTAACAAAGGGATCTCCTCCGGCCCCCGATTGCCGCTGATCGAACTCGAGGTCGGCCATGCGGCTTCGGGTTGCACCTCACATGCCAAACCCGGTATGGAGCTTGCCCTCCCGCGAGTGCCTGCCCTCCACTACACTGATCAAGAAATGAAAGAGTCTGAGCGACTTTACCGCTGGTTTCGCTTTCTCAAGAAAGCGCTTCTCGGGCTCGTGGTCGTGCTCGTCGGCCTGCTCCTCTTCGGATACTTCTTCTTCATGCGTCACGGCGACGCGCCCAAGGCATGGAATGCGGCAGATCGTGAGCTACAGGGTGGAGTGATGCAGTACGGAGAGAAGGTCCAGCGCAAGGCAAAGGTCTTCGTCAGGCGGCCGAGCGACTATTACCGGGGCGCGAACGGAATGCTCTACGCGACCAACGATCGTGTGATCTTCGTTGGCGTCGCCCCCGGAAGCAAGTTCGAAAGCGAGGACGCCCCGCCCGTCATTCTTTCCCAGGAATTCCCGAACGACACCCTGCTCAGGATGGATTCTCGGAGACTCTACTTCCTGACCGCGCACGGCGTGCGTGTCTCTCATCCCGGCGTCCCGCGTGGCGACTTCGCCGCCGTTCGCGGCGAGGAGTCCGCGCTCGATTCACTCGTTGGGTACGTTAACGGCATCCATGACGCCCAGCGGAAGGAAGCAGCGCGAGAGCGCCGGATCCGCATCGCGGTTGCGGCACTCGTTAAGGAGCCTCTCTACTATACGGTAAAGCGGGGCGATGCACTGTTCAGCATCGCCAGAAAGTTCGAGGCGACGCCCGAGCAGATCCAGCAGTGGAATCAGCTCCAGGACACCCGCGTTAAGATCGGCCAGCGGCTTCTTGTCAAGCCGGCGAAGAAGTAGAACTGGAAACCCGTTGCGTCTGACCGGCGTAAGTAGCATCTCACAAGCCCCAAGCATATGCTACGGGTGATGCGTTTACAGGCTCGCCAAAAATACTGAGGAGCAGTCTCCATGGATGACTTGAAACAGACGCTCGAGAAGCTGCGCGAAGAGCTGACGAACGCTGGTAAGCGACTCGCGGAACTGGCGGAAAAGGCGGAGCAAGAGCTCCCCGCCGCCGGGAAGCGGATCAACGAAGAGTATCTGCGGCTGCAGGCGCTCCTCGATTCCGCCGTCGACAAGCTGCGCCACAAGAAGTAGAGTCTGGCCAAGGGTGGGAAGCGCACGCGCCCTCTGCAAAGGCGGTCGCGCGCTCCTTTGCGCGCTACACGAGATGCGGTCGGGCCTCGTGCCCCGCCCTGTACGCCGAAAGAATCTGTATGTCGCCCACGGTCGGCGGGGCTAACGAATACACGATGCCCAGTCGCCAGCTCTCGTGTGCGAGGTGATACCGCCTGTAGATGATGTAGGGCGCATCCTGAATCGCCTTCTCGGCGGCGTTGTCTTCGGCTTCCGACAGGGGCTTGTCCGGAAGGCATATCTCAGGCGGGGGCTCTTCTCCGAACTCGAGCCGCATGACCTCCGCGCGCGACGTGATGAGCCAGCATTCCATTGGCGATCGGAGTTAACGTGGGGTGCGATTGGGAAGCAAATCTGAGCGAAATGGGCGTGTAGGGCCAGCGCCGCCACCGCCGTCTGATCACGGACACGCTATGTCCCAACTGTCCGGGCTGGAGGCTCCAATCGAGCACGTTTTGTTAGTCTTGTCGTGAGTGGCAATCGCTCCAGGTGGTTGGGATTCCCGTAATCACCGTCGCATTCACAGTGACCCCGGGACTTGGCACAAAGCCTTGCAACCCGCCATTCCCCGCGAAGTAAGCACCCTGATTATCCATCGCATAGTTTTGTTCGTAGACGGCAAAGTTTCGCAAATCGGCCTTCAGCGACGCGAGGGAGGCCCCTTCTTTGGTGCTCACGAATTTTGCGATCGCTATAGCGGAAAGGATGCCGAAGATGACGAGAACAGCAAGGAGCTCGATCAGGGTGAAAGCCTTTCTGACAGCTCGCATGCGCCGCCTGGTTGTAGGTGGCTGGCAATCTCTTTAGGAAGGAAAAGCTTTGAAGTTCAGCCCGTTCGCACAAGCCCCTGGACTTAGTGTTTGGGCCCCGGCGCGCCCGTTTTGCCTCTGAAGAGAGCGGCATACTGGCCATAACCCTCCGCCTCGAGCTCGGCGGCGGGGATAAAGCGCATCGCTGCCGAATTCATGCAATAGCGTAAGCCGGTTGGTCGGGGTCCGTCGTCGAAGACGTGACCCAAGTGGGAATCGGCGTGCGCGGACCGAACCTCCGTACGCGCAAACCCCAACATGCGGTCGGTCTTGGTACGGATGTTCGACGCTTCGAGTGGGCGCGTGAAACTCGGCCAGCCGGTGCCGGAGTCGTACTTATCGAGCGAGCTGAATAGCGGCTCTCCGGAAACCACGTCCACGTAAATCCCGGGCTCGTGGTTATCCCAATACACGTTCCGAAACGGCGTCTCCGTCACCTCGTGCTGCGTTACCGCGTACTGGAGGGGCGTCAGTTTTCGCTTGAGCTCGGCATCCGCCGGCTTTACGAAGACGCGGCGCGGAGCGATGCTTGGAGCCGTGGTCCCGGGCTTAGCTTGGGCTTGAGCGGCGTCGCCTAGGAGGGCGAGAGCGACAGCCCCCGATACCAGCGCCACAAAGGCCGATCTCGCCTCGCGCGCCATCTTCCTATAGTAGTGCATGCTCGACTCCAGTCGCATAAAAGGGTGGTGCGGACATCCCTGATGATACGCCAAAAGGGAGTTTATGGTCCAATAGCCCAGCTGCTTAGCCACCGAGGCGGTGGAGTTCGAGTCCGCCCAAAAGGTTCTGGAAGTGCCCCCCAATCCGTCGGTCCCGACTCATTGCAAGCTGCAAGTGCCATTGCAAAATGCGGCGGTTTCGAGCCCAGTAAGCTGCCCTCCCCTCGTCGCTATCACGTTACTCTGCAATGGTTTAGCCCGGTCACCCAAACTACGGTTCGGCTGTTGCCCTTACCGGGGTTGCGTCGAACTAAACACAGCGTCTTTTATATGCTAAGGGCTCTCAAGGCCGGCGGCGATAATATTGCTTCAGGAGAGACTAAATGAGCAGCAAAAAGGGTTTTACCCTTATTGAGCTTTTGATCGTGGTCGTCATCATCGGCATTCTTGCCGCGATCGCGATTCCCAAGTTCGCCAATACGAAGGACAAGGCTTATGTGGCAGCGATGAAGTCTGACCTGCGTAACTTGGCGACCTACGAAGAGCAGTACGCCGCTGACAACAACGGCGCCTACTTCGCCGGAACCGCGACGATGGCTTCGCCCCTTCAGGGCTTCACGCCTTCGCAGAACGTGACCGTTACTGCGACTGCAGCTGCGGGACCCCCGCAGACCTGGACGGCCACAGCCGTTCACTCGCAGTCGGCAAAGACTTGCGACAACTCGACCGGCGTGATCGTCTGCACCTGATGGGACTCAGGCTGGCTTCCAGAAAAACGGAGCGTCGTCGAGACGCTCCGTTTTTCTTTTGCCCACTCTTTGATTTTGGGCCCCCACCCTAAGGGGGCGCAAAACCCGACCGCATCGATGCTCGTGGGCGCTCCTTCACTTTTTCCCATCCAGAATGAGCTCGACCCAGCGCCCGAGCGAATCGGCGAAATTCTTGAGAAAATCTCTAGTGGAGTCGTTCGTTAGGTTCCCCGTCGCGTCGAAGAGTTTGTTGGCTCCTCCGATATAGGCCTCCGGCTGCTGCATCGTCGGCACGTTGAGGAAAACGAGCATCTGACGCAAATGGTGGTTGGCCCCGAATCCCGACAACGCGCCCGGTGAGACGCTTATCACTGCTCCCGGCTTGCCGTCGAACACGCTCTTCTCCTTCGGGCGGGAGCCGACATCGATGGCATTCTTAAGAACTCCCGGGACCGACCGATTGTACTCCGGAGTTGCAAAAAGCACGGCGTCCGTCGCGCGGACTTTGTCTCGGAACACCACCCAGTCGGGGGGTGGCGCGCTCTCCAAATCCTGGTTGTAGAGCGACACCTGGCCGATCTCAACGACCTTGAACCGGAGCGAGGGGGAGCGACCTTGATTACTGCATTCGCGACTTTGCGGGTGAATGATTCTTTGCGAAGACTCCCCACTAAGAGTGCAACGTTTCCTATTGGAGGCATAGCGGGATCTAGGTAATAGTCGACCCATCGAGTTGCGCGAAGAACGCAGCAATCACGCCGTTCCCGAGTTGCGCGACATTGCTCCTCGCATAGGTTCCCGTCTTGAAGTTGCGGATGAGCGCGCTTACGCGGCGTACCTTCGAGGCTTTGCCATGGCGCGGGATCGTAATCGGGACAGGCATGTGTTCGGCGCTAGCCAGCGCTCCAGTCACCTCTGGATCGTCGGCGGCTCTTCGCTAGAGTTGGCCCGGATTGGACGCGACATCAACAACTTCGAACTCGACTCCGCCGATACGACTCGCTAGCTGATTGTAGATCCACGCCAATACCGCGGTTGCCCCCCAAACGCAGGCGGCGTAGATGATCGGGAAGACGAGCGCGAGAAGGGGATTGAACCCCGCTCCGCCCGCAAACCTACTCGTGAAAAGGTACACGGCCGCGATAACGAGCCCGATGACGCCGTAAAGCACTGCGAAGAACTTGCTGGTCTGACCGATGCAGATGCGACTGATTTGTCTGCGCATGTCGATACTCACAGGTAAAGTCAGGCCGAAGTTGTAATGAGATATTGCGTAACGCAATCCTATTTGGTCAGCGAGAAAAGAGAACGATCGTAGGCTCCGACAAAAGTCCCCGGCGAGGATGCGCTGGAGAGTGCCGACCACTTCGTTGAGAACTGAATTGAGGTCGGCATACGGAGTGGGAGCCATTTGCCTGTCTGATTGCTAAGCAACCGGCGAAGAAGTAGTCGTCATCTCACTGCTTTCTTCACGAGCGCTCCGATCCTTGCCTCGTCGGCGGCCGTCAACTCCTTGAGCGCGAAGGCGGTCGGCCACATGTAGCCTTCGTCAAGGGTCGCCTTGTCGCTGAAGCCGAGCGTTCCGTACCTCGTCTTAAACTTCTGCGCGGCTTGGAAGAAGCAGACGACCTTGCCGTCTTTGGCATACGCTGGCATCCCGTACCAGAGTTTCGGGGCGAGTCGCGGTGCAGCGGCTTTGATGATGGCATGGAGCCGTTCCCCCATGATCCGATCCGATTCCGGCATCGCCGCGATCTTCGCGAGCACGGCGCTTTCCTCGCCCGCCTTTCCTGCGCGCGCGTCGGCCTTCAGCTCTTGGGCGCGCTCCCGCATCGCTGCGCGTTCCTCGTCCGTGAATCCCTTGGCCCCTTTGCCAATCCCGCTGCTCTTCTTGACGGAGCTCTGCGTGTCCTTCTTTGCTGGTTTCTTTTCAGCCATCGTGTCTCTGACCTCGGCGAGGGGCGCTCAAGAATGTGGTCGAAGGTGTGCCATATAACGCGGAAAGTGCAGTTGCGGTGATTCTACTGTAGTTGTAGACAAACCAATCGAAGCATCCGCATCCGACTGAAACCTGCCGCTCGACTGTCCCCCCCCGCCTACCCGCGAGTGAATGGTTCCCACGCGCCGAACCTCTCAAGGTCGGCGACGGGCTCGACCGGTTAGGCGATCTGCTCCGCTAGCTCGATGATGATTCCCTCCGGGCCGCGGACATAGCAGAGCCGGTAGCTGTCCTCGTAGCGCTCCAGCTCACCGACGAGTTCAGCGCCGCGGGCTCGCAGGCGAGCAACGACGCCATCGATGTCCTCGACGGCAAACGCGATGTGGCGGATACCCTGGGTGTCGCCAGCGGATGCCGGTTTTCACCCTGGTTTGACGGCGAGTGGAACTTCGCCAGCTCGAGTCGCCCGTTGCCGTCCGGCGTTTCCATCATCGCAATGTCTGCTCGCACGCCCTCGAGCCCCACGACGCGATCCACCCAGCGACCTTCGACGGGCCCCCGCCCTGCAGCACGAGACCGAGCTCGACGAAGAACTCAGTGGCAGCTGCGAGGTCGTCAACTACGATGCCGACATGCTCCGTCCGCTGGATAGTCAAGTGCTCGATGGTAAGCAGATTCGGGCCGCGGTGCCAGGCGCCCCTGCGCTTTTGGACGGATCCGCAACCGTGGCACTCACGCTGGGTCGCGCGCTTCCGAGATTAATTCCATCTGCACAGGATCGGTTTTGATGACTTCGGAGAAGTTGGCGGAAGACCGTTTCTCAAGATCTCCGGAGGATCGCTTTTTTCGGAATTCCCAAACGTCCTGTGGGGAAGCGGTTTAGCCAAGCAAGCAATAATGCTGGTATGCCAAGGATCGAGGGGAGCACATAACTAATCGAGGACGAATCGGTCATTGCGAGGATTGTGTGAGCCCAAACCGCTAGTTGACACACGGATTGATAGACATCATGCAGTGGGGCGGCGTCAACGCGTCGATTAGCGTCCCCGCTCAGTGCTTTCCGATAAAAAAAAACAGTCAGTCAACCCGAGTTGCATCCATGATGCGGGCGACTCGGGCCAGCAAACCCGATGGCTACTTTTTCGGCTCATACCGCATCGCCACCGCCCCCGAGCGGAACTCCAGGCGGCTCACGAGCTTCAAGTCGACACGCTTCGATAGCCCCGCGAACAACGTCGGCCCATGGCCCGCTAGCCTGGGCTGCACCACGAACTCGTACTCATCGATCAATCCCAGCTCCGCCAACGCCAGCGGGAGCTTCACGCCGCCCACGAACAGTCCCTTACCCGCCTCCCGCTTGAGCTGCTGAACGGCTTTCCCCAGATCCCCGCGCACGAGCTCCGCGTTCCAATCGACGCGGTCCAGGGTGCTCGACACGACGTACTTCTTTGCCGCGTCGATCGTTCGGGCGAAGGGCTCAGTCCAATCAGGCATCGTCACTGTCCGCGTCGAAAGCCGCCAAGCTGCCTCCATCATCTGGTAGGTCACGCGCCCAAAGAGGAGGGCATCGGCATCGGCGATGTTTTTCATCGCGTGACGATGGATGTCTTCGTCCGCGATCCCTTCACGATGATCGCAGCATCCGTCCAATGTGACGTTGATGGAATACTGAAGCGGCCGCACTACGCTAAAGAGTATCGCCGAGGGTGTAGCGTAGGAAAGGACGGCGCTGGGAACTAGCGCTGGTTCTTGCTGAAGCGATCGCTAGGCGCTTGAGATAGATCAGGACCCTTGAGATCCACTTCGGTTCGCAGCGCAATCGATGCGGGCCAATATAGCCGTGCGGAGACTGCTGGCGAGCGGGACTAGCGACGGCAACCCGACCTGGTTCAGGCGTTGTCTTCCGGCCTTTTCGTTCCCGCGCTCGCAGCGTCTTCCTCTCGCCGAGACGGTAGTGAAAACGCGAACACCGTCTCTCCGCTCTCGGGAAACTCCGCCCACGCTCGACCTCCGAGAGATTCCGCAGTTTCGCGCACAATGCTCAAGCCGAGTCCGCTGCCTTCGGCCCCGGTAACTGTTGCAGACGGGGCCCGATAGAAGCGATCAAAAAGCAGTTGCCGAGCCTGATCGGGAACACCCAATCCGTTATCACGAACGTAAACGACGAGCTCTCCGCCGCCGCCACTAGAGAAGTCGAGGTGTCCCTCAATTTTTACTAACGGCTTCTGTTTGCTCGGATCGGCATACTTTATCGCATTGGATATGTAATTGACGAGACACAGTTCGGCCGCTGCTGCGTCCACTTCGACGGAGGGAAGCGCATCGGATAACTCGACCTCGATCCCTTTTGCCTGAGACATGTCACGTAACTGACGCGCGGCTTCGGCAGCGACTTGCGGCAACAAGACGTTTCGGTTCCGTCTCGAATCCGTTTCGATCCGCGATAGCGACTCCAGGTTTCCGAGGACGCGGTGGAGCTCGTCGGAATTCTCAAGAACCATGCGACGAAATCGTTGCGCCTCTTCCTTGCTCAACCACTCTTCTCCCATTAGATGTGCGGCGCCACGGATCGCTCCCACATAGTTTTTCAGCTCGTGCGAAACCATTCGATTGAAGCGACGAAGCCTTTCCTCACGCTCATTTACCTGCTCGGCGGACAACCTGAGAAAGTGGGTCATCGTTGCCTGGCGAATGAGCTCGATCGCGTGCGCAATGCGCTCCCAGCATATCAGGAAATCGCGCTTTCGACCCTTCACTTGATTCTCGTTAACGACGCCCTCTAGAAAAGAGAAAAGTATTCCGCCGAGGATCTCAAGTTCTTTAAGGATCTCGTACGCATCGAATCCCTGCTGGTGACGCAACGCACCAAGCTCCATGGCCTTGGCGCTCACGGGATTCTCGGCATCCAAGTCGGTCTCACGGTTTTCGAGGTAGGTCGCGATGCCATCAATCAGCAGCGGCACGTGATTCAGGAGGCTTTCTGTAGGAAAGACCTCCTTGGCTGTAAGGGTCACGCGGGCCTCTATCCGCTCAAGCCAGCGCCTTACGAGCCCTAGCTTTGCCTTTCGCAATCTGTCGGCGAGTAGCGCCGCCAATTTCCTTGGATAATCAGACTGAGCCGGTTCCATTCGCCGCATTCATCTCGGAATTAGGTGTTTTGAACATACGCGGGTGTTGCCTTGACGTCGCGGGCGCAACGCGAATATGGTGATCGCTCCGCGTCACGGACAGCTCCGAATTTTCATTATTCCGCCGAATGCAGCCAAGAAACGATCCCACCTCACACTAACGACGAAGGTCCACGAGTGTAAATCGCTCATAGGACCCCCACTTATGCAATCGGGACGGCGGGATTTGAACCCGCGACCCCCTGAACCCCATTTATGGAGAAGGGTTCTCCGATCAGGACACTGCGTCCTATTTCATTGCCGAAATGTCTTACTCCGTCCGAGTCACCTTCTCCCGATGTCCGGCTTTGTCCGACTTAATTGGAGCAAGATTGTAGTACCTTGCGGGCGATCGCCATCTCAGAGCCAGACCCCCGCTTTCGACGCGGTCGGACATACGGCTACACTCAGGACACGTATCCCCCCCAGCAGTACAACTGTCCGTCCGCGGCGAGGGGCCGGGCGTGATCGCCGCGAGCGCTCACGCTCGAGAACGTGCGGCCGCCCCACACCAATTGCGGCACGCTACTCTGAAACGCCGCCGCTCCGCTGGCCAAAAGGTTCGTACAGGTTGCTGCCCCAACAGTGGGCGACGTCCGAGGACGTGATTCCGCACGTCATGTCAGTGGCGCTTAAAAACACGCCAGGTCAGGCCCCCAGCGACCAACGCCGGCACGGGATGCGCAAACATGTCACTGACGCCCGTGCCGAGATTCCCCAAGGAATTCCCGCCCCAGCCCTACGCGTCGCCAGCAGTGGTCAGGCCGCACGCGCACCCCGTGCCGGCCATCACCGCACCAAACGCCAGCCTGCCAGTGACAGCCGCGGGGGTCAGGCTCGGCGCAGTCGCTCCGCTTCCTAGCTGACCGTTACCGTTGTTGCCCCAGCAGTAGGCGCCCGCCGAGGTCGTCACCGCACAGGCGGCGCCAGAGCCGACGCTCACCGATTGAAAGGGCACGCTGCTCGCGACACGGACCGGGGCGGGGTGTGAGACCGTCGTCCCGTCACCCAACTCTCCCGATACGTTGCTTCCCCAACAGTATGCTTCGCCCCCAGAGGTCACGGCACACGTCGAGCGATCGCCACGACTAATCGACCGGAATAAGAGACCGCCGGCGACGGGCACCGGGGTCGACGCCGATATGGTGTCACCAGTCCCCAGCTGCCCAAAGGCGTTGTCTCCCCAACAGTAGGCAGCGCCGGCGTCAGTGAGTGCGCACTGGTGAGTGTTGCCAACGGTGCCCGACTTGAAGGTCACGCTACTGACCACCGGCTGCGGCCTCCCATGCGCGCTTCCCGTTGCCGGGCCTAACGCGTTTCGCCAGCAATAGAGACGCGCTGACGGCGTCAGCGCACACGTCTGTGAACCGCCCGCCTCGATCTGCGAGAATGGCGGCGGCGGCGGCGCGACTCCAATAAACGCCATTGCCGACGCGGACCCGGTTCTCGCGGAGAGTGTGGTGGTTCCCTTCGCGCGTGCCCGGACAATCCCGGATCGATCGACCACGGCAACAGTGTTATCGCTGGATGAGTAGCTCACGGAGCGATCCATCAGGACGCGCCCAGCCGAATCGAGGAGCGTGACGACGAGCTGCGTGGACTGACCAACGTTCAGGGCGAAGTTGCCGATCGCGCCCAGGCTGATTCGCGCAACCGGTGGCGAGTCAATCGCCGTGGAGCGTGGCACGCCAGGCTCTGGAGCAGGACCGCGTATGCCGCATAGCGAACCAGACACCGGGGCTCGGGCGCTGCTTGTCGCAAACGCGTCAGCATGGTTAAGCTCCGTTCGAAGGGAGAGTCGCAGGCAAACGCGGGATAATGTGCGGCAGGAGCCCGGACATCCCACGCACCTATGGTGTTGTCAGGCTGCTGCCGCCCGCCACATCCCGGCCTAACAGTACGGGACGCCGTCCAAATTCGCGATCCTAATCGTCGCCGTTATGCTGCCGTGTAAGGAGATAACCGTGGAAGTGCCGCGCCGCGTCGACCCAGCCTCCAACAATGTCCCCCCGGGCGTTGATTCCGATCGCTGAAGTCGAAACCGCTCCTGGGTAGTCGATCGTCTCGAACTTGCCGTTCGCGCGCAGCAGGAAACCATGGGCCCCGGTGGGCCCGAGCAAGCAAGGCGGAGCACCGTCGCAGTAAACTCCGACAACGTCGCCGCGGGCATTCTGGCCGCCGTTGTCCAGCGAGACCGGATTGGAAATCGGGAGCGCGATCTCGGTGTAGGTGCCATCCCTCAACCTGAAGACGTGCTCTTCGCCGGCGCTGCTCACAAACCCACCGTATATGCTGCGCCGATTGTTGATCTTGAACGCGTCGGTCTCGCGGCTTCCGGGGAAAGTGAGCGCCGTAAACTCGCCGTTGTGCCGCAGGAACCCCGTAAAACCGCCCCTTCCCGGCGGGCCCTTAAGCGAGAGTGCAAACCGTCCGGCGATGTCGCCTTGGTCGTTGATGCCGAGCGCGTTGGTGAAGGTCGAGCCGGGCGGATCGAAAGAAGTGAACACGCCATCGCTGAGCAGGTAGCCGTGCCTTCGCCTCGGCGCATCTGGTGGAGTATACTGGCCGACGATGTCCCCCCGCGAGTTGATTCCTGCGGCGACGGTCAAGCGTGGCGTGCCGGACACCGGGTAGTCGAAGGTGGTAATCGTGCCGTCGGGGGTTCGAACGAACGCCCCAGTCGCCAACGTTGTCGGCTTGTCGTATCGTCCGACGATTGTTCCCCCGCTGTTGATGTCGAGAGCGAGTGTGCCGGCCGACCCATCGACGTCGAAACTCACGAAGGTCCACTCAGCGGGCCCATCAGATTTTTCAGCCGCAGGGGAAATGGAGCGAGCCGACGGAGTTGTCGGCGCATCCGTCGCGCATGCTCCTGCTGCGAGCGCGAGAAGCGGGAACAGCGTGGAAATGTGGCGTGGCCTCATGGTTGGAACCTCCTGAACCAAAACGGGTGGACGGTCGGCCGAGGTGCGCTTGTGCCCCTCGACTCCGGCGCCTATGATAGGCGAGTCGAATCGTCTAACCCTCGTTTTCCCGTCGTTCATTACAGGTAGCTGCATCAATGTTGTCGCTGCGCCTCTTTGGAGGCATCTTCCTTAGCAATCCCGGTAGCGTGATCCCCCCGCGGCCGAATCAGCGGCGCCGACTTGCACTGCTCGCCATTCTCGCAGCTACTCCAGGCAAGCCGATCAGCCGCGACAAGCTCGCTGCGCTTCTTTGGCCCGACGCCAACGCCGAACACGCCCGCCGCCTCCTCTCCGACTCGCTTTACGTTTTGCGCAGCGGGCTCGGCGACGACCTGCTCATCGTCGAAGGTGAGAACATCGTCATTAACCGCGAGCGTATCAGGGTGGATGTCGCCGATTTCATGCAAGCGCTCGAAAAGCGCGACTACAGGAGAGCGGTCCAAATCCGCAATGGTGCGGGAAGCTTCCTGGAGGGCGTGCACCTTCTCGACTCACCGGAATTCGAGCGCTGGGTGGATGGAGTCCGCGCCGATCTGACCGTTGCGTATCATGACGCGCTTCGACACCTCGCCCAAACGTGCAGTGCCGCTGGTGATACTGCCGGGGCTGTGATGTGGTGGCGCCGACTGGCCGCGGAGGATCCACTCAGTTCCGGTGTGGCGTTCGAGTTGATTCGCGCGCTCGATGCCGCGGGAGATCGAGCAGCGGCGCTTTCCTTCGCTCGCGTCCATGAAAATCTCGTGCGCAGCGAGCTAAACTCACCGCCCGATCCCTCAATCACATCGCTCGTTGAAAAACTTCGCAACGGCGAAAGCGAACGGACTTACTCTGTTACGTCGCCGAGCCGGATGCCGCGAACTGCACCACAAACAGAAATGCTCGAAGCGGCAGGGTCGGAAGGCTCCTCGGCGGGAGACACCGCCCCCGCTGCAACGGGTGTCGCGCAGAGACCGCTCCGCCGTCTGACCTACGCAGCCGCAGCTCTCATCGTAGCCACGATCGGAGCTTATGGAGGATGGCGCGCGTACGCTCGTGTGCACAATGCAAACAAGGCCGGCCCTGCACCGACGCTCGTTGCTGACTATCGACTCCGGTATCGCACCAGGAATCCGACGGCATACGCGTTCTACCTGCGCGGCCGGCAACACCGTGAGCTGCGGAGTCACGACGGATTCACCGCCGCGGTCGCCGACTATCGCGCTGCCATCGAGCTGGATTCGACCTACGCCGAGGCTTACGCCGGTTTGTCAGAGGCGTATTCGTTGCTGCGCGTCGGGGCACAGTTTGAGAGGATTGCTCCGCGTAAGACCGCTCTCAAAGCAGAGGCAGCGGCCCTCAAGGCAGTCGCGCTTGCTGACTCCCTCGGTGAAGCGCATATGGCGCTGGGCTTGGTACGATTGGCGGGGCCGATCAATCTCGCCGAAGCTGAGCGAGAGTTTCTGCGCGCGCGCACACTCGATCCAACCGATCCGCGGACGGGCGAATATCTGATCGTGCTTTATTGCTGGACGGGTCGTTCCGAGCAAGCGCTCCACGCCGCACGCACGGCCGTTGCTGCGGATCCGATGTCGATGGGCGCGCTCCGTTCGCTTGGCCACGCGCTCGTCGCCGGCCGCCACTATGAGGAAGCGATGGTTCACCTCGATCGGATGCAAACCGTGGCGGTTAATCCGGTACGCATGGCGCCGATAATGGCGGCGGAGACCTATGACGCAGAGGGCATGTATTCGAACGCGCTTAGGGAGCTGACCGCCCAACCCAGCGGCAACTACCGGCGCGCATTGGCGGGCTATACTCTGGCGCGCATGGGCAACCGCGCGGCGGCCGACAGCGTCCTCACCGATCTGTTAGCGCGCTGGCGTCGCGGACGCGGTGGTGCATTCGAGGTGGCGGTAGTGTACGTCGGGCTTCGCGATTTCAACCGGGCGTTCGAGTGGCTCGACAAATCGTTTGACGATCTGACGACGACTGGAGATATACTGGATCCGCTGTTCGACGACCTGCAAGCAGATCCACGTTTCGCAGCCATTCGACGCCGACTCGGCTATCCAACAGCGCCGCTGACGTCGGCGCGATCTCGCTTGGTTCCAAGCGAGGCGAAGAACGACGGCCAGCCGTGAAACCAAATGAACGCGCTGATCGCTATGGCACGCTATTCGGAGGGCATAGGCAACGAGCAGGAAGAGTTGCCGACCGCCGACGCTGCGGCAGCTGGAGGCTGGAGCGATGTGGCTACGGTGCTATCAACAGCCAGACAAGGCAACAATGCTGTCCGTAATGTGGCACCCGCGCAAAATTCTTGACCGGTCTCGGGAAGAAACTGATCCGCAACTGACCCCGCAATTTGTAAGTAAATGGAGCGTGCAGGGATCGAACCTGCGGCCTCGTGGTTGGCCAACTCGCGTTACGGGATTATGGACAGGCCTTATTCAACAAGGCCCATCTAACGGAAGCATCAGTCATTGAGGAGGTAATCGCGGCTGGCAGCTGGAAAGATGCGAGCACACTACCAGGGGTCTATCAGCAGTCCGACGAAGAGTCAGTCTTGGCAGTCACGAGCGTTGCGCTCAAGCTGCGAGATAGAGGCGTGGCCTAATAAGGGCACGGAGAAACTCGACCACGCCGGTAGCGAAGAAAAAGCACCGTCAGCTTAAATGCCGACAGTGGCTTCTCTTTAGAATCCGGACGGCGGAATTTGAACCCGCGACCCCCTGAACCCCATTGATGGAGAAGCGTTCTGGAAGTCTGACGCCACGTCATACTTCATAGGGGAGATGTCAGAATCCGTCCGAGCGCGCTACCCACGATGTCCCACTTTTCTCAGACTCTACTTGTGCCAACAATTTGCCAAAGCTCAGCGGGTCAGGTTGATCCTACGATCTTTGCGACCAACTCCGGCCACTTCCAGATAACAAAGGCCGCTACCGGCCAGAGCACTCTGGCCAGGATTCCTATTACAGCCGAGGGGAAGATGCCGAGGCCGACTCCGAGGAAGAACCCGTATTGTGTGATCGCATATAGCCACGCTGCGAGGAAGGCAGTTAACCCAACGAGTACTGAGGCAAGCCAGTAGAGAACGATCAGAATCTTCCAACCTCAGTCGCTGCTGGGATCCATCGCGCTGGGGGCCTCCGCGATTTCTCGGCTACGGCTTCCAGAAACCGGGATAGAGCGTCTAGTACCCTGTTTAAAGCACGCTTCAACTTGCGTGTGACGCTATCCACCAATACCCCTTCCCTGACCCGAGGAAGTCTACAATCGCGGCAGAGGGAGACGGCGCAAGCGACCGGCGCCGCGGATTCGCGCATCAGTCTGCGGCCCGCCCGCGCTGGCCTCATGCTAGATCATGCTAATTTGATATTCTGCCTCGCCCGCGTAGAGCCAACCTAAATTCGGGGAATGGCAGTTCTCCACCGGAGCTAGCGCTACAGTGGCGCGTGTGTTGCGCCTTCGGAGCATCGGCTGTGCGGAGTGCCAGGGCGCTCTTGGCGGCCTGCCGTATGACACAAAAGACGACATCCACTTCCGACTTCTCCAGTAGCCTTCCTCCGGATCAAGGGCCCAGCGCCCCCGACTTCAAGGCGCTGTTCCACGCATCGCCCACGCCGTTGCTTGTCGTAACCCCGCCTGATTTCACGATCATCGCGGTCAACGACGCGTACCTTTGCGTCACGATGACGGAGCGCGGCGCCATTCTCGGTCGCGGCATCTTCGACGTCTTCCCCGACAACCCTGCGGATCCCATCGCAACAGGCGTCCGCAACCTGCGCGCCTCGCTTGGGCGAGTCGTGGCCGAGCGACGCGCCGACACGATGGCCGTGCAGCACTACGACATTCCTCGCCCCGCCACCGCGGGCGGGGGGTTCGAGGAGCGGTGGTGGAGCCCGATCAACACTCCTGTCTTTGGTCCCGATGGCGAGGTTAGTTGCATCATCCACCGGGTTGAGGACGTGACCCAGCTGGTCCGCCTCCAGGCGGAGCGGGCCGAATACGACCGACTCCTGTTGGCTGAGCGCGCCGCGCTTGCCAAGGCTCGGGAGGCCGGCGCCGAAGCCGAGGGAGCGAATCGGGCAAAGGGCGAGTTCCTCGCGGTCATGTCGCATGAGTTGCGCACACCGCTCAACGCAATCGGCGGCTACGCGGAGCTAATAGAGCTTGGAATCCACGGGCCAGTCACGGCGCAGCAGGCGGAGGACCTACAGCACATCCAGCAGAGCCAGCGCCACTTGCTGGGCCTCATCAATGATGTTCTGAACTACGCGAAGCTCGAAACCGGAACCGTGCATTATCACCTCGCCGATGTGCGCGTGTGCGACGCGCTCACAGCGGCCGAGGAGCTGACCGCACCGCAGGCGCGTGCCAAGGGCCTGACGCTCGCCGTCACCGACTGTCCGGCGGCTCTAGCTGTCCGCGCCGACGCAGACAAGCTGCGGCAGATTCTCGTAAACCTGCTTTCCAACGCTGTCAAGTTCACCAACTCAGGCGGACGCATCACCTTGGAGTGCGTGGAAGACGGCGATCGCGTGCGCCTGAACGTTCGCGACACGGGCCTTGGCATCCCGCCCGACAAGCTCGAGTCGATCTTCGAGCCCTTCGTTCAAGTCGGCCGGGCGCTCAACCGCCCCAGCGAGGGCACCGGGCTGGGACTCGCGATCAGCCGCGACCTGGCGCGCGGCATGGGCGGCGACCTCACAGCCGAGAGCGCACTCGGAGCCGGCAGCACCTTTACGCTGGACCTCCGGCGGTATCAAGGACATCGCGGTACGCGAACGTGACGGCGCCCTGGGAACCTCGCTTTAGGACTCTATTTCGCTCACCGAATCGTGCATCCGCACGAGGGAGGATCGAGGTGGAGGCTTCAGAAGAATGCGCGAACTTCACCGTTCATCTGCCGTCGCGCGGCTAAACTAGGGAGGCGTCTTCAAGCGTGACACCGCGAGCAGCCCGATTGTTTTGGGCCTTGCCTTACAGCGGCGCCCTCGCCAATACGGCGGCAATGGTCGCCAGAAATTTTTTGTACGCCAGGGGCTTGGATATATAGCCATCGCACCCCGCGGCTCGAATGCGCTCCTCGTCGCCCTTCATCGCCAGAGCGGTAAGCGCGACCACCGGGATGTTGCGCGTCGCGTCATCTCGCTTTAGCAACGCAGTAGCCGCGAGCCCATCCATCCCCGGAAGCTGGATATCCATAAGGATAAGCTCAGGATGCTCTTCGCGTGCCAACGTCAGGGCGCCCTCCGCGTCCTTCGCGGTGAGCACCGCGTGTCCGGCGGAGTGCAGCAAGAATGTCGCGAGCGCCATGTTAGCAGGGTTATCCTCGACGAGCAGGACTGTCGCCATGTTAGCCCACCACTGAGCGCCCCGCCATGGCGCGGCGGACTTCGGTGACAAAGTGCTCACGGTCGAAGTTGGCCTTCTCCATGATCGTCGTTACGTGCCCTTTCAGCCTGGACCGGTCTTGAGCAGTGACCTTTTTAGCAGTGACCACCAGGATAGGAATGCGAGCCGTGTCGGATCGTTCGTGGAGGGCCGCTACCACGTCAAAACCGGTCACCTCCGGCATCATCAGATCCAGCACGATCAAGTCGGGGAGTTCCCGCCGTGCGATATCGATAGCCTCGCGGCCCCCGGACGCGCGCAACACCGTTGTGGCCAGACCCATGAGGCGAACCGCGATCAGCTCCACCGCCTTGGGCTCATCATCAACCACCAGGACTTTGAGCGTCGCACCCTGAGCGAGCGGTAGTAGACCCAGCGTAACGAGCGACTGGTGCAGCTCCTTTCGGGATATCGGTTTTTGCATGATCGCGGCGGCGCCGAGCGCGAAGCCCTTACTCGGATCGGCAACGATCGAAATGATGACGACCGGGATGTGACTGAGCGCCGGCATCTGCTTGAGGCGACTCAGGAATTCCCAACCGTCCATATTGGGGAGCATAATGTCGAGGGTGATAAGCGACAGAGGCTGCTGCGCGGCGAGATTCAGCGCGGTCTCTGCAGAGGCGGCGTGCACGACCGTAAACCCCTCGGCCTCAAGCTGTACGCGGATCAGATCAGCGGATTTGAAATCGTCTTCTACCACCAGCGCCGTGCGGGCTCCCGAGGGCGCATCGATTGGAATGGCCGCAACGCCGTTGGGCGGGGTTCGCGGGATTTCTTCCCACGTCCGGAACGGGAGCCAAACCGTAAAGCATGAGCCCTGTCCCACCGTACTCTCCACCGCCACTGCACCGCCGTGCAGCTCAGATAGAAGTTTCACCATGGCCAAGCCAAGCCCGGTCCCCTCGAATTTTCGACCGAGACTGCTGTCGATCTGACTGAACGGCGTGAAAAGTCGCTCCAAGCCCTCGGGGGAGATGCCGATACCGGTGTCGACAACACTGATCTTCAGGAATTCCGCGAACTCACTGTCAGCCAGCGGGAAGGCCCGACCAACCCCGGCGACGGATAAGTGGCCGACTTTGGCTCGCGGGACACGGCTTGCGTGTATCGTCACTTGGCTACCCTCGGTCGCGAACTTGACGGCGTTGGACAACAGGTTGTACACGATCTGTTTGACCTTCCGACCGTCTGCGTGGATTGAGTCAATGTCCGCAGGAACATCTATAACGATCTGCACGCGCCGGCTGGCGGCCTTCTCCCTAATGATGGAAAGGCTATTCGCGAACAGCGACGAGAGCTGCACGGGTTCGATTTCCAATGTCATTTTGCCGGCTTCGACCTTGGACAGGTCGAGGATGTCGTTGATGAGCGAGAGCAGGTGCTTCCCGCTGCTGAAGATGTCGCCAATGAACCTTCGCTGCTGCTCGGTCATCTCGCCCATCAGGCCGTCCCGGAGTACTTCGGAGAACCCGATGATCGCGTTTAGCGGCGTCCTCAGCTCGTGCGACATGTTGGCGAGGAATTCTGACTTCATGCGGCTCGCCTCTTCGAGCTCGACATTTTTCTGCTGTAGCGTTTGCTCGATACGCTTGAGCTCGGTCATGTCGCGCGCTGACGCAAACACGCCCTGCAGCCGGCGGTCACGGTCGTGGAACGTGGTCGCGTTGTAGGAAACAACCGTGAGAGTGCCATCTCTCGCGCGAGCCGTAAGCTCGTAGTTCGTCACGTTGCCCTCGTTCAGCACCTGATTGATGGCCGCCTCAGCGCGATTCGGATCGGTGAAGTAATTCTTGAAAGGTGCGCCGATCAGCTCGTCACGGGTGCAGCCGGTCAGCGCCTCCATCTGCTTGTTGACGTCGGTGATAATGCCGCGCGGATCGGTGGTCATTATGGCGTCGATGTTGGATTCGATGAGCGAGCGGGTGTAGAAGTGCTGGTCGCGCAGTCGCTGATCGAGCTTCTTCCGCTCCTCCTCGACCAGTTGGCGGGCAGTGTTGTCTGTGCCGATCAGGAGGTAGCCAATGATCGTATCTTGCGCGTCACGTAGCGCGGTGACGGACACCACGGCCGGAAAGCGGCTCCCATCCTTACGGATGTAGGTCAGCTCGTAGATGTCTTCGATTCCGCGCGAAGCCTTGAATACCAATGCCTCAAACCCCGGCGTGATCGGGGTTCCGAGCTCGACGCTCAGAGCCTTTGCGCGCGCGATTACTTCCAGCGGATCTGAAATATCGGCGGGCGTGATCTTGTTCATCACTTCGGCGGCAGTGTAGCCAAGCATCCGCTCAGCGCCGACGTTGAAGATCTGGATTACTCCGTTGGCGTCGGTGGCAATGCTCGAGAAGTTGGCACTATTGAAAATGGCGGTCTGCAAGGCGCCCGTTGTCAGCAAAGCCTCCGCACGTCTGACATGTTTGCTGACGCGAGCCGCTTTAGCGGTCACACGAGCCGTATCAGCACTGACTTTCCGTCGAGGAACAGTTGGCGTACGGCGGCGATCGGGGTTTGGGTTTTTTGGCCTGGTCATGACGGTCTCCTCAGTACTAAGCGGTGTGGTCCTCGACTGCGATCGGTACTGAGCTCGAAAGTGGTCCGAGGTGCCCGGGCGCGAGCAATAGGGAGCGGCAAAGGTTGGCGGATCCTCATTCCGTCCCGAAGCTCGTAGGCCAAGACCAATTCCGCCACGTGACAACGAGGACGCCTCTGACCGTGCGATATCGGGCAGAGATGCGACGGAACGAGTAAGCTCACGCCGAGGCTGACCCCCCGCATCACGGTGATGGATTCTGGGGGCCTGTATCGCGGCGCGCATCAGGTGCATCCGATCTGCGCTTAAGCGGGAACGCGATTGCGAAAACGGAGCCTTTCTCGGGATACTCAGCCCAGGCACGTCCGCCCTGAGATTCGGCGGTCTCCCGCACTATGCTCAAGCCGAGTCCCGTTCCCTCTATCTCTGATAGCGTTTCATGCGCGCGGAAGAATCGCTGGAAAAGTCTGTCGCGCTTCTCACCCGGTACGCCAAGGCCATTGTCACGCACTCGGACAATGAACTCTCGCTCTCCTGATGCCGTCCGTTCCTCGGAACCGCTGATCTCTACCCACCGATTACGCTCTGCCGGATCGGCGTACTTGATTGCGTTGGACAGATAGTTCCGCACGCAGAGTTCTATAACCGCGGCGCTGACTTCGATGTCGGGCATGTCAGGTAGAGCCCGGACTTGAATATTTGCAGCCTCAGCCGGTTCGCGCACTCCGCGGACCGCTTCCCTCACGGCCGCGGAAAGCTTGACGTGCTGGTGGTGACGGACATCGCTCCGTTCCAATCGGGATAGCGCGAGAACGTTTTCAACGGTATTTCGCATTTCGCGGGCGTTTCTCACGATGATCTCCGACAGCTCGTGCCTCTTCGCACCCGAAAGCTCGCGAACATCAGTGAGAAGGGAACCAGCTCCCAAGATTCCCCCGATTCGGTTCTTTATCTCGTGTGAGATCACTCTGTTGACTCCGCGAAGCCTCTCCTCGCGCTCGGCGACGTCCTTGTCCGCCAGCCGTAAGAAGTGGCCCATCGTCGACTGTTGGATGATTGTCACAGCTCGGTAGAGACGAAACCCGCAGGTCATCAGCTCGCCCTTTTCGCAGGAGTCTGGGATTTCGTCTACACTGCGAGCGAGAAACGTGAATAGTATCCCACCCAGAAACTCGTATTCCTTGAGGATCTCGTAAGCGTCGAAGCCTTGCTTGTGACGGAGCTCGCCGAGTTCCATGGCTTTCGCCACCACAGGCATGTGCAAGCTGACTTCGGCTGCCGGGTTGGCCACGTAGTCGGCCACCCCGTCTATCAACAGCGGCACGTGATCGAGTAGCTCCTCTGTGGGGAAGACCCTATTCGGGTCGATCGAAACTCGCGCGGATATCCGGTCGAGCCATTGTGATGTCAGCTCGCGCTTCGCGGCTCTGAGACGCTCTGCGAGGACTCCGGCCATCGGACATTCATCGTCTAACCTCGATGACATCGATAGTTCTCCCCACAAACGAGAGTGCCGGTGTTGCTCTGGACCTTCCGTAGCATGACTGCGGATCCAGAACTAATCAGAGTTGTCAGTTTCTTCACGGCTGAGGCGCCCCTGCTGTGTCCGAATGTACACCTTGAGAAGTCTTCCCACACGCCGGGAAAGGGAGCCGGTAAAGCTTCGTTTCTCAACGATTACGCTTCTGACACACAGCCAGCCCTCCGCCCGATCAGGCTCAATCATGATTCAACGTTAGCTGAAATTCCTGATGGCAGAAGAAACCGTTCGCTGCAATCTTCACAAAACCTACGCCGAGTAACATTCGGTGGAATCAAGTAGTCTCATTAATGGACGATCTTGGCGACGTTGAGAAGAGGCGGAGCGGATCGACAGTGGCATTCACGATCGGGATCGGACGTTGGTTACTCACAAGCCACACCCGGGTTCAGAGCTGAAGAAAGCTGCAATCGAAGACCTGCGGGAGTTCTTAGTGGAGGCCGGCCTTAAGCCAGAGAACTAAAGTTGGGCATAGGATTAACAGCCGGCTCACAGGTTAACAGGGTCTGAAGAGGTTACAGGGTCCGGACAGGACCGACAATGGTTATGGAACAGCAGGGCTACATCGTCCGCATCGAATACGACGAGGGTGGTGACATTGGCGAGGCACTGTTGGCACGTCGTGGCAGCGCGCGGCCTCCGCCGTTTCCCTGCAACCGAAGGTGGAAGGACGGGCTGCCTACGGCGGCGGAACCCCGGGACCGGCGCGGCGCGTCACCGTTATGGAATCGCCGACGATCACCCGCATGAGATCCTCCCCGACCACGAGCCGCCCGGGATACGCGGCACGAGTTGTCGAATCGACGGACGCGATCGTCGGTGGCGGGATGGTCGGCGTGGTGCTCAACAGCACGATGTGCGTGTATACCGCCAGGCGCGGATGCACTCGCGTGAACACTCCTGCCGCTTCGGCCGGCGTCGTATGGTGGTCGATGATGCGTCGTGCGGCCTCCGACTGCGCCAGGTTCTCGGCACGCGCCGACGCGACCTCGTGAAACAGCACATCCGTTCCTGATGCGTGCTGCACGAGGTTCTCGCTGACCCGGGTATCGCCCGAGAGGACGACGGAACGGCCGGAATAGTCGATGCGGTAACCGAACGCCGGCTTGATGAGCGCGCCGTGGTCGACATCGAACGCGGTGACCGTGACGCCATTACGTCGATAGACGATACCCTCTTCGATATCGGTGGCGACGATGTGCGTGGCAGCCGCCGGCACGTGCTCGTCCGCGATACGGATCCGCAGGTCCGCCTGATACGCGCGTTCGAGGTTCGCCATCATGTCGCTCGTGCCGCGCGGACCGAAGACGCGCATCTGTTCTGACCGGCCTGCGAACGCAGGCGGGAGCAGCCCCGTGAGCCAGAGGTCGGGGAAGCCGACGACGTGATCCGAGTGAAGATGCGTCAGGAAGACGGTGGTGACGCGGCGCATGGAGATGCCGAGCTGGAACAGGCGGATGGGCACCCCTCGCCCCGCGTCGAACAGGAGCGTTTCGCCCCCCGCCTCCACCAGAATGCTCGGCCCGAAGCGATCGGCGAGCGGGATCGGCGAGCCCGTGCCCAGCAGCGTGACGATGATGGGAGGACGGATTGCCTCCTGTGCAGCGCTTCTCCCGACGGGAAGCGCGAGCAAGCCGAGTGACAACCATTGCATCCTGGTTCCCAATCGATGCAGTCTCATATCGCGCCCATGATGGGCACGAAACATACACCACCCGACACCAAAGCGGGTGTCAGCTTGGCTGGTTCATGCTAAGGCCGGCAGAACTGGACGTCGCGCAGCTCCCCTCGCGCATCGCTGGTTCCGATGGGGTGCGCGCAGCCGCCCATGCCTCGCGCAACTCTACGACGACGTGATCGGACCGCGTTGCCGGGCGGCGTGCCTCTCCCTGCGCAGCCCGTCGATCACCGCGTCCAGCGCCGCACAGGACTGCGCGCCGTTACCGAAGTGCGCTATCGTCATCGCGTCCCGCTGGGCGCAAGTTGTCTCGGGCAGTATGGACGTGGCGCACGGGCGGTCCCATACTCCTCGTCGCTGCCGGGGGTGGTGCTCGCCGGAATCGACGAGGGCGAGGTGACACATCTCACCGGCCGTTACGAACTCAGCGAGCCGAGCGGCGCCCACGCCTTGAAGACAGTGGTACAGGGCACGATGGACGATGCCGTGGGCAATATGAGCTGAATGGGGTAGTGGCCTGGGGCTGGATGACGGGCGCTCACGTCCGTGCGAGCTTCACACGGATCTCACCGTGCAATTACGGCACGGGGAACGTGTGCTTTGATGGCACGATTCGCGTGCAACCTCGCTGGCGGCGTCGAAGGAGCGAACCCGTTCTCGGTGTTCGACCTCAAGCATCCCTTCGCCGCAGCGAGCACAAGCGAACCGAGGAATCCACTATTCGGTGTTCGAGCGAACGGTCGAGACTGTCCGCATCGATGGCGATGTCGGGATCGTGATGGGCTCCGAGACGGTTGTGCCGGCTGTGTCACGGTCTGCAGCCCCGCCGTCTACGCCCCGCCGATTCACCAACATCTGGAAACGAGAGCAGGGGGAGTGGCGCATGATCGCGCGCCACGCGAACAACATCGTGGCCCCGGGCCACTGATCTCGCCGGCGCCCTTTTGCGGTGCTGGCGTGCGTCACTGGATCGGCATGGCGGTCAGCCGCGCCTTGACGAGGGCGGCGACGCTCGGACTCGTCGTTTCTCTGGAACGCCAGCGATTCCACGGGAATGCCGAGCTCAGATTTGCGCCTTGCGTAGGGCGGACGAGCCTGCACATCCCGCTCGCTGCCGCAGCGCGCGCCACCTGATCTCGTTTCAGGTGCGGCAGCGTTCACCGACGCGGCCACCAACGCACATCATTGATGCGCAACGTCTTGCGTGGCACACTGCGCGGAAGCTCGCTCGTCGGCGTCGCCGCACGAGCGACAAATGGCACAGAACATACACCAGTATTTGCCGCTGGAGCGGCGACGCGCCCCGATTATCGAGATGTTCAGCGATGCAAACGCTTCCCGAGCGATCAGTTACGTCAGCCAGCTTGTGGTGAATGTTTGGCAAAACGCCTTACGGCGCTCGCGGACGCCGTAAGTCGTTGTTATTGCATCCAGTTGTATCGGGACGGCGGGATTTGAACCCGCGACCCCCTGAACCCCATTCAGACTCGGGGGACACACAAATAATACTTAAAGTCGTGCTTCATAGGGGAAACGGGCGTCGGCATCCGATTCTTAGTCGAATTACGTAGCACTTTGTAGTGAGAAACTCGACCGAAACTCGACCAACGGTTCAGCTATGTCCCGCGATTCTCGCACAACGCTTCGGACCCCGATCTAGAATCGTCGTTGTCGGCAGTCGTAGTCAATCGACAGCTGAATCGACAACAACACCAGTGTTGATTTCTGTCCCGACACGGTATCTGCGCCTGAACGGTCTTCTGCCGCCGATAGCAAAGAAGCCGGACTAATCACGAGTCCCGCATCGGCCGGCCCGCGATGCGGGATGCTCTTGCTCGCCGAGCTAGCCGGTCACGTTTAGGATTCCAATCGCTCCTTTTTGTCCGTGGCCGAATCCGTGATTCACAAAAACGAATTCGCCGAGAATGTCGGCGAGCAGTTCGAATATCAGCCCGCCTCCGGGGGCAACAGCAAAGGTCTGTACTCCGCGTAGAGGGACACCCGGGGGCGCGCCGAGATAGACGGTGTCGAACTGCTCACCGACTACGTGGAAGTTGCACGGATGGGTCGGTCCCGCGTTGACGACATAGAATCGCACGCGATCGCCCAGGTGAACGCTTAGGGGCGCAGTCATGTACTGGCTGGGCCGCCCGTTGAAAACGACGTAATCCGGGAGTGTCGCCAGCATCTTGGTATAGTCGAACCCCATGAGCCCTCCCTTCGCGTCGCCGAGATAGTACTCGCTCTCCACCAAGACGAACTCTTTCGCCGAAGGAAGCGGCGACGGGGGATCGACGACGATTGCGCCCACCATCCCGGAACCAATGTGCATGAGCACTGGAGAGGTGCCGCAATGGTACATGTACACGCCAGGGTATTTGGCCCTGAAGGTGTACGAAACGGCCTGCCCGGGCGCGGCCGAGCGAAAGGCAATCTTGGGATCGATTTGCGCCGCGTGGAAATCCATGGAATGCGAGATCGATCCAGCGTTGACGAGATTAAACTCGACGGTGTCGCCCTGTTTCACATGCACGATTGGTCCCGGGATATCGCCATCGAAAGTCCAGGCCGAAATGACCGTGTCATCGGCGATCTTGAGCGGAACTTCGCGCGCCGTGAAATGCAGTTTTGTGGTGCGCTCCCGCGATACCGGCGGCAGCGTCGGGTCGAACCGATGGAAGGCGAGATTCTGGGCTCCAGCCGCCGTTCCAGCAGTCGATTGATGGATGTTGGCGCGGCCGCCGGTGTCGAGTTTGCTGTCGGCGTTTCGTACGGCCGTGACGGGCCCTCCCTGCGGAACGGCGGCGACGCTGCTATTGGTGGCGGATTCGCTCGCCTCGCGCGGGGGGCCGTTGCGGTCGCAGCCCGCGAGGGAAAGTGCGCCGAGTACCGATGACTTGAGGAGAAATTCGCGACGCGTTGCGGGCTTCGTGGTTAGTTCTGAAAGCGTGGATACAGAGTCGACGGACATTATTGTCTCCGTGGTGCATGTGATCGTGCTGACACTTTTTTCTACGTGAGGATTTCTTAATCCGTCCGGCAAGATTATTCCCGGCAAGATTATTCTGCCGCCCAGCTCAGTCCGAGGTTGGGAGCCTTCGGGAATCGGAGCGCTGTTCGTCCAGGCGTCGGCGTCTCTCCGCGGCGTCGAAAGTGCGCCACATGTTGTAGACGAACCCGTAAGCGCCAATCGCCCACAGAATGCCACCGGTTGCGGTGACCGGGATGCTTCGCGCACCGACATTCGGAGCGAGCAGAAATCCGGCGACCAAGCCCGCGAGTCCGATGTTCGCCAGCCAGATGTGCGCGATGGCAAAATTCCGACTGTGGATCGGGTGGCCGAAGAAGCGCGGCAGCATCTGGTACCCGACGCCGAAGATCATCATCGTCACGAACCCGACGAGGTTCATGTGTGCATGCGCCGGTCGGTAAACAACCCATGCGGGGTGCACCGCCATTGCCAGACCGAGGGTGATGCCCAACACGAACCAGATGAGACTCGCGCGAATGAACATCTTCGCGAACCAATCCATACAAGTGCCTCGTTGCGGGGATGATCTCGATAAACTCCTGAATGGAGTGGCAATGTCAAAGGTCGGAATTGCGCGGCCCTACTCTCTTGAAACTGTACGCCCCGATTCCAAAAGAATGATCGAGACCAGCGCGAGCTTTAGGAGTAGCGCTACTGCCGCCCGGTATTGGGCCGCCTGTGTTGTGTGATAGCGCCTTCCGCCAAGTCGGGCAACTTATTTTTTTTCGAAGATGGCCCAGCCGAGTAGAATGCGGATGCCGAGGGTAAGCAAGGTGGGTAGCCACATCCAACTGGTACCGCCCATCCTCCCGCTACCCATCATGCCACCGCTAATCGTTGCTCCTGTCATCGCCCCGCCGCCAAACAGAAGGAAAAGCCCTACGACGACGACAAAAGCGATGACAAGAGCTGTGTTGTTTGTTGCGTTCATGAGATTACTCTCCTTGGAAAAAAGACGCTCATCTGGATCAATTGAGGCTTGCAATCACACGCTGCAGCCTGGTTCTGGCTTCCAAGGCAACCTCATGCGCCACCGGGTCTTCTTTGAGGACGCCGAGAGTTTCCACCGGGTCTACGGCGGTGACGACAGAACCGTCACCTTCTTCGTACACGGTGACATTGCAAGGCAGCAGCAATCCGGCGTCTAGGTTGGCCGAAAGGGCGCGGTGAGCAAGCGAGGGATTGCACGCGCCGAGGATCACATAGCGGCGAAAGTAAGCGTTGATTTTCTGCTTCAACGTTGCCTTCACGTCAATCTGCGTCAGCACGCCAAACCTTCTGCCTTGAGCGCGTCGGAGCCTCTTTGGACAGCTTGCTCGTAAGGCACGTTCAATGTGGCGCGCATGCCAATGTCAGTTTCCATAAGTGTTATTTCCTGTAATGATTGGGCGAGTGGCTACTCGCCGTTCATACTCCCTTTTCTCCGGTGCTGTTCAGTGAGGGAAGCGCCGATGTCTTCCAACGTCAACCGATGACTACTAGGACAGTATACCTCTGCACGGTCCGCCGCAGCGTAAGGGTACATCCGCTGATCGTACAAGGGAAACCCTGATATGAGGTAGAGGATTCTGCACAGAACTTCAGGAAGACGCCGACGGAACAGGCGGTGGGCCGACCTATCTTCCAATCCAGATGGATGACCCCATGTCCATTCCCTTCAACCAATCCGGCGTTTCGCCGAGGAGCTTATGTCTCGCATGCATTTTGTAATCAGGGCGTGTCTCGCCAGTGGCATCGCGATCGCGCTGCCGGCCGGAGCGCAAAATGTCGTACCCGGCGCGCCGGTGCCGCATGTTATAGTAGTCAGCTTGGTTGACCGAGCTGGCACCATTCCGTTCGCGTTCGAGCCGGCGAATTTCACTGCCCAGCGCGGCGACACGCTACGGTTCCTACAAGCCTCTGCGACGATGCACAACGTACATTTCAAGACGCAACCAAAAGGTGCGAAGCTCGGCGCCGCCGCCATCAGCCCCTATCTCACCACCAAGGGGCAGACGTACACCATGGTGGTCGACTCGGGCTTCAGCGAGGGGAAGTACGAACTCGTGTGCGATCCACACGAGGCGATCGGCATGCACGGATTCCTCACCGTGCGCGGCGGCACGGCCGGGGCGAGTGCCAACGGCAAGTAGAATCAGGATGCACCGTACGTCAGGGCTCCGAGAAATCACTTTCCCGGGAACAAATTCCTGCAGTGCGGAAGGCTTTTCGCGGATCAGGATTTAATAAGGATTGAGGAATGGACGAACGAACAGAAGCGGAACGCGTCGCTCAAGCTCGTCTGGAAATAGCCAAGCGGATCAAACGAGTTTGCGATGTATTCCTCTCCGCAGATTTTGAGAGGCTCTTGGACCAAATGGCACGTATTCAGTGCAAGTACGAGGTGTTTCCCAGCGCCGTTGACCTTGGAAACAACCGCGGTCCGGCTCCTCTCGCTGCGCACTGTTAGCTCAACCTCAAGAGCACGGGCTCTAACGGCAGATGCCGCGGATCGTCACCAAGGTGAGGAAACTCTTAGTCTGCAAACCGGTCCGCAGCCGCGGGAACGCCTGTGAACTTTCCCTTCACTCCGCCAAAGACGGCCAACGCGAAGAGCGTGACGATCACCGACAGACGCAACGCGCTGCGCGCGTCCGGCAGTAACCGGTAGGCGCTGAGCGGGATCATTCCTCCCACCCCGTACGCGAGCGCGATCGTGAGAGCGCACTTCCAGGCGCGACTCGGTTGCGGCGCTTCGAGGCCTAGCTCGAAGCGCATCATGAATGCCACCCAATCCTTTGGTCGCAGAAGGAGAGATTCAACTACCGAGGAACTCTCGCCCTCCGACATCCCGTAAGTTTGGAAAATGGCGGCGACCTCCTTTGCTTCAGCTTGCGGGATCCGCCTGATTTCATCCTGCTCGCGCGCCTCCTCGTGTACGTGATGCTCGGCGCCGCCCGTGCCGCGACGTAGCCTCCCAGTCCCATTGCAATCGAGCCCGCGGCGAATCTCCGCGAAGCCGGCGGTGATGATGAGGCGGGACCGCGCGATCGCCCCAGTGAGACCGACCGCCAGCGCGAAGGGTACGGTCAGTCCGTCCGACATCCCAATTACGATGTCGCGAACTGTATCGCTCGATGTGAAGTGCTTTTCGACGTGAGGAGTCAGCGGCATGATAGTTCCGTGCTGGGGAGATACCTTGAGGTTCAGGCTGGAATCAGATCCGCCTTGACTTCATCCGCAAAAGGCGACGCTTCCTTCTCCGCGACCATGTCCGGCTTGAGCACCAGCATCGACACCCTCCCCGAGTGCATTACCGCATCTGCGACACTGCCACGGAGCATTCTGGCGAGGCCGCCACGTCCGTGCGTCGCAATCGCAATCAGGTCTGCCTTCTCCCGGCTCGCAAAATCCCCGATGGCGTGGGCGACGTTCTCACCAATGACGATGTCGGTCGTTACCGCCGCGCCATTCCGGCGGAGTCTCGCGGCGATGCGGAAGAGATATGCCCGTGCGAGCGAGACATCCTTGTCCCACCAGGGCAGGCTGGGATCGACGATCTCCTTCTGCGAGTAGGACTGTGGAATGAGAACCTGAAGAAGGGTGATTTCGGCTTCTTCCAGCTTTGCTAACTTGAGCACGCGCGGGAGAATCTGCTCGGCGAGCGTCGATCCATCGAGGGGAACGATTATGCGCTTGAATGCTTCGCTGACCTGAGCGTTCAGGTAACTTGTTGGAGGCTTCACGACCAGGACAGGGATTGTCGTGTGGCGGATCAGCGAGTCGGTGACGCTGCCTAGCGAGAGTCGGGAAACGCCACTACGTCCGTGAGTGCTGATTACGATCAGATCGACGCGGTGGCGCCTGGCGTACCCCTCGAGGACATCGGTAACCGGCCCAGCGTGCAGATCGACACTGATTTCCGCCTTTGACGTGATTCTGCACTCGGCCGCTAGCGTAGAGAGCTCACTCAATGCCTTGTCACGGTCGCTGTGCATGAGCTCGGCTGCGGCGGAGGTACCCTCAGCGGCCGCTTCCAGTCCAAGGAACGTCCCGCTGGCGAGAACGCGCACAAGCCGGACGTTTGCGTCGCTCCGTTCCGCAATTCTAAGCGCGACCCGGATCGCCTCGCGGTCGAATCCCGAGCCGTCGGTCGGGACCATGATAACCTTGTACATACAAGCCTCCTAATTGCGAGCTCGTGCTTCGCGCCGCGATTGCGCCGCCTCCAACAATATCGGCATAACGGCGGAGGAGGAGCTCCGTCAGCTTAAGGCTGATTTCTTGTCAGAGTTTCCCTGTTTTCTTCAGGGCATTGACCTGCTCTCGCACCGAGAGCCGCTGGCTTCGGCGGCGGTTGGGGGGATATCGCGCCAGTCAGGACGCTCGCTACGGCTTCCCTTTACCCTTGCTAACCGACCAGACGTAGGAGGCGACGGCCATTGCTTCGGCGGGCGAAATTCCACCGGGGGATGCGACCATCAAAGTAGAGGGCACGCCGTGCGTCGCACACGATACATCGCGGCGAATTCGCCGTTCTTGGCATCTCTCCAGGCATGCGGTTTCAAAGTCGGAGCGATCTGCGACCCTTCGAGCTTCTGCCCGTGACATGCAAAGCATGTCCCCTTGCCATGAAAGATCGCCCGACCCAGATCCACCATCGCCGGAGTGATCGCGCTCGTGTCCGGCTGCGCCGTCCCCTGTTGGTGGAGCGCGAGCGCGCTGACACCAGCGAACATCGCCATCGCGACGGCAAGTAGCAGCGTTCTCATGGCTGTTCGGAAGCGCCTCAGATCAGAATCGCTGGCGTCAAACCGTCGGAGATCGGTGCCATATCTCTTCGAGCGACATTAGACCCGGCCCACTCGAGGCGAATGTAAGACACGGGCCGAGCAGCGTGAGCTCGAATTCGTAGCCATATGGCGCGAAGAAGCCACCAGCCAAACGCGCGACGAGTATGGCAACTACCATCTCGAAGGCGAGGAGAGCGCCAGCCAGTCGAGCAAACACCCCGAGAAGTATTGCCAATCCTCCGAGCAATTCCACTGCGATGACGAGTGACGCGGCCATAAGCGGCAGCGGAACTCCGAGCTTCCCCATGATGTCCGCGGTACCGCCGAGGCCGAAGACGAAGAGTTTCTGTCCCCCGTGCATGAGGAAGACGAGTCCCACCACAATCCGGAGCGGCAGCATCCCCCATTTGGCGAATCGAGCGCCACTGCGTTTCATCTCACCTTCCGCTTGGTGACGTGCCTAATCGCTTATCGAATGGCCAGATACCTCCTTTAAAACGCCAGCCACAAGTAAAGGAAGAGTGTATTGTTGTCCGCTGCCTTGCGACCAGCGGCGTCGTAATTGTTCGACGCGCCGTTGAACAGGCTGTAGGCAACGTACTGAAATCCGAAGCGCGTATTCTGCCACGGATTGATCGCCAACTCTCCGATCGCCCCTCTCGAGTTAGGCCTCCCTGTGCGACTGCCAGTAACGGATGCCGGAGCGTAGATGACAGCGTCGCTTGTGCCCGTAGTCTGGAAGTAACCCGCGCTCAGCGCGTACCGCAGGCTCGGCTCCAATGTAAGACTGGTCCGAAGCGTCGAGAGCGTCTCGTGCAAGTTGGCAGCGCCGGGAGGTGCGGCAGCCAGGAACGCCGAAAGAGTCTGACGCTCGTGAATGAACGCCGCCCGCCCAATCCACATGCCGACTTTGGCGCGACGCTCAATCTGGGCGTCAATCGCAGCGTCGGTGTAGTTGTTTGTTGGCCCGCTCACCCCCTGCGGATATAATCGAGCCGCGAACCCATATGTTCCGATCATCCCATATGTGGATGGCCACGCGTGCTGCAGGGCCACCCTCCAATACGGGATGACGCCCTTCGTCACGTTCGTCGCGGTAGAATCAAGCGGCTCCTTTACTCCCTGCGGCGCTGATCTGTAAGCGGTTAGTTCGGCGTACAGCATATCATCGTACAAGGAATAAGCGCCGAGCCCAGCGACCTGTTGCCCGAGGCGCCCATCGATCAGCGTAGTCGCTGCCGGAGACGGAGCGACACCTGAGCTCATGAAAGGAAAGCCCCACGCGGGCACCGTATTCCAAGCGTCCTGAACGGTCGGATTATTGTGCAGAGTGAGACCCAGCAGCATGTCACGGTTTGCCAGCGTCGTGTGCTTCGCCCATCGCAAGTCGACGTTGTCGATGCCGATCGCACCGGATGCCGCACCGTAGGTCAACTGGCTGAAAATCCCAACATGCGGGGTGATCTGCCCGGCCATAAAAAGACTGAGCTGCTGTGGAAAGCCCACTATCCCGTTCTGTGTTCCCGGTTGTGGTCGCGCGGTTTGCGTCAGTCCGGTCACAACCATCGCCGCTAATGGAGGAATCGTGGCCAGCTTCAGCGATTCACGGCCGGGGACGGTGTCTCCAGGTTGGCCTACCGTCGACAGGGAAGTGAGCGTGTAGCCATTGAGCTTGAACATCCGGCCGAACGGAGTGAGTTGCGGAAACTGGTAATGGCACGCGCTACACGCCAACCCTGTTTGTCGGGAGAAGCTCGGAACATAGAGCTTCGCGAATGCGGCATAAAGCGAAGCTGGAGCGACGGCGTGGTTGGCGGGAATGCCGAGGATGGCGTCCGCGCCGCTGGGTGCTTTTGTCAGCCTTGGTTGTCGGCTTGCGCCCGTTGGAAGGGCGCGCGAAGCGCTGGAGACGAGACCCAAAGCGAGCAGTGCGGAAAACACACTAACCCTGGAACCGCCATGTATCCGGAGAATGCACAATGGACCCGTCCATGATCAAGGAAGGAAGACTGAATCGCCTACGCGTATTCGCGCTTGCGAGTGAACGTAGTTACAGGGCAGGCTTTCGCCTGTAAGGAAATCCCTGATTCGACAAGTTCGCTCCTTCTGATGCCCTAACAATCGGGGACTACGGTTTCTTACAGCGGCTGTTCTGAGAAGCGATCGTCAGTATCGCTGTTCCGACCACCCGCATTGTGCTCTCGATTCTCGCTGGCAGTCTGCAATCATTATCGGTCAGATGAATCCGGATGATGCCTTCCCCTTTGTAATGTCGAGGATCGCGCACGCGCATCTCGACCAGGATCACCCGCAGTTCTCCCATTGGAGTCCGAATGACTTCGCGACGAATCACGTCTACGGTGATCGAATTCCGGGTGAGGTCGAAATGACGATCGAAGCGGTAAGTCGCCCCTGGATTCATTGGAAGCGTGCGGATGAAATACATAAAGGACAGCTCATCCAGTGGCGTTCGGGCTTTGGCCGGTTCCCCATTCGCCGATTTCCATTCTTTTTGATCGGGATACAGGTCGACCGACTCGTCGTTATTTGTAAAAAGATTCCGCTCGCGCTTAAGGAAACGAAGCGACGAGCCGCGAAGCCGATCGAACGACGATGAGCTGCGGCTGATCGCGGTGAGGAATGCAATGCGAATCCTGGAATCGAAACGCAGGAGGTATCTGCTCACCCGGCGAACATCCGCTGGACCTTCGATCCACATTGCCGCCGTTCCCACTTTGCCACCCTTGGCGATGCTCACTTCGTAGGTAAGCTTCTCTCCAACGGAGAAGGGCATGGTGGCATTCTCGGGGAGTGCGCGACTACCGGCGCAAACACCGATTGTGAGAGCAGCGAATCCGGTTCGCCCGAGTTGGGTGGCCCAGCGTACTATGACGTGCTGGAGAACACCAGCTCGACCGAGAGCGCGCAAGCCTGGTCCAGCGCGATGCAGCCAGGCCTCAAGAACAGCATTCACTCCTATGTCGTGAACCCGTTCCTGCAGTTCCGGGGACTCGAGCTCTTCGGCAACGTCGAGCGCGCAAAGGGCCGCGCCGTTGGTGAAACTGCCAACCGCACCTGGAAGCAGAACATAGGAGAAGTGGTGTATCGCTTTCTTCCCGACCAGCGGCTCTATGTCGCTGCGCGTTACAACACGGTCAAGGGACAGCTCGCCGTCGGCACACCTGATGTGACGGTCAACCGCACGCAGGTCGGTGGTGGATGGTTCCTCACCCGGAACGTGCTTACCAAAATCGAGTACGTGAACCAGAAGTATCTCGATTTCCCGACGACCGACATCCGGAGCGGTGGGAAATTCAAGGGATTCATGGTCGAAGGCGTTGTGGCCTTTTGACCCAGGCTGCGTGGCAGCACCGAAGCACCTGGTCAGGCGAACGGAAGACTGAACGACGCCGTAGTACCTTCGCTCGGCTTGCTCTCGATCCAGATCCTGCCGCCGTGTGCCTCGATGATGCCTTTCGAGATCGCGAGTCCGAGCCCGGCGCCCTGACGGTCCGTGCGTGACGACTGCCAGTAGCGATCGAATACTCTGGGCAAGTGGTCGGGGGCGATCCCTTTGCCCTTATCGACCACCGAGATGATCACGCGGTCTCTGTCGCTCCGCGCAATGACCACGATCTTCGATCCCGTTGGAGAAAACTTCATCGCGTTCCCTACGAGGTTCGACAATGTTTGCTGTATCCGCTCAGGATCTGCCATAACCTTCGGCAAAATGGTCTCGATCTGGAGGTCGAGGCCGATGCCCTTTTCGTCGACGAGGGGTCGCAGAGTTTGCAGCGAATCCGTGAGCAGGGCCGACGGATCAACCGACACCGGCGAGATCACGAGCTTTCCCGCATCCAAGCGGTTCACGTCGAGGAGATCCCGTATGAGCGCATCCATCTGCTCGGCTGCCTGCGAGATCAGCTCGATGCTCTCGCGCGCTTGCGTCCTGTCGTTCTCGGGAGCGCGCAGCAGCGTGCGGCTCAACATCTTCACCGCGGCAACGGGGTTTCTAAGGTCGTGGGACACGACGCCCACCATCTCGTCGCGGGCGCGCAGGCTCGCGCGGATTGTGTCGTGAAGCCGGGCGTTGTCGAGCGCGAGCGCTGTAAGGCGGGCAAGATCCTCGGCGAATCCGAGATCATCGCCGTCGAAGGTGCCCTTCGTCCGAAAGAGCGTCAAAACGCCGATCAGCTGCTCTCGCGCCACGAGCGGCAGAAAGAGGGCGGACCGGGGACTCATCGCCTTCATGGCCTTCAGATAAGCCGGGTTGGTGCTCGCTTCCAGGAGGCGGGATGCGGCGTTGGACTGCAACAACACCGGTGCGGGCTTCTCGAGAATTTCCGTCAGCGGATGACCCTTCGGCGGAATACGAGGTCCTGCCATGCCGATCTCGTCGAGGATTTCTTCGATGCCTGGATCCACGTGGGCAGCCGCCCCCGCCAGGAACCCGTTACCCACCCTGTTTTCGAGAATGCATCCGTCGGCAATTACAGGGACCGCCAGCCGCCCCACCTGAGTCAACGTCTCCGACGACCCGAAAGAAGACGCCAGCTTCTCGCCTGCCTCCGCCAGGAACTGCTGCCTCTGCTCGAAGCGCTTGCGAATCGTTACGTCACGCAGCACCACGGCGTAGATGACGTCATCGCCGTGGTGGACTTGTGAAATCGCGGCTTCAGCGGGAAATTCCTCGCCGCTCTTTCTGACGCCAGCGATCTCGCGTCGCTCACCCATTCGGCGAGCCTTCACCTTGGAGCGGCCAAACTCCGCAACCTGCCGCGCGTGATTGCTCCTGTAGCGCTCTGGAATCAGCATCTCGATTCGCTGCCCGATAATCTCGTCCGACGTCCAACCGAAGATGGCCTCAGCCCCTGTGTTGAAGAAGGTGATGCGCTGAAAGGCGTCCATGCAGATCACTGCGTCGGACGCGATCTCTACAATCTCTGCCAGAATATCGTGCGTTATCCGATCGGGCATGCTTGTCGGGTTATCCCTTACAAAGAAGGAGTCGTTTCCCTTTGAACAATCCTCTATCCCACGACAGAGTCAATCAGGCGGGAGCCTAAATTGGACCGGTGGCAGAACCGCCCCGTACGAGGTGAAGAGGATGAAGGAGAACGAACCGCTAAAGATGGACGCCACACTATTCCACAAGAAGGGTTCGAAAGGAGGTTTTCGACGGATTCCGCGCTGGCTCCGCACGATCCTCGGCATTCCGCTCGAGATGAAGCTGGCCGGGGCGAGCCTGATCATCGTGGGCGTGGCCGTGTTGCTGCTCGTCGGTCCCGTTCGCAGCGAGCCTGCACACTTGATCGATGCCTACGTCTTCGTCGTCGCTCTGATCGTCGGAGCCACTGTGAATCTCGCCCTGGTGAAGCTCGCGCTTCGTCCAATTGACGCTCTCGAGCGCGTCGCCAGGTTGGTTTCCGAAGGTCGATTTGCCGAGAGAGTCCCGGTTTCAATTGTGGCGGACCGCGGGCTGACCCAGCTCTCGGCGACTATCAATGAGATGCTCGACAGCCTCGCCGCCGGTCGCGACCGAATGCGGAAGCTCGGCGCGGAAGTCGTCTACGCCGAGGAGAGATAGCGCGCTCAGGTTGCCCGCGAGCTTCACGACTCGGTCGGCCAGACGCTCGCAGCCGCAGGCTAACAGATCGCTACGGCGGCGCACGAGATTGGAGATCACAACGCCTCGTCCCGACTCGACGCGGTGCGGGAACTGTTGCGTACGGCACTCGAGGAAATCCGCAACGTTTCTCGCTCGCTCCATCCGCGGGTCGCAACCGATCTGGGCTTGCCGAGCGCGCTCGAAGCGCTGGGTGACGCAACGCAGCAGCGCTCGCTCGTGGATGTACGGGTCAACGTCGATATTTCCGGCGTCGTCATCCCGGCCGGGTTGTCGGCGACGTTGTATCGGGTGGCGCAAGAGGCGCTCCGCAACGTCGAGAGGCACGCCGACGCTGGTCACGCCACACTGTCGCTCCGCGCCAGGCCCGGCTACGTGGAGCTCGAGGTTACCGACAACGGTCGTGGAATCGAGGGACACCTGGAGAAGAAACGCGGAGAGTGCGGCCTCGCCGTGATGCGGGAGCGGCTCTCACTTGCCGGGGGCGAGCTGCATATTGATACTGCGCGTGATAACGGCACCCGCGTGATTGCGTGGGTAGGAATCGATACGGAGGCAGCTTGAGAGATGGCGTCATCCGAGTGATTCTCGTCGACGACCACAACGTCGTCCGCGCCGGCCTTCGTGCCGTCCTTGGCGTCGCCAAGGACATCGAGGTGATCGGCGAGGCGACGACCGGTCGCGAAGCGGTGACCATGGCCGAGCGCTTCAATCCCGACGTCGTCGTGATGGACCTCGACATGCCGTAGCTCGACGGGACCGCATCGACCAAGGAGATCGTCGCGAAGGGACTTGCCGCCAAGGTGCTCATCCTCACGATGCATTCGGAGGAGGACTACCTCGTGCCCCTTATGGAGGCCGGCGCCGCGGGCTATCTCGTGAAG